>Ga0194134_10002081_pt1 | contig 24640 bp, 24 predicted proteins | sample TA2KigOff0mmetaG_FD_148602 | JGI IMG/M metagenome (GOLD analysis project Ga0194134, IMG submission 148602) | Freshwater microbial communities from Lake Tanganyika, Tanzania - TA2015056 Kigoma Offshore 0m | ecosystem: Environmental > Aquatic > Freshwater > Lake | place: Tanzania: Lake Tanganyika... | reverse complement strand
TGATCACCATGCGATTCTTGACCATCACCTTGCCGCCGTCGCCCACCTGCCCCGGCAGCGCCGCCAACATCATGCAGTGCGTTTCGTCGGTCATGGCGCCATCGTCCGTCTGTATCCAGCAGATGCCGGTGGTGGGGCTGAACCACAGGCCATCGGGCGAGGAGAAGCTGTTGCGTGCGGTCAGCCCTGACAGATTGGCATCGCCCGCGTCTTCTTCAGCGCCAAAAAGGAAGATGTCCCAGCGAAAGCCGGTGGCCGTGGCCTGATCCCCGTCTTCGCGGAAGCGGATGATGTGGCCATTGGGATTACCGGCGCCTCGTTTGCCATCGACATCCATGTAGGCACGCGGGTTGGCGGCATCCACGCGACTCGGGGTGCGATTGGCCGCGCTGTTATTTGTCAAGGTCACATAGATCTCGCCATTTTTGGGATTGATCGCGGCCCACTCGGGCCGGTCCATTTTGGTGGCGCCCACCGCATCAGCCGCATGCCGGGTGTGAACATAAACTTCGCCCTGATTGGCAAACTTGAAAGCCGAATAGTTGGCGATGCGCGTATCCTTGATGTCAAGCTCGATCCACTGCCCCCGACCATCGGCATCAAAGCGCGCCGCGAACAGTTTGCCCTCATTGAGATATTTGTCGCCAGCCACGGTCCCGCCCCCAATGTCCTTGGGATCCCAAACCGCCGCGCTGACGAACTTGTAGATGTACTCATTGCGCGAATCGCAACCCATATAGAAAGCCAAAGGCTGCCCGGCCTTGGGCAAGCTGCAAACCGCGCCCTCGTGGGCCATGCGACCCATGGCTACGCGTTTGACCGGATTGGACGAGGCGTTGAGCGGGTCGATCTCCACGTTGTAGCCGAAGGTGTTGGCCTCATTGCGAAAATCACGCTCGGCATTGGCGCCCACGGCCGCCAAATTCCAGCGCGCAAAGCGGTCGTCGGTGGCCGACACCGTATGCCAGCCCTGGCTGTTGCCACGGGTCTGAGCGGCGGCCGGAGCCGCCACCGGCAAGCCATAACGACGCCGCGCCGCTGCCTCCCGGCCCGAAACAGGCGCGCTACCGCTACCCATCTGAAAATAGAAGGCCCAGTTCTCCTCGCAGGCGAGATAAGTACCCCAAGGCGTCTTACCGTGCCCGCAGTTGTTGAGCGTGCCACGGGCCATGGACCCTGCAGGCTCCCAACGAGTGACCATTTGCGACCAGATGTCGTTGATGTGCGCGCGTGGGCCGGCAATGCGGGCCGGTGTCTGAGCAGTGACACGCCGATTCAGGGGCGATTCCGCCTTCATGCGCCAGCCCTGGCCGCTGCGCTCAATTTCCACCACCGAGACGCCATGGTGGTTGATTTCCTTGAGCACCTCCAACTCAGGCCGGACCCCCAGGTCCCAGTCGCCGAACTGGGTGAATTTTTTGCCACTCACTCCGTTGGAAGTTTGACCCGCCGGATGCATGAAATGCGCATCGGCCGAGCTTTCATGGTTGACCACCAGCACCGCGCGGCCTGTGTCCTTGTCGGTGTAGCGACCCCGCTCATCGATGAAAAAAATGTCCAAGGCGTCGTGATGATCGCCCACGCGCCGCGACCAGTCATCGGTTTCGGCGCCCGCGTTGGAATACGCCGGCACCTTCGGATCCAGAGAATCGCCGGTGGCATGCAGCACGGTATAGCGGTAACCCGGTGGCAGCACCACATCGTCGAGCAAGCTCTTGTCGAGTGACGGGAATCCGAGGGCAGAGGCTGGAGCGCTGCCCAGCGTGGCGCATCCGGGCAGCATCGCCAAGCCGGCAAGGCCTACGCCACCGCGCAGAATCATGCGGCGGCTGGGGCTGGCCAGACCGCGGGCGACGATCTCCTCAAAGTGGGGGTTGTTCGATTCGTTGGAAGAAATTTCGTGATCAGGGTGTGACATGCCATGAACTCCTTAGGAAAAACGGCATGGTCAGTGGAGCGGCTTTGTGTGACAAAAGCATGTCAACCCCAGGACCCAAGGGGGTAGATCGGCCACGGCCAACCCTTGCGCCCGCCAGCCGATAAGCTTCCGGAAATGTTGCCTCGAAAACTAAATCGTCTCCTTCCTGCTGCGATGGTGAGTCTGTGCTTACTGAGCTTGCAAGCGCTGGCGGTTGATGTGCCCAACCGCAATCCGCCGGTGGAAGAGCGCGCCCTGCGCGAGGCCCGGGCAGCGATCGCTGCCTCGCGGTGGGCTCAAGCTGTCGAGCAACTTCGCGCCCATGTAAAAACCTACTCCGACGATGCGGACGCATACAACCTATTGGGATACAGTCTGCGCCGGTCAGGCCAGCACACTGAGGCGCAGCTCGCTTACGAGCGGGCCTTGCAGATCGATCCCTCGCACCGGGGCGCCCACGAGTACCTGGGCGAGCTCATGCTGACTCTGGGTCGCAGGGACAGAGCGCTCTTTCACCTTGGTGTACTCGAGGGGCTGTGTAGCAACTTGTGCGCCGAGTATCAACAACTCAAACGCGCGGTCGACGCACAGACGGCTCCCTCGCCCAAACGCTGGTAGCCGCCCTCAACACACCCGCCGGGCAATGCGTGCCATCGGCGAATCGGGCTCGATCTCATGCCAATCCCTGAGCAGCCCCTGCTGCTGTACGGGCCGGCCGCTGAGCATCGCACCGCTGTAATAGCTCATGTGAACAAGCCGCGCCATTTGGGACTTGCAATTGATTTGGGCCTGTGCGCGCATGGAGCGATAACTTTGTCCATCGGCGGTGGTTTGGGGGCTGCGGTAATCAAGCAAGGTCCACAGTTGCTTGTGGGCGCCTTGCTGCTCCACCGACTGAGGGTCCAAGTAGTACATGCCCTGATCGGCCAGTAACACTGCATCCCAGCGTTGGGCAGCCCCGAGCGTTTGCAGCCCGGCAGCCAGCAGCAAAGCTGCGCCGCAAAACAAGGATTTCATGGTCATCTCCTTCAGCGCCAGCACTTCCCACCTCGCGACCCAGCGGGCTCGCGCCTCAGGCCCGGCGGTGCAACAACTGAGCGGCCAAGTCAATCAGCGCCTGACGATGGGGATTGTCGGGCAGCCTGGCTAGTGCGGCGATAGCCCGCTCGGCCTCCTGCCCCGCGCGTTCACGGGTGACTTCAAGCGCCCCACTTCTTTGCACGATCTCAAGAATACGGGTCATCTGCTCAACCCCACCCTCTTCAATGGCGTGGGCTATCAGATCGCGGTCAGCTGGTTCGGCGCGCTTCATGGCGACGATCAAGGGCAAAGTGACCTTGCCTTCACGCAGGTCGTCGCCGAGGTTCTTGCCCATCTCGGCCGCATTGCCGTCGTAGTCGAGCGCATCGTCGATGACCTGAAAGGCAGTGCCCAGGGCCTGACCGTAGACCGCACACGATTGCTCGGTGGCTGCGTCGGAGCCGGCCAAAACGGCCGCCAGACGCGCACTGGCCTCAAAGAGTTTGGCCGTCTTGGATCGGATGACATGAAGATAAGTCTCTTCAGACAGCGAGGCATCGTGCGTGTTCATCAGCTGATGCACCTCGCCCTCGGCGATAACATTGGTGGCCTCGGAGAGAATTTCCATCACCCGCATGTTCCGGGCGGTGACCATCATCTGAAAAGCACGCGAGTACAAAAAGTCGCCGACCAGCACACTGGCGGGGTTGCCGAAGGCCTCGTTGGCGGTCGCCTGGCCACGGCGCAGGGTGGACTCGTCCACCACGTCGTCGTGCAGCAAGGTGGCGGTGTGTATGAATTCAACCACCGCCGCGAGGTTAAGCCGCTGCTCATCGCGGCAGCCCAGGGCACCGCACATCAGCAGGAGCAGGGCGGGCCGCAAACGCTTGCCGCCGGCCGCGACGATGTAGCGCGAAACCTGGCCAACCAGTGGCACATCGGAGGCCAGACGCCGCTCGATCAGTGCGTCCATGGCGCGCATGTCCTCGGAGACCAGTCCCAGGGCGGACGCGGAGCTGGCGATGACTGCGGACAAAAGTAGATTCCTAAGTAAAAACCTGGGGATTATAGGAAGCCGGGTGACGCAGCGACACCTGGCCCGGGGCCCGGCACGGGGCGGCTCGACAGCGGCCGCGGGCCGGCTATAATGGAAAGCTTTTCGCCGGCAGTGGGGCTGGCGGAGCCTTTCTTTCCAAGAGGTCTTTCATGTACGCGGTCATAAAAACCGGCGGCAAACAATACAAGGTTGCTGCTGGCGAAAAAATTAAAGTAGAACAGATTGCTGCGGACGTAGGCCAGGAAATCGTGATCGATCAGGTCTTGGCCGTCGGAGATGGCAGCCAAATCAAGATCGGCACGCCCCTGGTGTCCGGCGCATCGGTTAAAGCCACCGTGGTGGCCCATGGCAGGCACGACAAGGTGCGCATCTTCAAGATGCGCCGTCGCAAACACTACCAGAAGCGCCAGGGTCATCGTCAAAATTACACCGAATTGCAGATCGGCCAGATCGCCGGCTGATCCCCCAGGAGTCCCAAAATGGCACAGAAAAAAGGCGGCGGCTCTACGCGAAACGGGCGCGATTCCAAGCCCAAGATGCTCGGCGTGAAAGTCTTCGGCGGTCAAACCGTCAGCGCAGGCAGCGTGATTGTTCGCCAGCGCGGAACCAAATTCCACCCGGGCTCCAATGTTGGGGTGGGTAAGGACCACACCCTGTTTGCCCTGGTCGATGGGCAAGTTCAATTCGCTGTCAAGGGCGAGCTGAGCAAGCAGACCGTCAGCGTCTCGCCGGCCTGATTGCCCCGACACGGCGGTCCGAAAAGCCCCGCCACGCGGGGCTTTTTTCATCGCTCCGTCCAGCCTCCACCCTCAGTACACTCAACCCCGCCTGCGCTCGGTTCACGCACAAGCCCATGAAATTTGTCGACGAAGCTTTCATCGACATCGCTGCCGGCGATGGGGGAAGCGGCTGCGTCTCCTTCCGCCATGAGAAGTACAAGGAGTTTGGCGGTCCCAATGGCGGCGACGGCGGGCGCGGCGGCCATGTCTATGCAGTGGCTGATCCGAATCTCAACACCTTGGTTGATTACCGCTTCTCGCGCAGGCACGAAGCTGGCCACGGAGAGCACGGCAAGGGCTCGGATATGTTTGGCGCCAAGGGGCAGGACATCGTCCTGAAAATGCCGGTGGGCACCATCCTCAGCGAGGCCGAAAGTGGCGAAGTCCTGTATGAGTTGCTCACCCCGGGCGAGCAGGTACTGATCGCCAAGGGCGGGGACGGGGGCTTTGGTAATCTGCGCTTCAAGAGCTCGACCAACCGCGCACCCCGCACCAAAACGCCAGGCTGGCCCGGCGACCGCAAGAGCCTTAAGCTCGAGCTCAAGGTTTTGGCCGATGTCGGGCTGCTGGGTATGCCCAATGCTGGCAAATCGACGCTCATCTCGGCTGTTTCCAATGCGCGTCCGCGCATCGCCGACTATCCCTTCACCACCCTGCACCCCAACCTGGGCGTGGTACGCCTGGGGCCCGAGCAAAGCTTCGTGATCGCCGATCTCCCCGGCTTGATCGAAGGCGCCTCTGAAGGCGCGGGTCTGGGCCACCTGTTTCTGCGTCACCTGCAGCGCACCCGCCTGCTGCTGCATGTGGTCGATCTGGCGCCTTTCGACGAAGGCGTGGATCCGGTGGCGCAGGCCAAGGCCATTGTCGAGGAATTACGCAAGTACGACGAGGACTTGTACAAGAAGCCGCGCTGGCTGGTGCTCAACAAGCTCGACATGATCCCCGCCGAAAGTCGCGCGCAGGTGGTCAAGGAATTTCTCAAACGCTTTCGTTTCAAGGGCCCGGTCTTCGAGATATCAGCCCTCACGCGCGAAGGCTGTGAGCCTCTGATGCGTGCGGTCTATCAGTTCATCGAGGGCGTGCGTAAAGCCGAGCAGCCGGCAGAGACGCCCGACCCGCGCTTTGCGGCACCGCCGCCGCTCTAGGCCACCTCCATACGCGACATGCAAGCCCAAGAGATTCTCAGCCAGGCCCGCCGTATTGTGGTCAAGGTCGGCTCCAGCCTGGTCACCGATGAAGGGCGTGGGCTCGATGTCCAAGCTATCGGCCAATGGTGCGAGCAGTTGGCGCAGTTGGCGCAGCAGGGTCGTGAGCTCATAATGGTCAGCAGCGGCGCGATTGCCGAGGGCATGAAGCGCCTGGGCTGGGCCAGCCGCCCCAGCGCGATTCACGAGTTGCAGGCCGCTGCCGCAGTGGGCCAAATGGGGCTGGTTCAGGTTTACGAAAGCAAGCTGCGATCGCTGGGTATGGGTAGCGCGCAGGTGCTGCTGACGCACGCCGACCTGGCCGATCGTGAACGCTACCTCAATGCCCGCTCCACGCTGCTGACGCTCTTGCAACTGGGCGTGATCCCGGTGATCAACGAAAACGACACGGTGGTCACCGACGAAATCAAGTTTGGCGACAACGACACGCTCGGCGCGCTGGTGGCCAATCTGGTCGAGGCCGATCTGTTGATTATCCTGACGGACCAAAAGGGGCTGTACACCGCCGACCCGCGCAAGGACCCGCAGGCCCGGCTGGTGGATCAGGCCCGCGCTGGCGACCCGGGCCTGGAGGCCATGGCCGGCGGCGCGGGGTCAAGCATCGGCAAAGGCGGCATGATCACCAAGATTTTGGCGGCCAAGCGGGCGGCTGGATCGGGCGCCTCCACCGTCATTGCCTGGGGGCGCGAGCCCCAGGCCCTGCTACGTCTGTGCACAGGCCAGCCGCTGGGCACGCTGCTGGTGGCACAGACGGCCAAGAATCAAGCCCGCAAGCAGTGGATGGCCGACCACCTGCAACTGCGTGGCGCCGTCTGCGTCGATGCCGGTGCAGCCGTCAAGGTGCGCGAGCAGGGCAAGAGCCTCCTGCCCATCGGCATGACGGCGGTCGAGGGCGACTTTGCCCGGGGTGACGTGATCGCCATCCGGGACGAGGCCGGCCAGGAGATTGCCCGCGGCCTGGCCAACTACTCAAGCGCCGAGGCGCGCCTGATCCTGCGCAAGGCCTCGAGCGAATTCGAACAACTGCTGGGCTACACCGGCGAGCCGGAAATGGTGCACCGGACCAATCTGGTGCTCTCGCGCTGAGCCCGCCTCTGGTTTGCTCTACATCCAGCAGGGGCGTGAGCCGGCTTCAGCGCTCACCCGCCAAACCCGCGCATCGGGCCGTGCGCTGAAAGTCCTCTGCGATCCGTCCTGACGCCAGCGAAGGGCCGCTCCATCGTCCACGCCAAAACCTGCGGGCAGTTTCGCGCTGGCAATGGCTTCCTCGAAGGCAGACCGTCGACCGACTTCATTGCTGTAATGAGGGCAGAAGCTGCCCGGGAACAGGCCCAGTCCTCGCAGTAGTCTGAGCCCCTGACCCCCCGCGTCCGAGAGGGCCGCCTCGAACCAGACCGAAGCGCCTGCACTGACCCCGACGATCATCAGACCGCGCGCCAGGGCACCGGTCAACTCATCGACCAGTCCGGTCGCTCGCAGGCCATTGAGCAGCCGCGCAGTGTCGCCTCCGGCCACATAGAGGACGTCGCAAGCCGCCAGCCACTCCCGCTGCTGCGCCAGCCCAGCGCTGGGCTGCAGCGATCCAAGCCACTCGATGCGATTGTCCATCTGCTGACGAACCCGGCTGGCACGCGATGACGACTCATCGGTGGCCCACCCAAGAAAACCCAGGGCCGGTTTGACCATCGGAAATTCATCGAGGGCAAAGGCCTCCAGCGCTGCATCGAGCCCGTGAGTTGCTCCCCCACCGCCCAAAGCGACCAGGCTCCCACGTATTAAAAAATTTTTATCCATAAGCCACGAAAAACTTATTTGCCAGCCAAGCAGATGAGCGAGGAGAATAATGGCGCAGTCAGAATTCCCTTGCAGTTTTTGTCGGAATAAAAGCAGTAAGGCTTGAAAAGGCAGTCCCAAACCAGGAGATGATGCATGAAAAAAATGATCAGCTTAGCCCTGGCGTTCGCAGCCGCGATCGGCAGCGCCGCCTACGCCCAACCCAGCGGCACCCCTCAGGCCGGCTCGACTTGCTCGCCGTCGAACTTGGTGCCGGTCATGGACAGATTGGCCGAAGAACCAAAAGCGGGAATTTGGCCTGCCAGGACAGATCGGTTATGGCCGCATAAAAATTACCCGCAAGCAGCAGCATGACCGGCGTCTGGTCCTTGGTGCTGGCCTGCAGGGTCTGTTCATCCAGGCGGGCCAGCATGGGATGGTCCATGTGGCAGGGCGCCACCGCGCCGAGCGGCAGGTCGTATTCAAGGGTGATGCAATCGATCACATCGCGGCCGCGCAGGGAGAGCTCATAGACCGAGTAGGCTAATGTCGTGATTGGCTACCATCGCGTTGAGCCTGCTGGCCGCCCGCCGCTTGGTCTAAAAGATCTTGCGCAAGGCCGGCCCCGAGCCTCCGATGAGGGAGTAACCCACATCCATGGGCAAGATGGCGTGCCCCCCGCGCGCAGCACTTGGAAAGCGCGCTGCGCATCGCCGGCAATATCGCGAAAGTTCATGGTCAGGTCTTGCAATCGGTGAAGGCGGGGGGGAACGATCTGCTTTATCGCGCCGCATCGCTCGGGCCAGTGCGCAAGTTGCGCACCACCTCCTGAGCGGTGACCGGCGTGCCCGCATTGTTGCAAGCGCCCTGGCGGGCCAGCGCGAAGGCGTGGCGCGAAGGCCGGCCCGCCATGTCCTGCCAGGGCGGATCGGCCGCCACGATCCAGCGGCCATCGGCATAGCGGGCATAGGTCTTGACCTGGCCGGTTGGGCAACGCAGGCCCTCGAAGAAGATGTTGCGCACCCCGCTGGGGCTGGTGGCCACCACCACATAGCGAACCACCCGGTCGGCCTCGGACACGCTGAGCGTTTGCGGGTCGATCGCATAAACCAGGGCCGAGCGTGAATCGACCTCAAAGCGCAGCAGGCGGTCCAGATTGAACGCCGGTGGCGCAGGCACCGGGCCCTCCTGCCAGTCGGCACCGCCAAAGAGCTGGGCCTGGGCCAGGCCGCTGAACAAGGCCATCAGGCCAAACAGGACCGGCTTCATGGCTTGGGCCGCTGCGGATCCGGGTCAAAGCTCGCCCCGGGTGGCAGGTCTTGAGGGTCGGGCGCACTCCCCTCGCGGCGCGGTCCGCCGCGCATGAAGCGGTTACGCAGCTCGGCCCGGGCCAGCGACCGGGGCACATAGCGCGAGAGTTCGTTGAGCGCCATCTCATAGACGCCGCGCTTGAACTCGACCACCACATCGAGCGGCACCCAGTAATCGTTCCAGCGCCAGGCATCAAACTCGGGGTGGTCCGTGGCGCGAAGGTTCAAATCCCAGTCGTGGCCTATGAGCTGCAACAAAAACCAGATTTGCTTTTGGCCCCTGTAATGACCGCGAGCATCGCGTCGGATGTAGCGATCAGGCACCTCGTAGCGCAACCAGTCGCGGGTGCGGGCCAGCACTTGCACATGATGGGGAAAAAGCCCCAGCTCCTCGTGCAGCTCACGAAACATGGCCTGCTCGGGGTTTTCACCCCGGTCAATGCCACCCTGCGGGAACTGCCACGAATGGGTGCGGATGCGCTTGCCCCAGAAAACCTGGCTTCTCTGGTTGAGCAGGATGATGCCGACGTTGGGCCTGAACCCGTCTCGGTCGAGCATAATCGAACCTCAAATTTTTAAACTGAGTCCATTATGCACAGCCGTGCGCCTTGCGCCAAGTCAAGGCGGGGGCTTTTTAAGGACCCAAACCCCCTCGATTTCCCTCATGAAAGCGTCCCAGTTTCACATTGCCACGCTCAAGGAAGCGCCCGCCGATGCCGAGGTGGTGAGCCACCAACTGATGATGCGCGCTGGCCTGATCAAAAAACTCAGTGCAGGCATCTACACCTACATGCCCATGGGTCTGCGCGTGATTCGCAAGGTCGAGCAAATTGTTCGCCAAGAGATGGACCGCGCCGGCGCCATCGAGCTGACCATGCCGGTGATACAGCCGGCCGAGCTCTGGCACGAGACCGGTCGCTTCGAAAAGATGGGCCCCGAGCTGCTGCGCATACGCGACCGCCATGAACGCGACTTTGTGGTGCAGCCCACCAGCGAAGAGGTGGTGACAGACATCGCCCGACAGGATATTCGCAGTTACAAGCAGCTACCGAAAAATTTTTATCAGATTCAGACCAAATTTCGTGATGAGCGCCGGCCACGCTTTGGCCTGATGCGCGGGCGCGAGTTCACCATGAAGGACGCCTACAGCTTTGACCGCGATGCAGACTCGGCTCAGGCCAGTTATCAGGCCATGGCCCAAGCCTACCGGCGCATCTTCGACCGCTTTGGCCTGCGCTACCGGGCGGTAGCCGCCGATTCAGGGGCCATTGGTGGTGATCTGTCCGAGGAATTTCAGGTGATTGCCGCCACCGGCGAGGACGCCATCGTTTACTGCCCAGGCAGTGACTACGCGGCCAATATGGAGAAGGCCGAATCCCTCGCACCTGGCGGTCCCCGCCCTGCTCCTGCCGAGGCGCTCAAGAAAACGCCCACGCCGGGAAAAAGCACCTGTGCTGATGTGGCTCAATTGCTGGGGCTGCCCCTGGCGCGCACGGTCAAATCCCTGGTTTTGGCCACCGACGAGCTCGGACCACAGGGGCAGGTCATTCGGACGCAGATCTGGTTGTTGCTGCTGCGCGGCGACCATGATATGAATGAGGTCAAGGTCGGCAAGGTACCTGGGCTGGCGCATTTCCGCTTTGCCACCGTGGCGGAGATCGAGTCTCACTTCGGCTGCAAACCTGGCTACCTGGGTCCAATTGGGTTGAAGCAGCCCGTCAATGTACTGGCCGACCGCGAAGTGGCTCTGATGTCCGACTGGATCTGCGGCGCCAACGAGGTGGACTTCCATCTGACTGGCGTCAACTGGGGCCGCGATCTGCCTGAGCCTGCGCTGGTGGCCGATCTGCGCAATGTGGTGGCTGGCGACCCTTCACCCGACGGCAAAGGCGCCCTGGCCATCGAGCGCGGCATTGAAGTGGGTCATGTTTTTTACCTTGGCAGCAAGTATTCACAAGCGATGAACGCCACCTTTCTGGACGAGGATGGCAAACCCAAGCTCATGGAAATGGGCTGCTACGGAATCGGGATCACGCGCCTGCCGGCTGCGGCGATCGAACAAAACCATGACGAGCGAGGCATCATCTGGCCCGATGCGATTGCACCGTTTACCGTGGTGATCTGCCCCATCGGAGCGCACCGCAGCCCGGCCGTGCGCGAGATGGCCGAGCAAGTTCATGATGCACTTGCTGGCCTGGGCGTCGATGTGATGCTCGACGACCGCGACGAGCGACCCGGCGCCATGTTTGCCGATTGGGAACTCATCGGCGTGCCCCACCGCCTGGTGATTTCAGAGCGCGGCCTCAAAGAGGGTCAGTTTGAATACCAGCACCGGCGCGACAAACAGGCGAGTCCAGTGCCCGCCGGAGAGGTGATTGAATTTTTGCGCGATCGGACATCTCTGCAGGAAGGGGCCCCACTGAAGCCGCGGGCACTCAAGCGGGGTGGGTCGGCCCACTAAAGCCGCGCTCCTGCGCAAACCACTGCAGTACCGGCACGGTGCCCGGCAGTACCGGCTGCACCTGCACCGGCAGGGTTTGCCACGCATAACGCTGGCCCTCTTTCATTTGCAGCTCACCAGACCAGTCCAACACCTTGCAAAAGTGCAGGCGCACCCGGGCATGGGGATAGTCCACCTCCTCGGCCCGCCACCGCTCCACGAGCCCGACCGTCAGGCCCAGTTCCTCTTCAAGCTCTCGGCGCAGCGCCTGTTCAATCGACTCGCCAGCCTCGACCTTGCCTCCCGGAAACTCCCAGTAGCCCGCGTAGACCTTGCCATCAGGCCGCGAGGTCAGAAGAAAGTCGCCCTGGGGTCGAATCAGCACACCCACGGCCACATCGACCACCCGCCTGTCGCCTTGGCGGGGTTGATGCTCATCGACCTGCAAGGGCTTCACGCGCGTCCATGCTGACCGGCGTAATCGCGAGCAAACTGGTAGGCCACGCGACCGCTGCGCGATCCCCCATGCTCTAGCGACCACAGCAGGGCCTGCGGCTGGACCACTGCGATTTCGGCTTCAGGCACTCGGTAATGGCGCAACCACTGGGCCACGATGGTCAGGTATTCGTCCTGGCTGAAGGGGTAGAAGCTGACCCAAAGCCCAAAACGCTCGGACAGGGAAATCTTTTCCTCGACCCCTTCACCCGGGTGTACCTCGCCGTCGGCGGTGTGGGTGTAGGTGAGGTTCTCGCGCATGTACTCGGGCAGCAGATGGCGGCGATTGCTGGTGGCGTAAATCAGCAGATTGGGTGTGGCCGCAGCGACCGAACCGTCGAGGATTGATTTGAGCGCCTTATAGCCCGACTCTCCCTCTTCGAAACTCAGGTCATCGCAGAACACGATGAATTTTTCCGGGCGGTCGCTGATTAACTCGACGATATCGGGCAGATCGACGATATCGTCCTTGTCGATCTCGATGAGTCGCAGTCCACGGCCGGCATAGGCATTGAGGCAAGCCTTGATGAGCGAGGACTTACCCGTGCCCCGCGCGCCGGTCAAGAGCACATTGTTAGCGGGTAGCCCCCCGACGAACTGCTCGGTGTTGCGCTTGATCTTTTCTTTCTGCTCATCGATCTCGCGCAGGTCGTCCAAGGCGATTGCCGCGACATGCCGAACCGCGGCAAGCACCCCGGCGCCAGAAGACCGACGACGATAGCGCCAGGCGATGGCCGCGCTCCAATCGGGGGCCGACAAGGACTGGGGGACCAGCTTTTCCACGCGCGCAATCAGCGCCTCAAGCCGGTCCAGCAGGGCTTGCTCCAGACTGCTCATGCTAGAGCAACCCGCATCGCCCTGGGCGACTCAACTGCGGTAGTCCGCATTGATCTTGACATAGTCATACGAAAAATCGCAGGTCCAAACCGTCTCGACAGCCGATCCGCGGCCAAGCAGCACACGCACCGTGATTTCAGACTGCTTCATCACACGGGCGCCATCGGCCTCCTGATACTGGACATGGCGGCCACCACCACGGGCCACCCACACATCATCAAGGTAGAGATCGATGAGCGATTGATCGAGATCGGTGATGCCGGCATAACCCACGGCCGCCAGGATACGGCCTAAATTGGGGTCGCTGGCAAAGAACGCGGTCTTGACCAGCGGGGAATGCGCGATGGCGTAGGCAACGCGCAGGCTCTCCTGCGCATCGCGCCCCTGCTCGACACGAACGGTGATGAACTTGGTTGCGCCCTCGCCATCGCGCACGATCGCCTGAGCCAGCCAGCGCGCCACTTCAAAGAGGGCGGCGCGCAAAGCCTGCGCATCGGCAGACTCCCAGGCCGTGATGGGCGCATGGCCGGCCTGGTGGGTGGCCACGACCACGAAGGAGTCGTTGGTCGATGTGTCACCATCGACCGTGATGCGATTGAAGGAACCCTCCGCCAAGTCCTGAGCCAGAGCGTTCATGAGAGAGGCATCGATGCAGGCATCGGTGGCGATAAAGCCCAGCATCGTGGCGATATTCGGGCGGATCATGCCCGCCCCCTTGCTAATGCCCGTAATGGTGACCGACTGGCCGCCAACGCGCACTCGCCGCGAGCAGGCCTTGGGCACGGTGTCGGTGGTCATGATGGCTTCGGCCGCCTGCGCCCAGCGATCGGCGTGGGCCGCCTCCACTGCCCGTGGCAGGGCGGCGACGATGCGCTCACTGGGCAACATCTCCATGATGACGCCGGTGGAAAACGGCAAGATCTGCTCCGGTTTGACCGACAGGTGCCCGGCCAAGGCCTGACAACAGGCGCGGGCCCGGTCCAGGCCTTCCTGGCCCGTGCCGGCGTTGGCGTTTCCGGTGTTGATCAGCAGCGCGCGTATGGCCTGCCCGCCGGCCTGCAAATGCTGCTGGCAGAGCTGAACTGGGGCGGCGCAAAAACGATTCTTCGTGAAAACAGCGCCCACCACACAGCCCGGATCGAGCAGCATGACCGACAGATCCTTGCGGCCGGCTTTGCGAACGCCCGCCTCGGTGATACCCCAGCGCACGCCGGGCACGCCTGGCAATTGATCCGCAGGCGTCGCCTGAAAATTGACGGGCATCAAAACTCTCCGCTCAGGGTCAGGCCAGGGGCTCAGCTGAGCCGGCCGTGGCAGTGCTTGTACTTCTTGCCCGAGCCGCAGGGGCAAGGATCATTGCGCCCGACGCGCGGCACCGACTTGTCCTCGATAAAAGACTGAAGGCGGTCGGCATCGGTCACCTGGGGTGCTCCGGTCTCGTCAGGCCCGGTGTAGGTGACATGGCTGACCTCCTGGCTCTCAATCTGGGCCGCCGCTTCATCGAGTTGCTCGCGCGATTGCACCTGCACGGTCATCAGGGTGCGGGTGACTTCGTTTTTGACGCTGTCGAGCAATTGGGCAAAAAGCTCAAAAGCCTCACGCTTGTATTCCTGCTTGGGCTGCTTCTGCGCATAGCCGCGCAAGTGAATGCCCTGGCGCAAGTAGTCCAGGGCGCTGAGATGCTCGCGCCAGTGCGAATCGATGCTCTGCAGCAGCACCATGCGCTGGAACTGGGTGAAGTTATCCGGGCCAATCTGCTCGACCTTGGCGTCAAACGCCCGGTGCGCCGCCTCGACCACCCGCTCAACGATGTCCTCGTCGGTGATCGAGGTTTCATCGGCCAATTGCTGACGCAGCGGCAGACTGATCTGCCACTGCTCGGCCAGTACCCGCTCCAGGCCTTCAAGGTCCCACTGCTCTTCAACGCTCTCCGGGGGAATGAATTGGCGCGCCAGATCGGTAAAGCAACCCTGCCGCAGGCCAGAAATCTGCGCCCGCAGTTCCTGCGCGTCCATGATGTCGTTGCGCTGCTGGTAGATCACCTTGCGCTGATCGTTGGCCACATCGTCGTATTCGAGTAGCTGCTTGCGCATGTCAAAGTTGCGCGCCTCGACCTTGCGCTGGGCCGACTCGATGCTGCGCGTAACCATGCCGGCCTCAATGGCCTCACCCTCGGGCATCTTCAGGCGGTCCATGATGGCTTTGACCCGCTCGCCGGCAAAGATGCGCATCAACGGATCGTCCAAGCTGAGATAAAAGCGCGAAGAACCCGGGTCACCCTGGCGCCCCGAGCGACCGCGCAACTGGTTGTCAATACGACGGGACTCATGCCGCTCCGTCGCGATGATGCGCAACCCGCCGGCAGTCTTGACTCTCTCATGATCGGACTGCCACCCATCACGCAGCTGGGCCACCTGCGCCTGCCGCGCAACCTCATCGAGAGCCTCGCTGGCCTCCAGTGCCTCGATCATTTTTTCAACATTGCCACCGAGCACAATGTCGGTTCCCCGGCCGGCCATGTTGGTGGCAATCGTGATCATGCCGGCCCGACCGGCCTGGGCCACGATCTCGGCCTCGCGCGCATGCTGCTTGGCATTGAGCACCTGATGGGGCAACTTTTCACGCTCGAGAAGCTTGGCGATGATCTCCGAGTTCTCGATCGAGGTGGTGCCCACCAGCACCGGCTGACCGCGCTCGTGACAGTCGCGAATGTCGGCGATAGCGGCGTTGTACTTTTCAGCTGTGGTCTTGTAGACCCGATCGAGTTGATCGTCGCGGCGACTGGGCCGGTTCGGTGGAACCACCACCGTCTCGAGGCCGTAGATTTCCTGGAATTCATAGGCCTCGGTGTCGGCCGTACCGGTCATGCCGGCAAGCTTGCCATAAAGCCTGAAATAATTCTGGAAAGTGATTGAAGCCAGGGTCTGATTCTCCGCCTGGATCTCCATGCCCTCTTTGGCCTCCACCGCCTGGTGCAGGCCATCGCTCCAACGCCGACCGGACATCAGGCGCCCGGTGAATTCATCGACGATGATGACCTCCCCGCCCTGCACCACATAGTGCTGGTCGCGGTGATACAGATGTTGGGCTCGCAGCGCGGCGTACAAATGATGAAGTAACTGAATATTGCTCGGATCGTAGAGCGTGGCCCCCTCGGGAATCAGCCCCATGCCCGACAAGATGCGCTCCGCGTTTTCGTGACCCTGCTCGGTCAGGAACACCTGGTGCGATTTTTCATCGACGGTGAAGTCACCGGGCTTGATGACGCCCTCACCCGTACGCGGATCGGCCTCACCCTCCTGGCGGGTGAGCAGCGGTACCACCCGATGCAAAGCGCGATAGAGCTCGGTGTGGTCTTCAGCCTGTCCGGAAATGATCAAAGGGGTGCGGGCCTCATCGATCAAGATGGAGTCCACCTCGTCGACGATGGCGTAGCGCAGTCCCCGTTGAACCCGGTCGGCTGGCTCATAGACCATGTTGTCGCGCAGGTAATCAAAGCCAAACTCGTTGTTCGTGCCGTAGGTGATGTCCGAGCGATAGGCTGCCTGCTTCTCCTGGCGATCCATTTGTGGCGAGTTGACGCCAACGGTCAGACCCAGGAAGTTGTAGATCTTGCCCATCCAGGCGGCATCTCGACCGGCCAGGTAGTCGTTGACCGTCACCACATGCACGCCCTGCCCCGCCAAGGCATTGAGGTAGACGGGCAGCGTAGCCGTCAGGGTCTTGCCCTCGCCGGTACGCATCTCGGCAATCTTGCCCTCATGCAGGGCCATGCCCCCCAACAGCTGCACATCAAAGTGCCGCATCTTCATCACCCGTTTACTGGCCTCTCGCACCACCGCAAAAGCCTCGGGCAACAAGGTATCGATAGCCTCGCCCTGGCCGATCCGGCCGCGAAACTCGTCGGTCTTGGCACGCAGTTGCTCATCGCTGAGGGCGGCCATCAGCGGCTCCAGCGCGTTGGTGCGCTCGACCGACTTGCGATAGGTTTTCAGCAACCGGTCGTTGCGGCTGCCGAAGATCTTGGTGAGGAATTGGATCGCCATATGCCGGGGGCTTGATGAGGCCGCAGTCCGGCCCGCCTCGCGCCCTTAACCCTTAGAAAATGTTGGCTGTGCCGACCACCCCCCTTGGGCAAAGAGCTCGGGCGCCCGGCACGCAAACTCGCGATTTTACGCCCCAGACCCCACCGGCCCGAGCCCGGCCCATAATGGCCGCCCTGGGACCCAAACATCCGTCACACATGAACCGTCGATCGACGACCCCCGCTGTCTCGCTCGATCAAGCCCTGCGCCAGTCACCGGCTCTGGCCGGGCTGCTCGATCAGCTTGAACAGTCCAGCGCCATGCTGCGTCAAGTGCGGCCGCTGATCCCGGCCGGGATCGAGGTCCAGGCCGGCCCAGTCCAGGACGGGCAGTGGTGTCTGCTGGTGGGCAACAGCGCGGGTGCGGCCAAGCTGCGGCAGCTCCTTCCCGCCCTCAGCGCCGCGTTGCGCTCGGCTGGCTGGCCCACGCAGACCATCCGCATCAAGGTGATGTCCTAAGCTGCAGCCAGCGGCAGGCGCAAGGGCATTTCGGTGGCAGACCAGCCGATCGCCTCAGTCGAGCTTGAGTCCCAATTCGAGCGCTTTCTTGGGCAGGACTGCGAGCTCGCGCTGGATCACCTCACTGAAGGCTTCGACCGTGTTGCCGCTGGTTAGCGAAACACCACCCAGATCGCTCAGACGCCGCCGGAACTCCGGCTCTGCCACTATCTGCGCCACTTTCTGATTGAGAAAGGTGATCACTGCCGGCGGGGTCTTGGCCGGCGCCACCAATCCGAACCACATGTCGAAATCGACCCCGCCGCGCAGGCCCTGCTCCGTCAATGTAGGGAGGTCGGGCCACAACTCAGAGCGCGTGGCCCGCAACTGGCCCAAAGCCTTGAGCTTTCCACCTTGAATTTGAGCGCGGGCATCTGCAGTCCCCAGAAGGCCCCAACGAACCTCGCTGGTCAGCAGGGCTTGCACCAAGGGTGCGCCACCCCGGTAAGGGACATGGGTGTAGTTGCCATCGGCCGCCGCGTTCACCAGCTCAGAGGCCACATGCGAGATGCCGCCGGCGCCAGTGGAGCCATAAGGCAGCCCCCCCTTGCCGGCAGACTTGCCTGCAGCAATCAGGTCTTGTACCGAGCGCCACGGGGAGTTCAGCGGAACCACCAGGACCAAAGGGGCCAGCATCACGCGCGCGATGGGCACCACGTCAGCGGCGGTAAAGCCGGCCTTGGCATAGGTAGCCGGGTTGATCGAGAGCATCCCCGTCAGACTCATGGCCAGGGTGTAGCCATCGGCTGGGCTTTGCAGCAGGGCTTGCATGCCCAGGTTGCCGCTGGCGCCGGGTCGGTTGTCCACAACCACGGCTTGCTTGAGCTCTTCCTGCAGTCGTTGGCCTACCAGGCGCGCAGACACGTCGGTTGCACCGCCGGCCGGATACGGAACGATGATGCGGATCGGCTTGTTCGGGAAGGCGGCCGTCTGGGCCAATGCAGGCACGACGGCAGAGAGCGCAGAACCGAACAGAGCAGTACTGGCAAGACGACGATTGACGGACATTTGAGATCTCCTCGGAGGGTGGGTTGTTGGAATGGGTGTCAGATAAGACCGGGACAGCGCCTTCGAGATTCAATGGGCGCGGCGGCTTGCATCGCCTAGTTCGAGGCGCTCTTGCTGCTTTTCCAGCTCATGCCAGCCAATTAGCTGCTTGAATTCGTTCATCGTGGCGCGCGGGCATGGCAGTTCGCCCATCGGCTGTCCGCAGCGATCGGCCAAGGCTGCAAGATTGGCGCGCAGGGCGTGGACCACACTGAGCAGGCCGACGATGGGATAGGTCGCCATGCCGGCAACCGCTTCGATCTGCGGACGACTGAGGGTCGCCATCCAGGTGCCCTCCATCAGCTGCAGGGACAGGGGCCGACCGCAGATCCGGCGCAGCCGCACAAGATCGTCATAGGTGCTGAAGGTGCGGGAGATGGGCTGGATCAGATCGGCGCCGGCCTCGGCATACCGGGCGGTGCGGTCCAGCGCTTCTTGCGGGTCCATCACATCGGTGCGGGCCACGATCATCAGGTTGGGGTCACGTCGGGCGTCGACCGCCGCGTGGATCTTGGCCACCGCGTCCGCCAAGGAAAGGGTGACCGAACTGGTGGCTGCCGCCGGACAGCGCTTGGGGCTTACCTGGTCCTCGATGGATAGCGCGGCCACACCCGCCTTCTCGAAGGCGCGCACGGTCCGCTGAGTGTTGAGCACATTGCCATAGCCGGTATCGGCATCGGCAAAGATGGGCTTACGCACCACATTGGCGATACGGTCAACCACACCCAGGTTCTCACTCAGGGTGTAGAGCTCCATGTCGGGCTGGCCCAACAGCGACGCCGAGATGCCAAAGCCGGTGGTGAACACACCGTCGAAAGCGGACTGGTCCACCAACAGCGCGGACAAGGCGTCCTGGGCGCCAGCAAACCAGGCCGTGGAGCCCTCGGCCAGACGCTGCTTGAGCCAAAGACGTGATTCGCTCATGGGGCTGCTCCTGCGCTGCGCGCCAGACGCTGCTTGAGGTAAGGGATAAGGCCTCCGGCTTCAAGGGTTTGGCGCTCAGCGGCATTGAGCTGTTGCAAGGGCAGACTGCTGCCGCGGCCGAGGTGACGCACGCATCCGTTCGACCAATCGACCTCAATCTCGTCGCCGCGCTGCACCTGTGTCAGGATGCCGGGGCAGGTGACCAAAGGAAGGCCCATACTGATTTCACCGCGAAAAAAGCCGGGTGAAAAAGACTCGGCCACCACCCCCGTAATGCCGAGGTGTCGCATGGCACGCATGGCCGGGTAATGGGGGTGGCCGTAACCGAAATTTCGTCCGCCGACCAGTAAATCGCCACGCTGCACGCTCGCTGCAAAGTTCGGGTCACGGTCGGACATGGCCAGGGCGGCCAGCTCCCTGACATCGGTGATCTTGATGTTGCGCACCCCGATGATGAGGTCGATGTCGTAGTCTTCCTCGTCAAAGACCCAGGCCACACGTCCGCGCAGGTTGGGCAGGGTCATGACCGCACGCCAGAGAGGTAGGGCCGAGGATCTGCAATGTGTCCCTCGATGGCCGAGGCCGCCACGGCAGCGGCATTGCAGATGTAAATTTCGCTGTCCACGCTGCCCATTCGGCCGGGCGTATTGAGCGTCCCCGTCGAAACAGCGCGCTGCTTGTCGGCCATGGTTGCAATGCGCCCGTAGCAGTAGTCGCAAGTGGGAGAGCTGAGGAAAGCCCCGGCCTCCACCAGAGACTCTAGGAGGCCTTCACGCGCGGCCTGAGCCATGATGGCCTGCGAGGTGGGGACCACATGCAATTGAAATCCCGGCTTGACCTGCCGGCCGCGCAGAATCTCGGCGGCAATTCTCAGGTCTTCAAGCCGACCGCTGGCACAAGAGCCCAGGTAGCCGGCATGCACTTCAAGACCGACATGGTCACGCAGATTGCGGGTATTGGCCGGGCTGGGAGGAATGACGACGATGGGCTCAAGATCGGACACATCGACCGTCACCACGCGCTCGTAGATCGCATCGGCATCGGGATAAACCGGGGCCAGGTCGAGCTTGGCGCGGTCTTTCGTGTAAGCCAGCGTGCGCGCATCGGGTGCAATCAGCATGGTGTTGGCGCCCAGAAACATGGCCTGGCCACAAAGCGTCTGACGCCCCTCTATGCTCATTGCATCGATAACAGGCCCGGCCAATTCGACGACCTTGAAAGCGCAAGAGGACGGGCCCATAACGCGCACAAGGTGGTGGAAGACGTCTCGGGCCATCACGCCTGGCTGTAAGGCCCCGGTAATGACGATCTTGACCGTTGCCGGCACCGTCATCGCCATGCTGGGTGAGACATAGGCTTCCAGCACCCCCTTGCGCGCGCCAAAGGCGTAGGTCCCGAAGGCGCCGAGCTGACTCACATGACCATCGAAGTGCACGACAAAGGCGCCAGGCGTGGCATAGCCGAGCTCGGCCGACACCTGATGGCCGATGCCCCGCCGCTCGTGCACCGGCACGCCCTGCGCCGCGCCCCAGGCGCGCGTGATTTTGTGGAGCTCTTCTTCCTTGGGGTTGGCTGCCGGCACCATGTGATCGATGAAGAGCACGAAACGCTCGGGCGTATCGATTTTCTCGACGCCGAACTCCTCACGTGCCTCGCGGAAAAACACATCGGTGTAGCCCGGGAAGTCGTAACTGATGACGAAATCCGGGCGAGCTTCGACCTCTTGTCCAGCACGAACGAAAGCCTGTCCGCTGGCGCGGGCGAGGATTTTCTCGGTCATGGTCTGGGGAATTCGCTCTGCTAAGATTTCCACGATTTGGCAAAAATAATTGTGGGAAACGAATGTCATTGAAACAAATTCAAGGATCGTGACATCTCTGGCAAACCCGAAGATTTACCGCATTATGGGAATTAAATCAGGAGGGCCGGTGGGGGACAGTCGGCTGCGCCTCATGAGCGCCGGCACCCGCACCCAAGCGGCAGCGGAGGGCACGCAGAGCATCGAAAGGGTGATCAACCTCCTGCGCGTCGTCGCCTCCAGAGGTCGCAGCGGCATGCGCCTGGGCGACATCACCGCGGCCAGCGGTTTGCCCAGTTCGACCTGTTTTCGAATGCTGCAACGCCTGGAGATCGAGGGCGTGCTCGAGCGCCACGCGGTGACACGCAAATATCTGCTGGGCCCTCTGCTCTACGAGTTGGGGCTGCTGGCCCAGCCACGTTTTCAACTGGCACAGCGGTGCGAGAACACGCTGACGACCCTGGCCGAGCTCACGCAGGACACGGTCTACCTGAGCGAGCGTCGAGGCAACGAAGCGGTGTGCTCGGCCAGGGCGCTGGGAGACTACCCGATCAAGGCGCTGACGCTGGACGTCGGAGTGCGGCGACCGCTGGGTGTTGGCGCTGGCGGGCTGGCCATTCTTTGCGCCCTGCCCCCCGCAGAAGCCGACGACATCATCAGGGGCCACGCGGAGCGCTACCCCAAGTTATCGTCTCTGACAGTGTCGCGCGTGCGTGAACTGGTCGATCAAGGACGGGAACAGGGGTTTGCCTTCCTAGACGGGCCGGTGCACCCCGGCACGGCCGCAGTGGGCGTGATCATCCCCACGCTCGCGCCGATGGCCGCCATCAGTGTGGCGGCCATCTCGTCAAGACTCGATCAGACCCGGCGACTTGAAATCGCGGCGCAACTGCAAGTTCAGGCACTGCGACTGAGTCACTTACTGGACCGATCCGCGGCCACGCAGGACTGAGCGGACGTACAAGAGAGTCGGTCCAGGGACGCGGGTGACTGGACAACAGGATAAGCCGGCCCCTCACGGAACAGCGATCTGTCGGAGCCTTGGAAACGGCTATCGGAGCCAAATTATTGAAGCAAGAGATTGAAATTAAAAGGAAATTTTTTCTAGATCACCAGTTCGTTCCCCCTTTTGTTCCCCCGCTTTGACCGCGCTACCCCGTTCTCAGCGCCTGAAAAACTGGGGGCTCTCGCTCCCCTCGCGGCCCATCTACCTGCCCAGGAACAGCAGACTCTGGTGGACGCTACAACCTCGAGCTAGGGGGGGGGAGGGTCTGGCCTGGACTTGTGAGGTTGTGGGCGCCCCACTCCCTCCGAAAAAAGGGCTCGGCCTGGGCCATAGACAGATGTCTTGCCCTCACCAGCCGTACCACTCTAAAGTTAAAGAGGTGGTTGGGCCAAGCAAAAATGAAGCGATACCCGGCGCTGCCACACCCAAGCACGCCAAATTGAGCCAGGGTCAGGTTCCGCTGCGGGCAGGGCTTGAACTTCTTTGCGGAGGATAGCGAAGCCACGCCCACACGACAAGGGCGAAGAACCCTGTGTAGGCCGCCGCGAGCTGCCACAGCGGTGCATCGTAAAAGAGTATTTTCTGCACCCAGTGCTGGATGAAGCTTGAACTGTATGCGGCCTGACCTGCCCGTTCCCGGAGCCATGACTCAGCGAGCGTGAGTAAGCAGTACTGCCCGAGCCAGGCCTGGCCCACAATGAGGCCTATAGCGAGTAGGTGGCTAAAGCGAAACCAACGAGCGTTCACCCATGACCAGCACTTGCGGTTGCCTACAACGACGAGAGGCAAGACGCCAAGGACAAAAACCACCACTGCCAGATGAAGGACCAGCACTGCATCGGCAAGTAAGGCGTACGGTAGCAGGTCGTTCAATTTCGGCGCCTAATGATGAGCTAGCCGTTGTACACCAAGGTGGTAAGACCAGACAAAAATGAAGCAATGCCCGGTTCAGCCACGCCCATGCACGCTCTGCTAAACCTGTCGCCTTCCGGCATACCAATCAAAAGAAAGGAAGTCTAAATTTCCACCAACCGATGCCCCGCAAACTTCATGGTTGCACAGTTTTTTACCGCAGCGACAAGTCCTACCCACGATCGCATCTGTGTGAGGCTCGCCGCCTGTGTTGTAGCGCGCTACCTTGGGTGTCGCATGATCGAGCGACAGGGGGGGAGGGTCTGGCCTGGACTTGTGAGGTTGTGGGTGCCCCACTCCCTCCGAAAAACTCTCACTGACGTTGGATCAACATTTGACGCGGGTCAAGGCTGTTAGAGTAAGCCTGATGGACATGGCCACCCTGACCTCGACCGCATTGCTGCACTGTCACGATCAACATACCCTGATCGACCGAGCAGGGTACCGGGCGCTGTCTGATCTGCCCACTGCCGAACGCATGGCGGCCGAGATCGTCGCCGCGCGCCAGGCCCGAGGCGAGCGGCCCGTGGGCTGGAAGATCGGCTTCACCAATCGGTCGATCTGGCCGCTCTACGGCGTCGGTCACCCGATCTGGGGCGTGATTTACGACAGCACCCTGACCCTGCTCGATACCGATACGGTACGCCTGGAGTCCGCTCACTTTGTACAGGGTCGGCTCGAGCCCGAGATCGTTGTCAAGCTGGCCTATTGTCCCGTCGATCCTTCGCCGCTCGCCCTGCTGCAAGCCTGCGAGTGGATCGCCCATGGCTTTGAGATCGTGCAAAGTCCCTACCCAGACTGGAAGTTCTCCGCCGCTGAGGGTATAGCTGCCCAGGGTCTGCACGGGGCGCTCCTCGTGGGCCGCCGCTTTTCGCCAACCGAGCTGGGCGGCCGCCCTGAACAGGTCTTGCAGCGCCTTTGCGAATTCGAGCTGGTGCTGGAGAAGAACGGCACGGCCCATGCAAAGGGTGCTGGGGCTGTGGTGCTCGATGGGCCGTTACACGCCCTCACCCATCTGGCGCGCGAATTCGCCCAACGCGGCCGTGCGCTGCGCCCCGCCGACATCATCACCACCGGAACCCTGACCGATGCCCAGCCGCTGGTCGCTGGCGATCGCTGGCAGACCCGCCTTACGGGTATTGCGCTGTCCGGCCTTACTCTGGACCTTGTCTGAGGGCGGCCCGCCAGTCGCGGCAGGACCTCACTAAATGACTTCCGGTGACTCACGGGTCGTGCAGCCTACCGCTTTGACTCCGACAACAAGTCGAGAAGGTCGACATTCAGGGCTTCTGCGATGGCGCAAAGTGACCTGCCCCGGGCTATTAGGTCCATTTGTAGTGAGAAGCTCAACATGGCATCAAGGAGAAGGACATGCCAAGGAAGAAGACCTCACCCGAGCGGATCATTTCGCTGCTGCGGCAGATTGAAGTGCAAATGGCCAGTGGCGTGACATTGCCACAAGCTTGTAAGCAGGCTCAGATCTCAACGCAGAGCTACTACCGCTGGCGACAGGAGTTCGGTGGCTTGCAAGTCGACC
>Ga0194134_10002078_pt1 | contig 24675 bp, 21 predicted proteins | sample TA2KigOff0mmetaG_FD_148602 | JGI IMG/M metagenome (GOLD analysis project Ga0194134, IMG submission 148602) | Freshwater microbial communities from Lake Tanganyika, Tanzania - TA2015056 Kigoma Offshore 0m | ecosystem: Environmental > Aquatic > Freshwater > Lake | place: Tanzania: Lake Tanganyika... | reverse complement strand
CGCGCCGAAAACTAAAACAGCGACAGGGCGATTTGGGCGAGGGCGCCCATTGCGGTGCCGATGAGGGCGCCGGCGAAAATGTCCGAGGCGTGGTGAATGCGCACGACGACGCGGCTCAAGGCGACGACCACGGCAAGCGAGAACCACAGCGCGACGGCCTGGGGGCTTGACCATCGCGACAACACCACCGCGGCGAAAAAAGCAGAACTGGCGTGCCCGCTCGGAAAACTGGATGTACTCGGTTTGCGAATCTTGAAGCGCGAGTCGCCTTTGACGGTGGGTCGTTGGCGTTTGAAAAAGCGCTTGATGCCTTGATTCAAGATCAGGCTTTCGATGCCCATCGCCGCCGAAAGAATTAGTGCCTGGTTGACCCGGCTCGAGTCGGCGACCGCCCGAACAATGCCGACGAAGTGCCAAAGCATGCCAAAGTCGCCGACGGCGGTGGCTGCCGTAAAAAGCCAGATCGTCGGGGTGAAGTTACGCAGCGGTTCGAGCATGCGATCGAACCTATTTTCGAACGCGATCAGTCGCGAGGGTTTGGAGTCGGTCATAGGCGGGCCGAGGCCCGTGATCAAGTTAGTCGCGGGGGATCGTCGGGTAAAGCTTCGGCGCCTCGACCTTCGCCAAAGAGTCGTCGCCGCCGAACTCGGGACACCATTTTTTGAACGCACAAGAGTTGCACAGCCCCGACTTCTTGGTGGCGAAAACACCCGACTGGCACGAAGCGTCGATCTGTTCGAACGTGTCGATCGCCGCTCGCTCGCAGGCCTCGTTGGTTTCTGAAGTGACATCGAACTCGATCGGCGTGCTGGTCTTGAGATACATCAGGCGCAGTTTTTTCGGCAGTTCGCCCCGCTCGCGAAGGCACAGCGACGCGTAGATCTGCATGTTGTCCATTTTGTTGTCGCCAAATCGCGCGTCGGGGACGCGACCCGTTTTGTAGTCGCTGACCACCAATTCGCCTTTTTCGTTGCGTTCGAGCCGGTCGATGATGCCACCCAGTTTGAAGCGGCCGAAATCTGAGTCGATGCGAAGTTCGAGCCCGATGACATTGGCGTTGCGCGGGTTCTCCATGCGGTAATAGCCGTTGACCAGATCGCGCGAGTCTTTGAAGAACGCCTCGCGCGCGTCGTCGCTCAAACCGAGCGCCAAGAAGCGATTGCTCGGTTCGTATTCTGCGCGCGCGGTTGCGAAAGCCTCGCGCGCCGACTCGACGGTGCGGTTCTCGGGTTCGTGCCCAAGCAACAACTCGAGCACGCGATGCACGAAGTTGCCCTTGACCAAATGTATTTGCGGGGGTTGCGGAAGTTTCTCGAGCGAGGCGAACCGAAACTGCAGCGGGCAGTTGCGAAAAGCGCTGATGCGCGAGGGCGAGAGGGTGTTCGGCGTTTCGAATGTCGCAGGGGTCACGGCACCATCAAATATACGGATCAGGTGTTCGGGGTGGTTTCTTCGTGCACTTGGCGAATGAATTGCGCGAGCGCCTCGGGTTTTTGCATCGGGCCGAAATGGTTCAGTTCTCGCATCTCTTGAAACTGCGCGCCCCGAATCTGCTCGGCGATGTGAGAGGCGAACCCAGACGGCTGCATCGGTTGTCGAACCCCGCTGAGAACCCAAGTCTTGACCTGCAGTTTTCTGAGGTTGTCCCAAGTTTCGTGAAGCGCCCCCATCTCGAAGTTTCGCGCCTCGTGTTCTGGTGCGCACTTGAGCGTGACGCCCGAACCTGCATCTTTGAAACCGTGGTCGACGAACGCGCGCAACGATCGCTGATCGAACTCGTTCATCGGCGGCTTGGAGGCGTAGTTGGCGAACGCCTCGGCCCGCGACGCGAAGGAGTTTCGTCTTCGTCGGGCACCTTCGGCCAACGGGCTGGCTCCGCGGCTTTTGGCGGCCACACTGCGCATATCGTCGGGGAAAATGATCGGCTCGAACAAAATCAACGCGCGGAAGATCTCGGGTGCGCGAAGTGCGGCCATGACCAGGGCGGCGCCGCCCATCGAATGACCAAACGCGATCAGACCGGGCGGCAAAGACCGTGCGATGCAGAGGGCGTCGTCGCCATAGCCCTGCCAATCAACCGACCAATCGGCGCTGGCTACCGAATCGCCGTGACCCCGAAGGTCGAACGACGTGCAGTCGAACTCGCCGCATAGCGACTCGATAATCGGGTCAAAGCAGCGTCCGTGAAAACCGTTGGCATGCGAAAACAGTAGGTTCGGCCGAGTTGAATCGTTCGGCTGATGCTCCAAGCCTTGTTCACGGCATTCGAATTTGTAGACGCGAAGTTTGGCTTGATCTGTCGAATCGACCCAAGAGTCTTTGATTTTCACGGTATTGCATTGTGGCAGGCGACTGCACTAATTTGTGCCAATGGCAACGCGAAAAAAGACCAAAAAGAAAGTTTCGAAAAAGAAGGCCTCAAAAAAGAAGCGAGGCAAGAAGAAGAAAGTCGCCAAGAAGAAAAGGAAGCCGGCCGCCAAGAAAAAGCCGGGCAAGAAAAAGAAGCCTGCCGCCAAGAAGCCTCGAGTAAAAGTCGGCGACGTCGCGAGCATCGTTCGCGATAACGCCAAAAAGCAGCCGAACGCCATTTCACTCGTGCTCGGTGATCGAACCCTGACCTGGGCCCAGTTGTTGTCGCGGTCGTCTCAGGTTGCGCAAGGGTTGCGTCGTGCGGGGGTCAAAGCCCAAGATCGAGTCGCATTCCTCGACAAAAACGGCATCGAGCACTTCGAGGTGTTTTATGGATGCTCGTTGCTCAACGCGGTGAGCGTCGACGTCAACTGGCGCCTGGCCGCACCCGAGGTCGCTTTCATCGTCAACGACTCGGAAGCCGAAGTGTTCGTAGTCGGTCAAGAGTTCGTGCCGGTATTGGACGCGATCATCAACGACCTGAAGAAAGTCAAAACCGTAGTCGTTATCGGTGGCCACCCGAGCCACAACGACTACGAACGATGGGTCAGCGCCCAATCGGCGGTCGACCCGAAGGTGCCGACCAAGCCGAGCGACATCGCGTTCCAGCTTTATTCGAGCGGCACCACCGGTCGTCCAAAGGGCGTGATGTTGACCAACGACAACTTCTTCGCATTGTTGCCCGCGGCCCGCGAAATTTGGGGCATGTCAGAAAAGACCGTCAACTTGGTGGCGATGCCGTTGTTCCACATCGGCGGCGGTGGTTGGGCGACAGCCGGCCAATATGCGGGCGCGCGCTCGATAATCATGCGCGACATCGATCCGTCGGCGATGCTGACGCTGATCGAGAAGCACCGCATCACCCACGCATTCATGGTTCCGGCGTTGTTGCAGTTCGCCTTGATCATGCCGAATATCGGAACCACCGACTTCTCGAGCCTGAAGTTGATCGCTTATGGCGCCTCGCCAATCTCCGAGGCGGTGCTCGAGGGCTCGATCAACGCGTTCAAGTGTCCGTTCATGCAGGTCTACGGCCTCACCGAGACGACGGGAGTCGTCACCGTGTTGCCACCCGAAGACCACGACCTGAGTTCGGCCAACAAGGGTCGACTGCGTTCGTGCGGCAAGCCGTTCACGGGCGTCGAGATTCGAATCGTCGACTCCGACACGGGCAAAGATGTTCCGCTCGGCGAAGTCGGCGAAATCTGGATTCGCTCGCGCCAGATCATGAAGGGCTATTGGAACATGCCCGAGGAAACCGCAAAGTCGATTCTCAAGAGCGGCTGGTTCAGGTCGGGCGACGCAGGCTACTTCGACAAAGACGGATACGTATATATATTCGACAGGGTCAAAGACATGATCGTGTCGGGCGGTGAGAACGTCTATCCGGCCGAAGTCGAAAATGCGCTGATGGCCCACCCGGCGATCGCCGACGTCGCCGTAATCGGCGTGCCCGATGAAAAGTGGGGCGAAGTGCCGATGGCGTTGGTGGTCAGAAAACCCGATGTGCAGGTGACCGAGGAAGAAATCGTCACCTTCGCCCGGCAGCGGTTGGCGGGTTTCAAGACGCCGAAGACCGTGGGTTGGGTCGACTCGTTGCCGAGAAACCCGAGCGGAAAGATTCTCAAAAAGATTCTGCGCGAGCCATACTGGGTGGGTCACACTCGACGCGTCAATTGACGCGACTTTGAAAAATCAGAAAGTAGTTTCATGAAGCTCTCGATGATGATCAACTACATTTCTGATTTTCAATCCTCGGCGCAACGCGTCGTCGAACTCGAGAAGGTCGGTCTCGACATGGTCTGGGTCGCCGAGGCCTACAGTTACGACGCGATCTCGCAGATCGGTTATCTGGCCGCGGTCACCAACCGGGTGCAGATCGGCACGGGCATCATCAACGTCTTTTCGCGCACGGCCGCGTTGACGGCGATGACCGCGGCGGGTTGCGACTATGTCAGCAACGGTCGATTCGTGCTTGGTCTTGGCGCCTCGGGGCCGCAGGTGATCGAGGGTTTCCACGGCGTGCCCTACGAAAAGCCGATGCTGCGCACCAAGGAATACATCGAGGTCTGTCGCCAGGTGTGGCGACGCGAACAACCTTTGAACTACTCCGGCAAGACGGTTCAGGTGCCGTTGCCGAGCGGGAAAGGCACGGGTTTGGGCAAGGCGCTGAAACTGATCAACCATCCCGTGCGCGCCGACATCCCGATTTGGTGGGCTTCGCTAAAAGACAAAAGCGTCGAGGCGACCGCCGAAATCGCCGACGGTTGGATGCCGATCTTCTTTCTGCCCGAGAAGTTCGAAAATGTCTGGGGCAAGTCGTTGAAGGCGGGTTTGGCCAAGCGAGATTCGAACCTGAAACAACTCGATGTTTCGGCCGGTGGAATGCTGCACATCGACGAGTCGCTGACGCCGCAAAAGCAGAGCGAGGTGCTCGATTTTGCCCGCCCGAGTTACGCGTTGTATGTGGGCGGCATGGGCGCGCGCGGAAAGAATTTCTACAACGACATGTGCCGTGACTACGGCTACGAAAAAGAGGCCGTTGAAATTCAAGATTTGTATCTAGACGGAAAAAAGAAAGAGGCCGCCGCGGCGATACCCGCCGAGTGGCTTCGACTTTCGAACCTCGTCGGACCGCGCGGCTACATCAAAGAACGCATCGGTGCGTTCAAAGAGGCGGGTGTGACGGTGTTGCAGGTGAACCCCGTCGGGCCAGACCCCGTGCGCGAGATCGAAACTTTGCGCTCAATTCTCGACGAGTCTTAAACTTTTGCGCGCGGGGCGCGTCGCCAACAAATAAATGACCGAGGCGCACACGGCGATCAGCGCGAACACGGCGATCGTCCCCCGGGCGCCGATGGCCTCCGACACGACGCCGGCGACGAGGCTGCTCAGACCAAGCGAGAGCGTGATCAGCGCGAAATCGCCCGCCAAGACGCGGCCGCGCATTTCGTCTGGGCATCGAACCTGCAGACCGTAGGTCGAGAGCGTCCATTGTGCGCCGCCGCCCAGATGAGCGAAACCGATGCACGCGCAGGCCACGAAAAAAAACGGCGACGCCGCAGCGGCGAGGTAGCCGCCGGCAAAACCCAGACCGGCGATTCCGCAAATCAAAATCACCCTGGAGAGATCGTTCTTCACGAATCGCGCGGCGATGATCGGGCCGAGCGCGCTGCCCAGACCGCGAAGACCGAGCATCAAACCCCGGCCGGCGTCACCGCGGTTGAAAGAGTCGGCGGCGAACACGGCGAGTTGGCTGACGACACCCGCGCCCACGGCAAATGTCATCTTCGACATGATCAACGACATGATCACCGAATCGGATTTCGCCAGATGGATGGCCTCGCGCATGTCTAAGAGCGGTCGCACGCGCTTTGTGTTGTGACTCGAGCGGGCCTCTTGCATCGGTCGGGTGACGAGCGCGATCAGGGCGGTGGCGACCAAGAATGTGACGACATCGGCGATGAACGCCGCGTCGCGACCGAAGGTCTGTGAAAAGACACCGCCGATGCCCGCGCCCGCGGCGAGCATCACGCCCCAACTGCTGCCGAACAAAGCGTTGGCTTGGCGAAGTTCATCTGGGTTTCTCGCCAAGTTGGGGATCGCCGCCTCGAGTGCCGGGCGAACGAACGCGGCGAGCGCGGCAATCATGCCCTGGGCGATGAAGGCGATCCAGATACGCGAATCTCCGATCAGCAACAAACCCGCGGCCGCGATCGCCTGAAGAATCGAGACGACGATCAAAACTTTTCGGCGGTCGTAGCGATCGGCGACTGGTCCGCCGATCGGCGAGGCCAAAAACGAAGGCAAAGAAAACGCGACAAGCAAGAGCGACACCAAAAATTTCGAGCCGGTGAGATCTTGCACCAACCCGGCCAGGGCGACAAAGGTGAACCAATCACCCATGAACGAAAGGTTCTGGGCGATGAACAGCAGGCGCAGATCGCGATTTGTTTTGAGAACCTTGAACATCGGTCTGGTTATTTGTTGCCGAGACGGCGCAGAACTTGCTCTGCCTGGGCGACGATCTGCTCGACCAGTTTGCCGGCGGGCACCAGTTCAGATATCGCGCCGGTGCCCTGACCGGCGGGGTAGAACTCGCGCGACGTATCGACCTGCGTGCCCGAAGGCCAACCCAGATGGTTGACGTTTGCCTGCGTCGAGGCGATCGCCTGCAGCGGAAAAGTTTTGATCTCCTGCGGGTTGGCCTCGTGATGGTTGGTCCATTCGTTGCGCACGACGCGACAAGGCTTGCCCGTATACGAGCGACTGATAACAGTGTCGTCCTCGCGACTTGCGACGAGGGCGTCTTTGTATCCGTTGACCGCGCGCGCCTCGGGTGTGGCGATGAAACGGGTGCCGACCCAAATCGCATCGGCGCCGAGCGCCAGAGCGGCGGCCAAGCCGCGACCGTCGAACAACCCGCCCGCGGCGACGACGGGCACTTTTTCGGAGACCGCGTCTACGACCTGGGGCACGAGGGCCATCGTGGCGACGAGGCCGGTGTGGCCTCCGGCTTCGGTGCCCTGGGCGACGACGAAGTCGCAACCGCTGGCCACGGCGGCGACGGCATGGCGAACCTTTCCGCACATCGAGCCGACCAAGATGTTGTGGCTGTGCAACAGGTCGATCGCGTCGCGCGGCACGCCGAGACCGGCGACGAAAATTTTCGCGCCGCCCTCGATCACATTGCGAATGCCCGCCTCGAGGTGGTCGGGCAGCGCTGTGAGCAGATCGACACCGAACGGTTTGTCGGTCAGTTTTTTGAGCGCGCTGATTTCTTCCGCCAACTCGTTGTTGCGCATCGTCGAGGCGCCGAAGGTGCCGATGCCGCCCGCATTGCTGACCGCGGCGACCAATTCGTGATATGACACGCCCCCCATGCCGGCGAGCATCACCGGGTGTTCGATGTCGAACAGTTCTGTGATTCGGGTACGCACGAGAATCAAACCTAGTTGTTCGTCGACGAACGCGTTTAGTTGAAGGCGCCGTCGCGTTTGAGAAACTTGCGATGCCAGCGCCTCGGGGTGAAGATCGCCGCGCGCGGTTCGTCTTCGAACATCCATCTCACGAAATTGCGACGAGTCCAATCGGTCGCCCCCGCGAGACGCAACGCCGCACGGGTCGATCGGCTGCTGGCGAGAATTTTGCCGAGGGTGAAACTCATGCGATGGTCGGCGAAGAATTCGTGCTTGATTTTTTTCTCATATGACGCAGAAATTTTCGTCTGGTCGTAATTCGGCGACGAGATGATCGCCTCGCCCGCCAAGACCCCGGTCAACAGCGCCTGACCGATGCCCTCGCCAGTCATCGTGTCGGCGGCGCAGACGGCGTCGCCGATGAAAAGCGCGCGACCCGCCGAGAGTTTCGCCGACGTGACCCGGGCGGGTATCGGCCACGCCGTGTGCCGACCCTCGAGCGACGCGTCTTTTCCGAGGGCGTCGACGATGTGCGGGCGAGCGAGCAACTCGACCCAAAGCGATTTCATGTCTTGCACCGAGTAGTTGGCCCCGCGAAGAATGCCGAAGCCGACGTTGGCGCGCGAGTTGGGCAACGGAAACGACCAGGCGTAACCAGGCAAAAGGTCTTTGTCGAACCAAACGAACAATTTTTCGGCGGCCGGGCCCGTGACATTGCCGACATACTGACGAAACGCGTGCCATTCACCGAGGTAACTGGCCGTCGATGCGCCCAACGACTTGCGCACCGGCGACCACATGCCGTCTGCGGCGACCAGATATTTCGCGTTTATCTCTTTGAAGACCGACGTTGATTCGGTGTTCACGGTGATTTGATTTTTGTTTTGTCGAACCACGCCGACAAACGCGCAGTTCTCGACGACGCGAACACCGCGTGATCGGGCGTGCCGAACGAGCGCGTTGTCGAGTTCGATGCGCGGGGCGATCGCAGCGAATTGACCTGTCGTCGCAGCGTCTCTCTCAGAGTTTGGCAGTTGAAGTTCGATTTCACGACCCGAGGGCGACCTGAGCACGACATCGGTGCAAATTTTGTAGTTGTCGATCGTATTCGGATCAAACCCCAGCATCTCGAGCATGCGCAGCGCACCGGTGGTCAAGCCGTCGCCGCAGCATTTGTCGCGCGGGAACGTGGCTTTGTCGATCACCAAAACATCTTTTCCGCTGGCGACGAGTGTCAAGGCGGCCGCGATTCCCGCCGGTCCGGCGCCGACGACCAAGACATCGCATTCGTTCTCGACCGTTGTTCGCGAAATAGCGTCGACCACGAGCCTCAGGCTAGAGTTTTCGCCGATGAGTCGGTTGTGTGAAGGTCGAGTAGTTGTTGTCACTGGCTCTGGTCGCGGCATCGGTCGCGAGCATGCTCTGAGTTTGGCCAAGCACGGTGCGTTCGTCGTGGTCAATGATCTGGGGGGCGGGGTGGACGGAAAAGGCGGCGATGCGTCGCCCGCACAACAGGTCGTCAACGAGATCGAGGCGATGGGCGGCAAGGCCGTAGCCAACGGCGACGATATTTCTTCGTGGGATGGCGCCGAGCGTTTGATCAAAACGGCGGTCGAAACTTTCGGCGATCTGCATGCGGTGGTCAACAACGCGGGCATTTTGCGCGATCGAATGCTGGCCAACATGAGCGAAGAAGAGTGGGACGCCGTGATCAAAGTGCACCTCAAGGGCACGTTTGCGCCGTCACGACACGCCGCCGCATATTGGCGAGACCAAAGCAAGGCCGGCAAACCGGTCGACGGCCGAATCATCAACACGAGTTCGGTGTCTGGCATTTACGGCAATGTCGGGCAGACGAATTACGGTGCGGCGAAAGCCGGCATCGCCGCGTTCACCACGATCGCCTCGCTCGAGTTGGCGCGCTACGGGGTGACCGTTAATGCGGTTGCGCCAGTTGCGTTGACACGGATGACAGAGAATCTCGGGCCCGCTCCCGAGACCGAGGCCGAGCGCGAGCAGCGCTCGCCAAAGTGGATCGCGCCGATAGTGACATGGTTGGTCTCGACCGAGTCGGCCGGGGTGACCGGTCGCGTGTTCGAGGCAAGCGGAGATGTTCTGGCGATCGCCGAAGGTTGGCACCGTGGGCCGACGAACAAACCGATCGCCGACGCGACCAAACTCGGTCCCGTGGTCGAAGAGTTGCTTGCGAAAGCCCGCCTCAACGCCGGCATGGACGGCCGCGACGGAACTTGGCCCCAACCGCAGAAAAAATAATTTTGCCCGCGCGCGTGGGCGGGAGTTTCAGAAGAGTTTTAGTTCGTCGGGTTTTTTGCCGCGCAGGGCGTCGTAATCGACCTCACACCAACTGATATTTCTGCTTTCGGCGAGCACGCGGGCCTGTGGCTTGATTGACTGCGCCACGAAGATGCCGCGAATTTTTCCGAGTGCCGAGTCGGCATGCAGGCAATCGAGATAGCGCGTCAATTGTTCGACGCCGTCGATCTCGCCACGACGCTTGATTTCGACCGCCACTGTTTGACCACTTGAATCGCGGCAAAGCAGATCGACGGGGCCGACGGCGGTCGGGTATTCGCGACGAACGAGCGTCAAACCCGGCTCGATGAATTCGGGCATCGCCGCCAACAGAATCTGCAGGTCGGCCTCGACGCCGTCTTTCGACAGACCGGGGTCGTCGCCTAGTTCGTGCGAGAAATCGGCGAGCACCTCGAAGACTTCGATCGTCAAAGTTTCGCCTTTCGGGTTGCGAACGACGATTCGATCGCGCGATTCTTCGATCGTGTTCGGCGCGTTCATCCAATTGAGTGGCTTGTATGCGCCGCCGTCGCTGTGAATCGCCAGACAACCGTCGGCCTTGATCATGATCAGGCGCGTGGCCCGCGGCAACGAGGCACCCAATCGCCCCTCGTAGGTGACGCTGCACGAGGCGATCAACACGCGCATGGTTTTTAGTTTTTGTAACCGAGCGCTTCGAGCACCGATTCGGCCAGTTCTGGGCGACAGACCAAAAGGTCGGGCAACCATGTGTCTTCTTCGTTATATATAAGGGGTGAGCCGTCGATGCGGCTGGTGTGCAGACCGGCGGCCCGCGCGACGGCGATCGGTGCCGCGGAGTCCCACTGGTGCTGGCCACCCGAGTGCAGATAGATGTCGCAATGACCGAGCACGACCGCCATCGTCTTGGCGCCCGCAGAGCCGAGACGCATCGCCTCGCAACCCAATTCTTCGGCGACTCGAACCGCCTCGCGTGGGGTGCGCGTGCGCGAGACGACGAGTCGTGGCGGGCCGTCGTGTTTCGGGGTGGGCGGCATGGCTGGCGTGGCGTTGAGCGTCAAGTCGAGAGCGGGCAGACTCACCGACGCGGCAGTCAGTTCGCCATGCTGCGAGTTGCGCGACCACAGCGCGATGTGCACCGCCCAATCGGTGCGCCCGGGTTCGCTGAACTCTTGCGTGCCGTCGAGCGGGTCGATGATCCAAACGCGGTCGGCTTTGAGGCGCCTTGAATTGTCGAGGGCCTCTTCGCTCAGAACGGCGTCGTCGGGTCGGTGCTCGCGCAGTTGTTTCATCAGAAACTCTTGGGCCACCGCGTCGCCGGCATCTTTGAGATCCCACCGGGAAACATTTCGGGAAACGAGTCCATCGCGAAGTTCGACGAGAAGTTTTCCCGTTTGTGTCGCGAGAAAGGCGGCGAACTCGTTGTCGTCGGCGAGGTTCAAGATTTGCGACCCAAGTTGGTCGCGTCGCGAACCAGATTTCTGACCTGGTCTTCGTCGGCACCCGTTGCAACCAGCCGGGAGACCTGCCGTTCGAGTCTTTCTGTGTCGGCTTCGACGAACACTTCGGGTCGAGCGGTGTTGCTGGTGATCGTGGCGACGAGCAGCACCAAGGCCGAGATCGCGGTGGCGCCACCGATTGTATTGACCAGACCGACATTGTTGCCGGCAATCGAGGTGATGATCATGCCGGCGATACCGAGCACGAAAATTGTCGAGCAGACGATGCGAATATTGCGCAGGGCGAGCGAGGTGTTGCGCGACGAGGAATTCATGTCGTTATTTTCGCGACAGCGGCTTGTATTTGATGCGCTTGGGTTGGTCGGCCGAGATGCCGAGTTCTTTTTTGCGCCACGCCTCGTAGTCGGTGAAATTTCCCTCGAACCAGCGAACTTGGCTGTCGCCTTCGAACGCCAACACATGGGTGGCGATGCGATCCAAAAACCAACGGTCGTGACTGATCACCACGACGCAACCGGGGAAACTCTCGAGCGCGGTCTCGAGCGCGCGCAGCGTGTCGATGTCGAGATCGTTCGTCGGTTCGTCGAGCAACAGCACGTTGCCGGCGTTCTTGAGAAGTTTCGCCAGGTGAACACGGTTTCTTTCACCGCCAGAAAGATCGCCCACGCGCTTTTGTTGGTCGCTGCCCTTGAAGTTGAAACTTGCGACATAGGCGCGACCGTTGATTTCGCGGCTGCCGACTTTCATCACCTCGACGCCCTCGGTTATCTCTTGGTAGACGGTCGAGTCGGGGTTCAAAGTGTCGCGACTCTGATCGACATAACTGAGCGCGACCGTGTCGCCGACCGTGATCGAACCCGAATCGGGTTTTTCTTGGCCCGTGATCATGCGAAACAGCGTGGTCTTGCCCGCGCCGTTGGCACCGATGATGCCGACGATGCCCGCGGGGGGAAGTTTGAAACTGAGATTGTCGATCAGCAGTCGATCGCCATAGCCCTTCGACAGATTGCTCACCTCGATCACGATGTCGCCGAGGCGTTTGCCCGCGGGTATCGCGATTTCTAGTTTGCTCTCACCACGCTCGGCCGCCTCGGCCTCGGCGTGCAGTTTGTCGTAGGCGGCCAGACGGGCCTTGCCTTTCGACTGGCGCGCTTTGGGCGCCATGCGAACCCACTCGAGTTCGCGAGCCAGCGTGCGTTTGCGCGACTCGTTGGCTTTTTCTTCGCGCCCGAGTCGTTCTTGTTTTTGTTCGAGCCAACTCGAATAGTTGCCTTCGAACGGAATGCCTTTGCCGCGGTCGAGTTCGAGGATCCATTTCGCCACATTGTCGAGAAAGTAGCGGTCGTGGGTGATCGCCACCACGGTGCCGGCGTACTCCTGCAGAAACCTCTCGAGCCAGTCGACGCTCTCGGCGTCGAGGTGGTTGGTCGGTTCGTCGAGCAGCAACAGATCGGGTCGGCTGAGAAGCAGACGGCACAATGCGACGCGTCGTCGCTCGCCACCCGAGAGTTTCGTGACGTCGCTCTCGTTCGGCGGACAACGCAGCGCGTCCATCGCGATCTCGACGTTTCTCTCGAGGCTCCACGCGTCTACGGCGTTGATCTTCGCCTCGAGTTGGGCCTGCAGAGCCCCGACCTTGTCGAAGTCGGCGTCGGGCTCGCCCCACATCGCGGTGACTTTTTCATATTCGGCGAGCAAGTCGCGGATCGGTGCGACGCCTTGCATCACGTTGCCGAGCACGTCTTTGCCCGGATCGAGTTTGGGTTCTTGCTCGAGCAACCCGACGCTGAAACCGGGGGTGAGTCGGGCTTCACCGGTGAAACCGTCGTCGACACCCGCCATGATCTTCAGCAGGCTCGATTTGCCGCTGCCGTTCGAACCGAGCACGCCGATTTTCGCGCCCGGGTAAAAAGAAAGTGAAATGTTTTCGAGAACCGTGCGGTCAGGGGGATAGAAGCGGGCGAGTTTGTAGCAGGTGTAAATGAACTCGGCGGCCATCAGGCGTCCAATCTAGTTGCAAGGTCAGAACCCCCTTGCCGTGCTAAATTATTTTCGAATTATCAACGACACCCAAAGGGGTCATCATGCAATTGTTTGATCAGGCTTTCATCGGAGATTTCTTGCTTCGATACGTTCATGTTCTCGTAGGCATCGTTTGGATCGGGCTGCTTTACTACTTCAACCTGGTGCAGGTGCCGGCGTTGGCGACCTATGGCGACGAGGCCAAGGCGAGAAACCTGACGCTCGACAAAGTCGCGCGTCGCGCCTTGTGGTGGTTTCGTTGGGCCGCGATCGCGACCCTGGGCACGGGGCTTTTGATCACGGGAGTAATCGAGAACTATTGGTCGCGCAGCGGCGACGCCCACAAATACACGATTTCGATCGGCATGATTCTCGGCACCCTGATGGCGGCGAACGTCTGGATGGGTATCTGGAAAAACCAGAAGATCGTTTTGGCCAACGCGGTGAATGTGTTGGGTGGCGGCGCCGCCGACCCGAACGCGGCGGGCGCGGGCAGACGAGCGTTGCTGATCTCGCGTCAGAACTTTATTTTTTCTTTCTCGATGCTGTGGTTCATGGTCGGGCCGGCGCACTTCTATCCGGCGGCGTTTCCCGATGCGACGGCGAGCAACGCGATGACTTTGTTGATCATCGCGGTCGTGCTCGCGGCGATTCTCGAACTTAACGCGGTCGGTGTGCTTGGTGGCACGGCGGCAACCAACAAGTTGCTGTGGCCATATGAATCGCACAAGAACGCGATGATAACTGGCGGTGTCTTGTGGCTGATCCTGTGGGTCGCTTCAGAGGTTCTTCTGAAATAATCATCGTTACGATGTAAGCGATGAGTGAGAAGTCCAACCCCGAGGACTTTGGCGCAAACTCCTGGCTAGTCGAGGAGATGTACGAGCGTTATCGCGAAGAACCGCAGTCGTTGTCGGTCGCATGGCGCGAGTTCTTCAGCGACTACAAGCCCGTCGGATCGCCCAAACCCGACCCGACAGGCGAGTTGATTCGCCCCGATCTCGATGCGCTGTCTGAACTGCTCGACGAGTCGAGCAATGGTGCCGGCACTCAGGCCAAGCCGGCGCCGGCCAAGGCAACTGTCGCCAAACCATCAGTCGTAAAACAGCCGATCTCGCCCGAGGCTCCGCCGCGCGCCCCGCGCCCCGTGGTCTCGCACGCTCCCGTCGAGCAGACGCCACTCGAGATCGTCGAACCAGAGCCGCTGCGCGGTGTGTCGTCGGTGATCGCCACGAACATGGAAGCAAGCCTCGCCGTGCCGACCGCGACCAGCGTTCGCCAGGTGCCGGCGAAACTTCTCGAGGTCAACCGCAAGGTGATCAACGGGTACCGCGGGCGCAACGGCGAGAGCAAAATCAGTTTCACCCATCTCATCGGTTATGCCATTGTGCGGGCGATCGCCGACGCCGTGCCGAACATGAAGCACGTCTATTCGGTCGACGAACAGGGCAAGCCGCAGATCAAAAAATTCGGCCATGTCAACATGGGGCTGGCGGTCGATGTCGACAAGGGCAAGGGTCAACGCAGTTTGGTCGTGCCGGTGTTGCGAAACGCCGACACGCTCGACTTCGCGGGTTTTTTGCTGACCTACGAGGACATCATTCGCAAGGTGCGCGCCAACAAACTGACGATCGAAGATTTTCAAGGCGCGAACATCAGCCTGACCAACCCCGGCACGATCGGCACGCAGCAGTCGGTGCCGAGGCTGATGGTCGGCCAGGGTGTGATCGTGGGTGTCGGCACGATCGATTATCCGGCCGAGTTTCAAGGCAGCGACGAACGGGCGCTCGGTCGTTTGGGCGTCTCGAAGGTCGTGACGCTGACCAGCACATATGACCATCGCATAATTCAGGGTGCCGAGAGCGGTTTGTTCCTTAAATACGTGCACGAGTTGCTGATCGGTGAGCACGGTTTTTACGCCGATGTTTTCAGCAGTCTGGGCGTGCCGTATGAGAGCGTGAAGTGGCGCGACGACACGAACTCGCTCGACAGCGAAGACGCCCTGCTCGAAAAGCAGATGCAGATCGCGACGCTGATTCGTGTGCACCGCGTGCGCGGTCACTTGATCGCCGATCTTGATCCGTTGCATTGGCGCGTGCCACGCATGCCGCGAGAGCTCGACCCCGCAACATATGGTCTGACGGTTTGGGATCTGGACCGAGAATTTCTGACGGGCGGCGTCGGCGGCGTGACCCGTTCGACTCTGGGCGAGCTGCTCGGCGTGTTGCGCGACGCGTATTGTCGCACGATCGGTGTCGAGTACATGCACATACAGAACACCGACGAACAGCGGTGGATACAGGAGCACTTCGAGGGAATCAACCGCAACGAGTTCGCCGTCGACAAGATGCGCCTGCTCGAGCGCCTGAACGCGGCCGAGGCGTTCGAGCGTTTCTTGTCGACGAAATATGTCGGAACGAAGCGGTTCGGTCTCGAGGGTGCCGAATCGGCGATTCCGATTCTCGACAAGATCTTGAACCTGGCCGTCGACGAAAAGTTGCATGGCTCGGTAATCGGCATGGCGCATCGCGGACGACTGAACGTGTTGGCCAATGTCGTCGGCAAAGATTACGACCAGATCTTTCAGGAGTTCGAGGGATATGTCGACCCATCGTCGGTGCAGGGTTCGGGCGACGTCAAATATCATCTCGGAGCGATCGGCGAGTTCGTCGGCGAGAGCGGCGCGAAGATGCACATCGAACTGGTCTCGAACCCGAGCCACCTTGAGACGGTTAACCCCATCGTGCTCGGCACCGTGCGGGCGATGCAAGACCGAATCGAGCCCCCGCTGTCGTTTCGGGTTTTGCCGCTGCTGATTCATGGCGATGCCGCCTTCGCCGGCCAGGGCGTGGTCGCCGAGTGTCTGGCGATGAGCGACACGTCGGGTTATCGAGTCGGCGGGACGATTCATTTGATCATCGACAACCAGATCGGTTTCACGACCTCGCCCGAATACGCGCGTTCGTCGCAATATTGCAGCGATGTCGCCAAGACGGTGCAGGCGCCGATTTTTCACGTGAACGGCGACGACCCCGAGGCGTGCGTGCGCGTGGCGCAACTGGCGTTCGAATACCGGCAGAAGTTCCAAAAAGATGTCGTGATCGACATGATCTGCTATCGCCGCTACGGTCACAACGAGGGCGACGACCCGAGTTACACGCAGCCTTTGATGTACAAGGCGATCGCCGAGAGGCGCAGTGTGCGAAAACTCTATGTCGAGACGCTGGTCAAACGTGGCGACATTACGGTCGAGCAGGCCGAGAAGTCGCTGAGCGATTATCAAAGCAAACTGCAAGGCGCGCTCGAACAAACCCGGGCCAAGACGGGCGAAAAAGTGATCGCCGCAAAGCCCCCGAAACCTGTCGGCGTCGTGCCGCACATTCAGACGGGCGTGAACAAAGAAGTGCTCGACAAGGTGCTCGCGTCGCTGCGCAGTTATCCGAGTGATTTCATGGTTCACCCAAAGTTGCTGCGCCAGTTCGAGGCGCGTGACGCGATGATCGACAAGGACGGCGACATCGACTGGGCGGTGGGCGAGGCTTTGGCGATCGGCAGTTTGGTGATCGAAGGAACCTCGGTGCGGCTGGCGGGCCAAGACTCGCGTCGCGGAACATTCAGCCAACGACACTCGACTTTGATCGACTATCTGACCGAACGGCGTTGGGTGCCGTTGGCCGAGATACCCGGTGCGACGGGCCGGTTCTGGGTGTATGACTCGTTGCTCAGCGAATATGCGGCGCTCGGTTTCGAATATGGCTATGCGCACTCGAACCAACAGGCGTTGGTGATGTGGGAGGCGCAATTCGGCGACTTCGTGAACGGCGCGCAGATAATCATCGACCAATATCTCGTCGCCGCCGAGGACAAGTGGCAGCAAAAGAACGGTCTCGTGCTGTTGTTGCCGCACGGCTACGAGGGTCAGGGGCCCGAGCACTCGTCGGCGAGAATCGAGAGATTTCTGCAACTGTGCGCCGAGGACAACATTCAAGTTTGTTACCCGACGACCTCGGCGCAGTATTTTCACCTTTTGCGACGCCAGGTCAAACGCAACAACCCGAAGCCGCTGGTGATTTTTTCGCCCAAGCAGCCGTTGCGAATGAAGCAGAGCCGCTCTCCGCTCGCCGAATTCACCAAGGGAAGTTTCGAAGAGGTGCTCGACGACTCGTCTGTCGCCAAGCCCGACGAAGTGATGCGCGTCGTGTTGTGCAGCGGCAAAGTCGCCTGGGACGCGATCGCCGAGCGCGACAAGCGCGGCGCGAAGGTCGCGATCGTGCGTATCGAGCAGCTCTACCCGTTTCCGGGCGAGCAGATCAAAAAAATATTGGCGCGCTACAAGAACGCCAAAGAATTGGTCTGGCTGCAAGAGGAGCCCGAAAATATGGGCCCGCGATATTTCGTCGACGACCGCATCTGGCCGTTGAAAGAGCAGGGATACTCTTTGCGTTTCGTGACCCGCGTCGAATCGGGAAGCCCCGCCACTGGTTCGAAGACGATTCACGACCAAGAACTCGACGATTTGATGCGTGAAACTTTCGCCGACTAGTTAACCCTCGTCGCGGTGGTTGAATGAAGGGGTGAACAAGGCTTTTGCGCATGTCGTGGTCGACGGTTCGAACATCGCCACCGAAGGCCGAAGCGACCCCAGTTTGCGACAACTGAACGAGGCGGTGCTCGCGTTCATGAAAGAGTTTCCTGGCACGAAAGTCACGGTGGTTGTCGACGCGACATTCGGTCATCGCATCGATCGTCGCGAGCGAGCCGAGTTCGACGCGGCGATCAACAACAACGAACTCGTGGCGCCACCCGCGGGCGCGGTGGGTCGCGGCGACGGTTTCGTGCTGACGATCGCCGACAAGGTGAAGGCGAGCGTGCTATCGAACGACAGTTACCAGGAGTTTCACGATCAGTACAAGTGGTTGTTCGACGAGGGGCGCCTGCTCGGCGGCAAGCCGGTGCCGAATGTCGGCTGGGTGTTCATCAGGCGACTGCCGGTGCGCAAGCAGGCGGGTCGCGCGACGGCGTCGTCGGTTCGCCGAATCAAACCGCGACCGTCGGCGGTCAAACCGCCCGTCGCCAAGGTCGCGACGACGAAGAGCGTTCATCCGAAATTGAACGAATTGAACCCTTTCTTGAACTTCGTCGAAAAAAATTCGATTGGCACGAAGGTGAGAGGCGTGGTCGAAAGTTACGCGTCGCACGGCGTCTATGTAAAGATCGGCGAGGTTTCGGGCTATCTGCCTCTTCGCCTGATGGCCAAGCCGGCGCCCCGAAGCGCGCGCGAGCATGTGAAGTTGGGCGCGACGCTGAGTTTGGTCGTGGTTGGTTTCACGCCGTCGCGTCGCAGCGTCGAGTTGTCGGTCGCGGGCGTAGAAACCCCGAGCGAATCTAAAGTCGGCGCCAAAGTGCAGGGATCGCGCGGCACGCAGGCGAAGTCGGTACCGTCCAAAACGAGCCAGCCGAAAAAGCCGAGGCGTCGCGCGCAACATGCGAAAAACACCGCGAAGAAGGCGACTTCGAACAAGAAGCGGTGACGGCTTTTTAGATACGGTGTGGGCGTGCTGATCACGACCTGGAATGTGAACTCGTTGAAGGCGCGACTCGACCGCGTGACGGCATGGGTCAAAGAGAACCAACCCGATGTGCTGTGCATGCAAGAAACCAAGATGAAAGACGAAGTGTTTCCCGCGCTGACCTTCGCCGAACTGGGCTATGAGTCGGCGCATTTCGGTCAGGGTCAATGGAACGGCGTGGCGATCATCTCGAAAGTTGGCCTGACCGATGTGGTCACGAATTTCGCCGCGTCGATCGAACCCGACCACGAGGCTCGAATCATCTCGGCGAAATGCGGCGGTGTTCGCGTGGTCAGCGTGTACGTGCCCAACGGCAGGTCGCTCGAAGACGACCATTACAAATACAAACTCGCGTGGATGAAAAAACTCAGGCAACACGCGGCGGCGATCGCCGACCCCGGCGAGATGCTCGTGATCGGTGGCGACTTCAATATCGCCCCGACCAACGACGACGTCTGGGATGTCACCAAGTTCGAGGGTGCGACCCATGTCAGCGAACCCGAGCGCAAGGTTTTTGCCGAACTCTGCGAATGGGGGCTGGTCGACGTGTTTCGCGAACTCAACCCCGAGCCGAAAGTCTTTTCGTGGTGGGACTATCGCAACGGCAGTTTTCACAAGGGCGAGGGAATGCGAATCGATTTTCTTTTGGCGACCAAATCGGCCTTTGCCCGAGTCGGCGAGTCAAAAATTGATCGCAATGCGCGCAAGGGCGAAAAGCCGAGCGACCACGCACCGGTTTCGATGCGCCTGAAGGCTGATCCTGCAAAATGAGCGGCTCGAACGACGAAGATCTGCCGAGTCGACAAACTACTGGTTCGACCCCCGTCTTCGAGAGCGCGTTCAAAGACTTTCATGTTCGCACCGAGCAGTTGTCGGCGATAGACAGTTTGCGGGTGGCGATCGCCGACGAGTTGCGCTCGGCGACCGACGAACTCTTGGCGACCTCGGCGAATCTCGAAGACCTCGAAGAGACGCACAGAATGATCGGTCAGGCGGTCGCGCGGTTGCGCCTGAAACCGCACTCGCAAGAATTCGTCGGGCCGAGCGAGAGTTCGTTGGCGCCGATGAACAGTTTTTTGGATCGAAGTCCGATCATCGGCGGCATCAATCCGTTGGCCGTGCCGATGCGGATGCAGATCGAAGGTGACGGCGGCAAAGACTCGGTGGTGGTCGGGCACGCCAAATTCGAGGCGGCATACGAGGGGCCGCCGGGTTGCGTGCACGGCGGTTTCATCGCCGCATATTTCGACGAGGTTCTGGGCATGGCGCAATCGCTGAGCGGCAATCCGGGAATGACGGTGAACCTGACGATCGACTACCGTTCGCCGACGCCGCTGAAACAGCCGGTGGTTTTTCGGGGTTGGGTCGCGTCGATCGACGGGCGAAAAATCAGCGTGCTGGGCACGCTTCACCACGGCGACACGCTTTGTGCCGAAGCCAAAGGACTCTTCGTCTCGATGCGACCCGAGGTGTTTCAGCGGCTGATGGAGATTCGCCAAGCGCAAGAGCGCTGAACAAACGACTATTTCGTGGCGACCGCGCTGAGTCGTTTCTCGGCGCCGGCGACGATCGCCAGCACATCGGTGGCGATTCGGTTCGCCGGCATTTGACCGACGATCTTGGCCAGGTCTGACTTTGTTTTCGGCAATTGGGTGACGATTTGGCGAAGCTCGAGATCGCTCAGAACCGAGGTGGCTGGTTGTTTGATCACTCGGGCTCGACTCGAGCGCCAAGCACGCAGTTCGTCTTCAAGCGATTTTGGTTTCGCGCGTCGCGCCGTGGTCGGCTGCCTGGCGACGGACTTGTTCGAGTGCGTCGCATCTTGCGACTCGGGGCTCGGGTTTTGTTTGGCGACAATCTCGCCGAGCAATCGGCTTTGACCCGCGACCCGACCCTTGCGCGTCTCGCACCAGGTGACGAACAGTTGTTGCGAGGCCCGCGTCAGGGCGACATACGCGAGGCGAATTTCTTCGTCGATTTGCTCTTGCGAGATCGCCGACGCGTGCGGCATCAGGCCGTCTTCGCAACCGGCGACGACGACGCACTCCCACTCGCGACCTTTGGCCGAATGAAATGTGAGAACTTCGACCCCCTCGACGCTGCGTTGATCGGCCGCGGTGGCCCGCATCCATGCCGAGAAAGATCGGCCGTCGAACCCGCCGGGTTGATCGGTCTTCAGGAACGCCTGAACTTGTTCGGCGACCCACTGTTGAACTTCTGACTCTGATTCGGCGAGAACATCGGCGGCCCAGGTCGCCAGTTCGTCGCGGTTGCGACTTTGCGCGGCGTCGGCGATCGCCGAGGTGAGTTCTTTAGACGGTCGGCTGGTGCGCACCGGAATGCCGTGCTTGACCAACGCGTCGACGATCGTTTCGCTTTGAATGTTCGTGCGCACCAACACCGCCGCGGAGCGCCACGGGTTGGCGCCACCCTGGTTGGCGAATTGCCACAAAAAATCTACGATGCCGAGCGCCTCGGACTCGACATCGGCGAAGCCCTTGGCAACCACCGGCTCGGCCGGGGCCTTGATCGCCCGCACGTCGATGTTTGGTTCGACCGCTTTGGCGACCGAAACCGCCGCCGAAAGGATTTCGGGCGTGCACCTGTAGTTGTTCGGCAGCCGCAGCACCGTAGTGCCGCGAATCTTGTCGGGCAGTTCGTCGAAAAGTTTTTTGTCGGCGCCGTTCCATCCGTAGATCGCCTGCATCGGGTCGCCGACGATGAAGACATCTTGGCGTTGGCCGCGAATCGTCTCGAACAACTCGTATTGAAGCGGGTTCATGTCTTGGGCCTCGTCGACGAAGATGTGGCGATAGCGCCAGCGAACTGCTTGGGCGTAGGCGTTGTCGAGTCGCATCGCCTCGACCACGCGCGAGATCAGATCGTCGAGGTCGAGCGTGTTGCGTTGAGTTTTGAGTTGTTCGTAGTTTTTGTAGATCGTGGCGATCTCGTTGTGCGGCGCGACGGTGTAGCGCCCGTTGCGCTTCGCCGCCTGCGCGTAGTTCGCCGGTGAAATCAGGCGGGCGTGGGCCCAATCGACCTCGACGAGAAGTTCTCGCGGGCGACTCGCCATCGGGTGAGACCCGGCGGCTTGAGAGATCAAGACCGAGCGGTTGTGCACGATGGTCGGCATTTGTCGGTGCGTGTCGGCGAGTCGTTGGCGCAACAACGACAGCGAGATGGCGTGAAATGTGCCGACGGTGACCGATTGGGGATCGCGCGCCACGCCCAATTTGCCGAGTCGTTGGCGCAGTTCGCTCGCTGCTTCGCGGGTGAAAGTGATCGCCAGAATTCTCTGCGGATCGGCCGTCGCTTTGGCGATGCGATAGGCGATGCGATGGGTCAGCACGCGAGTTTTGCCCGACCCGGCGCCGGCGTGCAACACGGTTGCGGTTTCGGGACAGGTCACGGCGGCGCGCTGGTCGGCATCCATGCCGTGGAGAAGTTGGTCGGCGTCCACGGCACAACGCTAGGCGGTGGGTGTGGCCGCGGGAAACTAGGTTTGGGGCGTGGCGTATCCGCGAAATTTGTTGAATCGTGGCGAGCAAATTCATTTGGATTTGCAACCGCACTGGGTGGTGTTCGTCAAGCCGGTTTCGGTGGCGGTGGTGCCGCTGGCCGGCGTGGTCGCGGCGCTGCAACTCGACGCTGGTTGGCTGAGGTCGGGTGCGACGCGGATATTTCTCGTCTGGTTGCTGTTGCAGATCGTGTTGTTGGCGGCGGCCGTGTTGCGATGGTCGCGCACCTATTTTGTGGTGACTTCGCAGCGCGTGATTTTTCGCGAGGGCGTGCTGGCGCGACGCGGCGTCGAGATTCCGCTTGAGCGGGTGAACAACGTGAATTTTGCGCAGTCGATTTTGGAGCGCATGGTCGGTGCGGGGGATCTGTTGATCGAGTCGGCCAGCGACGACGGGCAGCAGTTGTTCGGCGACATTCGTGATCCCGAGCAGGTGCAGAACATCATTCACGAGGCGATTCACGAGCGCACGGGCAGGTCTGGCGAGGCGAGCCCGGTGGTCACGCAACTCGAGCGGCTCGAGGCGATGCTGATGCGCGGTTCGATCACCAAAGCCGAGTTCGACGCCCAAAAGCGCAAACTTCTAGGCTGATGTTGACGGATTGACCGGGGCTGACACGAGAGGCGAGAATAATCAGATGGCAAAGGCGAAAATTTCGGCGGCGATCGAACTTGAATACGACACTTTTGGCGACCCGAAGAACCCGGCGTTGTTGCTGATCATGGGATACACCGCGCAGATGGTGGCGTGGGAAGAAGAATTTTGCAAGATGTTCGCGGCCAAGAACTTGTTCGTGGTTCGTTTCGACAATCGCGACTGCGGACTGTCGACGAAACTTGACGGCGTGAAAGTCGACGTGAACGCGGTCATCGGCGCGGCGTTGATGGAAGAGACGATTCCGCCCGTGCCGTACACGCTGCGCGACATGGCTGCCGACGCGATCGGCTTGCTGGATTATCTGAAGATCGACCGCGCCCATGTTCTGGGTGCCTCGATGGGTGGAATGATCGCCCAAGTGTTGACGATCGAATATCCGCAGCGGGTGCGAACGTTGACCTCGGTGATGTCGATGTCGGGCGAACCCGAATACGGTCAGTCGGCGCCTGAGGCGATGGGCGCGTTGTTGTCGATTCCGCCGGCGGACCGCGAGGGTTACATCGCGCATTCGCCGATTTACCAGGCGTTTCACTCGATGAAATATCGCAGCGATGAAAACTCGAAGCGCGCCGCGGCCCGCGACTATGACCGTGGTTATTATCCCGAGGGCGCGCCGCGTCAACTCGCCGCGATCTACGCGTCTGGTCGCCGTACCGAGCAACTGCGGGCGGTGAAAACGCCCACGCTGGTGGTGCACGGCAAAGACGACACTTTGATCACGCCCTCGGGTGGCGAGCGCACGGCGGATCTGATCCCCAATGCAAAATTCGAATTGGTCGACGACATGGGTCATGATCTGCCCGAGCCGCTGTGGGGCAAGCTCGTCGACTTGGTAGTCGGTTTCATCTCGAAGAATTGACCACAGTGGCGCAGTCGGGCACAGGGCCGCTCGCCGGTTACAAGATTCTCGAGATCGCGGGCATCGGCCCCGGCCCGTTCGCGGCGATGATGCTCAGCGACATGGGCGCCGAAGTCGTGCGCGTCGAACGGGTTCAGGCCGTGCGCGAGAACGCGACGGCGAATTGGGATGTGATGCAGCGCGGCAGGAAAAATATCGCGATCGATCTCAAGCATGCCGACGGTGTCGAAACTTTGTTGCAACTTGTCGAGCATGCCGACGCTTTGATCGAAGGTTTTCGTCCCGGAGTGATGGAGCGCTTGGGTGTCGGACCAGATGTTTGCCTGGCGCGAAACAAAAAGTTGGTGTTCGGGCGGATGACTGGCTGGGGTCAGGACGGGCCGTATTCGTCGGCGGCGGGTCACGACATCAACTACATCGCTTTGGCCGGAGCATTGGCCCACTTCGGGCGCGCGGGCGAGGCACCGGTGCCGCCCCTGAACATGGTCGGCGATTTCGGCGGCGGCGGAATGTTTCTCGCCTACGGAGTGGTTTGCGCGTTGCTCGAGGCGCAGCGCAGTGGCGTCGGCCAAATCGTGGATGCGGCGATGGTCGACGGTGCGGCGACTTTGATGTCGATGTTTTGGGGTTTCGCCAAGATCGGCATGCACGATGAAAATTCGCGCGGCGCGAACATGCTCGACACCGGTGCGCACTATTACGACGCCTACGAGTGCAGCGACGGAAAATATGTTTCGATTGGTTCGATCGAGCCGCAGTTTTACCAACAGTTGTTGACGCTGACAGGTTTGGCGGGCGACGCAGAATTCGCCAACCAAAACGATCGCTCGAGATGGCCGGCTCTGAAGCAGAGACTGACCGAGGTTTTTGCGACGAAATCCCAGGCCGAGTGGTGCAAGATCATGGAGCACACCGATGTTTGTTTTGCGCCCGTGCTAACGATGACCGAGGCGAGTCGGCATCCGCACA
>Ga0194134_10002073_pt1 | contig 24707 bp, 26 predicted proteins | sample TA2KigOff0mmetaG_FD_148602 | JGI IMG/M metagenome (GOLD analysis project Ga0194134, IMG submission 148602) | Freshwater microbial communities from Lake Tanganyika, Tanzania - TA2015056 Kigoma Offshore 0m | ecosystem: Environmental > Aquatic > Freshwater > Lake | place: Tanzania: Lake Tanganyika... | reverse complement strand
CTGCCATTTGACCGAAATCACCCCGGGTTTGCTCCAGCATTTGGAGACAATCCGGGATTTTCGTGAGCCGCGGGGATGTTGCCGGGAGTTTTTTGGTGAAGGCGGCGATGTGCCCGCCCCGCCTGCGGATTGAAGTCCGCCCGGACGCCATGTCCAGCAACCGCCGCGGGCGCCAATGGAAAGGAACCCCAAGGGCCCCGAAGGCGGCTTGGCGGGTTCGTTGTGGCTGGGGAAAGCAAGAAACGCGCCCCGGAACGGGGCGCGTTTCTTGTGATGGCTGCGGTTGCCGCGAGGTCACTTCTTGTCGGCGGCCTTCTTGGCATCCTTCTTTTCCTCGGCCTTCTTTTCGGCCGTTTTCTTTTCCTCGGCCTTCTTAGCGTCCTTCTTAGCGTCCTTCTTACCGTCCTTCTTCGCCTCGTCCTTCTTCGTGTCCTTCTTCATTTCCTTCTTGGGATCTTCCTTGGCGACGATCGGCACGAACTCCACGCCGCGGTTGATGTCGCACTTGGCGAGCGACTTCTTGAGCGCGTCGGCGCCGGCGGGGGTCACCTTCGTCTGCCACAGGTAAAGCTGGTTCAGCTTCGAGAGGCCCTTGAGGCTGCCCAAGCCGGCGTCGGTCACGCCCGTCTCGTAGAGGTTGAGGTATTCAAGGCCGGAAAGGCCGCCCACCGTCTCAAGCGCCTTGTCGGTGATCTTGGTCTTCTCGAGATGCAGCCGCGCCAAGGCCGTCATCCCCTTCAGGTTGGCCACATGGGCGTCGGTGACCGGCTGGGCGCGCAGGTTGAGGGAGTGCACCGTCTTGAGGTCCTTCAGCGGCGTCAGGTGCTCGTCGCCGAAGTTGTCGATCTTCTGGAGATAGGAAACCTCCAGTCGCGGGTCGTTCTGGGCCACCTCAAGCACCAGGGCGCCCAGCGAGCGCAGCTTCTCAATGGCCTTGTCCTCGGCCGGCGTGCGCTTCACCTTTTCCTGGGCGACGATTGAAACGGCGGTGAGGCCGAGGAGGAACGCGAGGGCGACGAACGCTCGAAACATGTTCGGAACTCCGGTGAATCTCTAGGGGGGCCAGGCGGGGCGGGTTATTGTCTCGGGGTCAGGCGCCGGCCAGTTGGGTCCGCACCTTCTCGAGCAGCTTGCGGGTCGCGACGATGCCTTCCGGCTCCGACAACTTCCCGCCCTCGTACTCGATGCCGATCCAACCACGATATCCGGCGCCCTTCACGATTTCCAGCATCCGCTTGTAGTCGGTCTTGGTTTCGTCGCCGTTGGCGTCGAAGTCGTGCGACTTGGCGCTCACTCCCTTGGCGAACGGCATCATCTCCTTCACGCCCTTGTAGCGGTCGTATTCCTTGCCCTCGCCTAGGCGGAAGTTGCCGAAGTCCGGCAGGGTGCCGCAGCGGGGGTTGTTCACCTTCTTCATCACGCCGGCCAGCCACTCCCCGTTGCTCGACAGCCCGCCATGGTTCTCGACGATGATGTTGATGTTCTTGGAGGTGCCGTATTCCGTCAGGGACGCGAGGCCCTCGGCGGCGCGCTCCATCTGCTCCTCAGGGCTGCCCGTGGAGTAGGCGTTCACGCGGATGCTGTGGCAACCGAGGGCCACCGCGGCGTTCACCCACTTGTGGTGGTTCTTCACGGCCTGGGCGCGCTTGGCCTTGTCGGCGTCACCCAGGAATCCCTCGCCGTCGCACATGATCAGGAGCGGGGTCACGCCGTTGTCGGCGCAGCGCTTCTTGAGGCCGTCGAGCACCGCCGTGTCCTCGGCCTTGCCCTTGTAGAACTGGTTGACGAACTCGACCCCCTCGATGCCGAAGTCGCGCTTGGCGATCACCGGGAATTCCATGGCATCCAGCTTCTTGGCGAAAAAGGCGCGGTGAAGCGACCATTGGGCCAATGACACCCGGAACCAGGGAGCGGTTTGGGCGTTGAGCCGGGTGGCACCGAGGGCGAATGCCGCGGAACCGGCGGCAAGTCCCTGAAGAAAGAGGCGGCGGTCGCGAATAGGGCTGGTGGTCATGAACCGGGTCTCCATGCGATGACAATCCACGAGTGATCATGGTGATGGATGACAAGGCGGAGCGCCACCAAAAATCGGGCATTCAGGAACGAAATGGCGTTGAACAGGTGTTCATTTAAGTGTAAATATGTTCACTCCTGTTTGTTTTCCTTAGGAGGTCTTGCCATGCGTCATGCCGAAACTCCCGTTCTCGCCGTTTTTCCCCGGGGCGAAAGCCATGGATGCTGCCCCGTGTGCGCCGGGTCGCTTCTCCAGTGCGGTGCCATGCAGCGCTGCACCCGCTGCCAGTTCGCCCTTTGCGCGGGATGTGGTGACGGGCCGACAACTGACGGGGCTTCCCATGAGGAAATCGCGTGTCCAGAGTAGAACCTTGCTTTTTCTTAATTTAAGAACTAATAATTTGAACAGTCTTGACGATTGCGCCATACAGTGAATGTGAGAGACCTAGACTTAAATGTATCCGTGAACAAGGCCGCCGGGAAAACCGTCTGCGGCGGGCCGCACCAGGAGGGTGGGTCATGCTTGTGCTCAGTCGCAAGGTGGGTGAGGAGATCGTGATCGACGGCAACATCGTGTTGAGCGTCGTCGAGATCACAGGAAACAGGGTAAAAATCGGCATTCACGCGCCGCGTGACAAGGCGGTGATCCGCGGGGAACTTGTCGGAAAGGGCCGGGACCTCGACGCGGTCATCCCCGAACCTGATCCGTCGCAGGCCCCATCACCTGGAATCAGCCAGTCGATGGGTTTGGCCACGGCCCTCGTTTGATACCGATTTCCTGGTGAGGTTCCGGGGTTCCCGTGGGGAACGCGGGCCGCCCAGGAACCCGGGAGGTCCAGCCGGGGGCAACACGCCCCCGACTGCCTGGACGGCCCCGTTCACCACGGCCACACCCCCAAAACCATGGGCAGCATCACGACTACTGCTGCTGCTGGTGCTGCTGTTGCCGGTACAACATCCGCTGGAACTGCCGTACCGAAGGCCTGCCCTGCCTTCGGCTTCCGCCACCACCTGAAGGATCCCGTCCCGTGATTGCCAAGGGGAGCGAGTCGGCGTCAATCCAGTCGGCCGGCAGGCGCGGCACCGCCTGCACCCGCACCCCCACCTGGATTGATTCCTTGGCGTCGCCGCGCCAGGCGCCGCGGTTGGGCGGCACATCGCCATAGTCGCGGCCGATGGCCACCACGACATGGTCGTCGCCCACCAGGCAGGAATGCGTGGGGTCGTAGTCCACCCATCCCTGCGCCGCGCCGGCCCAAACCTGCACCCAGGCGTGGCTTTCGATTTCACCCGGTTGGTTGATGTAGCCGCTGACATAGCGGCACGGGATGCCGATCCTGCGGCAGACGGCGATGAACAGGTGCGAGAAATCCTGGCAGACGCCGGCGCCCAGCTTGAGCGCCTCGGAGGCGGGCGTGCCCGCCTCGGTGCGGCTTTTCTCGTACTTGACCCGCGACTTGATCAGCGCCGTGACCTTGCCGACGAAAGCCTCCAGCGGCCAATCCCCGGATGATCCCAGCTCGGAGACGAGGCTGTCGAGCCAGGGACCGCGGTCCACCAGGCTGGTGAAGCCGAGGTATTCGAGGGCGTCGAGCGCGCCCGGCTGGTCGGATCCCGTATCCACCACCCGGACTTCGGCGATGCGCTCGGAGGCGGGGCGGCGATGGGTTCGCACGAAGCTGGTGGCCCGTACGGTGATCTTCTGGCACGGGCTCAGCACGGTGATCAGCTCGACGCGGTTGCCGTTGCCGTCGCGGTAGGGGGTGCTGGGCACGAGGGGGCTGACGCGGAGCCTGTAGCCCAACGAGGTCTGGTCGTCGTCGGAGACGGGCGCCATCCTCAACTCAAAGACATGCTCGAAGACGGGCGAGTCGTACGACAGCACGGTTTCGTGTTCGATGCGAAGCAACATGGGAGAGTCTCCAAAAAAAGGATCAGACGAAGCGCTCGTTGGCGATTTCGGAGCCCACCTTGGCGCAGGTGTTCTGGATCTCGCCGAGGAAGTTGACGGGTCCGCGGGCGAGGATGTCGGAGGGTTCGAGGTAGCGGAGGTCGCTTTCGAGGCGGCCCAGCAGCCGCTCGGCCTCGGAGACATGGTGGCTCCGTTCCATGCCGCTGATTTCCTGGAGCGATTCCATGCAGCGGTTGAGCCCGAACCGAAGCGAGCGGGGGAACTCCTGCTCCAGAAGAAGGAATCGTAGCACGCCCTCGGAGGTGATGTCGCCCCTGAACCTGCGGAGGTAGGCCTCCTGCGCGCCCACGGCCTTGAGGAGGCCGGACCAGCGCAGGCCCTCGAGGTCGCCGCCGGCGGCCTCGTCGTCGGCCGACTGGATCAGGGCGGTGCCCGCGGCGCTGGCGAGGATGCGGCTGGTCATGTCGATCCGCTCGAGGAAACCGCCCAACTGCATGAAATGGAACGCCTCGTCCCTGGGCTGGGTGGCATCGACAAGCCCGGCGAAAAGCACGCACGACCTCTTGACCGCCTCGAGGAAGCGCGCCGGCGACGCGGCAAACCGCGCCTCGGCCTTGCGGCTCGACATCGACAGGTGGAACCGATTGATCTGGTTCCAGGCCTCGGCGCTCAGGGCCTCCTGGGTGGATCGGGCGTTCTCGCGCGCCGCGGCCACCATCGAGCGGATCGAGACGAGGCCCGACTTGCTGAAGGCCAGCCAGCGCAGCAAGTCCTGGGGCGACTGGTGCGCGGCGTCGACCGTCTCCCGCGTGAACTGGGCCCGGCAACTGAGGATCTCGAGGATCGCCTCGACGGGGCCGGAATCGCCGTCGCCGAAACCGGCGTCAAACTCCACCTGGAACGCCTGGTCCATGAGACGGGCCAGCCCGTCAACCCGCTCCACATAGCGGGCGGCCCAGAAAAGGTTCTCGGCGACGCGGCTGAGCATGGCCCCACTCTTTCCGGGTTCCTGGGCGCGCGTGGTCGGCATCATCACGCCAGCACCCATGTGTCCTTGCTGCCGCCTCCCTGCGAGCTGTTCACCACCAGGCTGCCCTCCCTCAGCGCCACCCGGGTGAGCCCGCCGGGAAGCACGAATATTTCCTCCCCGTAAAGGATGAAAGGCCGGAGGTCGACATGCCGGCCCGACAGCTTGCCGTCCACGAAGGTGGGATGCTGGCTCAACTGGATCGTCGGCTGGGCGATGTAGGCGCGCGGGTTGTCCTCGATCTTGCGCGCGAAAAGCTCGCGTTCCTCGGCGGTGCTCGCCGGACCGATGAGCATGCCGTAGCCGCCGGAACCGTCCACCGCCTTGACCACCAGCTTGTGGAGGTTCGCCAGCACATGCTGCTTGTGCGATGGGATGGTGGGCCTGTAGGTCTCGACATTCCTGAGGACGGGTTCCTCGGCCAAATAGTAGCGGATCATGTCGGGAACGAACGGGTAGACGCCCTTGTCGTCGGCGACTCCGGTGCCGATGCCGTTGGCGAGGTTGATGCGCCCGCCGCGGTAGCAGCCCAAAAGTCCGGGCACGCCGAGGATGCTTTCGGGCTTGAAAACCAGAGGATCGAGGAACTGGTCGTCCACCCGCCTGTAAAGCACATCGATGCGCTTGAGCCCGGTGGTGGTGCGGGCGTGGACATACCCGTTTTCAACGACCAAGTCGCGGCCTTCCACCAGTTCCACGCCCATCTGCCGCGCCAGGAAGCTGTGCTCGAAGTAGGCCGAGTTGTACAGGCCGGGAGTGAGGACCGCGATGGTGGGATCCTCGATTCCGCCGGGCGCCACATGCCTGAGCATCGCCAGCAGCCTGGCGGGATAGTCGTCCACCGGCCGGATGGAATAGTCGCCGAAAATCGGGGCGAAGGCCTGCTTCATCACCTGGCGGTTCTTGAGCACATAGCTCACGCCGGAGGGGGTTCTGCCATTGTCCTCGAGAACCAGGTACTCCCCGGAGGGATCGCGGATGAGGTCGGTGCCGCAGATGTGAATGTAGATGTCGCCGGGAACCTGGATGCCGACCATCTCGCGCCGGTAGGCGGTGCAGCCCAGCACAAGTTCGGCGGGGATGATCTTGTCCTTGAGGATCTTCCGGTCGTGATACACATCGTGGACAAACAGGTTGAGGGCCCTGATCCGCTGCTTCAGACCGCGTTCCACCCGTTCCCACTCGTCGGCGGGAACCACCCTCGGCATGGGGTCGAACGGCATGATGCGCTCGACCCCCTGGTCCCTTCCATAAACGGTGAAGGTGATGCCCTGCTGGCGCATCGTGAGGTCGGCCAGGCGATGCCGGCGTTCAACATCGGCGGGATTGAGATCGGAAAGCCTGTGGGCGATGTCTTGGTAGTGGGGGCGGATGGCGCCGCCATCGGAGACCACCTCATCCCAACCTCGGGGTTGGTAACCATCAAACCAGGAGGTGGTGTTGGAGCGGCGCATGGTCAGCATGGAGAGGTGCCCGGAGCATTGAAACCATGGAATGTGGGGCAATTGCTGTGCCAGAGGGAGCCGCAAAACGGGAAAACAGACAAATCACGCCATTTCCCCCACATTTTGGCCAACTCAGTCGCCTGCCATGCCTTTGAGGCGCCCTAGAAGCAGGCAGAGGCTGCATCCATTTAAATCATTATCGAAATGATCGGAAAAATAATCATTTGGGTCGACAAGCTGGGAATTTAATTGTTTACTATGTTTGTCAACATGAAAGTCTATGTTATTGATAATGTTGATAAATTAAGAAGGAGCCGGATATGAGCCTCTCGCCGAAGGTCGCGAATTCCCGCGATGCCTTCACCCTGATTGAACTGCTTGTCGTGATCGCCATCATCGCGGTGCTGATCGGCTTGCTGGTCCCCGCCGTGCAGAAGGTGCGCGAGGCCGCCAACCGCATGAGTTGCACCAACAACCTCAAGCAGGTCGGCATGGCCCTTCACGGATACCACGACGCCAGGGGCGTGATTCCGGCGAATATCCGCCCCTCACTGAATTCCACCGTCCGGGTGCGCTGGGCCACTTACATCCTCCCGTACATCGAGCAGGATGCCCTCTTCAAGCGGATCGACCTCACCCAGAACTGGGCGACGCCCGCGAACACGCCGGCAACCAGCACCCGCATCAAGACCTATGAGTGCCCATCGTCGCCCAGCGGGCAAAAGCAGGACGGCGCCCCCGACACCACGCCCGCCTGGACCAACATCGTGGCCAACACCGACTATGCGGGTATCTATGGGGTGCATGCCAACCTGGGATCCGGTGCCGGCGGCCTCAATCTGGTGGATGCCGCGAGCGTCGGCACCACAAGGGGCGCCATCTCCAAGACGCAGGGCCTTCGCTTCGCGGATTTCCTCGACGGAACCTCAAACACCTTGTTCGTGACGGAATCGGCGGGCCGGCCCGATATTTACCGCAACGGAAAGCTCGCGGTGGCCGGATCCTCATCGGCCCGTGTCAACGGTGGGAGTTGGTGCCGACCCGCCAGCGAGATCCCCTACCTGCTGGGAACCGACGCCGCGGGCACCACCAAGGGCGGCTCCAGCTTCATCAATGTGACGAACGGGATCGATTACATCGCCGAGGGCGGGCCCGCCTCAACCTTCTATGGAACCGACGGCACCAGCCAGATCTACAGCTTCCATTCCGGCGGAGTGAATGCCACCCTGGTGGATGGTTCGGTTCGATTCATCGCCGCCTCGACCAACATCCGCACCTTCGCGCGCCTTGTCACCCGCGATGGCGGCGAGGTCAACGACCTCAACTGAGGCGCTGGCGACTCCGCCTGATCGGCCCCGCCGGAGGAACCCCCCTCCGGCGGGGTTTTTCATGGCCTGATCCGGAGTGTCAGGGCTTTTTCGGCAATTCCTTGACTTGAAAATCAAGTCCGGCCTGCTTGCCGGGATTGATGGCGGCGCGCAGGGTGGATTTCGTGTTGTATTCGGGCCCGATCGCGGCTTCGCGGGCCGCGCTGCCCATCACGGGATCGGGTTTCGAGGTCGGCCGGGAGGCGAGGATGCGCACGACCTTCGGGCCGGGGGTGGTCCGCATGGTGTAGGCACCCTCGGAGATTTTGGAGCCCGCCGGCGTGGATTTCTGGTCGGTTGATTCGAGGATGATTTCCCCGTCCTTGAGAGGCTGGCCGTCCATCGTGACGGTGCCTGATACCTCGGCGAGGCCGTCGCCCATGCATCCTGAAACCGCCGCCAGGACCGCCGACAGAAGAAAAAGGAAAAATCGCATGGTGTGTCTCCGGATCAGTCGAGCGCGACAACCTCGCCGCCGGCCCGCGTGCCCAGCCCGAGCCAGGTGGCTGGAGTGACGGAGTTGGTGACAAAGCGGACGGAGGCATCGGCCAACGCCGTGTTCACGCCGCCGGAATGCCGGCTTCTGGCGATCGTGAAGGCGTTTGTACCCGATTGCGCGCCACAGGGAGCGCCTTGGGTCGCTCCGCAGTATCCCTGGGTGTTGTCGCCGATCGTGGAGTTGGGCGGGTAAATCGTGCTGAAAGTGGTGCCGGCGTGGATGGTGTTCCACATCCTGCCGCGAACATCGTGGCCTCCCGCGGCCGAGTCGCTTCCCTGAAGCAGTTCGCTCACCATGACGGTGTTGGTGGTGCCGTCGATGACATCGGCCATGCGAGTTTTCGACATGCCGAAGAACATGCCGTTCAGGTTGAGTCCGCGCGGGTCGGCGGTGGGCGTGGCAAAGCTGTTGCCGTGGCAAGCGATGAAATTGATATGGAAACCCTGGGCGTTGCCGGCGGTGCTGGCGATCTTGGGGCTTCCCGGATCGGAAGGGCAAAGGAATGTTGGGATCACGGTCGTGGAAAATGCGGCGAAGCAGGTGTAGCCACCGTTCTGGTTGCCAAGAAGAGTCTGAAGCTGGGTTCCCAAGGCGTCCTGTTCGATGTAGGGAAGGATGAAAGCGGACCAGTTGCTGCGGTTGCGGTCCATGGTACCCACATTGGCGTACCATGTGCCGGAGAAATAACCCAATGGCTGGCCGGGAGGAAACAACCCATTGGCGTCGTGATAATTGTGGAGCGCCAAGGCGATCTGCTTTTGCCTGTTGGCGCAATTCATGCGGTTGGCGGCCTCGCGGACCTTCTGCACGGCGGGGACGAGCAGGCCGATCAGCACGGCGATGATGGCGATCACCACCAAAAGTTCGATGAGGGTGAACCCCTTCCGGATCGTGGGGGGCACGGCATGACTCCTGATGTGATAATTAAGAAATTTTGCCTCTTTACCTACTATCATAAAAAAATGAATTTTTCAACCGGATGCATCGCCCTTGGCATCACCGCCGGGTGAACAGCGGAAGCCCCGCCCAAGGGCGGAATGGGGGACCAACCATGCGATCGAAGGCGTCTTGTCGGCATTTGGCGTGCCTGGCGGGCATCATGGCGGGCTTGGCCACCGCGGGCATGAACCATGCCGGCGCCGACGGCAAACCCCCGGTGCCGGCCCCCGCCGAGATCGACCGCATGATCGTCGCGGAGGTGAAGGACAAACCGGCGGTCGAGGCGAACCTCACCCACCTGTGCGATGTCATCGGGGCGCGGATGACCGGCAGCGCCAACCTCAAGAAGGCCAACGACTGGACGGCGGAGCGGTTGAAGTCTTATGGCCTCGAGAATGTCAGGCTGGAACCCTGGGAGATACCCGCGGGCTGGGAGAGGGGCGTCTGCCGGATGAGGCTGGTGGAGCCGGCCAACGGCCGTGAGATCCACGCGGCCTCCCGGGCGTGGACAACCGGCACCAAGGGCAAGGTGACCGGGCCCGTGGTGGTGATCAATGCCGCCAAGGCCGACGACCTGAAGGCGTACCAGGGCAAGCTCAAGGACGCGGTCATCCTGCCGGGCAAGCCCGCGGAGATCATTCCCGTCAGCGAGGTCGGCAAGCCCAGGGACAAGAAGTCGGCGCCGGTCAGGCCCAGGCCGGGAATCCAGTCGGGCCTGGCGCTGCGAACCCAGGTTCTCGAGATGGCCCAGAAGGAAGGCGCCGCGTGCGTGCTCGCCGATTCGGCCAAGCCGCACGGCCTGCTCAACATGACCGGATCCTGGAAGGGCGACGACCGGGCCACCGCCAGCGAACCGGTTCCCTCCGTTTTCGTCACGCACGACCACTACGCGATGCTCCACCGGCTGGCGACGCGGGAAGGGTCGCCGCCGCGCGTGGAGGTGGAGATCTCCAACAAGATCATTCCCGGGCCGGTGACGGTTTACAACACGGTCGGGGAGATCCGCGGCGCCTCCAAGCCCGACGAGTTCGTCGTGGTGGGGGCCCACCTCGATTCATGGGACCTGGGACAGGGCGCGACGGACAACGGCACCGGGACCGCCGTGGTGCTGGAGGCCGCCAGGGTGCTGGGAGCCCTGGCGAAAAAGGGGATCAGGCCGGCCCGGACCATCCGCTTCGTCCTGTTCACCGGCGAGGAACAGGGTCTTTTCGGATCGAAGGAGTATGTCAAAAGGCACAAGGACGAGATGTCCAGGACCTCGATGGCCCTGGTGCACGACACCGGCACCGGCCGGGTGACGGAGATTCCGCTGCAGGGCTTCGACGACGCCAAGCCGGTGCTGGAACGGGAACTCGGCATCCTCAAGGAACTCGGGGTCGCGGTGGTGCAGGGAACCCAGGGGGGCACCGACCACCTGTCGTTCGCGGCGGAGGGAGTTCCCGGGTTCGCCTTCCACCAGGATCCCGCCGAGTATTACCTGACCCACCACACGCAGAGCGACACGCTCGACAAGGCGAGGTGGCCCGACCTGGTGCAGGGGGCCCAGGTGATGACGGTGACGGCGATGCGTGTGGCGAACCTGCCGGAACTGCTGCCCCGCAAGCAGTCGAAGCCGGCGTCTCCCCCGCCGGCCAAGCCCGCCGCGCCGCCGGCCAAGCCCGCCCGGGTCAGGTTGTCCAGCGCCACTTGACGATGTCCTCGCGGTCGACGCCGTGCTCGTGGGCGTGCCTGAGGCAGTCGAGCTGCTCGTCGAGCAGCATCTCGCGCAAGTGGGCCGCCGAGACGCGGAAACGCGGAACCCTGCCGATGACATCGCGCGCCAGCGTGAAGCGGTCGATCCGGTTGCTGATCGCCAGCTCCAGGGGCGTGTTGATGTTCCCGCGCTCCCTGTAGCCGCGCACATGGAGGTTCTCGTGGTTGGCCCGCCGGTAGGCGAGCCGGTGGATCATGTACGGGTAGCCGTGGAAGTTGAAGATCACGGGCTTGTCGGTGGTGAACAGGGTTTCGAACTCCCGGTCGGGGAGGCCGTGCGGATGGTCGGCCTCGGGTGCGAGGCGGAAGAGGTCGACCACATTGACGAACCTGAGGCGCAGCTCGGGCAGGTGCTGCCTGAGGAGCTTGGCGGCCGCGAGGGCCTCCTGGGTGGCGATGTCGCCGCAGCCGGCCAGCACGGCGTCGGGTTCCAGTCCCATGTCGGTGCTGGCCCATTCCCACAGCCCCAGACCCTTGGCGCAGTGGCGCTCCGCCTGTTCCACGGAAAGGAACTGCGGGTGGTCCTGCTTGTCGCAGACGATGACATTCACATAGTCGACGCTGCGCGAGGCAGTGGTTGGCGACCGCCAGGAGGCAGTTGGCGTCGGGAGGCAGGTAGACGCGGGTCACCTCGGGGCTCTTGTTCGCGACGAGGTCGATGAACCCGGGATCCTGGTGGGTGAAGCCGTTGTGGTCCTGCCTCCAGACCGTGGAGGTGATGAGGAGGTTGAGCGAGGCCACGCTGGCCCGCCAAGGCAGTTCCCTCGACTTGGCGAGCCACTTGGCGTGCTGGTTCACCATGGAGTCGATGACATGCACGAACGCCTCGTAGGTGGAGAGCAGCCCGTGCCGGCCGGTGAGCAGATAGCCCTCGAGCCAGCCCTCGAGGGTGTGCTCGGAGAGGATCTCCATGACTCGGCCGTCGGGGGCGAGGTGCCCGCCCTGGTCGTCGCAGGGCAGGCGCTCGGCGAGCCATGTCTTGCCCGTGACCTCGAAGAGGGCGTGGAGCTTGTTGGAGGCGGTCTCGTCGGGCCCGAAGACGCGGAAGGCCCCGGGATTGTCGCGCATGATGTCGCGGAGCCAGCGGCCCAAGGGCGCGGTGTTCATGGCGCGGGTGGCGCCGGGGGCCTCGACGGCGACGGCGTGGGCCCGGTGGTCTCCCAGCCTGAGCGGCCTGCGCAGCAACCCGCCGTTGGCCTCGGGCCGGGCGCCCATGCGCGCCGCGCCCGAGGGGGCCAGCACGCGCAACTCCGGCAGCAGGGCTCCCGACCCGTCGAACAGTTCCCCGGGTCGGTAACCCGCAAGCCACGCCTCCAGTTGGGCGAGGTGCGCCGGATTCCCAGCGATGCCCGCGAGCGGAACCTGGTGCGACCGGAAGGTTCCCTCCACGGGAACACCGTCGACGCTGCCGGGCCCCGTCCATCCCTTGGGGCTGCGGAGGATGACGACCGGCCAGCGGGCCCGTTCGGGCTTGCGCGCCGCGCGGATGGCGGCGATGCGGTCGAAGGCGGCGTCGAGGGTGGCGGCCATCGCCTGGTGCATGCTTTCGGGTTCCGAGCCCTCCACCAGCAGCGGCTCGTATCCCAGGCCCGAGAAGAACGCGACGAGCTCGGCGCGGGGAATCCGGGCCAGCACGGTGGGGTTGTTGATCTTGTAACCATTCAGATGGAGGATGGGCAGGATGGCGCCGTCGGTGGCGGGGTTGAGGAACCGCCCGCCGTTCCACGACGCCGCCAGCGGGCCGGTTTCCGCCTCCCCGTCGCCAATGACGACGGCGGCGACCAGCCGCGGGTTGTCGAGCACCGCCCCGGTGGCGTGGGACAGGCTGTAGCCCAGTTCGCCCCCCTCGTGGATGCTCCCGGGCAGTTCCGGCGTGCAGTGGCTGCCCACCCCGCCGGGAAAGCTGAACGAGCGGAAGAGCTGCTCCATGCCGCGGATGTCCTGCCCGCAGCCGGGATAAACCTCGGAATAGGCGCCCTCCAGGTACACCGGGGCGATCACCCCCGGGGCCCCGTGGCCGGGCCCGGCGAGGAAGATCACCTCCTCGCCGCGCTGGCGGATGATGCGGTTGATGTGGTGTAGCAGAACGACAGGCCGGGGCTTGAGCCCCAGTGTCCCAGGAGCCGCTTCTTGACATGCCCGGCCTGGAGCGGCTCGCGCAGCAGCGGGTTGGCGCGGAGGTAGATCATGCCCGCGGCGAGGTAGTTGCAGGCCCGCCAGTAGGCGTTTATGGAGTGAAGTTCGGCGGCGCCCAGCGGAGCGCCGGGAACGGTGGCCCGGGCGGGGCCCCAGCAATCGATCTCGCTCGTCATGGCTCGACCCTCCGCGGCGGGGCGTCGCGCGCCTCCCACGGGCAAGTCTACGCGTCCCGGGGGCCGGGTGGCGCGGAGGCGATCAGAGCCTGTTGCTGTATTTCTTCACCCGGCGGCCGAAGACGGGCTGGGAAGGAGCCTGCTCCTTGGGCGCCTCGGGCTGCGGGAGGTCCTTGGGGCGGACACCCTCGAAGCCTTCCACCTCGCGCTTGTCGAGCAGCTTGTTGATGAACGACTCGACATTGGTGAGGCGGTGGCCCTGGTCGGGCGAGACGAAGGCGATCGCCACGCCGTCGGCGCCGATGCGGCCGGTGCGGCCGATGCGGTGCACATAGGCGTCGGGATCCTCCGGGATGTCGTAGTTGAAGACATGGGAGAGGTTCTTAACATCGATCCCGCGGCCGACGACATCGGTGGCGACGAGGTGCTTGATGACGCCGTCGCGGAACGCCTGCATGATCTTCGTGCGCATCCCCTGGGGCAGGTCGCCGTGCATCATCGAGACGCCCTTGACGGTCTGCCGGAGGTCACGGTAGAGGTTCTCGGCCCAGCGCTTGCGCTCGACGAAGATGATGCTGGCGCGGGGTTGCTCGGTCTGGAGGAGCTTGAGCAAAAGGGGCAGCTTGCGGTCCTCGTCGACGGCGACATACGACTGCCTGATCCGCGCCACGGTGGGGGTTTCGGGCGTGATCTGGACTGTTTTGGGATCCTTTTGGTAGCGGTGCGCCAGCCTCAGCACATCGTCGGGCATGGTGGCCGAGAGCAGCAGGGTCTGCCTGTCGGCGGGGCAGCGGCGCAGGATCTTCTCGATGTCGGGCCTGAAGCCGATGTCGAGCATGCGGTCGGCCTCGTCGAGCACGGCGTACTTGAGGCCGTCGAGGCGCAGGGTTCCCCGCATGAGGTGGTCGATGACCCGGCCCGGCGTGCCGACGAGCAGCGGGGTGTTCTTCCTGATCGCGGTGATCTGCGGGCCGATGGCCTGCCCGCCGTAGATGGCGGCGACGGCGAAGTCGGGGTCGCAGGCGATCTTCCTGGCCTCGGCGACCACCTGGAGGGCCAGCTCGCGGGTCGGCACGAGCACGAGGCCCGAGGCGCCCGTCTCATGGAGCGTTTTCCAGTGGTGCAGGAAGGGGACGAGGAACGCGGCGGTCTTGCCCGTTCCGGTCTGGGCCTGGCCGATGACATCGTGGCCCGCCAGGGCCAGCGGGATCACCTCGCGCTGGATCGGCGTGGGGTTGCTGTAGCCGGCCCGGCACAGCGCCTCGAACAACTCGGGGCGCAGCCGCATGCCGGAAAAACCGTTGGTCTGGGGCTCTGTCGAACCGGTGTCCGGTGTATTCCCGGCCGTTTCCGGGGTGGCGTCCGCGTTCGTGGTGGCGGGCTCGGCAATCGGATCTGTCACAGGACTGATTTCTCTCGTTTCGGTAATTTAGCCAATGAATTATATCCCTGGAGCCTGCTGGAATCCAGATGGCGTGGCGGATCGGGAGGCCCCGATGGCGGAACCAAGTCTCGGCATCATCGTCAGGAAGCCCGGTGAGTTGCCGGCGGACCGCTCGCTGGGGCCTTATCACCTCGAACCGCTCGTGCGCCGCGACGAGGAGGGCGCGCTGACGGCCTGGCATGTCCGGCTCGACCCCGGCGCCGTCACGCCCGTCAGCTACCACCTGGTGGCGGAGGAGGCCTACTTCGTGCTCGCGGGAAGCGGAACGGCGTGGCTTGACGGCAAGGCGCATCACCTTGAGCCGGGCGTGTTCCTCCGCCTCCCGCCGGGTACCCGGCACTCGTTCTCCGCCGGCCTTGAGGGCCTCACCCTGCTCGACATCCACGCCCCCGGATGCTGGCCCGACCGCGACACCCACTTCGAGCGGCGCTAGCGCCGCCATTGCGCCGCCGACTGGCGGTGGTACGATCGGCAAGACATCCTTCGGAGAAGCGCCCACCAGATGGAAGGCCCCCCGTCCGCCCCCGGCCCCCGCTACGACTACAGCTCGGGCATTCCGAAGCTGGTGGAGCCGGAAGCGGAACCGGCGCCGGCCCCGGCGGTTCCCGCCGCCCCGCATTCCGCCCAGGTGCGCATGGCCATCGCCGGCGCCTTCCTCATGTTCTGCGGCGTCATGAACCTATTGGCGGGCCTTGCCGCCGCGTTCGCCGCCGTCGTCTTCGCGTCGTCGGACCCCGAGTCGCTGCTGCGGCTCATGGAGAGGCGCGAGCCCGAGCAGGCGGAAGCCCTGCGCGTGAAGCTGAAGAAGGAAAACGCCAGCATCGACGATGTCCACAGGGCCTACCTGAACATGGCGACATTCTTCGCGGTGGGCGGATTGTCCGCGGGGATGGTTGGAATAGCGGGGGGAAGGGCCCTGCAAACCGGAGGAAACTACGGCTTGGCGATGGCGGGGGCGGTGGTGAACGCGCTGCCGTGCCTCAGCCCGTGCGGCTGCGCGATGATCGGGCCGTTCTTCGGCGTCTGGTGTGTCCTTGTGCTGCTCCAGGAGGAGACATGGCAGGCGTTTGGCCGCTCGCGATCCTGGTAGGCGCGCTGGGCCTCGCGCCCGGCGAGGCGCCCCTGCGATGGGGATGCGACGAGGAGGGCGGCGCCCCCTACTGCTTCAAGCGGCCGTCGGGAGACGGCTTTGAACGCGTTGGATTCGAGGTGGACATTGTCCTCGAACTCCGGAAGCGGCTCGGCCGGGCGATCGAGTTCACGCAATATCCGTTCGACAACCTGGTTCCCGGGCTGAAAAAGCGCGACTTCGACCTGGCGATGAACGGCCTGGAGGTGACGCCCGACCGCCGCCGGGAAGTCGCCTTCACGAGGCCCTACTACCTTTACAGGCAGCAGTTGGTGCGCCGGAAGGGCGAGGGCCGGTTCCGGGACTACCCCGACCTGCTCAAGGCCCTGCCCCGGGCACGCGTGGGCACCATGGACGGCACGGCGGCGGAGCGCCTGCTGGCCGCCGACGGGGTCGAGGTGGCCGGATACCCGGCGCCCACCGAGTCATACCGCGACCTGGCCCTGGGCCGCCTCGACGCCGTGCTGCTCGACCTGCCGATGGCGATTTCCTATGCGCGCAACGACCCGGCGCTGGAGTTCGCGGGCGACCCCTTCGCCCCCGGCCGGTACGCCATCGCCGTTCATCCGGACGACCATCCGCTGCTGGAGCGCCTCAACCTCGCGATCGACGGCATGATCGCCGACGGCGCCCTCAAGGCCATCCTTGTCAGGTGGGGTTTGTGGGACGACTTCCAGGAAACCCGGCTGGCTTCCGCCACCAGCGGCGGCGACTGGGAACTTGAGGGCGATTCCGACGCCTTGGACTGGACGCTCTCGCGCTACATCCCGCTGCTGCTCGAGGGGGCCCTCGTCACGGTTCAGCTCACCGCCTGCAGCTTCGCCCTGGCGATGTCGTTGGGCCTGCTGGTGGCCATGGCCCGGCTGTACGCCCCCCCGCCGATCGCCGCCCTGGCGGTGGCCTATGTGGAGTTCTTCCGGGGCATTCCGGTTCTGCTGCTTCTGTTTTTTCTCTACTTCGGCCTTCCGGCGGTGGCGGAGGGTGCCGGTTGGGGCGGGGCCGCCGGGTGGATCACGCCGTTTGTCGCCGCCACGCTGGGCCTGGGGCTCAACTACGCCGCCTACGAGGCCGAGATCTACCGCGCCTCGCTGCAGGCCGTGCCGCGCGGCCAGTGGGAAGCCGCCGCCTGCCTGGGCATGCCCCGGCGGCTCGCCTTCACCCATGTCGTGCTGCCCCAGGCCCTTCGCACCGCCTTGCCGCCGATGACGGGAGACCTCGTGGCCCTGTTCAAGGACACCTCCATCGCCAGCGCCATCGCCCTGGTGGAACTCAACAAGCAGTACCAGATCCTCGCCAAGAGCAGCCTCAAGTTCGTCGAGATCGGGCTGGTGACCGCGGCGCTTTACCTTGCCCTGTCGCTGCCGCTGGGCTACCTGTCGAGGCGGCTTGAACGCGCCTGGAGCCGTCAGCAATGACCACGGCATCCCCGCGGAGCGGGATTGGCATCGGCATCAACGGCCTGGCCAAGCGATTCGCCGACAGGATTGTGCTCGATGGCGTTTCGCTCGATGTGCCCGCCGGTTCCACCATGGCGCTGATCGGCCCTTCCGGCGGCGGCAAGTCGACGCTCCTGCGATGCCTCGCCGGGCTCGAACCGTTCCAGCAGGGGACTGTCGCCATCGGCGAGCGCACGCTCTCGGCCGACGCCAACCGGCAATCGCTTGGCTGGCTCCGCCTGAGCGTGGGGATGATCTTCCAGGATTACCAGTTGTTTCCGCACATGTCGGCGCTGGCGAATGTCTCGGCGGCGCCCCGCTGGGTTGGCGGGCTTTCCGCCGCCGCGGCGCGCGACCTGGCCATGGACCTCCTGCGCAAGGTCGGAATGGATGGGCACGCCGCGGCGTTTCCCGGCAGCCTGTCGGGAGGGCAGAAGCAGCGCGTGGCGATCGCCCGCGCCCTCGCGATGGGGCCCCGCGTTCTCCTCTGCGACGAGATCACCGCCGCGCTTGACCCCGAGACCAAGTCCGATGTGCTGGCCGTGCTCGAGGAGATCCAGCGGGACGGCCTCACCATCATGATGGTGACGCACGAGATCGGCTTCGCCCGCAGGGCCGCCGACCGCGTGGCCCTCTTGGCCGACGGGCGAGTCGCCGAGACGGGCGACGCCCGCGAGGTGATCGACCGGCCCTCCAGCGAGCGCACAAGCCGTTTCCTGGCCAAGGTGATGGGCTAGGGCCGACTTCAAGTGGATGAGTTGGATTGATGACGGTGACAGAACAAATACAAATGTGCGTTGAGCAAAACCAATAGAGCCCCGAACGAAGGCGAAGGCGGAGTGAGCGGGTTTAAATCCAGAATCGACCCGCTCACTCCGGCGCTACGCGCCTTCGTTCGGGGCTCTTTCGTTTCTGTTATGGCTCATGTATTTGTTCCTTGATCGACTCGCCCCTCACTCTGCTGGGGGCTCCTAAGCGATGAACGGATCTCAATAGGAAGGCCAGACAAACGCTGACGATGCTTGGGAGCCCCAGCGGAGTGAGGGGCCCTCGCCGGCATTCAACAATCCGGCGCCAGATCAGAGGTCGCTCGCGCCGTTCGACGCTTCAGGGACATGAAAGGGCTACCAGAATGATGGCGGGTGCAGGGGTCTTGGGCATGTCGGTTATTTGAATTTGGCTCTATCCATGCGCTCACGCGCGGGTCTCACCAAGCCATGCGCGAAGACAGGATGAAGATGGAATCCGACAGGCCTGTTCAACCACCGGCCTGCCTCGAATAAGCCCAATTCAGGTTGGACCCGAAGGCCGGGGCGTTCTTGAACAACCGGTGCTTTTTCAGGAAGGCGGTATTGGTGAAATAAATTGTGCTGAATCAGTACTGTCCGTTTATAAGTCGAAAAGGGATCGCTGGTTATGGCAAGGATTATCTGGTTTTGCGGGGTTTTCCATTGAAAATGCCTGAAATAAAGGCATTTTTTCGAACAAGGTCAGACTCAGAATTTGCAGGGTTTCGCTCGGACTTCTTTCGATCTTCAGAATTTTCCTGACGTTGGCCACCAGTACTTACATGGCAATTGCGATCCAGATCTGGGTTTTAACCGCGTTCTCGGAAATGCAATAAAAGGCTTTGATCTGAAGAACTTTGTTATTTCATTTGAATGAAAGCTCTACCTGCCATCGGCATCGGTACAGTTTCACGATTGTGATAGCCGCCAAATTGGTGTTGTTAGTGAGGAACACCAAGCGGCGATCTTCCTCCGCGTCAGGGAAGGATATTCGCCTCAACCGATCGGGATAATTTTTGGCAGACAGTGGTCCCTTTAGGTGGATGATGACGTCACTTCGCAATCCCACTTTGGTGTCCACTGGATGGCTGAGGCAGCGGCGGAAATCAAGGTTGCTTTTTGCCCGGATCACAAAGAAGGCACCGGCTGTGGTGCAACGGTACAAGCGTTTAAAATTCAGATATCCACGATCCATCACATAAAAATAATTTTCCTCGATCGGTAGCAGGTCGAGAGCGTTCACATCGTGCATTTTTCCCTATGAAACATGAATGAAACAAGGAATGTTACCGCGTATGTCCAAAAGAGTACGCAGCTTGATTGTGGCCTTGCGTCGTCTGAATTTCGCCCAGGGAAACATGCTCAGGCAAAAATCGATAGTCGAGGAATCGAAAGCATAGACAGTTTTCTTCAAGCGCAATCCAAACGGCTCGTTCGCATACAGATCACGACCCTGCCGAATCAGGATTTGCGCGAAGTCGTGAAAGATCTGCCAATCATGGACCCGGTTCGCGTCCGCAAATGTGCTTCGCCGAACCTTTCCACGAAATCCGGAGTGGTAAAGTTTCGGACCGAGGGCATGAAGGCAAGTCTCAATATCTCGAAGGCTTTCGCGATAGGTGAGTTGGGCGAAAGCCAGGGTAAGAAACTGGTCCCGACAGGAAAAGTTCCGAAGCCAAAGGTCGCCTTTGTAACGGCCAACACATTCTTGGAAAGCACGCCGGGGAATGTAATCAAGCAGTTTGGAAAACACCGCGGCCCGGCGAACACGTCGCCCATCGTCACCTGGCCGTACTCCATCGACCCGTCGCCCGGCGAGCCGCTGCCCGACGAGTACGACCTGCTCGTCTACTCCAAGAACGGCCACCGGCCGGGCCTGCTCGAACACCTGTGCGAGCTCTTCCCCCGGCACGTCGTGCTGCACTACGGGCAGTACAAGCGGGACCAGTTGTTCGAGGCCGCCCGCCGCTCGCGGGCCTGCGCCTACCTGGCCGACGACGACCACGGCCCCCTCGCGCTCCAGGAGATCCTGCTTGCCGGCTGCCCGGTGGTCGGCGTCCGCACCGGGGCCCCGTTCATCCAGGACGGTGTCACCGGCGTCTTCGTCGACCGCCTGCCGCCGGGCGCGAGGTGCGTGAAGACTGAAGCGGAGGCATCGAACTTGGTGCGGTGGATGAACGTCGTTCAATCCGCAATGGGGCTTTCTCGGCCCAGTACTCGCGATTACGCGGCTCGGGAGTTCTGTCCCGATTTCGTTCTTCAACGGGTACTCGCCTCGCTCGACACCACTCGTCGGTAAGGAAACCGCACCGCGAGGTGATTCATCGCGTAACGCTGGTCTGTCAAGCGATCACGAGGCGACCAGGCGACTTTTCCGCCGCTAGCGTGCGACGGTTGGGGAAAGAAAAACCGCTTGAATTCTTGCCATCGAGTCGGCGTAGTATAAAGTTATACCAAGTAAAACTTGGTAATTCTGACCCGTGTCGATAAGACCGCAGCCGCGATGAGACCCCCGTTCACCGAAAGAGGAACGAGCCATGACGACCCGCCGAAACGCCTTCACCCTGATCGAGCTGCTGGTGGTGATCGCCATCATCGCGATCCTGATCGGCCTACTGGTGCCAGCTGTCCAGAAGGTCCGCGAAGCCGCTGCTCGGATGTCGAGCCAGAACAACCTGAAACAAATCGGGCTGGCAACCCACGGCTATCACGACGTCCGACAACAGTTTCCTTCCGCCAACGTCGAGGGGCCGGGTGCGAGTTCGCTGCTCGCCGGTCATGCCTGGAATCACAGCCCGTTCATCGAGATCCTTCCCTACCTCGAACAGGACAACCTCGCCCGTCAGTATGTGCCGTCTGTCGCCCCGAAGTCGCCTCCGAATGACCAGATCATCAACAGACCTTTGAAAACGTTTATTAGTCCATCCATGCCAGATCCGCCAGTACCACCTCACTACTCTGGCTTCTCCAGTTATGGGTTTTCGGCTGGGCGGCGTATTCCAGAGCCCTCGATCATCGCGATGGGTGGCGGATACCGAGCCGACGGGGTGATCATCCCGCTCTCGAACGGCACCGTGCGGATGGCCTCGATCACCGACGGTACATCATCTACCCTGTTAGCTGGTGACATGCACTACACGGTGCGGGGGTGGACCTTCACCAGTGGACCCACCGCCGGGCAACCGAGATTGGGGAGCACGGAGTGGGCCGGCGGGGTGTATGGCTTTTCATTCAACTTCACGAACGCCCGGATGAACACCGTCCAGTGGACACCTACCAGCGATCCCAACAACTGGAACAACAGCGGGCAGTGGTCGTTCCGGAGCGTCCATACTGGCGGCTGCAACTTCGTCCTATGTGATGGGTCAGTCCGGTTCATCCGCGACTCGATTCCGCTTACCACTTATCACGCGATCGGCAGCCGTGCCGGTGGTGAACCGATCGGCGACTACTGATCATCACTGAAATGAATAGCTTCAACCCTTTCCGAGGTTTTCCAATGATGCGTTACTTATCCTCGTTAGTCCTCCTCTCCGCCAGCTTGGCAGCAGTGAATGCCGTCGAACCAATCCCCACCAAGTACGGCGACCTGCCCGAAGGGATCGCTAGCTTCGGGACAGCCGTCCACAGCGGGCACCTGTACGTGTATGGCGGGCACACTGGCAAGACGCACACCTACTCCGTCACCGGCCACACCAAAGGCTTCTTCCGCATCTCCCTGGCCAAGGGCGGCAAGTGGGAGGAACTGCCGTCTGACGCGCCGCTGCAAGGGCTGGCACTGGTGGCCGACACGGACGGCGTCTACCGCATCGGTGGGATGACCGCCAAGAACAAGGCTGGGGACCCGGAAGACCTGCACTCCGTCGCCGACGTTGCCAAGTTCGATCCCGCCACGAAGAAGTGGACACCGCTGCCGTCCCTGCCGGTCGCGCGGTCGTCCCACCGGGCAGCGGTCGTGGGGGGCAAGGTCTACGTCTTCGGCGGGTGGACTCTGACCGGTGACCAGAAGAAGGCGACCTGGCCGAAGACCGGACGCGTCCTCGACCTGTCGGCCGCCAAGCCGGAGTGGAAGGAGGTAGACCAGCCGTTCCAGCGTCGAGCGTTGGAGGTGGTCGCATTCGGTGGCAAGGTGTGGGCGATCGGAGGGCTCAAGGCCGAGGGCGGCATCAGCGACGCCATCGACGTGTTCGACCCGGCGACAGGCAAGTGGGCCACCGGGCCGAAGGTGCCGGGGATGCCGGCCAACGGGAACGGAATCGCCGCCGCCGTCGCCGGCGATCGGCTGTACGTCGGTGGCATGACCGGCACCATTTACAGTCTGAACAAGGCCAGTGACAAGTGGGACGAAGCCGGCAAGATGCCGTCGCCGCGGATCCACCACCGACTGGCCGCACTTGACGATTCGAGTTTAGTCGTTGTTGCTGGTGCAACCCGTGGGACGCACCTGAAGGAAGTGGCTGCGGTCGCATTAAAAGGACCTAGTGAACGAAAATAGTCATCTGCTCTCCTGTCCTGCCACCCAGATTCAACTGAACGATGCCGCGAACACCTAACAGACTGTGCCATCAATGGAGTGGAATCAACGCATGAAGAACCTCCCCGTCACCGTGCTATCCGGTTTCCTTGGCGCCGGCAAGACGACGCTGCTCAACCACATCCTGTCGAACCGTGAGGGGATGAAGGTGGCGGTCATCGTCAACGACATGTCCTAAGTGAACATCGACGCGCAGCTTGTCCGCGAGGGCGAGGCCGGGCTGAGCCGCCCCGAGGAGAAGCTCGTCGAGTTCTCCAACGGCTGCATCTGCTGCACACTCCGCGAAGATCTTCTGAAGGAAGTGTGCAACCTGGCCGAGGAGGGGCGGTTCGACTACCTGCTGATCGAATCGACCGGCAAACAGGCTGGCCACTCAGCGCTGTCGCAGAGATCGAGCGCATGGGGCGCCCCGCCAGTCCTGCCGATCTCAGCGATAAACTCTCTTTCGTGGTCCTCTGGTTTTACGAACCGGAACAAAAAGCCTGCATTCATCTGCGATATGGCATGGACCTGCACGGCTTAAAGGTCAACCCACCCGGCTACCAGGGTGCTTATCGAAAAGATGCCGACGGTCGCGGATACACGTTAGAATACTCGATTCCTTGGAGCTTACTGAATGCGGCGGACGATCCACCGCGAGCCGGTGACGAACTGGCTGCGATGTGGCTGGTACACTCGGGCGACCCGGCGGGCCTTAAGTGGCAGGGGCAAATGATTTAAATAATGACAACCAACGAACCAGGCTGGAACTTTTTCCGGGCCGCGACCTGGGGTAAGGCGATCTATGTTCGCAACCCGTAGGCCGGGGCTTCCGTCGTACAACCTTGTTCTCCGTAATTAATGAGGATCGATTATGAACATGAACAACGCACAACTCACCCGCAGACAGATCCTGAAGGCTGGTTCGGCTGTGCTGGCCTTGCCGTGGCTGGAAACATTCGCCCGGGCCGATGAGCAGACTCCGCCGAAGCGGATCATCTGCGTCTGCACCAGCTTCGGGCTGTACGGCCCTTCGTTCTTCCCGGCGAAGGCTGGTCGCGATTACGAAGCCAGTGAATATCTGCGCGTGATGGAGGATTTGCGCGACAAGTTCACGGTCTTCTCGGGCATCTCGCATCCGGACATCGGCGGCGACCACGGCCCGCTCGCCCTCCAGGAGATCCTCCTCGCCGGCTGCCCGGTGGTCGGCGTCCGCACCGGGGCACCGTTCGTGAATGACGGTGTCACCGGCGTCTTCGTCGACCGCCTGTCTCCGGGCGCGAAGTGCGTCAAGAACGACGCGGACGAGATGGCTCTCGGTGTGTTCGTCAAAGGGATTCAACGCGGGCTGGAGATGAGGCAAGACGTCGTACGGGCTTCTGTTGCAGAAGCGTTCGCCACGGAACGGATCGTGGACCAGGTCGTTGCGGCACTGGAGAGGGGGTTAGACTTTCGATTCTGCTGATTGTAGGGCCCCGAGGGACCGGGGGCTAACCAGAACCGATCGAACGTGGATCTGGTTTCGGCCGCCCTGGCGACTGGGACCAGGAACGTCACCAATTCGTCGATCACCGATTAAAGGGACGTGGGCGCGTCGCCGAACCTCGTCTTCCGCAGTAAACCCCCTGCCGGGAACGATTTTTGAAGAACGGCATGTCAGACTTCCGATTGAGCGGGAGTCTAGAAGGTATGGAAGACGCGACAGAAACTCATGAAGCCTTCCTCAAGCTGTTGTTGCGGCATGAGCCGATGGTGCGCGCGGCAATTCGGGCAGTGGTGCGGCGGGCGGAGGATGTCGATGAGATCATGCAGGCCGTCAGTCTGGTCGCATGGCGAAAGTTTGATTCGCTCACGGATCACGATGGCTTCGGAAGTTGGGCGTGTGTGATCGCTCGCTATGAAGTGTTAAAGTTTCAGCGGGGGCGAGCACGCGACCGATTCGTGCTCGACGAGGCATTGGTCGAGCAGATTCTGGAAGAGGCCGCGTCCGACGGTGATGCTCGACGCGAGCGGCTGTCGCTCCTGGAACGTTGCTTGGAGAAGCTGCCGGAAGCTCGGCGCAAATTGTTGTTACAGGTCTACTCGCCGGGCCGCACGACTCGGGCGGTGGCGGAGCAGTTAGGGAAGTCCG
>Ga0194134_10002046_pt1 | contig 24967 bp, 19 predicted proteins | sample TA2KigOff0mmetaG_FD_148602 | JGI IMG/M metagenome (GOLD analysis project Ga0194134, IMG submission 148602) | Freshwater microbial communities from Lake Tanganyika, Tanzania - TA2015056 Kigoma Offshore 0m | ecosystem: Environmental > Aquatic > Freshwater > Lake | place: Tanzania: Lake Tanganyika... | reverse complement strand
TGAAATGCTCGTGCAGGTGGTCGACGAATTCACAGACCCGACCGTCCCAGGTGCCGGTCACGCAGGTGAAATCGACCATGGAGAGGTGCTGGACGAATTCGCAGAGGCCGACGCCGCCGGCATGCGGACAGACCGGGACTCCGAACTTGGCCGCCAGCAGCAACACGGCGAGGTTCTCGTTCACACCACCCAGCCGACAGGAATCGATCTGGCAGAACGAGATCGCGCGGGCCTGGAGAAGCTGCTTGAAGAGGATCCGGTTCATCCCGTGCTCCCCGGTCGCAACGCCGATTCCCAAAGGCCTCATGGCCTCCGCGATCGCGGCGTGGCCCAGGACGTCGTCCGGCGAGGTGGGCTCCTCGATCCACCACGGCTTGAACCGGGCCAGCTCACGCATCCAGGTGATCGCCTGGGGCACATCCCAGACCTGGTTGGCGTCGACCATCAGCTTCCGGTCCCACCCCAGTTCCTCGCGGATGATCCCCAGCCGACGGATGTCGTCCTGGAGGTCCCGACCCACCTTCACCTTCAGGTGACTCCACCCCTCCGCGACCGCTTCCCGACACAGCCGCCGGATCTTGTCGTCGGGATACCCGAGCCACCCGGCGCTGGTCGTGTAGGCCGGATAGCCTTCCGCCTCGAGCCGGGCGATCCGATCCGCCTTGCCCGATTCCACCCGACGCAGCAGCTGCAGGGCTTCGTCCGGGGTGAGGGCATCGGTCAGGTACCGGAAGTCGACGCACCGGACGAATTCCTCCGGGGAGAAGTCCGACACCAGTCGCCACAGCGGCTTTCCCTCCACCTTCGCATACAGGTCCCACAGGGCATTGACGATGGCTCCGAGGCCCAGGTGGATGGCCCCCTTGTCGGGCCCGATCCATCGGAGCTGGGAATCCTGGGTGAGGTGACGCCAGAAGGCGCCGGGATTTTCGGCGAACTCATCGAGAGTTCGACCCACCACCAGGTGCTCATGGGCCCGGATGGCGGCACAGACGACCTCGTTGCCACGTCCGATCGTGAAGGAGGACCCATGCCCCTCGAAGCGTCCGCCGACCGGGAACGGAAAACGGCCTGAGGTTCCACCGTCGGATTCCGCCTCAAGGATGACGTAGGCGGAGGAGTAGTCGGGGTCCGGATTCATGGCATCGGAGCCATCCTTCTCCCGGGAGGTGGGGAAACGGATGTCCTCGATGCGGAGCTGGGTGATGCGGAGCACCCGGAAGGCTGGACCGGGACCGGACCCCGCGGCAAGCCGGTCATCCGGGTCGCCGGATCCGTCCGCCCATCAGGGTGGGCACGGCAAGCGGAGCGGGATTGGGAACCGCCTGCCGTGCCCGGTTGAGGGTTGACTCGATCTGAGCAGCCTCACCCGGGGAATCGGCGGACGAGCGGAATCTCTTACAGACGGTGGAGAAGCCGCGCAGCGGCATCCCAACCGCTATTCCTTGACCGTGGTGTACCGGAATTTCTGCCCTCCGACGGATGCCTCCGCCATGAGTCCCGACAGGGGCAGCGTGAAGACCGCGACACCCTGGGTGTATTTCGCATTCTTCCCCGCCCCCTCCCCTGCGGCAACGGCACCCACCTGGGCATTCATCGTCGTCTCCGACTTTTGGAAGTCCTTCAACGCTTCGACGTTCTCGAAGAAGACCAGCTCCGAGAACGACTGGCCGCCGATCTGGGCACCCACCGTGGCCTGGGTCATCACGACGTGGCCGATGAGCTTTCCCTGTTCATACACCAGGCCGGTTCCCCGGGCTCCGCCGATGATGAAGCCCCCCCTTCCTAACCCGCGGGAGCACGGCATAGCCCACGCTCTTCGTGAAGAAGTCCCCGAGGGTTGAATCGGCCTTCTTGAAGTTTTCAATCGTGGTCGGCACCTGCTCCTTGAGCTTCTTCAGATCCTTTTCGCTGGGCCCACCGGAATCGGCGGCAAGCAGGGTGGTGGCGACGAGGAGACTGAGGACGGAGGATTTCGCGAGGTTCATGAAGGATGGAGTGATGGGACCGACAGTTTGACTCGGTCGAGTCAACAGGCCCAGCCGCTGCCAGGCAAGGACGCCGAGGAAACAGCCTCTCCACAGGTGGGCCACGTCTGCCTCATCGAGGGTCTCGTGACGTTCCAAGGGCCGGTGGCGACTCAACCACGGCACGGCCGACTCCCGCGTGGCCGTGGCTACCGGACCGGTGATCCGCTGAACGGGCGGCCGAGGCCCTGCGTCGCCTCGGACGCTGGATCCCCATTTTTAGGCTCTGTCGGGCGAATAAATCGGTCGGCTACAAGGTGGGGATGGCCGACCCGACAGGACCCCAGGACGCCGCCCCGATGGATGCCCCACGGGAGCGGCTGTGGAACCTTGGGCCGGGATGCCTTGGTACCGCCGAGCTGCTGACCGCCCTGCTGGGGTCGGGATGTCGGAAGACGGTGGAGGCCGATCTCGGACACGAACTCGTCCGGAACTTCGGATCCCTTGAGGCGATGGCCCGATGCGCCGAGGGTCAGCTCCTCAGGATCCCGGGCATGGGCCGGAGCAAGGTCGCCACCCTCAAGGCGGCCTTCGAGGTCGCCCGACGACTCGCCCTCGAGGCCCGGGCGGCATCCCCCATCGTGGATTCTCCGGAGGCCGTTGCCCGACTGCTCCGGGGAGACTGGGCCACGCTCGAGGCCGAACGGTTCGTCGTCCTCATCCTCACGACCCGACGCCGACTCATCCGGATCGAGCAGGTGAGCCAGGGGCTGCTCGACAGCGTCCTGGTCCACCCCCGCGAGGTCTTCCGTCCGGCGATCGCCTCCAACGCCCATGCCATCATCCTGGCACACAACCATCCTGGCGGGGACCCGAACCCGAGCGAGGCCGACATCCGGGCCACACGGGACCTGGTCCGTGCCGGACAGCTGCTGCGGATCGAGGTCCTCGACCACGTGATCCTGGGTCGTGCCATGGAGGGGCGTCCGAAGGATTACTGCTCGCTTCGGGAACAGGGGTACTTCTATTCCTAGCCGGACATGGCGCTCGGCTTGGCCCTCTCCTTTCTCACCGGTTGCTTCGCGCTCCTGTTCCTCATGCGCCAATGGCTGCGTCGCCAACAGGCCGCTCCCCGGGTCCAGGCCGCATTCAGCCTCATCGTGATCCTGGGCTCCCTCCTGGGCGTGTGGCTTTCGCTGAGACTGGAATATCCGGCGGGCCCACAGCTCCGATTCGCCGGGGCTCCGCTCCCGCTGGTGGTCTTCAAGAACGAGGGCGGACAGTGGGTCGACTATGTGCATCCCCGTCCGGTCATGGCCTTCCTGCTGATGGCCAATTGCGCGCTGTGTGCCACCACCCTGGCCGGCCCGCTGGTCCTCTGGCAGGCCCTCGGACGCCGCCCTGCCCCGCCTGCCCCATGATCCATCCCACCGCCGTCATCCACCCCGGAGCCCGGATCGGATCCGGCTGCTCGATCGGTGCCTATGCCGTCATCGATGAACATGTCGTGCTGGGCGCCGACTGTGTTGTCGGCCCGCACGTGCACCTCACCGGGCACACCTCGATCGGCGCCCGGAACCGGTTTCATAGCGGCTGTGTCATCGGGGATGCCCCCCAGGACTCGAAGTACGCCGGCACCCCGACCCGGCTGCGGATCGGTGATGACAACACGTTCCGAGAACACGTGACCGTCCACCGATCGAACCGTCTCGACGAAACCACGGAGATCGGCAACCAGAACCTCCTGATGGCGTCGAGCCACGTGGGACACAACTGCATCCTCGGCAACGGCAACACCCTGGCCAACGGGGCCCTGCTGGCGGGCCATGTCGTCCTGGCCGATCGGGTGTTCCTCTCCGGGAACTGCCTGGTCCACCAGTTCTGCAGGGTGGGCCGGCTGGCGATGATGCAGGGCGGATCGGCGATCTCCCAGGACCTGCCTCCGTTCTGCATGGCACGCGGCGACAACGGCATCGCCGGACTCAATGTCATCGGTCTGCGTCGGGCCGGGTTCACCGCAGAACAGCGTCTTGAGCTGAAGCGGGCCTACCTCGGGGTGTTCCGGTCGGGCCTCACCCGCACCGCCGCCCTCGAGGCGCTGTCGGGTCGGTTCCCGGCCGGTTCCCCCGCCCTGGAACTCGTGGAGTTCGTCCGGGGATCCAGGCGTGGGATCTGTGCCGACACCGGACGGCGGGGTGGTCGCCCCGATCCATCCGAGGCTTGATGGGCACCCGAACGCCGCGCAGCGTTCGGACATGCCCACGCGTCGCACCTTCCTCGGGACCGCTCTCGTCACACCCCTGATCGCCGGATCCATCACCCAGGGCGCCGATTCGGGAGCCCGCGATGGCGAACTGGCGGTCATGACCTACAACCTGCGCTTCGCAAACGAGAAACCCCCGAACGATTGGCCCACGCGACGCCCCATCGTGGCGGAACTGATCCGCAGATACCGTCCCGATGTCATCGGCACCCAGGAAGGGCTATACGGCCAGCTCCGGTCGATGGAGGCCGACCTGGAGGGATACGGGTCCATCGGACTGGGTCGCGACGGCGGCAGCCGCGGGGAGTTCATGCAGGTGTTCTACCGACAGGACCGGCTCGAGCCGCTGGAATACGACCACTTCTGGCTGAGCGACACCCCGGAAGTCATGGGGTCCTCGACCTGGGGCAACACCAACCGTCGGATGGTGACCTCGGTCCGTTTCCTCGACCGCACGACGCGGCGCCAGTTCCACTTCTGGAACACCCATCTCGATCACGCCCTCCAGGGTGCCCGGGAGAAGGCGGCCGAGCTGATTCTCCGGCGGATCGGCAAGCAGGTGGATCCGAAGCTGCCACTGCTGCTGGTCGGGGATTTCAACGCCGAGGCCCGTGCCAACCCGGTCTACGACACGCTCGTGAATCCCGCGGCGCTCCAGGACACCTGGTATCTCGCGAAGGAACGCCGCAACGAGACGGCGAACTCCTTCAACGGGTTTAATCCGCTCCGGGAAAACGGCGAGCGCATCGATTGGATCCTCGCCCGGGGACCCCTCTCGGTCCGTGCCAGCGAGGTCGTGACCTTCCGCAAGGGCGACCAATGGCCCAGCGACCACTGCCCGGTCATGGCCTGGCTGGAGTGGAGCTGAGATCGGGAATCGCGCGGGTCGAACCGAGACCCTCAGTTCGCCTTCAGGATCTCCTCCTCGATCTTGTACATCGACATGCCCCGGAGCTTGAGCAGGAGGGCCTTGAAGTAGACGAGCAGCTCGTGACGTCGCCGGACGTAGGCGAGCAGGAGCTTGGAGAGGTACGAGAACCGGACGGGGTAGGCCTCCATCTCGACCTTCTCGAGCTCGTCCTGGAACCTCTCGAAGAGCCGGAGATTCTCGACGTCGTTGAAGAGGTACCGGTTCCGCTTCGAGATGCTGCCGTGGTGGAACATGTTCAACACGACGGCATCGATGAAGATCTTGGTGGGGATGAAGATCTTGCTGAGCTCCTCGGACGGGGCGTCGACCTGCGTGACCCGACAGTTCCACGGATCAACCACAAGATAGGTCTCCTTGGCGCTGAGCGTCAGGATCACCTGGTACTTCCAGTTGCGGAACCGGAACCGTGACCACCAGGGAATGGCACGGATCTGGGCCTCGAACCTCTGGAGGATCTTCGGGGTGATGGCCGCCCGGTGTTCAACGTCATAGAACTTCTCGAGGCGATCCCGGTTGACCTCGGCATACTCCGCGATGTGCTTCTCCTTCTGGTCGAAGTACTCCCGGTTGTCGGGGTCGATGCTGAACCCGGTGTCGGAGCTGTAGGTGTCGCCCGACAACGCGATCTTCAGCTCCCACCCGCCCTTCCGCTCCTCGTTGCGGAGCTGCGCCTCGAGCTTGTAGGGGTCGTTGATCATCCCGTTGAACTGGATGGCATCCCGATGCAGGTGGCAGTGGTTCGAGGCGAACGGCACCGCGTAGCGCGGCTTCACCGCATCCATGAAGTACTTGAAGGTCTTCGTGTAGTGGGACGGGTCGTCGTTCTTGAACTTGTCGTCGTTCTTGATCGTGTAGCAGACCCGGTCGTTCGCCGAGCTGTGGGATCGGAGGGCGATGTCGATCGGCCGATGCCGGGAGAGCAGGTGCTTGAGCGACGAACCCGCGATCTTGCAGTCGTTTGCGTTCAACAGCACGAGGTCCTCCGTCTCCATGACGATCGTGGAGTCGTTCAGGAACAGCCCGAACTGGTAGGCCGTCATGTCCACGTCCTCGATCCGGAACCGCTCCCCGTGCTTGAGGAGGCGGAGGTTCTTGAAGCCGATCGACCGGAGGTCCCGGACCGACCGGGTGTTCGGCTCATCATGGGTGATGATGAGGGTGTCCTTCGGGAAGAGCTTCTTCAGTGTGGGACCATGCCAGTGGTCCCAGTGGAAGTGGGTGATATAGATGGCGTCCGGCTTGAGACTCGCGATCAGATTCTCCCGGACGGGTGGATAGTTCCACCAGCTGCGCCAGTAGCAGGAACCGACCAACCAGGGGTCGACCAGGATTCGAACCCGGGGCGTCTCAAACAGGTGGGAGGCGTGGGAGAGGAAGGTGATCTTGGTGGCCATGGGTCAGGGCTTCCGGGTTCAGTCTCGAATCACGGTCCCTCGAGCAGATTCTCTGCCACCCGCCGGAGCGGGTCGGACACCGTGGAAACCCAGGAATTCCATCCCTAGGGTGTTGCCGGACATCGCCTCCGGCGTCGAACCGGAACTTGGGAGATACTGCCCGTTTTTAGCCACATCCGAGCCGATCCCGTTGACCGTGGGGCATCCCCCATCCGGATCACTTCGCCGGAGCGGGAGCCGGCACCGCAGCCGGAGCCACCGCATTGCTGGCGATGAGCCCCGCGGCGGGTGCCGTCGTGGCGGCCGGCTGGGCAGTGAGCGCCTTCAACACGCCCTGGTTCTGGCTCCGGGCCAGATGGGAGGTCATCCAGGCCAGCAAAACGCACAGCACCACAAAGGTCCCGGCCGAATACTTGGTCAGCTGGGTCAGCGTGTTGCCGGATCCGGCACCGAACAGCGCCTCCGTGGCGGCTCCGCCAAACGCCTGGCCCAGACCCGCCTCCTTCTTGGGAAGCTGGATGAGGATCAGAAGCCCCAGGAAGAGGCAGCAGAGGACGAGGACCAGGGAAAGGAGGGTGATGGCGAGTTGCATGCGTTCGGAAGATTCGTCGGTTCAGATCGAGTTCTTGATGATGTCGGCAAAGCTGCGGACCTCGAGGCTCGCCCCGCCCACCAGGGCACCATCGACATCGGGCTGGCTCATGAGTTCGCGGGCGTTGTTGGGCTTCACGCTGCCCCCGTACTGGATTCGGACGCGACGGGCAACGATGTCCCCATGGAGGGTTCCGATCACCTTGCGGAGGAAGGCGTGCACCTCCTGGGCCTGCGCCGTGGTGGCCGTCTTACCCGTGCCGATCGCCCAGACGGGTTCGTAGGCGACCACGGTGCGCTCGACCTGTTCGGAGGTCAGCCCCGCCAGCGACCCCTTGAGCTGGGTCTCGACCACCGCATTGGTGATGCCCGCCTCGCGTTCGGCAAGGGTCTCGCCCACGCAGACGATGGGGATGATGTTGGCGGCGTGCGCGGCGGCGGCCTTCTTCGCGATCAGGGCGTCGGACTCCTTCTGGAATTGCCGGCGCTCGCTGTGGCCAAGGATCACATAGCCGACCGAGAACTCCTTGAGCATCCCGGCAGCCACCTCACCGGTGAAGGCGCCCAGACCGTTCTCGCCCATGTTCTGGGCACCCAGGCGGATGTTGGAGTCGAGAATCGCCTTCGAGACGGCGTCCAGGGCGGTGAAGGGAGGGCAGCAGACAATGTCGACCTCCTTGACGGGGGCGAGCTCACGTTTGAGGTCGCCCACGAGGACGAGCGCCTCGGCGACGGTCTTGTTGCACTTCCAATTGCCCGCGATGATCAGCTTGCGCTCCTTGTCCATGGAAAAAGCGATTTGAACGAAAGATCAGTCTATCGGCGCACGAAGAGCCGTCAAAGGCGTTTTTGGAAGACACCTTGATACAGGCACCGCCCCGGATCAGGAGGGTCCGGACGCCCAAGCAGGCCTACTTCTCGTCAAGGCAGGTCACACCCGGCAGAGGCGTGCCCTCGAGAAACTCGAGGCTGGCCCCGCCACCGGTGCTCATGAAGGTCACCTTGTCGCCGAGTTTGGCCTTGTTGATGGCCTTCACCGAGTCCCCACCCCCGATGATCGACTTCGCACCGTTCGCCGTGGCCGACGCCACCGCGCGCGCCACCGCCAGGGTGCCTTCACCGAACCTCGGGTCCTCGAACATCCCCATCGGACCGTTCCAGAGGATGGTCTTCGCCGACTGGATCGCCTCGGCGAACCGGACCGAGGTGGCCGGACCGATGTCGAATCCCTCGCAGTCCGACGGAATGTCGGGCTGGAAATTGACCCGGGGATTCACCGGTTCGAAGACCGGCTTGCCCTTCTTGTTCAGCTTCCCGGTGTCCTTCAGCTCGGCCACGACGTTGTCGTTCGGCAGCTCGAACCGGACCCCCCGGGTCTGCGCCTTCGCCTCGGCATCGAGGGCGGTGCGGATGTGCTCGGGTTCCACCAGCGACTTCCCGGTCTTCTGACCATGCGCGAGCTTGAAGGTGTAGGCCATCGCACCACCGATCAGCACCGTGTCCGCCTTCTCGAGCAGACGGTCGATGACCTTGATCTTGTCCGACACCTTGGCCCCACCAAGGATGACGACGAACGGGCGGGCCGGGTTGTCGAGCTCGTCGCCGAGGAACTTGAGCTCGCGCTCCATCAGCAGGCCGGCGGCACAGCGCCCGCCCCAGGCGGAAATGATGCGGGCCACGCCACTGGTCGAGGCATGGGCCCTGTGGGCCGCTCCGAACGCATCGTTCACATAGGCCTGGGCCAAAACCGCCAATCGGGCCGAGAACACCGGGTCGTTGTCCTCCTCCTCGGCGTGGAACCGGACATTTTCGAGAAGCAGGATCTCCCCGTCTTTGAGCCCCTTGGCAGCCTCCTCCGCCTTGGGTCCCACGCACTCATCGACGAACTGCACTGGACGTCCCAGCAGCTCGGAAAGCTTCTCGGCGACCGGACGGAGGCTGAGGGAGGATTCCCGCTTGCCGTCCGGGCGTCCCAGGTGCGCCGCGAGCAGGATCCGGGCACCCTTGTGAATCAAGAACTTCAGCGTCGGAAGGGTCTCGCGGATCCGGGTGGCGTCATTGATGACCATCCGACCGTCCTTCTCCTCCATCGGGACGTTGTAGTCGACCCGCACCAGAACCCGCTGTCCGGAGACCGAGAGGTCCCTTACCGTGAGCTTAGCCATAGATGGATCTTTTTCGAAAGGCCGGAAGATTACTCGCCAGACCTACGAAGGTGGAAGCGATTTCCGGTACCCTTCTCGGTCCACCAGGGTCCAGGTGGCCGGTCACCTCGAGCCATTCGTAACCGGGAGCCCGACTTCGGGGTCGAAACCGGCCCTGGTAACGTCGTGGATATGATCCTCGACGGCCTCCTTGGCTCCCCCCTATTTCGTTTGGAGGCCAGTGCCGGCGGGGCCTTGCAGACGATCGGCTGGTGGGAAGCGCATCGGGCCCCGTTCAATCTGATCCTGGGAATTGTCGGACTGGTGACCGTTGCTCTGGACGCGGTGGCCATCGGCGTCGCGAACGCCTTTCTGAAAAACCCCCACCCATCGCCCGGGACCTCCCCACTTCTTCTTCGCTCTGGTCTAGGTCGTGATGGTGAACATCCTCTACACCAGTGGGTGGGTAATCAAGCTGGTCTCGGGTCGCTTATGGGGCAAGGCGCAGAACGACCTTGCGGTGCTCCCGTTCCGACTCGGACTCCTGCTCTCGGTCCTCGTCACCCTGTTTCCCGCCGTCATCTCCGTGGCGTTCGCCCTCGACGCGATCCTCACCCGAAGACCCCTGATCACACCATGAGGCGTTGGCGGTCCTGAAGCATGGAGTCCACCCCCTCCATGCCCACCCCAAACCGTCGTCGCAGCGGATTCCAGGCTTTGGTGGTTCACTCGAGCCTCACGACCCCGAAAGATCGACCCCCATGCTGTCCCCATCGGATTCAACCCGGACCCGCCGAGGCAAGATCCACACCCTCCTGTCTGCCTCGGCATTCAAACCCAATCTGAATTCCCTCGTCGCCAGTCCGCAGAACGACCACCTGGTCCTGCGGCTGCTGGCGAGGGCTGTCGCCGAAGAACCGACCGCCAATAAGCTGGCGCATCACCCGGACCTCAAGGAGTTCCTGCCCCTCATCCGGGAGAAACGGGGCGAAGTGCGTCGATCGGAGCTGATGGGGTACGTGGCGCTCTACCGGGCAGCCGGGCTTGGTTCCGAAGCCCATGAACTGGCCGCCATGGCCCGAACGACGATCGACTCCCACCTGGTGAAGGCCAAGGCCTATGAAACCTGGCACAACCCCCTGAGCCGAGGGGCCATCACCCTCGGAGAGGCGCTCCGGTCGCTGAAGTGATTGCAGGGAGCCCTGCAACAGGATGCGGTGCCGCTCATCATCCAGCTGGTGGAGAACCCCCGATTCAAGATGCGGTGGGATCCGTTTCCAGGACGGACCTCGATGGATGTCCACGACTGCATCCACATCGTGCTGGGACGGGGTCTCCTGCCGATCGATGAGGCGTTCGTCCTCGGCTTCACCATGGGCTGCACGGACCGGTTTTCCTCGCTCCAGCAACGAGCCTTCCCCTCGGTCGTCCGACGGTTCTATCCACAGGACTATCGGTTCACCCCGGAGCAGGAGAAGGTCTTCCAGGACGCCGCCGCGCTCGGCTTCATCTCGGATTGCCGCCCCCTTGCCGACGTCGACTTCGAGGTCTTCATGGACAAGCTCCTGAACGAGGTCCGAAAGGACCTGGGCGTCGAGGAATACCTGCTTTGGGCCTACCTCCAGAAGGAGCGGGACCGCCTGCCCAACGATCCAGCCGCACAGCGGCTCCTTGACTGAGGATCACATCACTCTCTTCTTTAACCGTCCCTCATTGGCACCAAACGCCCCCTCCTCGCCCACGGCAAACGCGCCAAGGGATCCCGCCCCGCCCGGTCTTCCCTCTGCGTCGTCGCGACGTTGCGTGAGTCCCCTCTGACCCCCTGCTTCCCAGATTGAGATGGGCGCTGGAGCTCAAACTCGGCACCCTCTCCAAACGATACTGTAGGTCCTTTTTTCGGAGGCCGTTCTTTGCAGTACAGCCACCTCTACAGGATCCAACAGATCGACCCAACCGATGACTCGACGTCCATCCCCGGCTCTAGTCGGGCTCCGCCCTCCCTCCGCCGGGGATGGACTTCTCGCAGTGAACCAACAACCCTCCACCAACGCTTGGACCTCTCATCCCCGGAACCGCCGTTTGATTAAGAGTTCAGACCCCGCGATTTTTAGCTCCTTGACACTTTATGCCTTCGCGAATGCCGTCATTTCATCTGGTCCGTCGTGTCTTAGAAGGCTCGTCGGCTGTCCTCTCGAACGTTGAAATTTGGTTCCGGCAAACGCTGTCTCCAGCATGTTGGAGGCTTTATCCTCGGATTGGGGTGGCTGTCGGGTTGCTTTCGTGCTTTGGGGCTTTCGAATCCTTGGGCGCTGATTTGAGGGCTGAACGACTGCCGACCTTTGAGCATTTACCGGGGCCGAAACCAGCCCCACCAACACCGGGCCTTGAGTACGAGCCGCCGCTCGATGGCCGAACAACTGTGACCCCAGCATCGCCGGTGATATTTGAGCACTCGGATGACGCAGGACCTGACCAAGCGTTCTTTGTGACAGGCGAACGTCTTGGTGGCGAAATCTTCGCTTGGGGAAGGTCTGCTGGTCGGACCGAGGGCGGTTCCATCACGGCGCGTTTCTTGGCGGGTGCGCCCGACTGGCTGACGGCGAACCTTGATATTACGGCCTATGGGGGCCCTTTCCTGATCTGGGTCCGCAATGAAGCCGGTTGGTCCCGCCCCATTCGACTCAACGTGCCACAGCCATGGTGGTGTTGGCCGGCGCTCCCGAATCCCGGGGGCGTTCTCCGCGTCTTCGGCCGGGATCTCGCCGTGCGTCCTGACCGTGTCGCGGCGCACATTTGGCTAGCGCAGCCAGGTCTGTCGGGACAGTGGCTTGAAGTGCGGCGTGCAGGAAAGTACGAGGTCGAAGCCGTCTTGCCGGCGGATGCCTCCCCAGGACGATATTTGCTCTGGATGCATGCTGGCCACGGAGGACGTTTTGGCTGGGGAGAAGCCCTATCGGTTGAGCTTGTCGCACCAGAGCCGATGTCAAGGCGCCAGCTGGCGATTAGCGCTTCCGGTCCATCGTCACCACCCGTCGACCTGACCGTTGCCTTGGAGCAAATCGGGCGCGACGGGGGAGGTACGCTTGCCCTTGGCCCGGGTGAATTCACCCTGGATGGCACCTTGAAAGTGCCGGCGAAAACGATCCTTCGGGGAGCTGGGTCCGGTCTCACCCGCCTGAAATTTCGGTCCTCGGGAGGCGACGCGTATCGACGCACGCCAGCCATTCCGTCGTCACGACCGATCCCGGCATTTGAGCCGGTGCCGAGAGATCGGCCGCGCGCTGCGGTATGGCTGGCCGGGCATCGGGCAACCCTTGAAGACCTCACGGTCGAAGGCAACACAGAGACGAGTCAGGGAGTGATAGTCGCGGCTGAAGATCCATTGACCTGGGTGGAAGGGTGCCGAATCGAGCGCTGTCGGGTGGCTAACCTCGAGGGAGTGGAACAGGAAATCAGTGCCCTGCATCTGTTCCGGTCCAAGGGAGCCATCGTCCGGGGGAATGAGCTGCACGGGCGGGTCCTGGTGGACCTTTCGGGGGTAAAAAACTCGCTTGTCAGCAGCAATATCCTGGTGCCCGTGCTTCGCTATGGCTCGCGATTCAAGGAGACTGCCGAGGGGGCAATCCAGAATCGCAACGAGGTTCTTGAGGGCTGCATCCTTGAGCACAACGTGACGCGGGCTCCACAAGGCGCCGAAGCGGGCACCGCCCAGAACCGGCGACTTCTCTGGATTTCGACCGGGCGGGGCTCTGTGAGACACAATTGGCTCGGATACAACGCCACCTCGGAATCCAGTGCCCGCGGTGAAGCAGGCGAGGTAGGGCACATGGCGTTCGGCGCAGCGGCCGGTTACGAAAATCAAAACGTCGGGGAAGTTATCCTGTTCGAAGCCAATCAACGCACACTTTATTTCGGGGCGGCGATCGGGGGAGCGCCGCAACAGTTGAGCCTGCCAGAGCAGGTCACTCCAACCTCGGCTATTCGTCTAGGTAACGTCACGCGCCAGCAGCTTGACGCAGATGGTCGCGGAGGTGGACGCCTATTCCAGGCGCCCGATGACGACGACGGATCGAGCGAACCCCCAGTGTCGGAATACTTTGTCTCCATCGTTCAGGGACCAGGGCGGGGCCAAACGCGCAGAGTCAGCGGGCGCAACGGGAGTTCCTTGACCCTCGATCGACCTTGGAGGGTCACCCCAACTTCGCAGAGTGTCGTATTGGTGAATACGGGCTTCTTCCAGAACCACGTGGTGGGCAATCGTATAGCCGACGGCATGGCGGGCATTCAGCTGTGGATTGGCTGCAATGAGAACATCATCGCGGCCAACACCATTCGCCGCATGCGGAGGTCAGGCCTGTTCCTGTACGCCTCAGCCTCGACTCTTGCTAGTTCGATGCCGCGGACTTGGAATTCCGGGTTGAGTACCTGCTTCTTCAACACCGTTGAGGGGAACTGGACCGAGGCGTGCCGCGACGGCTTGCTGGTCAGCGCGGGGGAGGACGCAGCGTTTCGCCCCGACTTCCCACGCACTATGGGCACACTCGCACGATACAACACGTTCCTTTCAAATCGTGGAAACGGCGTTGTGGTCAGCGGCGGTTCGGCCGGAACATCGACGGCACAGGCACCACCGGCCCTGCTGGGAACGTTGGTTGAACACAACGTTGCCCGCGACATGCTGACAGGCTATTCCAGCAGCGAAGGAAGTGCTGGTGCCGTATTCCGTCGGAACCAGGCTTACTTTTGGAATAATCAGGCTCTCCACGGAGAGAGGACCGCCTTTAGCATTGGCAGGCCGGGGACAGACGTATGGGTGGGAGAAAATAACGTTGAGGGGCCTTCGGGGGCAAGCCACGAGGGCATCCGCGCGATTGACAAGCCCGCTGCCAAGTGATGTGGACATACCACCCGCGTCAGGGTGAAAGATCCAGGTCCAGCAGATACAGAGGAGGCGAGGTAGAACTCAACGGCGTCCTTGAGTGTCTTTCCGTGCCAAGCCCGTTGGGTGTTGTACTCCGACAATTCACCGTTGTCCTGGAACACGATTGCCGTACTGGTGGTGTCCACTCCACGTGCCTTGACGGCCTCGGCAATCTTTCGTGCCTGTTCCAGTGCCTGTTTTCGGGTGGGCTACTCGTAGATGGCCTGACCGATCCATCCCTTGGACCGACAATCCACACGATAGGCGACGACACCGTTTCGGCGTTGGACGGTTCGTACGATGGGAAACTCGTCCCGGATTCGTTCCGAACTCTTGGGGTGTCTCAACTTGGAGTTGGCACTGGGGTTCAACCTCGGCACGATGGATGTGTTGATGGCGTTGGACGGGCGTTTGTTGGTAGTTTTTTGGTAGGTATTACACCTGTCAATCCACAACAGTTTCCATCACAACGTGTTGATGGAAACACAGTTAGGCCGGCTTAGCTCAGCGGTAGAGCAACGGTTTTGTAACCTGGTCCACACTTGTGAACAGGTGTCCTTTTTCTGGCGATTCAAAATGACCCAGATAAGTCGTTGATGCCCAAAAGCCCCTGAAATCAGGGGGTTTTCATCACCAAACCACTCACCGTCCCACTCAAACCACCACAGGCGTTTGGTGGGCGTTTATTGGTAGGCACTTGGTAGGCGTTTCCCTTGCTTTCGTTTACGCTACCGACCCAGCCTCTAAACCTAGAAACGGCAGTTGTGGGGGGGTGTTTTCTTGGGTGTCGGATTCGTTGCAACTAATTGAAAACCAATGCTTTCCAATTCTTAAATCCAACTGCGGAGCAGTTGGAATCTGCCCCACTTTCCGGATGAGACTTTTTTGAACTGAACTCATGCTGGATCGCCCTCCTACTGACAGGCTGAAACTCACTTTGGAAGGTAATCGAACTGCCGTTTCTAGGCTAAAATTTTCTTGCCATTCCTAGTGGCAAGGCATCACTTTCCTTACTAACTCATGAATCCCGAATCACGTCCCGGGTTTTTCTCATTGCTAGCCCAATCGCTGATTGTTGGCGGATTCATAATTGGCTGTGCAGTGGTAGATGGATCGGAGAGAGTCTACCTTAGGTTGCCGGAGCATAAAGGTGCAATTGAGGTTTTGTCTGAACCGCCAACAAAACCTTATGAAGTTGTTGCAGATGTTCAATGGGAAGGCGGTTCCGTCAAACAGATGATCGACCGGGCGAAAAAACTAGGGGGCGATGCTGTAATTATAAAACTTTTAGGCGGATCGATAATTTTACCAACAACACAAACCCTATCGGCCGATTCTGCTGCTCAAGGGAAGACTTTTCACAGAATGGTTGGCACAATTATCAAATACAATTAATCGCATGAAAAAAATATTATCGGCTACACTACTGGCAATTTCACTAATTGCGTCAGGGTGCAGTCCCATTGTAACTGCCGTGCAAACTGGGAAAGGTTCGTTTCCGAGCACTGATCCGAACAGTGTCGAAATCCTCAAAACACGTCCAGACCGGCCCTACGAAGAACTTGGGTCTCTTGACGCATCAGGTTTCCCAGTAAACGGAGTGGCAAAACTTTATAATGCGCTCCGTGGTAAGGCATCAGCATTCGGGGCCAATGCTGTAATTATAACATCCGAAAACGTCTATAACGACCCTTCGGACATGCAAGGACCGGTTCGAGCAGCCTCTGGAGTCGCAATTCGGTTTAAAACAGAGGCAAAATGAGCTGACCGAGGTAAAACTAACCCGAATAAGCTGACATTGGCCAGCGTGCACGGCGGACGGAACCGGGTTATGGAGGGTTCATGACCAAGGCTTCCCCCGGGACTTTCCTCGCGTCCGGGCTGCTCTGCGTGGCGCTCTCGATCTCTTCCCTTGCCACGGCCCAACCGATCGCGTCCCTGGCCCCCGAGATCCAGGTGGCGATCGGGACGCCGGGATTCGACTTCCCCTACAGCATGGCGACGGCTGCGGACGGGGACATCCTGGTCGCCGGGACGGCGGACTCGGCGGGTGGACGCCGCAGCTCCCCGGCGTACGGGGGCGAGGACTTCGTGCTCTGGCGGCTCGACAAGAACCTCGCCGTCCGATGGGACCAGTCCTTCGGGGGAAACGCGAACGACCGCATGTTCGACATCGCCGAGGATTCCAAGGGCAACATCCTCGTCGTGGGCCGATCGCTGTCGCCGGTCTCGGGCAACAAGTCGGCGGCGGGCCTCGGCGGCAACGACTACTGGGCCGTCCTGACCGACCGGAACGGGCAGAAGCTCTGGGAGCGCACGTTCGGGGGGGACGGCGACGACCGGTGCTTCGGGGTGCTCCGGCTGCCGACCGACGACTTCGTCCTGGTGGGCTCGTCAGCCTCGCTGCCCAACACCGTGGCGGGCGGCAAGCGCCTGCCCAACTACGGCGGTGCCGACGTCTACGCGGTCTGCATCGGCAACAACGGGGTCCAGAAGTGGGAGGCCTGCTTCGGGGGCGCAGCCGACGACACCTGCCGCAGCGCCGTCCTCCTGGCCAACGGGACGATCGTGCTCGTCGGATACAGCTATTCGGCGCCCGGCGGATGGGCAAACAAGACCACCGCCCTGGTGGGCTTCGTGGACATCTGGTGCATCGGCATCGACGTCAACGGGCGACAGCTATGGCAGTCGGGGCATGGCAAGGCGGACCAGTACCTGTCGGCCGACACCCGGGGCGCCACGGCGACCCCGGACGGGGGATTCCTCGTGGCGACCTCCCGAACAAATCCCGCGGGGGACCCCGCGGATCCCGCCACGGTCTGGCAATCCGAGGGCCTGCTGTTGAAGTTCGACGCCGCCGGAAAGCTGCAGTCGACCCGCCACTATCCCAACCCTTCGGCGGGCCGAAACCCCAGCCAGGAAGCGCTCAACGGAGTGCACTTCGGACGCGTGATGCGGCTGCAGGGGGGAGGATACCTGGTGGGCGGCCTCACCGACTCGGCCGCCGGCGGGTTCCAGCTGGAGCCCACCCACGGCATGAACGACGTGGTCGTGCTGCAACTGGACGACTCGCTGGAGCCGGTGGCCAGCGCCGTGCTGGGTGGGACCTCCAACGAGTGGGGACCGGCGCTGTCGCAGTTGCCGGACGGACACCTGTGTGTCGCCCTGCAGTCCTACAGCGGGGTCGGCGGCAACAAGACGGTGCCGGCCTACGGCAGCCTCGACAGCTGGCTCCTGACGATGTCCCCGTACGTGCAGGACTCGATCCGGATCTTCGCCGCGGTGGAGCTGCAGTTCAAGACCCAGCTCGGACAGCGCTACCAGCTGGCACACTCGTCGGACCTGACGTCCTGGGTGCCACAGGGTCCGGTCTTCGCCGGAACCGGGACGACCACGACGAACCTAGTCAGCATACTCGGAACCCAGGCCCGGTACTGGAAGCTCCTGAGGCTCTGATAAACGCGACGGCGGAGGGGGGCCGGGTCCCATGAGCAGGCGGATGGGCGGATGGAATGGTGCGGGTGTGGGCATGCAATGATCTGGGGGTCTCAGTTGAACCTAGAAACGGCAGTTGTGGGGGGGTGTTTTCTTGGGTGTCGGATTCGTTGCAACTAATTGAAAACCAATGCTTTCCAATTCTTAAATCCAACTGCGGAGCAGTTGGAATCTGCCTCACTTTCCGGATGAGACTTTTTTGAACTGAACTCATGCTGGATCGCCCTCCTACTGACAGGCTGAAACTCACTTTGGAAGGTAATCGAACTGCCGTTTCTAGGTTGAAACCAAAATGGGCGCGGCAGTCGAAACGCGCGGCCTGATCGATTCAAGCCGTGCTATTCCATCCTGGATCAGGTCGCGGCGGGAATGATGCCGCTTTTGCGCGCAAAATTGAAGAGCCCGCCGGCATTCACCACCGGACGCACATCGCCCAGCGGTTTGAGCGCGATGACCTCGCCGGTGGCAGCCAGGGTGACGGTGGCTTGATCGAGATCTACCGTGTCAGCGCTTCGGTGACCGGTGGTGAGTCCTCGGTGGCTTGTTTGGACCGCAGAAAATCGAGGTAATGGGCGACGGCATCACCGAGGGTTTTTCCGAACGGTTGGAGTTGCTTGGAGAACTCCGCCAACTCCCCGTTTTCCAGAAGGGAGGAGTAGGTTCCAGCGCCATCGACACCCTTCTCGTTTACAAGAGCAGCCACCTCCCGAGCCTTGTCCAACGCTTCCTTCTTGGTGAGGAACTCGGGTTGGGCGGGACCAGTCCATCCTTTGCGTCGGCAATCCACTTGGTAGGCGAAACCTTTGCGACGCTTGATGATTCGCACCTTGGGGTAGTCCTCCCGGATGGTGGTTGTCTTGGACTTGAACTTCGCCTTGGCAGCGGATGGTTTCACTGGCACAGATTGGTTGGTCGGGCGTTGGTGAAGACAAAGTTGTTGGTTTTTTGTTGGGCGTCAGCGGCTCAAAAAATCAGCCAAAACGCACAAAAAGCCCGCAAACATTCAAGTCTAGCCGGCTTAGCTCAGCGGCAGAGCAACGGTTTTGTAAACCGTGGGTCGTCGGTTCAATCCCGACAGCCGGCTCCATCCTCCAGATGCCTTCACGCACGGGGCGCGAAGAAGGGATTCCATCTCAACATCGGGGGTCGACCTCCAGGACTCGGCCTCACCCAGGACAGTCACTCCTCCCTCCAGATCGGGTCCCGCCTGAACCGCCAAGACTGCGGCCGGTTTTCAAACTCACCCGCCGGCGCTGGGTGTCGCCTCTCCGAAAGGATTGGCGCCGGGCAGCCGCCCAGTAACCTCCGGCCTCGTGACTCCCCTGCTCCGCCTCCTGCTGCTCATCCCGTTGTTCTGGGGACAGGTCCTTGGTGCCGGGGATACGCTGCGTGTCGAGTCGGACGACGCCTTTCTCGACCGGATGGAGCGGGCGGCCTTCGACTACTTCTGGAACGAGGCCAATCCCAAGAACGGACTCATCCGGGACCGGACCACGCCGAACTCCAAGTGCAGCATCGCGGCGGTTGGATTCGGTCTCAGCACCTTGAACATCGGTGTCGAACGCGGCTGGATTCCCCGGGCGGCCGCCCGTCAGCGGGTGCTGACCACCCTTCGGACATTTGCCGACGGACCCCAGGGGCCACAGGCCGACGGGGTGATGGGTCATCGGGGCTGGTTCTACCACTTCCTCGAGATGGGATCCGCCCGACGCGCCTGGAAGTGCGAGCTCTCCTCGATCGACACCGCCCTGTTCTTGGCCGGGGTCCTGGATGTGCAGGAGTTTTTCTCGAGGCAGGAGTCTGACGAACGGGCCATCCGGGACCTCGCCCAAAGGCTGGTGGATCGAGTGGATTGGGGTTGGATGACGAACGGCAAGGACACCTTCACGATGGGGTGGGATCCGGAGAAGGGGTTCCTAGAGTCGCGCTGGATCGGCTACAACGAAGCGATGATCCTGTACCTGATGGCGCTGGGCGCCTCCGGTGAGTCGGGGGCGACGAACAGCCCGACACCGGTCCGCTGGGAGGCCTGGACCTCGGGGTACAAATGGCGTCAACACCATGGATTCGAGTTCGTGGAGTTCGCCCCGCTGTTCGGACATCAGTACTCGCACTGCTGGGTGGATTTCCGGGGGATTGTCGACGCGGCGATGCGTCCCCACGGCATCGACTACTTCGAGAACTCGCGTCGGGCGACCTTGGCGCAGCGGGCCTACTGCATCGCGAACCCGGGTGGGTTTCCAAACTATGGCCCTCTGGAGTGGGGACTGAGCGCCTGTGATGGGCCGAAGGGCTACGCCGCCCGGGGTGCTCCGCCGGCAGAGAACGACGATGGCACCTTGGCCCCCACCGCGGTGGGGGGATCCATTCCGTTCGCTCCGGAAGTCTGCATCCCCACCCTCCGCCACTGGGATCGCACCTATGGAAAACGTCTTTGGGGGCGGTATGGGTTCCGGGATGGATTCAACCGGAAGGAGGACTGGTGGGCCACCGACACCCTGGGCATCGACCAGGGAGCCATCCTGATCTTGGTGGAGAACCATCGAACCGGGGCGGTCTGGCGCCGCATGAAGTCGAACCGCGTAATTCGCCGCGGCCTCGAGCGCGCGGGGTTTCGTCCGCTCTGAGGGATCGGGACGAGAGCCTTCACAGAGCGAGTCACGGTCTGCCAGGCGTCGCGGGGATGATGGGGACGCACCGGAGTGTGGTCCCGCCCCCCCGGTGGGCGCTCCCGCGCCCAGTGATGCAGGGCGCTGCCTCACCCACCCATGGATGACTTCGGCCTCCGTTTAGAAGCACCCCGCCCCCGGTCCCTCCATCTCTCCGGTCTTTCCTCCGTGTCTCCGCGTCCCCGTGTGAGTCCCACCGCTGCCGCACCTAGGCCTTCAGAAGACGCTCCAGCACTTCGCCGGCAATCGCCGGGTTCGCCTTGCCCTTCGAGAGCTTCATGAGCTGTCCCTTCAGGAAGTTCAGCGCCGCCGCCTTGCCGGCCTTGAAGTCGGCCGCCGGACCCGGATTCGCCGCAATGACCTGCACCGCCATGGCCTCGATCGCACCGCTGTCACTCACCTGGGCCAAGCCCTTCTGGTCCACAATCGCCGCCGGGGCCATGCCGCTCGCGAACATCTCGGCAAACACGTCTTGCGCGATCTTCGAGCTGATCTTGCCGGACTCGACCAGATCGACCAGGTCCCGGAGCGCGGTCGGAGGGAATTTCAGGGCCTCCAGGGAGGTCGCGGTCTCAGCGAGCTTGGCGGGGAGATTGTTGATCACCCAGTTGGCGACCGGCTTCGGATGCCGATACCCCGTCGCAGCCGCCTCGAAGAACTGGCCGAGCGGGAGATTGTCGGTCAGGACCTGCGCATCGCCATCGGGGAGTCCGAAGTCCCGCATCAGGCGCAGCTTGCGCGCGCGCGGCAGCTCGGGAACCCGTGTCCGAACCTCGGCCAGCCACTCGTCCGTGGGGGCAAACGGCATGAGATCAGGCTCCGGAAAATACCGGTAGTCGTGGGCGTCTTCCTTCGACCGCATCGGTTCCGTGATGCCGGCGACGTCATCCCAGCGACGGGTCTGCTGTCGGAGCGCCTCGCCGCGCTTCACCGCCTCGATCTGGCGGGGGATCTCATATTCGAGGGCGCGTCGGACGCCCGTGAACGAGTTCATGTTCTTGATCTCGATCTTCGCCCCCAGCTTCTCCGATCCCCGGGGGCGGACCGAGACGTTGACGTCACACCGAACCATTCCCTTCTCGAGGTCGCAGTCGCTGATGTTCGCCCGGGCCAGGATGTCGGTCAGGGCCTTGAGGTACGCGTAGGCCATGTCGGGGCCCTTGAGGTCGGGTTCCGACACGATCTCGAGGAGCGGCACGCCGGCTCGGTTGAAATCCACGCCGCTGTGGCGGTCGAAGTGGTTGTTCTTGCCGACGTCCTCCTCCAGGTGCGCCCGGGTGATCCGGACACGCTCGACGCCGGTTGGGGCCCCATCGAACTCGAACTCGACCCAGCCGTTGGCGGTGCTGGGACGATCGTATTGGGTCAGCTGGTAGTTCTTGGCGGAATCCGGGTAGAAGTAGTTCTTCCGATCGAACTTCGCGAAGCGCGGGATCTCGCAGTTGAGCAGGTAACCGGTCAGGACGGTCAGCCGCAGGGCCTCCTCGTTGGCCACCGGTAGCACACCGGGCATGCCGAGACACACCGGGCAGACGTTGGTGTTGGGCGGTGCCCCGAACTCGTTGGGACAGCCACACCACATCTTGGATCGGGTCTTGAGCTGGACATGCGTCTCCAGACCGATGACCGCTTCGTATTCCATGCTGGAGGCGAGCCTGCCCGACGCCTGCAAAAGAGAAAAGGTCGGGGTTCAAACCCGTCGGGGTTGTCCCTACGCTCGTCCACACCATGAGCGCCGAGACTCGCATCACCCAACTCAACCTCACCCTCCCGAAGGCCCCGAAACCGGTCGCCGTCTACAAGCCCCTCGTGATCGTCGGCTCCCTCGCCTACGTCTCCGGACACGGCCCCGTGCAGTCCGATGGCACCCTCATCGCCGGTGTGGTCGGACGCGATCTCGACCTCGAGGCCGGCAAGCAGGCAGCCCGCCAGGTGGGTCTCGCACTCCTGTCGACCCTCCACGAGCAGCTGGGCTCCCTCGACCGTGTGAAGCGGGTGGTCAAGCTGCTCGGCATGGTCAACTCGGCGCCCGATTTCTATGACCATCCCAAGGTGATCAACGGCTGCAGCGAGCTCTTCGCCGAGGTGTGGGGACCGGACCACGGCATCGGCGCCCGCAGCGCCGTCGGCATGGGGCCCCTCCCGGGCAACATCGCGGTGGAGATCGAGATGATCGTGGAACTGGTCTGATCCGACCCAACGCAGTCCGGGATCCCGCCACCGGTTTGCGTTGTCGACCGCTGTTTGCGACCCTGCCCGCCCGTGACGATCCAGGAAGAAATCGCCCGACGCCGGACCTTTGCGATCATCTCGCATCCCGACGCCGGCAAGACGACGCTGACCGAGAAGCTGCTCCTCTATGGTGGGGCCGTGCAGCTGGCCGGGTCCGTCACGGCCCGCAAGAACCAGCGGGCGACGACGTCCGACTGGATGGAACTCGAGAAGAAGCGCGGCATTTCCATCAGCTCCACGGTCCTGCAGTTCGACTACAGCGGGTACCGGATCAACCTCCTCGACACCCCGGGTCACAAGGATTTCTCGGAGGACACCTACCGGGTCCTCACGGCGGTCGACGCGGTGATCATGGTGATCGACGCGGGCAAGGGCGTGGAATCCCAGACCCGGAAGCTGTTCGAGGTCTGCGCCCGCCGGGAGGTGCCCATCTTCACCTTCATGAACAAGATGGATCGGCCGGCCCGCGATCCGATCGGTTTGATGGACGAGCTGGAGGCCGTGCTGGGCATCCGGTCGGTCGCGATGAACTGGCCTCTGGGCAATGGCACGGACTTCAAGGGCGTCTATGACCGGTCCGAGCGGGCGGTGCACCTGTTCGAGCGTGTGGTGGGCGGCAAGTACCGGGCGGCTGTGAATGTCACCGGGCTCAACGATCCGATCGTGACCTCCGCGCTCGATGAACAGACCTACAAGATGGTGATCGAGCAGATCGAGATGATCGAGATGGCCGGCTCGGAATTCGATCCAGAGCGGGTCCTCGCCGGGAAGCTCACGCCGGTGTTCTTCGGCTCCGGGGTGAACAATTTCGGTGTGCAGCTGCTGCTCGACAACTTTCTCCGCTATTCGAGCCCCCCTCTTGGCCGCCCGGTGACCGCAACCGCCTGAGGTCCGGCCCGTGCTCCGCTTTGATTCCTTGTTCGATGCGGCGGACTCCCTAGTGTCTCCGGACCCGGTCGGACGCCTCCGACCTTCCTCCCGTTGATGAACGAACCTGCCATCACCGCCGAACTCGTCGCCAAGCACAACCTGACCCCCGACGAGTACCAGAAGATCCTCGAAATCCTCGGGCGGGCGCCGTCCTACACCGAGCTTGGCATCTTCTCCGTGATGTGGTCGGAGCACTGCTCCTACAAGAACACGCGGCCGGTGCTGAAGACCTTCCCAACCCAGGGCGCCTCGATCCTGGTCGGCGCCGGCGAGGAGAACGCGGGCATCATCGACATCGGCGACGGTGTCGCCATCGCCTTCAAGATCGAATCCCACAACCACCCCAGCGCCGTGGAGCCGTTCCAGGGCGCCGCCACCGGCGTGGGCGGGATCATCCGCGACATCTTCACCATGGGTGCCCGTCCTGTGGCGGCCCTGAATTCCCTGCGCTTCGGTGAGTTGTCGAACCCTGAGGTCCGACGCCTCTTCTCCGGAGTCGTCTCCGGCATCGCACACTACGGCAACTGCTTCGGCATCCCGACCCTCGCCGGCGAGGTCTATTTCGACAAAAGCTACGAGGGCAACCCGCTCGTCAACGCCTTCGCCCTCGGGGTGCTGCGCCACGACCAGATCACGCGCGGCGCCGCCAAGGGCGTCGGGAACCCGGTCTTCTACGTCGGCCCGGCCACCGGACGCGACGGTCTGGCCGGTGCGGCCTTCGCCTCGCAGGACCTCACCGAGGAGTCGGCCGAACAGCAGCGCGGAGCCGTCCAGGTGGGCGACCCCTTCATGGAGAAGCTGGTCTGCGAGGCCTGTCTCGAACTCCTCGCCACCGGATGTGTCGCCGGCATGCAGGACATGGGGGCCGCGGGTCTGACCTGCTCGACCTGCGAGACCGCAGCGCGGGCCGGGACCGGGATCGAGATCGAGCTGGACCGCGTGCCGCAGCGCGCACCGAACATGTCCAGCTACGAGATCATGCTCTCCGAGTCCCAGGAGCGCATGCTCATCGTCGTCCAGAAGGGCCGCGAGGAGGAGGTGAAGCGGATCTTCGACAAGTGGGATCTTCCCTGGGCCGAGATCGGTGTCGTCACCGACACCGGTCGCATGGTGGTCCGCCACGGCGGCACGGTCGTGGTCGATGTCCCCGCCAAGAAACTGGCCGACGAGGCCCCCATCTACTTCCGGGAATCCCGCGAGGCTGCCTACATGCAGGACGTCCGTGCCTTCCGCCTGGATGGCATCCCGGACACCTCCAACCCCACCTCCGACCTCAAGCGCCTGCTCGCACAGCCCACCATTGCGTCCAAGAACTGGGTCTACGGCCAGTACGACCACATGGTCCGCGACGGTTCCGTGGTCTGCCCCGGCAGCGATGCCGCCGTGATCCGGATCAAGGGCGACTCCCTGCCCATCACCAAGGCCCAGTA
>Ga0194134_10002023_pt1 | contig 25114 bp, 20 predicted proteins | sample TA2KigOff0mmetaG_FD_148602 | JGI IMG/M metagenome (GOLD analysis project Ga0194134, IMG submission 148602) | Freshwater microbial communities from Lake Tanganyika, Tanzania - TA2015056 Kigoma Offshore 0m | ecosystem: Environmental > Aquatic > Freshwater > Lake | place: Tanzania: Lake Tanganyika... | reverse complement strand
CAGGATGCAGGGCACGAAGTTGGCGTTTTTGCGTCTTACCCCCGCCGCTCCGCTTCTCGTACAAACACCAAACGACACCATCGGGGGCAACGCGAAGGTGCATCAGCTCCACTGGGCGCAGCCCGTATGCCGCCATCAGCTGGACCGCAAACCGCCAACGGTGTCCGGCTTCGTCGTGGGGCAACCCCTCAAGCAGCTTGAGGATTTGATCGTCGGTCAAGGGAACCCCATCGGCCCTGCGGGTGTTCCGGTCACCAACAAATGACTTGAGCGATGGAGGCGGCGTCCAGCGATCGGCCGGCAGCAACTCGTTTTCGACCGCCCACCGGCACATGGCAGCCAGGTGCTGGAGAACGGTCTGCCGACGCCTCATCCCCGGTTCCCAGGCTTCTCCGGCAAGGGTCAGGAGGCTTTTCGCGTCTTGGACCTGCGGAGCGATCACCTCAAGCCGTTTGCCGGTCTGGGCATAGACGGTGTCCCACGTCTGCTGCTTAATCCGATTACGGGTCACCTTGTAGTGCCCGAAGGCTTCCCAAGCCGCAAGCAACGGTCGACCATCAGCGGCAGCGGATGGAGCCGGTGCCTGCGGCGTGACACCTGTGATCGACTCCAACGCCTGCTTGAGCGTCCGCCCCAGGGCCAGTTGCTGAGCGACGCGTTCAACAAGCTCCTGGATCGTCCTGGCGTGAGCTGGGAGCCACTGCACAGGCAAGACTGCCGTTCCCCGGCTTCCGTCGCTGTAGCGGACGTCCAGCTTGGCCTTGCCGCGCTGCTCTCCCACCCGAAACGCAGGGCCAACAGTCGAGCGAAGCTGCGCTCGCAGGCCTTGGACCCAGACGGGGGCAATCGCGCTCCGAGCCATTCCGGAAACCGACAACGAGTGACGAGCGAGTGACGGATAAGTGACACACCGCCCCTAAACCCTGCCATTTGCGCCCACCTGCTGCAAGCCCCAACTCGCCAGTTACTGCAGGACTTCAGTCCTGCACTACAATCACTGAGTAGCGGGGCGTGGCGCAGCTTGGTAGCGCGGGTGCTTTGGGAGCACTAGGTCGCAGGTTCGAATCCTGTCGCCCCGATTGATTTCTCAGGGATTGGCCTCAGCGGTTGCGGTCAAATTGCGGTCAAGCAGGCCGCTCCTATCCCCGCATCCAAGCCGCCCACAGCCAGGGGCGACGATTGAGGGGATCTCATCGCGCAGCTGCATCAGCCAGTGGCCGTCTCGCTGCAGCATCGCCAGGGCGACTTCAACGGCCATGGCTTGGGCTCAGGCTGCTGCCGGCCGGCGCCGCTGCGTGGCATAGACCGCTGCGCCACCCGCTCCAACTCCGGCGTCTCCTCCGCCACGATCCGACGCCATAGCGGTGAGCTGTAGCGGACCTGCACAAGCGCCCGCACCCGCTGCCGCAGCGTCGGCAATCCCGGCGGGGTGGTCTCCAGCAACACCTGCCGCCCACCACCAGGCCGCCGGTAGTCGTCAAGCAGGCCAGCAGCGAGCAGGCGCTGGAGGGTCGTTCTTGTCAAATAACCCAAGTTTCGGGCGGCTTCGGAGCAGTTGAGAATCATTGTTAAACCTTGAACCAATGGCTCCTGTGACGCTGAAACAGGGAGTGTTTTATGTAACTTATTTGCCCTTAATTCTCTGTATTGGTGCAACTTTTAGCGCCTGACGCTAGGGAAATTGCGAGGCGCGAACATACCCACAATCGGCCTTGCAGGAAGGACCCAAGCGTCTGGGCGCTAGACATCGGACCCACCTCAGGCGGGCGGGACAGATCATCAGCAAGAATCCAGTCACCAAGGATGTAGGCCTCGCGCGGATGTCGTTATCAGCGAAAGTGATCACAGTTCTTTTTACTTTGCGTGCAATTTAGCGGGTTGGTTTGCGCTTATCGCCAGCCGCCGTGGGTTGCGCAAGGCTGCACAGGGCTAACAGGGCTGTTTCGGCCCCCTATTAATGCCGCCAGAAAAAACATATGTACGAGACAGTTTTTTAAGGTTTGTGGGTAAAACAAAGCCGCAATCAACGTGATAATGCGATCTTGGCGCTTCCCCTGCAAATCCTAAACTGGCTTGAGTTGATCAGAGTTCAGAACGCCTCAGGCTGCTGTTGGAGTTAGCACCTGCCGCAGCAGCACTGGAGCCAGGAAGGTGGTCCCGATCACAGCCAGTAAAATCCCCGACTCCAAACCAGGCGTGAGGATCTGATCCTGGCGTCCCAAGCCTAAGAAGATCAGCCCAACTTCACCCCGCGGCATCATTCCGATTCCCACCACTAGCCGACGAACCGGCTGTTCGCTGAAGAAACTCCACCCAGCCATGGCCTTGCCGGCGACAGCCACCAGCAATAAGAATATTGCCACCAACAAGCCGGGCCGGTTGGCAGCCTCCATGGGATTGAGAACGCCGAGTTCGAGGCCTGCGCCAATCAGCACGAAAAATACCGTAGAGAACAGCGACGCCACAGGCTGTACTGCCCTTTGGATCTCCTCAAGCTGAGTGGAATTGCTCAGCATCAGTCCAGCCCCATAGGCACCCAAGGCAGCTTCAAGCCCGATGGCGCTTGACAGCAAACAGACCACCGCCAGCACTGCAAAGGAGGCCACCACCATCTCCCCCGAAGCCTTGAGCCGCCCCACCAGCCCATCAAACCAGGGGGCTGCCCAGCGGCTTAGCAACAGGGACGCAAGTACGAACACGACAGCCGCCACGATCACCTGCAGAATTAAGCCCGGTTCCGGCTGCGCCCCACCAGCAAAGCTCACCACCACCGCCAAGATGACAATGCCGAAGATATCATCCAGTACAGCAGCGCCCACAACAATCTGGCCCTCTCTGCTGCGCAACACTCCGAGCTCTTCAAACACACTGGCCGTGATGCCGATGCTGGTGGCGGTGAGCGATGCCCCTGCGAAGATCGCAGGCATCAGATCGACGCCAAACAGCAGCATCAGGCCGCTGGTCGCTGCCGCAAACGGAAGGAGCACGCCTGCCAGCGCAACAGATAAGGCTTGGAGTGCAACAGCGAGCAGCAGATCGAGTTCGCTTTCGAGGCCTGCCCGAAACAGCAATGCATAGAGTCCCAGGGTGGCAACCTGCTCAAGGGTGGCGTACACGTCTTCATACACGTGCAGCACATCTAGGCTACCCAGATGTGTCACCAATCCGACCAGACCTAGCATGCCGTTGCCACCAGAGGCCATGGCTACCGGTGCTCCAATCAGGTTCAGTCCTGAGATGCCAATCAGCACCCCGCCCAGCAGTTCACCGAGAATCGTAGGTAGTTGGAGCCGCACCATCACTTCAGCAAGGGAGCGAGCGGCTAGGAAGATCACCAGAAATGAGCCGATGCTCAGCAGAGTGGTTGCTAGCTCAATCTGGTGGGAGGCAGGCATCACGCGTAACGGGTTGAGACCTACATCATCGCCGTTGACGGCACGGACCGTCCAGCTACAGAGCTTCAATGCCTAGGCCTGATGTCCAGATGGGCAACTTGGATGCGTACAAACCCTTTACTAGTTGACCTCTGATCGCTGTGCTGTGCGGCTTTGACCCCTCGTGTAGCCGGCTGGGCCTCAGGGGAAGCTGTCGATGACCGCGCTGTACCGCAGCTTTAGAAGCTTATCCAATAGACCGTGGATGGCCGCAATTAATGGATGCAGCTGATCGTAGGCTTTTATTCAGTTAATTACATGGGGTACTAACCACTGCGCCTTAACCCTTGCAAAGCAGAGCAAACACGTCTCTGACACATATGCGAGGGTTACCAGGGTTTTCGTCAAGGAATTTTGAAACATTGTGAGATGTAAGAAATTGACGCTCGGCAACAGCATCGAAACTTCACAGATATCGGTAATCAGCTGGTTCTATTGGGAAATGCGATCATTCATGAGCTGCTCAAGACAGGAACACTGCTAACAGTTAAGAATGGTATTTCTGATACCTTGAGCTTGGAGCAGGGACGCCTTCACGGCGCACTCGAGAGACTTCTGGTTGAGCACTACCAGGTTCGCGGGCAGGCAATAAACCACCAGATCGATGGGGCTTATTGGGCTCGCATCGAAGGCAGTTGATGCATGATGGTATGCTTAATCTAAGTTATCGTCCGTACATCTGGCCCAATTCCGTTCATTGTGTCCCAATCAATACGAGTGGCGTTTGCTACAGGAATGGAAGTGATTAGTCACCTCGGCTAAGAAATTTAACCTTTGTGGGGCTCCTTCAGGGCAAACGCAACATCCAAATTATGATTGGGTCCTTGTTGACACCTGCAACATGAGCTGTTTCCACCAGTCTCCGATTGCGCTTTGGGCGGCAGCGGCGGCAAACAGCGGAGCTGAGCTGATCAAGCCCAAGCAGGCCGAGCAGGTGACCAACCTCATGGAGAAGTTGTCGCTTCCGGCTCTACTCAGCCTTATCGCAATGGTGTTCATTGGCACCCTAGTGATGAGCAAATTTGCCCGGCGGCTTCAGGTCCCCGCAGTGCTTGGAGTACTGCTACTGGGGGCAGCTATCAATCCAGAGGAGCAATTCTTTAACAATACTGGTGTTGAAAATCTGCATATCGTCAGCCTGACGATGCTTCTATTTTATGCAGGGTTAACCACAAGAATAAAAAATATACGTCAATTTCTGGGCTATGGATTAATGCTTGCTGTTGGCGGCGTAGCGGTGTCATCACTGGTCTTCGGTCTCATCATATTTGCGGTTTATGCCCTGTTTTCAGGAACGTCCAACGAAGTATCCATTCTGCCACTCGGCATCTGCATGCTCATAGCAGCAAGTCTGGGTTCAACTGATGCAGGCGCCACCTTGAGCGTGCTGAGCTCAGTACAACGCTACGTGCCTGAGCGAGTTCGTAACCTGTTGGAATTTGAATCGTCGGTCAATGATCCAGCTGCCATTTTATTTTTGATGTTAGTTACCGGGATTTTTTACGGCTCTGGTCATTCTGCCGCAATCATTGGCCAGGGAGTTGTAGGGGGTGTTGCCGGAGAATTTCAAACATTTTTCAAAAGTATTGGTAGTGGCATTATGGTAGGCTTAATCCTTACATACATAAGCCAACATATTGTACGTCATTATGTGATAAGCCGCGATCAGATACTGATTGTCGGTATCTCCATTGCCATAGCTTCCTATGGAATGGCCAGTCTATTGAAGGGTTCTGGATTTATATCGGCATATGTCACTGGGGTGTTCCTTGCCAGCAATATCTATGACAACCCATTGATCACAGAGGAGCTTCTAGAAAACAGCTTGGAATCATTTAATACGTTCACAGAGATGTTAGTATTTTTAATGTTTGGTATAATTATTGACCCCCTCAATATTCTCAACGTTCTGCCCGAAGGCTTTGTGTGCGCCCTAAGTTTGATGTTTATTGTACGGCCGGTAAGCGTTTTCTTGTTTAAGCGTTTCGCACCATTTAATAACAGGGAAACCATCTTGATCTGCTGGTGTGGGCTGCGCGGCGCAGTCCCCCTAGCTTTGACCTACGCCGTAATTCATACGATCGAGAATATCCCGAGTGTAAGCTCTCCTCAGATCGAGATGTATACACAACAGGTGGAGGGGCTGATCTTCCTAACCGTACTATTAAATCTGGCTCTGCAGGGCCTAAGTCTACCTTGGCTGAGCCGAAAGCTAGGTCTGACTGGACAGATAGACGAGGCTGTCGAGGCGAGTTGAAGCACATTCGGGTCTCGATACTGATGCTGCTTGGAGTGGCATTTGCACTGATCGCCTGGCTGCCGCTGCAGGCCAGCATCACTGCTACAGCAGCTCCGCTGCGCGTCCAGCTGCGCTGGCTACCACAAACCCAGTTTGCGGGCTTTTATGTGGCAAAAGAATTCGGGCTATTTGACAAGGCCGGCATCGCAGTTGAACTTCAGCCAGGTGGGCCAGGAGTTGACCCTCTGGGGCGGTTGCAGCAGGGGCAGACCGATGTGGCCATCGGCTGGACCTCCGATGCTCTCAACTTGCGGCGCGACGGTGCCGATCTGGTCAATGTGGCCCAGCTGTTCCAAAGGCCGGGCACAATGCTGGTCTGCAGCTATGAATCCGGCGTCAAGGAACCGTCAGACTTGCGGGGAAAACTTATCGGCAGCTGGTTTCTTGGGGACCAATTTGATGTGGGCTACTGGCTCAGCCGCCATGGACTCGGTCTCTCTACTGTCAGGCTGATACCACAGCGCGCCAATGCCGCCGACTTGCTCGATGGCCGTGTCGACTGCGTTACAGCCATGAGCTACAACGAATTTCAGACGATTCTGAGCACAGGCGCTCTGAAATCAGACCTGTTCCGCGTCCGCTTCGGGGCGGACAACGACGGGTTTCTCGAAGACGGTCTCTATGTGCGGTCCGCCGACTTGCATAACCCACGCCGTAAAGCCCAATTTGCTGCACTGCTGCAGGCCCTGTCGGAGGGCTGGCGCTATGCCGAGCGCTACCCCGATGAAGCGGTGGCAATCACGGCTCGGGCGATGTCAAATCCTGACCTTATCCAGCAGCGCAATCAACTCAATGAGGTTTTGCAGTTGATGGATATTAGCAAGGGGTTTGGACTGCTAAACCAAGGGGCTTTTGAACGCAGTGTGACTATCATCAGCCAGGGAAGTACTGATCCCGCCGGTATATCTGCGGCGGCCCAGGGGGCATGGAGTCTGAAGATCTGGCGAAGCGCCAAGCTTGACGGACCCCAAAGGGGGCCACTAGGGCCAGCAGGCCTCTACCACCTTAATCAGATAGTCAGTTCACTCTGGTTCTACAGCCTCGATCTTATTGGAACGGGTGCCTTTGCTCTGTCAGGTTTTCTGCGGGCGCTACAGCGGCGTTATGACCTCTGGGGTTGTTTCGTGCTGAGCATGCTGCCTGCAGTTGGTGGTGGCACCATGAGGGACCTGTTGATCGGAGGAATGCGCTCGCCGCCTTTCATCTTTGAGGATGGGGCGTACCTAGCGGTAGTGGTTGCTATTGCCAGCATAGGTTGCATCGCTGCGCCCGCTCTTCGCGAAGGATCCACTGACAGCCCCTGGTTCAATTGGCTATTTACCCTATGCGACACGGTTGGCCTGGCAACGTTTACGGTCATTGGCGCCAAGGTGGCTCTCATGGCTCATCTGATGTGGTGGTGGATACCCATTTGCGCTGCACTAACGTGTGCCGGTGGGGGCATGCTTCTCGATGTAATCACAGGGCGCGAGCCGCGCACCTTCCAAGGTGAGCCTTACGAAGAACTGGCACTGTTGGGCAGCCTGGGGCTGATCACGGGCCTCCTTATTGCTGATTGTTTCGAGACCCATTCCTGGCCAGTCAGCGCCGCCCTAATCGGCGCGTGGCTGAGCGTATTTGTGGGTCGTCTTGTGGTGATCAGATATCAGTTACGTTCCTGGCGGCCGGGGTTACGCAATCCTGGCCGCAAGGCGTCGAGCCAAATTACGATTGATCAATGACCATTTCAGGGCTTCTATCTCCTGTTCACGATTTTATCTGGGGACTTTTGGTCGATTGGATCCTCTATGTAGGGATCTTCTTGAGCCTAGGCCTAAATCTGGTGACGATTAGGCAGATTCCCTTTGCCGTCTCTAAGGCACTGAGCTCTCTGAGACGTTCCACAGAAGAGGATGGTATATCGGCATTTGCCGCCTTGATGACAAGCGCTGGAGGAAACATTGGCACAGGCAGTTTGGCTGGCATGGCATTGATGTTGAGCAGTGGTGGCCCCGGCTCGCTGTTGTGGATGTGGCTGGCAACTTTGCTTAATCTCGCCACCAAGTACGGTGAAGCTCTACTAGCGGTTCGTTACAGCACCCACAACGAAAGGGGCCAACTGGTTGCTGGGCCGATGTACTACATCCACGCGGGTCTCGGGCCGTCCTTTCGCTGGATGGCGTCATTGTTTGCCGTAATGGGATCTATCTGTACCTTTGGTCTAGGTAATGGGGTCCAGTCAGTCGAATTAGCCAACAGCCTTGAGCTGATAGTGGGCTTACCGACGCTGGTCAGCGGCTTGCTGGTCGGAGGCTGTTGCCTATGGATTTTGCAGGGCGGGATCCGCCGTGTCAGCGCCATCAGCATGGTCATTGTGCCGCTGATGGTGGCGTCCTATCTAGCCATCACCGTCTTCCTGCTCATCGAGCATCTCGACTCGATCCCTGAGGTGTTGAGAACCATCGTCACCGATGCCTTCAACCCACGTTCGGTGGCCAGCGGTTCCCTGTTCGTGGTGGTGAGTGCCGGCGTGCGGCGAGCAGTCTTCGCGCAGGAGATCGGCATGGGCACCACACCGATTGTCAATGGGGTCGCCAGGCCCCAGGATGCTGTTATGCAGGGAATGGTGGCCACCCTAAGCAGCCTGATGACCGCCCTTGTCGGTACAATGACTGGCCTGCTGTTGCTCTGCAGCAAGACCAAGCTTGCCAATCATGATGAAACCACAATGCTATACAGGGCCTTTGAATCATCGCTACAAGGAACCTCAGCCCTGACCCACATTTTTACAGTTCTGTTCACTTTTACGACCATCATCGTATTTGGTTACTATGGTGAGCGTTGCGTAGAATACCTCTTTGGGTCGCGCAGTAATATTCCATTTCGCGTTATCTGGTGCAGCATTCTCACTCTCTCCTCAATAACCGAAAAGCGCGCAATCTGGCTGATCACCGATATTTTGAATGCCTTAATGGCCCTTCCCAATATCGTGGCTCTGGTAATGCTATCGGGTTGCATATTCGCATTAACCAAAAAATACCGGTTTTCGAAAGGCTAAGTAAGCTACCATTCTATCGCTTCGATGGGCAAACCTATCAAGTCCTTGCCGATCAACGCTTACATTTTTACGCTGCCCAACTGATTCCGCAACTTCAAGAAGTCGGCGTGGGCAGAGCATGAGAACAAGAAGCCTGTCGAAAATCATGAGCGAGTAAAAGATTGATCCAGCTGGAGGCTCTAAGAGCTGAGCTATGCTTTAAACTGACAGCACTAGTGCGGAGAAGTATAAGGCTATAATACAGAGGAGTGAGCGAGATCGCCTGAATGCGTCCTTTACGCGGAATTGACACGTCATTGTGGGCTCCACTATTTGACGGAACTTATGCCATAGTTATGACATTGCTCGTTCTCGAGTTGCCAGCAATAGGGTTTGATTTAGTTAATGAGTTCAATCACCATGAAATAGGAATATGGCCATTGATGATAGATGTACTAAAATTAATAATAGGTTATCTTGGTGCTTTCCTGATAATTTTTGACGTATGGGTAAAGAAAAGAAGGCTTCTTTCAATCACCGAAAGATACTGCCAATTTAGGGGTTTTGATAATATTGCCTTGCTCTTATCATTGTTTATATCAACTCTTTTACCGCCAATTGTATCACTTTGCTGGAAAGTTGAACAAGAATTGCGCATTCAAGCATTGGCCGGCAACCAAAATATCAGTATAGAAACAGTAGAGGTAACAGCCCTGCACCTGTTGTTTGGAATTAGTGTATTGTTAATTTACGTTATCATTAACCATATTTCAATACAGTCTTGTAGCCGGCTAAAAAACAAAGTACTTACATCTAATCTGGGGGATTTACAAACGGAAATTAGCAGTAAAATTTCGAATCTGCAGGGTGTTCGACGAGATACGACATCCCGAATAATTGCCTCTCCATTGCTCTTATTATCATGGTTATCACCACATTTATTGATATTTATCTATGGGCTGATTGGTCTTTGGCACTCGGATTCATCTAAACCTGGAGGCAGAAATTGAATCTTTTCACCTTGATTATATATGAGCCAAAAGGTTAATTTCAACTCAATTAGAGTGGTAGAACAGAATATGCCCCAGTTGTCACGTCTGCATAGAAGCGATACGGGCCCGAATGAATGGGAGTAAAGCTCAGGGGTGGAGGGTTCCCATGAGAGGTTAGTCGGCCGTAGCGCTTAAGGCTTGAAACTGATGGACTGCCAGCACAGGGATTTCGACCATCAAACGATGTACCATAACCATCTAATTCGTAGTCTGCCAACACGAGTTGCCAATTACTTTGATTCGCTACGTATTTATAGGTATACTCCTGCCCTGCAGTAAGATGGACGCAGCGTTGAAAGCGACCGCCGCCAAGCGATTCCATCAGATTGGAAGGATCCTGTGGATTCCATGCCATTAGTGGGTCAGGAAACCCGCCTACCAGTGACAATGATTGCAAACGTGTCACAGGTTTAAATGTTCCTGGGCCAGAAAGTATCTCCAATTTGTATTCATCTGTTTCCATCATATAGCTGTAGCGGATAAGTCCATTCGCACTGAGGTTGAAGCAGATATTCCATTCCTGAGGTTTTCCATGCCATGCCATACCCAAAAGAGTTTTGGGATCTTGATGCTCCGCTTCTTCCAGCCAGCATCCGAAGCCCATGGTATCCAGAAACAACTCTCTATTAATAGCAAAGTTGATACAGTGATCACCAGCTGACGTTTCTAATTCGAGTTCCAGCCATCCTGTCTCCCCGTTTAGCTCTAGGGAGCGGCCAGAAGCTGTCGGATCAAATGGTGACTCGTTAAAGACTGACCCTAGGAGTTGGATAGATTGACGATTGTTTAGCAATACTACAGGTTGACCATCGGGATCCTGCACTTCAATGCGGGGCTCTGTTGTGGGATTTACCAGGCGAAATCTGTATATCCCATTCTTGTTGGCGCAAATGGTACAGCCAGAATGCATAGATGTCCCATGGCTGCTGCTGAATCCTGTGCCGTTGACAAGGGTTCCGTGTCCATCGTTAACGCAGGCGAACCCAAAATCTTCATCTTGGTTGGCTGAGATCAGAAACTGGTATGTACCATCTGCTCTGAAATCAATTCCGCCGGTCGTTCGTAGGGGCACTTCAATCGACCATGCCCCATCTGGATCCTTTGTGAATGAGCGACCAACACGTCTAGTCTGAAATTTCTCAAACATGGATAGCTCATCCCATACAAAACCGTTCAGCTCATAGCTGTCATGGGCGTTTACAGCATGGATAAAGTCTGAAGGTCTGTCGCACGCGCTGTTGGGCCGCACACTGAAGCACAGCGTCTCACTATCAAATTCAAGAAGCACCTCGTCGTCTTGTTCAATGGTTAGGTTGATGTTGCTGAGATGAAGCCCAAGCGGAGTGTTTGCGAGGTGCCAAGTTACGACGCCATCCTTATGGCTATGATTCCTGGCCTTGAGCTGGCTCCGAGGGTTATGGTTCAAGACAACACGCATTGAGTAAAACCCGGAGTGTTCTGGTAATCGGGCAGATTCAAGCGTGACCACACCCCTCCAAAGTGTGCGATCAACCTGAATCAAGTCATGTTGGCTTGCAAAGGGGTTCCAGGCCGAACGCATGCTGTATATATTTCCAATCACGCTAACACTTTCAATTTTCTCACTAAAAATATGCCTTCTGGCATAGCAAGGAAAATCCATTTAGATTCACGAACGCTATATCTCCTATTACTAGTAATCTTGAGCTCTAGCGACAAGGTGCTTTATAATATATGTAGATTTAGCGTTTTAAAGATTTGTCTCAATCTAACAGGCGTTAGTTGTCTGGCAAAAGTGGCATGGCTATGGATTATATGTGTGCGTTTTACTGTAAGAGTCGTTTTCTATGACGAAGCGAATTCTAATTGTTCTCTCGGAATGGGGCTACTGGGGTGAGGAGCTGATCGGGCCTCTAGATGTACTCAAGGGTGTGGGTTACCAGCTTGACTTCATGACCCCCTTTGGCCGAAAACCCCCGGCCTTGCCGCCCAGTTATGACCCAACCTACATTGATCCTCCCCTTGGCAAGGGAGTTACTAGTGAACATTTCGCCCGTCGCACCAAAGAGGTCGACGACTCTGATCTACTATCAAACCCAATTAATTTGGCAGAACAACTGCCATTGATGCCCTATTTTAATAGCCCCAGTTTTGGACATGAGCTAGAAAAGTTCCATAACACACGAGATGAGTTTTGGGCCAAGTTTGTTGATGGATACGACGCCTTGTTGCTGCCTGGTGGCAGTGGCCCCATGGTTGATATGGTGAATAATGAAAGGTTGCACAACTTGATACTTGGCTATGTCAATCGCGACAAGCTGATTGCCGCGGAATGTTATTGTGTTACCTGTTTAGCCTTTGCACGTGACTGGACCGATCGCAAGAGCATCATCTGGGGCAAGCATGTGACGGGCCATGCCCGGGAGTACGACTACAAGGAAGGCACCGGTTTTGCACAGATGTACGGCTATGACGGCCAACCCATGAATACTTCTGCCAATTTTGGGCCTCCTTTCTACCCCCTTGAGTACATCCTCAGAGATGCTACTGGACCCCATGGTAGATACCACGGCGGGGTCGGCAAAACCTTGTCCACCGTCCTTGATTACCCATTTTTGACTGGGCGTTCCACCCAGGATTCTCAGCTTGTTGGCGAGCTAATGGTCAAGGTTCTTGATCATGGCCTGCGTCGATACGGTTGGTGATTTGTTGCCTGCCGATTAGTGTCCAACCGGCTTTTCTAACCACATTTTTACCACAATATAGAGCCGAACCCCATGAAAGGACATGAAGCCATGATTCGTCAATTTCTGGCGAATGGCATCGACCATATGTTTGGCAATCCAGGTACGGTTGAGCAAGGCTTCCTAGATGCACTTGAGGATGTCCCCGAGATGAAATACATCCTTACCCTTCAGGAATCGATTGCCGTGCTCTGTGCAGATGGGTACGCGAGAGCGCGGTTTAAGCCTGCTTTGGTTCAGATCCACAGTTCGCCTGGTCTTGGCAATGCGATCGGGAATTTGTATCAGGCTTTCAAGGGTCAATCACCACTAGTGGTCATCGGAGGCGATGCCGGCATCCAGTACCAGGCCATGGATGCCCAGATGGCAGCTGATCTCGTGGCGATGGCCAAGCCTGTTACCAAGTGGTCGGCCATGGTGCAACACCCGAGCAGCCTGCTGCGAATGGTGCGACGCGCCATCAAGATTGCATGCACACCACCCTGCGGTCCTGTCTACCTGTGTCTTCCAGAAGATGTCCTGGATGCAGAGGTGTGCGAGGAGATCTTCCCGGCCCACATCCCGAGCTTTGACACCAGACCAAGCGAGGAGAAAATCGCTTCGCTAATTCCGCTGATCGCCGGCGCTCAAAAACCTGTGATTCTTGTCGGGGACGGCGTTGCCTGGACGGCCAGTGCAGGCCTTGGTAATCAGGCGTCCGTCGGACTTGCTCCGCTCGTACAACTCGCCGAGCTCATCGGCGCCAAGGTGTATGAGGCCGATGGTGGCGAAGTCAACTTCCCTGAGAAACACCCTTTGTACTGCGGTAGTACGGGGCACATGTTTGGAACAGCGAGTCTACCACTGATGCAGGAAGCGGATCTTGTCATGGTGTTTGGCTGCTATTTAATGCCTGAAGTCTTTCCTCATCTTGGTGATATTTTTGCTCCTAACACTTCAGTTGTGCACGTTGACAGCAATCCTGGAAATATCGCCAAAAATCATCGAGTGGATGTCTCCTTCGTCTGTCGTCCCATGGCCTTTGTAGAGGCTTTGTTACCTCAGCTTTTGTCCGCCTTGCCACCCTCTTACAGACTGGAATCTGATCAACGTACTCAGGCAACTATTCAGCACTCCAAGTCAGTTGCTCATTCTGTGATTGCAAATTATGAGCCAACTCCCTCAAGACCATCTGATCAGTATGATGATAATAGCACATACATGAAATCAGGCTTCTTCATACGCATGCTAGCGGAGTATTTGCCTAATGATCATATTATATTTGATGAGGCCTTAACTAATTCACCCCCGATTAGTGAATATCTACCAGGTCTTTATCCTGGTCAAAAGTTGATGACTAGGGGTGGTTCACTTGGCACCGGCTTCCCCGGTGCTATTGGAGCGAAACTTGCCCATCCTGACAAGACAGTGATTGGCTTTTCCGGTGATGGTGGCAGCATGTATACAATTCAATCGTTGTGGACAGCGGCCCGCCATGGCGTCGGTGCGAAGTTCGTTGTCTGTCAGAATCGTTCCTACCGCCTGTTACAAGCCAATATTTCACAATTTTGGAAAGAACGCGGCATCTCCGGGCGTAAATTCCCAACCTCCTTTGATCTTTCAAATCCTCAGATCAGCTTTGATACCATCGCCCACAGCTTCGGTGTGGCTGGAGAACGTGTTTGGAATCCTGATCAGGTCGTGCCTGCAATTGAACGCATGCTTACACATTCAGGTCCCTACCTTATCAATCTTGTTCTCGAAGGTGATGTGTACCCTGAATTGGTCGGTGTGCACTGTGGCCAATGACGCGGTGCTTACCTAACTCACCGCCGCACTTTACGCAGCCACCATCTCCCTAAAAACGTTTCTATGGCGATCGTCCCCATTCCCTGTTCATAATCATGACTGTTTCCATTGCATCCGCTACTGACTCCCAGCTTAAGCGACGTCCCTTGGAGCCGGATGGTAACCAGTACCAGCTCTATTCAGGGTCGCCCCATCCTTTGGGGGCTACAGTTGATGATGAGGGCGTTAATTTTTCTGTCTACTCAGCTAATGCCACAGCTGTTAAGTTGTTGCTATTCAACTCACCGAAAGATCTCGATCCTTTTCGGGTCATTGATCTTAGTCCAACGGCGAATAAAAGCTTTTATCTGTGGCACGTATATGTTAAAGGTCTGAAGCCTGGTGTCGGCTATGCCTATCGGGTAGATGGCCCCCGAGATCCTTGGAATGGTCATCGGTTTGATCCTGACAAGATCCTGATTGATCCATATGCCAAGGGTAATTCATTCACTCTCTGGAATCGTGGTGCTGCCTGTGTTCCTGGCGATAACCTTCACCAGAGTATACGTAGCGTTGTTGTTGATATTCGTGATTATGACTGGGAGGGTGATAGACCACTGCGTCGCTCCATGTCGGAGACAGTGATCTATGAGATGCATGTTGGTGGCTTCACAAAGTCACCAACTAGCGGTGTCAAGCACCCCGGTACGTTTTGTGGAGTTATAGAGAAGATTCCCTATCTTAAATCCCTTGGTGTTACAGCTGTTGAACTACTCCCAGTTTTTAGTTTTGATGATAGTGACTTTCGTGAGATAAATGGCACCAAGCTTGTTAACTACTGGGGCTACAGCACCGTTAGTTATTTTTCACCACATCATGGCTATTGCTCTGATCCTGATTCGGGCGGCCAGGTTAATGAATTCCGTGATATGGTTAAGGAGTTGCATCAGGCTGGGATCGAAGTAATTCTTGATGTTGTATTTAATCACACGGATGAAGGCAATCATCAGGGACCAGTTTTCAGTTTTAAAGGTTTTGATAACAGCACATATTACTATTTGACCGGACCTAGTGGGTCGAAAGAATTTTATTATGACTATACAGGGTGCGGTAACACCTTTAACTGCAATCACCCAATTGGTGAAAAATTTATTCTTGACTGTCTGCGCTATTGGGTTAAAGAAATGCATGTTGACGGTTTCCGATTTGACGAGGGATCCGTTCTGACCCGTGGTGAGAACGGAGCCCCTCTCGAGCATCCTCCAGTAATTTGGTCGATAGAGCTGGATGAATTGCTGTCATCAAGCAAAGTTATCGCAGAAGCTTGGGATGCTGCAGGTTTGTATCAGATTGGCTACTTCCCGGGTGCACGATGGGCAGAGTGGAATGGAAAGTTCAGGGATGCTATCCGCCGTTTTGTGAAAGGAGAACCCGGCATTATCTCTGAGGTCGCAGCGCGCATCACTGGTAGTGCTGACCTTTATCAATGGGAACATAAAGAACCTGTCAATAGCGTCAATTTTGTCACCGCTCATGATGGCTTTACCCTATATGATCTTGTTGCTTACAATGACAAGCATAATGAGGCCAATGGGGAGAGTAATAACGATGGTATTTCAGACAATCTTAGCTGGAACTGTGGTGCCGAAGGAGCGACAGACGACCAGTGGGTGAATGATCTACGAACACGTCAAATGAAAAATTTTGCTGTCCTTTTACTGCTATCCATGGGTGTGCCCATGATTGTTGGTGGAGATGAGCACAAGCGTACGCAATGGGGGAATAATAATACTTACTGCCATGATAGTGAACTGAATTGGTATGACTGGCAAAAGATTTCGACACAAGAGTCCCAGGAGATGATTCGCTTCTGGAGCCTCCTCATTAACAACCGATGTGAATATAGGGATCATTTTCGTGGCAGATATTTTTCAGGAAGGGTCAATCGTTTTGGCGTGCCTGAGATTTGTTGGGCCAACCCTGATCTTGGTGAACCAAATTGGGATGATCCAAATTCACGTTGTTTGGCTGTAACCTATGGCGATATGTCTGATGAAACTGAAAACACTTTAAATCTTCATATCATGATGAACATGTATTGGGAGCCAGTAGAGTTCAAGATCCCCTCCTATGACGGTTTGGTCTGGAGACGTACTATCGACACAGCTTTGTGCAGCCCAAATGACATCGTCGCTCCTGACCAAGCTCAAGTCATTGATTCTAGTAGTTATCTAGTTACCGGCCGTAGCATTGTTGCTGTCACGACCCGAATTAACAACAGCTAATTATGAATTCCAAGTTTTTTGCCTCTCTAGAATTCTCTTAATCGTCTACTTCAATTCTTTTGCTTGAAAACGCTTCTTCTCACCACCTCTGCATCCATCAAACTTTTTCACCCTCTGTGCCATGACCGGACATCTAGATTTTACCTTTTCTGACCTGATCGCAGGTTACATTCGTAGTGTTGAGACTCCTGCTGTCTTTGATTCACAGGGGTTTATCGAGCTCGAAACATCCGATGGCAGGCTCTACTCCGTTAAGGTAACTGCTGCTTGTTATGCGGAGCTTGTCCGTAATCTTGGTGAGCCTTTTCAGGTTGCACCATCCATTGCTGACATACTCGTTGAAGGGCGCTTCATACACGTCTATGGACTTTTCTATCCTGAAGCAAGTGGCTTGAAGTTTGAGGCCAAGCATATCCTCCTGTTCGGCCGTACATCCGATCATCTTCGTTTTGAAGAGCAAAACTGGTGGATACATCAAATTCAGGAACTGTTGAATTTCTATCTGGAGTCTCAGTTTCAGGTCAACGAAGGAGAGACCATTGATTTCAAGAACTTTCGCACTGACCTGAGTGCAGAAGGCAAGAAACTGGATGGAGTACAAAATCTTGACACTGTCTCTCGTCTTGTCTACGGCTTTGCAACGGCCTACATGATGACCGGTGACGAGCGTGCTCTCGAAGCTGCCACAAAGGGCACTGAATATATGCAAAAACATTTTAGGCACCGAGACACAACAGAAGGTATTACATATTGGTACAGCCAGATTGATATTCAATCAGATGGTTCAGTTCGCAAGTACATGGGTTCGACTGCAGGCGGAGACGAAGGTGGAAATGCAATCCCCTGTTACGAGCAAATTTATGCTCTTGCAGGTCCCACGCAAACCTATCGCCTAACAGGCGACAAAGATATCCTGGTTGATATTCAAGATACAATCTCTTTCCTTAACCGTTATTACAAAGATCATGGTCCCTATGGTGGCTATTATTCCCACATAGATCCTGTTACGTTTGACGCGAAAGCCGATTCCTTAGGCGTCAACAAAGCCAAGAAGAATTGGAATTCCGTGGGCGACCATGCTCCAGCCTATTTGATTAATTTGTACCTAGCCACTGAGAATCCCGAATACGCTGACTTTTTGGAATATACATTCGATACGATTTGTGAGCATTTTCCGGACTATGGTTACAGTCCGTTTATGAATGAAAAATTCTTTGATGATTGGTCACATGATCTAAACTGGGGCATCCATCAAGCACGCTGTGTTGTGGGCCACAACCTCAAGGTTGCTTGGAATCTGACCAGAATGCAGAGTCTGAAGCAGAAAGAAAGCTATAAGACTTTTGCGCATCAAATTGCTGATGCAATTCCAGCTGCAGGTTGTGATAACCAACGTGGTGGTTGGTACGACATGATGGAGCGTACGGTGAAAGAGGGCGAGGATTTTCATCGTCTAGTCTGGCATGATCGCAAGGCATGGTGGCAGCAAGAGCAAGGAATTCTTGCTTACTACATCATGTCAGGCGTTTATAATGACAAGCCAGAGTATCTGCGTTACGCCAGAGAGGGATCAGCTTTCTATAATGGGTGGTTCCTTGATTACGAGGAAGGTGGCATCTACTTCAATGTCCTTGCCAACGGCCAACCCTACGCGCTTGGAACCGAGCGTGGCAAGGGAAGTCACTCCATGGCTGGCTACCACTCGTTTGAGCTCTGTTTCTTAGCTGCTGTTTACAGCAACCTGCTGGTGAATCGCCAACCAATGGATTTCTACTTCAGTCCTAAACCGGGAGCCTGGCCTGAAAACCGTTTGCGCGTGGCCCCCGATCTCTTACCTGCTAGAAGCATTGAGTTGACCGAGGTTTGGATTAACAACCAGATCTACGAAAATTTTGACCGTGAAAATCTCATTGTTAATCTTCCTAACAGTGAAAAGGATTTAAAGGTTCGTTGCCGCATCACCCCTACTGGAATGGGATTTGATGCAAATCTATTGTCCTATGAGAACAATACGGCTACCTTCTGGCTGAGTGGAGAACTCAATACGTCATCCCTGCGAATTCTGAAGTCGGCCGTCGAGGGACTGACCGACCTAAAGGGTGTTGTGCTTGACATGTCGCACCTCAAATCTATAAGCGACACTGGCTGGAATTATCTTTTGTTTACCAAGCAACGTGCCGGCTCCCAGTTCAATGTTTCCTTGCGCGGACTCAATGATGATGTGAGGCGTTCTCTTGATGATGCTGAGCTTGCTGAGGAATTTAATCTGCTCTAGCCTTCACTTTTTATTTTTGCTGAATCCCAACCAGAGGTTGGGATTTTTTTGCACTTTGATTCTGCTCTCTTATTGATCCCCTGAGTTGAGCCACTACACCGACGAAGCGCGGATCAATGCAGAAGCTGTACAGTTGCTGCGTTGCTCACAATTTAGTGCCGCTGAAACGCTTCTCCTTCACGGACTGAGCCGCTATCCAGGAGGCGAACAGCTTAGAGCCAACCTACTCAGGCTCTACCTCAATACAGGGCGAATAGGGCTGGCTGTGGAGATGGTGCGAACCCTTTCCCCTGAGCCCTTGACGCTTCAACTTGCTGCCCTCTGCGGGCAGATTGCTCTCCAATGCTCCCATCCCGAGTTGGGTTACGCCTTCTTCAGCCGTAGCTTGAAATTGGCAGCCAATGATCCAAGTCTATTGCTGCCATGGGCTCAGTGTTGCATTGCGATCGGGCGTCTTTCTGAAGCTGAGGCCGTACTCATGAATCTTTGCCACCGTTTCCCAGACGCCATTGAGCCTGGTTTGACACTGGCCATCTGCAAATCCGAACTGGGTTTATTTACAGAAGCTCTCGCCTGTTACACTGCCTTGCAGGCAGGTGCACCCGGCCATCCCCTTGTGCTTATTAACAAGGCCAAATTGCACCACCATCTTGGTCAAGATGAGCTTGCTGAAGCGACACTTCGCCAACTTCCAGATTCACAGCTTGATTCCTTAGATAATCAGTTGCTTTTGGCGGATGTATTATACGCCTCTGGGCAGAAGTCTAAGGCCCGAAGCATATGGAGGTCTCTGGTAACAAACAATTTGGGTGAGTTCAGGGCTGTGGTACCCCTGCTGTATTCAGCTTTAGAAAGTGGTGATCACGACGTGCTTGTTGCAGGTGTCAGGGCTGCGACAACCGCTGCCGATGCAGTGGCCTATCCAACCCGCTTCTGGAGTGTTCTCGCCGATTGTCCGCGGGCGGTACAGCAAGACATCGGGCCCGCCGATTGGTTTGCTCCTGAGCAACTTGTGCAGCAATCGCAATTGTTTGAGGATGGAGACACGAGCCTGCTTCTTCTGCATGATTGGGTGCTGAATCATCCCACCCTGTTGGCGAACCGGGCTTCCAAACCCACCCAAGGTGGCTCACAAACCCATGAACTCCTGGCCGACGCCCACAACATGGCTGCAGATTTCAAGCAGCTTCTCTTGCCTTCACTGAAGGATTACCTGCAGCGGCATTCAACCCATCCGGCACTGTCGTCCCTTCGAAGCATCTTGGACATTCGCGATGCTGTGCTTGATTCAGCAGTGCGGTGGAGTGGCTGGGGCGTGGTGTTGAACTCGGGAGGTTGGCAGCGCCGTCATACTCACCCCGAATCGGTTATCAGTGGTGTGTTGTACCTGGCCGTCCCAGCCGCCAACGGTCCTGACAACCCTGGCGAAGGATGCCTGGCCTTTTCCGCATATGGAATGGAATCGGCATTGGATAACGCGTCGCCGCTCGTGCATCCAAAGCCAGGCTTGCTTGTTTTGTTCCCATCATTTATGCCCCATGAAACGATTCCAACCCTCAGTGACGAGCCGAGAATCTGCATTGCTTTCAACGTCTTCTGACCACTTTTAATATCACGTTTTGTCGTGTACTATTGTGGCGTGCCACTCTCACTCGTCTTCGAATCCCTCACTGATTTCAATTATGCGCCCGTCGGGGTCACGGATCCATACCGTACGCCAACCAGGAATATAATCGTCAAAATTAACAGGACCAAGTGTTATGTCAACTTCCCCCATCTCCTGGAGTTTGGCATCAACATTGTCGACCTTAAATGCGAGATGCCTGAAGCCAGGAAATGTGTAGCCATCGTTTAAAGCTGGCTCAAGAGCACTCTTCAAATCTGCCCAGAACAATTCGAGGTAAAAGCTTGAATCGGCCATTTTTAGGAAAATGATTTCATGCCCATCGGGCAACTTTGCAACTCGGGCACGTCGAAAACCAAAATGCTGGCTGTACCACTGCTCTGTAATGGCCTGATCCTTACAGGTGATGGCCAATTGGGATACAATTTGAAGCATGTGAGAGAGAGGTGATGTTACGTATTTGCTAAGTCCTCTTATCGTGGCATTGCCTATTGGAGGTCACTGCGCTGCTCTGGACCCAACAGCTCTGATCGGATGATCAGGATCGATTCAGTTTAATATTCAGGCAACGCTGCCATCTGGATACTGGGTCATGCCAGCAAAATGAATTTGAATTTCACCGCGTTCATTGAGTACCCAGCTGTCGGCAAAGCGCATTGCGGCTTCACCGTCAGAAGTTTGCATCGTGATCGCCTCTACGATCATTAGTGTAGATGGATTCTCTGTCTCGGCCCAGAACGCTATCTCGGTTTCCAGACCTTGTATACCGAGGATTCCATCAAAATGGCCTCGCAGTTCATCACGTCCGCGGAAGTACTTTGGGGTTTTCTCAAAACTTGAAATCAGCAATCCGTCGGGTGCATATTGGTTGAGCAGAGCATCAATATCCTTGTTGAGAATGAGTGTAATGTGCTCTCGGTAGAGGCGGCCAAATTTACTGTTAGGTACGTTTTTCATGAGTAGATGAGGATTTGAAGAGATAAAGATCAGTATTTGAGATCAGCTGAGCAGGTTTTGCTCTGAGCCAATATTTCTTTAGCAGGCGGATAAGCCCCGCCTGGGTGCCTTAACTGTCTTTTAGAGCTTGCATGATCCAGGCTCATAGGTCATGCCATTGACCACATACTTGGCCACTTTCAAGCCTTGATCCGTACGTCTTACCATCCAGGTCTGATCGGCATCCATCATGAGTCTCGTGCTAAATGGAGCCGGAGGGGTCCAGATGCTCGCATGCCAATTTACGACCACATGGGCGACACACTCCGAGTCAGTTTCTGATTCGATATCAGCAACTCTAAGAGTATGCTGTTCGTCAAAAAAAATGGTTACGACCTTATTATACCAGCCCTTGTAGCCAGCGAAGCCTTTTACGGTGATTTCAGGAAATACAAATTCAGCATCCTCCGCGATGAGAGGTAGGAAACTATCAAGCGGTGCATGCACATCCAGGTAACGGTACCAGGTGGAGGCAAATGTCCAAATTTCTGGATGACTGAATGGCATTGGATTCGTTCACAGATTTGAATTTGGGTGTGTGATTAATTCAGGTCTACCCCCTCGAGACGCGACTGGCAACTCCTAGTTCTGGAGCTCAACTCTTTAATACAGACTACATTCATCAAATAAGAAGGATTAAATTTTATTGGTAGTGTGATGACTTGAATGGTACCGGATGAATCATCATCTTTACTAGCGTTGAATTAACAATTTTATGCTGCCCGGTCTCAGGCGTCAGGGCTGCGCCTCTCATATTGATTTAAGATTTAACGACATTTTTGTGTGCAGACTTGAAGCAGTCCGCTGTTCCTTTGAGCTATGTCAGGCTTTGACCATATTGTCATTGGTGCTGGCGCTGCCGGCTGCGTGCTCACTCGACGCCTGATTGATGCCGGCCGGTCGGTGCTCCTGATTGAGGCTGGTCCACTGCGCCGTCATTGCTCCAACGTCGATGCCGTTGGCGGGTTCACCAATCTCTGGGGTGGTGCCCTCGATTGGGCAATCAGCACCACTCCTCAGCAGGGGCTAGGAGGCCGCACTATCACCATCAATCAGGGCCGAATGGTTGGGGGTAGCTCAGCCCTCAACGCCATGATGTATGTGCGTTGTCACCACGGTGACTACCAGTTGCTAAGCCAGCGGGGCGGGTCCCTGTGGAACCAAGGTCGGTTGAAGACAGCCCTTGCCAGACTCGAGAATTACATCGATGGACCTGCGCCTGACCGTTACTCCAACGGCCTGATGACGGTGCGCTCCTGTCCAGATCCGCGCTCCTATTCCCTGCCCTTCCAGCAGGCAGCTCTTGAGCTTGGATTCAAAGCCGGTGACTGGGATTACAACGGTCCAGTGCAGGTCGGTGGTGCTGGACCGTTGCAATTCAATATTGATAAGAGCGGTAATCGGCACAGTGCTTTTAATGCTTACCTAGAGCCGGTGCTCTCGTCACCGCTGCTTCGCATCGAAACCAATGTCACTGCTGAGTCGCTCACATTCAATGATTCCGGCGCGGTGTGTGGTGTTACGGTCTCCGATCAGGCTGGAGAACAGCACCGATTCCACTGCGATGGCGATGTCCTGCTGAGCTCAGGATGTCTACGCTCACCGCAGTTGCTGCTCCAATCCGGCATTGGACCAGCCGATGACCTCAAGAACGCTTCGCGGACCGTGGTTCATGAGGCTCCTGCGGTTGGAAAGAACCTGATGGACCACCTGCAGGCGCCGGTTGTGGTTCAGCTCAAGAAGCCCCTGCCTGAGCCTGAGATTCTCACCGGCAACGTGCTGTTTGTAGATCTCAATGGCAACAGTCCCTATGGTGCCCCTGACCTTCAGCTCAATTACACCCCTGCGTCGCCGCAGCCGCTGCAGCAGTTTTTGCCTCCCTTTGGAGGACCGGTGATGATATTCCTGCCAATCTTAGTGCAGCCGCGCAGTGTCGGATCCATCCGGCTTCAGCCAGACGGCGCGATCACCATAGATCCAGGTTACCTTTCCGACCCGGCTGATCTTGAGGTTTTCATCAAAGCTATTGAACTAATCAGACGCTTCACCGCCACGACGGCAATGGCAGATTTCGCGGGTGGTGAGCTTGCTCCAGGTGACCTCGCTGTGGAGAATTACATTCGTGCTGCTGCGACCACCATATGGCATCCAGTAGGTACCTGCTCCATTGGACAAGAGCCCCACAACAGCGTGGTGGACGGACACCTGCGTGTGCATGGACTCAGGGGGTTGCGGATCTGTGATGCCTCGGTTACCCCGCATGCAACAGCAGGCAACAATCATGTACCCACCATGGTTGTCGCAGAAATGGCGTCTAGCATTCTTCTGGAAGGTAATTGATTCTCTATGCCAACGTCTGACGCAGTCAAAGTCGCCTTGGCCTTTTACAATGTTTATAATAATCAGATGACTGATCTGTTAGACGATATTCTTGACCCGCTCTACGTTGGTCATGTTAACTCGACCGATATCATAGGCCCCGATTCCGCCAAAGAATTTATATCCGGTTTTCTTGAGGGTATACCTGATGCCTTTTTTGATGTGAAAAATATCCTTGAGGACGGCAACCATGTGATTTGCCGCTGGCGCTGTACCGGCTCGCAGACAGGCCCTTTTTATGGCATATCTCCCACTAATCGAGCAGTTGATGTTAATGGTATTACCATTTTTCGTATCAACACGGGAAGGATTGCTGAGCTGTGGAATATCTGGGATCAGCATACTTTTTTAACTCAGATCAAAGCGTGATAATGGGCATGTTGGCTTAGTTTAGATGTTTAACTTGTTGTTTTTACCTTGCAACATTTAGGTAACGCTATTCTGTGCTGCCACAGCTTGACTTGATTATGGTGGACATTCTAGTTTCTTTACCAGACAAATACTAAGCCGACTAGTTGCCGCTTGAGAGGCATCATTGCTTGCTCTAGTGTCTCACCATGTTCGTCAGCCGAGCGCTGAGCGACTCGATCATGAGATAAAGGACAGCCCAGTGCCGAGTGCATCCATAGTCCATATTAGATTGAAAGTGAGAGGGGCAGCCAGCAGGTGTGCACCTCGCAGCTTGGATAGGCCACGTCGTAGGCCCACTCACTTCATAGGGTCTTGATGATTTTTTCTATTCTACCGATTGGTCTGGGCGTGTAGGACTGATGCAGGTGTGCCGCAAACCAAGGTCGCAACAGTTCTTGGCAACCGCTTTGGAGATATATGACAGGCTGCTGTTGTTCATCACCCGCCGGCAGCAGTATCTGTCAGGAAAGGTATCACCCTCGGCTGCTAATCAGACTGGCTGGTTTGAGGTTAGCACCAGGATCGGATTGCCCTCTTCGTTTAGCTTGTTGATCCACGACTCTTCAGAACGATTAGTAGTGGTATGTAAGATCTGGGTCGGTGGTTCGCACCTCAACTCGTAGTGGCCTCAAGCCACCTTGGTACTGAATAGCCTACTAAGACAGAAAAGTAAAACGACCCTTTGTGGTAGGTAATCGCACCGCCTCATCATGCAGTAACGGTGACTTTCAGGAAAGGTGTCACTCCTTAACCGCCAATCAGGCGGCCTGAATTAATGGTAGCTCCAGGATCGGATCAGGCTCCTCTGTTGGCTTGTTGATCCACACTTCCGCCGGCTGACTCCAGCAGCGCG
>Ga0194134_10002008_pt1 | contig 25278 bp, 19 predicted proteins | sample TA2KigOff0mmetaG_FD_148602 | JGI IMG/M metagenome (GOLD analysis project Ga0194134, IMG submission 148602) | Freshwater microbial communities from Lake Tanganyika, Tanzania - TA2015056 Kigoma Offshore 0m | ecosystem: Environmental > Aquatic > Freshwater > Lake | place: Tanzania: Lake Tanganyika... | reverse complement strand
TTTCAGCCTGCGCGTTTCCGCGTCTTTTCGTTTTCCGCTGTATGGCATGCATGGGATATCGGCCAACCGGCCCATCCGCCGTGAATCGTTTTTTCAAGCGTCAATAGACAAGCCGCCGCCTACCGCCCAGCGCCGCGGTTCCACCACAGCGTGAGCCGCGTGCCGTCGGCGCCGAGGCCGGCGCCATGCGTGCCGACGGCGAGATCGGCGTCGCCGTCGCCGTCGAAATCGCCGACCTCGAGCGCCGGATGGGCGTGGGCGTCGCGCTCGAGGACATGGGCCACGAACCTGCCGCCACGGGCCTCGAGGAGGACCAGCGACGGCAGGCTACCTGTCGGGAGCGTGCCGCGATCGGTGTCGGCCGGCAGCCAGGTGGAGACAACAAGGTCGGTGTCGCCGTCGTCGTCGATGTCGGCGCCCCGGGCCCGGTAGGCACCGGGCAGATCGAGGAGCCAGTGGGGCGTGACCGCCAGGCCGGGGCCGAGCTCGAGCCACTGGACACCGTGCCAGGGGGTGACGAGCCGGTTGTCGAAGGCATCGCCATGGGTGAGGAGGATGTCATCGTCGCCGTCGCCGTCGACGTCGGCGAGCGAGAGCGAGCTCGATCCGAGGGCAAGGTCGGCGCCGCGCCACAGCGTGCGGCGTTCGAAGCGCCCGTCGCCGCGGTCGAGAAACGCCTCGAGCGACTCGTGCTCCTGCCCGAACAGCGCCAGCATGTCGCGGCGGCCGTCGCGGTCGGCATCGAGCGCGGCCAGTTCGACGGCGCCGGCGCGGAGATCGATCCGGCGCGGGCCCGCAGCTCGATCGCCGGGCGTTTTGGCCGCAACCAGGCTGCCGGTGCGGTGAAACCCGAATTCGGCCACGATCGCCCCGGCGCCGGCCTCTCCCCAGGGAAGCACGTCGGCGACGCGGCCGAGGCCGTCGGCGATGACCGACTGCGACCAGGGAGCTCCGGCAGCTCCCCGCTCGAGGCGCAGCGCCCGGCCGAGGGCATGGTCGAAGGCGTCGACGCTCCCCAGGTCGGCGACCACGAGCCCGTCGCCCGCGGCACGCACGCGACACGGATGGGGCAGGGCAGCGAGCAGCACCGGGGCGGGGGACTGCGCACGCGGATCAAGCGCGACCACCTCGCCGCGGAGCATGTCGGCGACGACCAGCCGGGGTGTGTCGGGACGCGCGATCCAGCGGATGTCGGCAGTGCCGGGAGCACGGCCATCGTCCGGTCCGGCGACGGGGACGACGTCGAACTGCACTGGGGCGGAGTCGGCAGCCGTGGGAAGCGCTCGCGGAGGCAGCGAGAGAGGAGCGCGGGCGACGTACCACCGCGTCACCTCCGCGATCGGCGGGGCGACCAGGTCGGTGCGGCCCGAGCGGGCGTGGTACTCGTAGGCGAGGCGGATCCGATCGTGCCAATCGGACACTCGGAAACTCTCCGGGCGCGGCTGGGCGTGGCAGGCGCCGCAGAACCGGGACACGCGGAAGGTGAGCTCGTCGTCGGGGGAGTCGCCGAGCGCGGGAGAGGCGAGGGTGCAGGCCAGCATGACGGCGCGGGCCAGTGACGCGACGCCCGTCATCCGACTCATCCGCAGCTCAGTCATGCCGACAAGCCTTCGCTCGGGCTCTGTAGAGGGGGGACGCCCCTCGCGGGTAACCGTCATTCGTCGGCAAACGCTTCCCTGGTGGACGATGGCGACGGTGATCGCCGTCTGCTCGTCTGCACTGCGGCTGGACGACAGGGGTGAGGCTACCATGGTGGCTCATCGCCACGGGTATCCCTGCTCCGGACCATCACGTGCCGAACGTGCCGCGCACCAAGCCAGTCCGCGCCCGCTCAGCTCCCCTCGCGGGGCGGCGGCGGTCGCGCCTGCGGCCGGCAGCCGTGCTGGGTCTGGGGATGGTATTGGTGGCCTGTGCCGTGGCGGCCCTCGGCCCCGGGGGTGGGGCGGCGGCGGTGTGCCTGGGGCTGGCGCGGAAGCACGTCGCCGCCGATGAGATCGCGCTGGCGGCACGGTGGCTGGCGCGTGCGGAGTGGTGGGGTGGCGCTGGTCCGCCGATCGCGCTGCTCCGTGCCGCCGCAGCCCGCCGGCAGGGGCATGCGGACATGTGGAAAAGGCAGCTCGACGCCGCCGCGGCCGCCGGTGCCGATCGGGCAGCGCTCGAGCTCGAGCGGTCGCTGGCAGCACTGTGGGCCGGGGTCGATCGGACCGGGGGCGAACAGCGAATGACGGCGCTGGCCGCAGCCGGCGTCGATCCCGACGAGATCCTCGCCGGGGTCGTCAACGGCTGCATCGCCGCGGGGGACTGGCGCCGCGCAGCCCACCTCCTCGATGCCGCCGAGCGACTCGACGCCGGCGACCGTCCCGGAGCTGATCTCGACGGCCTTCTCCGCGCCCGGGTCGAGGCTGCCGCCGGAGCGCATGGAGATGCCGAACGGCGGCTTCGCGGGCTGCTTGCCCGGCGCCCCGCCAACGATGGCGCCCGCGAGTCACTCGTCGAGGCTGTCGCCGCGCTCGGCCGGCTCGACGACGCGCTGGCTGTGGCGCGCGACTGGGTCGCCAGGGCCGGCGACGATCCGACGGCGCTGGTAACGCTCTCGCGCCTGCTCCGTCGCGGCGGCCGCGACGGTGAGCTGCCCGCGATGGCCGACCGGCTCGGGCGCCTCGCCGACCGGGCCCCGTTCGTCGACCGGGAGCGGGCCGAGCTCGACCTCGAGCGTGGTGAGCCGGCCGCGGCCCGGCAGCGCGTCGCGCCGGCCGCCACCGGGGGCCGCAGTGACCGCCCGCACGCCGGTCCCGCAGGGAGCCAGCCACGGTGGCGCGAGACACTCGCCGTCGCTTGCCACCTCGAAGGCGACCCCGTCACGGCGGCGGCGCTGTTTCATGATCTGGCCGTCAGCGACGCCACGGGCGCGGGGCTGCCGTCACCGCCGGCGCCCGCCGCGCCTCCCGATCCGCTCTACGGCCGGCTCTGCGCCGCCTGCCATGGCAACGGCACCGAGCCGCGCGGCACCGCGGCGGCCGACCTGTTTCCCCCTGCGCGCGACTTCCGCACCGACTCGTTCCGGCTCATCTCCTCCCCCGACGGCGTGCCGACAGCGGCCGACGTCGCCGCCGTGATCCGCCACGGGATCCCCGGGGCGAGCATGCCGGGGTTCGCCGACCTCGCCGACGCCGACGTCGAGCGCCTCGCCGAGGTCGTCCTCGCCCTGCGCTCCCCCGACTCGCGCCGGCCGCGGCCCCCGGCGATCACCCGCCTCCCCGACGCCGCCGAACTGGCTGCCGGCGACCCGGCGCGCGGCCGCGAGTTGTACCGCTCGAGCGGGTGCGCCACCTGCCACGGCGCGGAAGGGATTCACGACGGGACGGTGCGACTGGTCGATGAGCGCGGGATCCCGAACCGGCCGCGCGACCTCGTCCACGAGCCGATGAAGGGGGGCGACGACCCCGCGGCACTCGCCGCGCGGCTGGGGTGCGGCATGCCCGGGTCGGCGCACCCGGCGGTCGCCCTCGAGCCTGAGGCACTTGCCGATCTGGTCGCCTGGCTCCGGTCGATCGCCGGACCACGCCGCCAGCCGACGACCGACCACGAGCGCCTCGTCGAGGCCACCGCGGCACCGATCAACCGAACAGCGCCGTCAGCGCCTGCGCCTTGACCAGCTCGCGCGGCTGGTTCAAGTGGTTGTAGACGATCGTCTCCGGCTCGATCCCGAAGGCGTGGTAGATCGTCGCCAGCAGCTGCGTCGGATGGACCGGGTCCTGGAGCGGCGCCGACGCGGTGGCGTCGCTCTTGCCGTGGACGTGGCCGCGACGGATCCCGGCGCCGGCGGCCAGCGCCGTGAAGCAGTAGGGCCAGTGGTCGCGTCCATCGGGGGTGTTGCTGTTGCCCGACGTGCTCACCCCCTTCTGCGGCGAGCGGCCGAACTCGCCGACGGCGACGACGAGCGTCTCGTGGAGGAGTCCGCGGTCGTCGAGGTCGGCGATCAACGTCGCCAGGCCGGCGTCGAGCATCGGCCCCGACTGGTTCTTCATCCGGCCGTCGAGGCCGGCGTGGTGGTCCCACGAATGGTTGTCGGAATTGGCGACCTTCGGCCACACCACCTCGACGACGCGCGTGCCGGCCTCGACGAGGCGGCGCGCGAGCAGCAGGCTCTGGCCGAACGTGTTGCGGCCATAGGCGTCGCGGAGCGGGGCCGGCTCGCGGTCGAGTGCGAACGCCTCGCGGGCCTTGCCGGAGATCACCAGCCCCAGGGCCTGCTCGTAGTAGGAGTCGAGCTTGTAGTCGGCGACCGCCTTGTCGATCTCGGGCATCGTCCGGTCGATCATCTCGCGGAGCCGGGCCCGGCGCTCGAGGCGCCGGGCGAAGACGTCGGAGCGAAGCTGGAGGTCGTCGATGCGGATCCGCCCCATCTTCTCCATGTCCATGTCGTCACCCTCGGGGTAGAGGGTGTAGGGGTCGAAGTCGCGGCCGAGAAACCCGGCCGTGCCCCCCTTGCCGACGACGTTGCTCTCCTGGAGCGGCCGCGGGAGCATCACGAACGGCAGCATCGGCTCCTGCGACGGCTTGAGGCGGACGATGTTGGAGCCGAAGTTGGGGAAGTCCTTGGCGTTGGGCGGCTCGAGCTGGCCCGACGGGCTGACGCGGTCGGTCGTGTAGCCGGTCATCATCTGGTAGATGGCGGCGGTGTGGTTGAACAGCCCGTTGGGCGTGTAGCCCATCGAGCGGATCATCGTGAACCGGTCGTTGACCGCGGCGAGCTTCGGCAGGATCTCGGTGAACTGGATCCCGGGCAGCTTCGTCGCGATCGGTTTGAACGAACTGCGGACGTTGTCGGGGACGTTTTCCTTCGGATCCCACAGGTCGAGGTGGCTCGGTCCTCCCTGGAGATAGACGAGGATCACGCTCTTGGCCCGGTTCCAGCCCGGCGCGCCACTGGCCGGAGCGCTGGCCGAGGCGGCCTGGAGCCGGAGGAGGTTGGGGAGCGAGACGCCGAACAGGCCGAGGGCCCCGGCGCGGAGCAGCGCCCGGCGGCTGGTGCCGAGGTTGGCGTCGCACAGATCCTTGCCGGGCCGACCGGGGATGACGAGCATGGCACACGCTCCTGGTGCCGGCCGGGGCCGGCACGGGTCTGGTCAGTGGTTGAAGAAGAACGCCGGTGAATTGATCAGCGCCCAGGCGAGATCCTGGATCGCGGTCAGGCGCCGGTCGGCGACCTGCTTCGTGCTCGCCTCGACGTCGGCGCGAAGGCGGACGATCGCCGGGTCGTCGGGCACGGGGCGCTCGGCGACGCGGATAGCCTCCGCGAGGGCGACGAGGCCCGGATCGGCCGGCAGCGGTAGCGTCGCCGCGGCGAGCTCGGCGGTCGCGCGCTTCCGTTCAGGGTCGAGGTCGCGGACGAGGCGGTCGATCTCGGCGGCGACCCCCGGCGAGCGCTCGCCGCGCGAGATCACGAGCAACTCCGCCAGCGCCGCCGGCAGCCCCAGCTCGAGCGGCGCGGCGGTGTCGGTGAGGCTGATTCGGAAGCGGCCGAGTTGGAACGTCCCGCCATTGAACTTCTGGTCGATGGTGACCGTGACGATCGATGGCTCTGCCATCGCGAAGCGCTCCTTCGTCTCGAACACGGCCCAGTGCGACTCGGAAAGCCGCGGGGCGACCGCCCACCCCTTGTCGCGGGCGTTTGCATCCTTGTCGACCGCGAGCGACGCCGGGAAGTTCTGCTGCTCGAAATCGGCTTTCGCCGCACCAAACTCCAGCCGCACCTTGGCCTTCGGGTCGGAGGCGGGGGCGACGTCGACCGACAGCTCGGTGACGACGAAATTGCCGTCGTCGGCCCGGCCGGCGCCGCCGCGGGGAAGCGACGGATCGGCGAGCGTTTCGAGGCGCAGGCCGCTGATCGCCCCCGCCGGCACGCGGAACGTGAGCGTCGTCGTCTCGTCGCCGCGCTTGCCGCTGACGAGGATCGACCCGTCGGCCTGCGGCACGAGCGTCGAGCCGGCCCGCGACTTGGTCCTCACCGGCTCGAGCACGCTCCAGCGCGGTGCCGTCGCCGCCGCCGCCTCGTAGCGGGCCAGAGCCCCCTCCGGATCGGCGTGGCTGGCCTCGACGGCGGCGATCGCAGCGGCGATCCGGTCAGCGCGGCCGCGCTCGAGCTCGATCCGCTTCGGTTCGTAGGCCTGCGTGGCGGCGTCGAGCGCGCCTGTCGCGGCGGTGATCCGCTCGCCGCGCTGCCGTTCGAGCTCGGCGCGCGTGAGCATCCAGGCCGCCTCCGCCGCCGCCAGTTCGGCCGACAGGGCCGCATGGTCGTCGCCGATCTCCGCCATCGCGGCGCCGACGGCCTGGAGCTCCTCGGGGCGGCTCGGCCGGTTGAGGATCCTGAGAAACACCTCGTCGACCAGCCGGGCGTCGTCCGGCTCGGCGGCCACCAGCCGCGACAGCTCCGTCGCCGGATCGGCGAGGACATCACCGACCGCCGGGCCGCTGACCAGCGCCATCACCGGCCCGAGCGACAGCCCGCCGGAGCGCTCACACTCGCAGGCGCTTTCGCGCGTCGGCCGGCCGAACGTCTGGAGGAACCCGTTGCCGAGCTGCGCCGACACGTCGGGGAGCTGGGCGGCGCGGGTCCCGACGGGGTAGCCGGGAAACTTCGTCGGCGCGCCGATCACGGTGTGGACCGCGTCGAACAGCGTCTCGGCCGGCAGCCGGCGCGGGAGGACGTGAGAGAAGTTGACCTTGTCGTCGGCGTTCCACCGGTTGGCGGCGATCGACAGGCCGTAGGTCCGCGACGTGCAGATCTCGGTGAGCACGCGGCGGACGTCGAACCCGCCGTCGATGAACGACCGGGTGAGGTGGTCGAGGAGCGCGGGATTGGTCGGCGGGTTGCCGGCACGGATGTCGTCGATCGGCTCGATGATCCCGGTGCCGAACAGGTATCCCCACAGCCGGTTGACGTAGCTGCGCGCGAAGTAGGGGTTGTCGGGGGAGGTGATCCAGGCCGCGAGCTGCTGGCGGCGCGTCGCGCCGCTCGGCGCGTCGTGCCGGCACTCGAAGGGGAACTTCGGGGCGACCACCTTGCCGGTGCGCTCGTGCGTGACGTCGCCTTCGGTCCGGTCGATGACCGACTCCCACAGCGGCTTCGCCCCCTCGACCGCCGTGCCGCCGATCGTCCGGTCTTTGCTCTCCGGGTCGCGGTCGAGGCCGACCTGCGCGAAGAACGCCGCGGTCTCGTAGTACTGGTCCTGCGTCCAGCGCTCGAACGGATGGTCGTGGCACTTGTTGCAATTGAAGCGGACGCCGAGGAACAGGTGCGTGGTGTTCTCCATCGTCAGCAGCGGATCGCGGAGCACCTTGAAGTAGGCCGCCTCGGGGCGCTCGCGGTTGCTGCCTGTGGCGGTGAGGATCTCGCGGGCGAAGACGTCGTAGGGGGCGTTGGCGGCGACCTGGCCGCGGATCCAGGCGCGGAGGCCCTGTGCCCCCTCGTTGCCGAGAAACTTCGGGTTCACCTGGAGCAGGTCGGCCCACTTGTTGGTCCAGTGATCGACGAACGCGTCGCTGGCGACGAGCCGGGAGACGAGCTCGGCGCGCTTGATGCGCGTGTCGCGGCGGTCGGCGCGGAACGAGCGCACCTGGCCGGCGCTGGACGGCAGGCCGGTGAGGTCGAGGGTGACGCGGCGGAGGAATTCGTCGTCGGAGCAGAGCGGGGCAGGCTCGATCTGCAGCGCCTTCCACTTTTCCGCCACCAACTCGTCGATCGGGCCCCAGGTCTCGGCCGAGCTCCATTGGAACCCGGCGCGGTCCCCCATCACCGTGAGCGTGACCGCCGCGTAGGCCCCTTCGTAGCGGGCGAGGATCGGGGCCTCGCCGCGCCGCACGGCCGTCACGAGCCCCGTCCGGTCGGCGGTCGCCACCTCGTTGTTGCCGCTCTCGAGAAACGCCTCGCGCGTCACGTCGCGGACCGTGCCGTCGGCGTAGCGCGCCGTGACGCGAAACTGCTGCCGGCGCCCCGGCAGATCGATCACCGCGGCGGCCGGGAAGACCTCGATCCCGGTGACGCGCGGGACGGATTGGTCGAGCTTCGCCCCCTGCTGGATCCAGCGGCGCACGAGCTGGTAGGCCGGCTGGCCGGGCGTGGCGAGCTGGCCACCGCCGTGGGGCGCGGCGGCCGAAGCCTTGAGGAGCATCAGGCTGTCGTCGGGGCTGGCGACGTTGACCCGGCGGCTGCCATGGTCGTCGGTGAAGGCGCGGACGTCGAACAGCGCGTCGTAGCCACGGAGCGAGAGCTTGAACCCGTTCTTCCCCTTGGCGGCGCCGTGGCACGTGCCCTGGTTGCAGCCGAGCCGCGAGAGCACCGGATTGACGTCGCGGATGAAGTCGACGGTCGGCTGGACGCCGACGCCGCTGACGTCGACGGGGAGGTCGGCCACCAGCCCGCCGGAGGCCGGGTCGCCCCACGTCACACGGACGGTGCCGGCGCCGTCGCCCGTCGGCCGGAGCAGGCCCGCGGCGCCGGCCACGACGGGCAGGCCGGCGAGCGGCTCGTAGCGCACGGCACGCGACAGGTCGATCGTGGTCCCGTCGGCGAGCCGCCCGGTGACCACGACCTGCGCGATGGCAAACGGCCCGACGAGGCTGATCGCCGCCGGGGTGAGTGCCAATCCGGTCGGCGCGGCAGGGGGAGCCGGTTCGGCCTCGAGCGGCCCGTCGCCCGGCCAGGGAAGAGGCAGCCGGGTGTCGGCCGCCACCTGCTCGTCGATCCGTGCCACGGCGAACGACCGGCCCGGCGCACCCCCCTCGGTGGCGAGGAAGCGCACGACTCCGTCGGCGCCGCCGACGGCCACCTCGCGCCCCCCGGGATGGAAGGCGACGGCGTAGGCGACCGAACCGGGCAGCGAGACCCGGGCCAACTCGCGCGTGCCCTGGTCGCGGTAGTCGTCGAGCCGCTTCCATTCGTCGTCGCTGCGCTGCGTGCCCTTGCGGCGGGTTTCGCCCGGCACCTTGGCCATCACGTCGAGGATCGGCTTGGGCACGTCGGCGTCGTAGTCGTAGCTGGCGATCACCAGCTCTCCCTGGCCGTCGAGCCCGCCGGCGGCGGCGATCCGGCGGCCGTCGGCCGAGAAGCGCACGGCCAGCGCGCGGCCGGAGATCGGGAACAGCGGGAAGATGAGATTCGCATCGTCGCCGATCACGCGCGGGGAATGGCGGTGGATCCGATACACGCGCGGCGTGCCGTCGGCACCGGCGGCGACGATCTGGTCGAGCGTCGGGTGGCGGTCGACCGCCGCCAGCCCGCCGCGCAGCGCCCCCGGCGTGATCGACGTGACGTTGTCGACGAAGCGCTGCGTCGACAGCTCGGTGAGCTTGACGGTCATGTCGCGCCCCACCGAGATGACATGGTCACCCTTCGGCGAGAAGACGGTGTCGAGGACCCAGTCTTCGTGGGCCCCCTGGTAAAGGACCTGCGTGCCGGTGGCGACGTCGATCGCCCGGAGCGTATTGTCGGCGCAGCCGAAGGCGAGCGTCTTGCCGTCGGGGCTCCACGAGCCGCCGAACACGGTGTCGAACGTCACCGCGACGCTGCGCACCAGCGCCCCGTCGGCGACATTCCAGATCTGCACCTCTCCCTGCCGGGCGGGATTGCCGCCGGTGACCGCCAGCAGCGTGCCGTCGGGGGAGAACCGGACGCGTTCCACGCGCTCGGCGAGGCCGACGAGGCGCCGCAGCGGCGCCGTCGGGGCCTCGGGCGCCGAGACGTCGAACAGCAGCACCTCGTGGAACCCGCTCACGGCCAGCATCCGGCCGTCGGGGGAGAAGTCGAGCGACGTGATCACCGGCTGGCGCGTGTAGACGGGCGGATGATCGGCGTCGACGACCTGGCCGGCGCTGGCCGGGGAATCGTCGATGGCGCCGGCGGCGATCCAGCGCCGGACGAGGTCGATTTCGGCGGCTGCCAGCGGCTTCCCCTCGCGCGGCATGTCGGCCTTGCCGTCGGCATCGGGGGTGACACGGCGGAGCAGTTCGCCGGCGTCTGGTTGGCCGGGCACGACCCCGGCGGTGCCCGAGTCGCCCGTGCCGAGCAGCCGGGCGGCCGACGTCATCACATAACCCCCCTCGGCGCGAGCGGGCTGGTGGCACCCCTGGCAGCGTGCCTGGAAGATCGGCCGGATCTGCCGGTGGAAGCTCACCGCGTCGGCCGCGGTGTCGGCGGCGCCGGCCAGGGGGATCCAGGCGAGCAACGCCGCCGCCAGGAAAAACCCGACGAACATGAAGGGATTCCGCCGCGAGCCGCCCCGGTCCACCACCATGGCTACCCCTCCTCAAGGGTGGGTCGAGACTTGGCTCCCCCACGCCCCCCTGAACTCGGGAACCATCGTAGATCACGATCCCGCCCCACGCCAACGGGGCCGGAGTCCGGCAGCGTCGTTGCTAGCCCAAGTCCGTCGTTTCGGCGTTGATTTCGTCGATCTCGGTGCCGTCGACGTCGCGGCGGAGGAGCAGGACAGCCGCGGTGGCGATCGACCAAAAATAGCCCCAGCCAAACGCCCCGAGGATCGACTCGAGGGCGTCGGTCCACGTTCTGATCGCCCGGGCCCCGAACGGCGCCTGTTCGCACAAGCCGGCCCCGAGCACGGCGGTCGTCCGCTCGTGCCCCATGCCGAAGCTCGCCCCCCACAGCGCCATCCCCGCCGTCGCATCGGCAAACAGCGCCGCCACGGTCAGCGCCGGCACCGCCACGATGGCGGCGAGAAACGCGTAGAAGGCGGCGTGGAGCGGTCGCTGGTAGAGATAGGAGAACGACGTCGAAATCGCCTGAAAGCTGTCGCCGCGCTCGATGCCGGTGGCCGCCACCATCAGCGGCCACCCGACGACGACACCGACCGCGAGCAGCGCCAGCACCAGCCCGGCGGCGAGGAACAGCGGCCAGATCACACCGACCGCCGCGAGCCCCCATTCGGTCCGCATCAGGAATCCCAGCAGCATCCCCGGCAGCGAGAGGCCGAGCATCGCCAGGAGCGTGAACAGCGCGGCGTTGGTCGGCGCGGTCCACAGCCGCATCCCCTCGCGAACGGCACCGGCGAAGCCGAGCGGCTCCTCGCGCGCGAGGCGCAGGCCGACGACGCGGGCGATCGCCGTGCCGAACAGCGACCAGACGACGACAAACCACCCGAGACGGACAAGCGCGCCACACGCCGTGGCCGCGGTCACGCTCGGTGAGAAGAGGGCCAGCGCCTGCCCGACCGCCTGGGCGGCCGGCGGCGGCAGCACGTTCACCGCGGCCGCGAGCAGCGCCGCACCGTCGAACGGCCGGACGGCGGTCGTTGCCGTCGCCGAGGGCGACGGCAACGCGCCACCGGCTGCGGGGAGGCCGACCTTGTCGGCAACCGACCACCCCGCCCACAAGGCCAAGCTCCCCGCGGCCGCGAGCAGGATCACCGTCGGCGAGAAGGCCGCCGCGGCGGCGCGGAACAGCAGCCACCAGGGGAGGGCGTCGCTCCAGCGGATCTCGTGCACCACTCCGTCGCCGGCGATCGTCGGCGCCGCTCCGGCGGACGCCGCCGCACCGGCCGGCTCCGGGGCAGCCGCAGCGAACGTGACGGCGGCCGTGGCGGAGGCGACGACGGCCTCGTCGGCAACCGAGGGGGAGGGGACGGGATCGGGCTGATCTGCCGGCATCGGACTGCTGACCCTCGGGGGAGGTCGCTCACCCTCGGGGAGCGCTGGCGGCGTCACCGGCCCTGCCGGCGACGACCGGCGGGGAGTATACGGACCGCCGCGGAATCGCGCCGCCGTGCCTTCCCGCCGTGCTCACCCGGCGTCGTCGTCGCCGTCGGAGTCGGCCGGATTGGCGTCGCCGCCGGCTTCGTCTTCATCGGCGTCGGCACGGCCCCGCGGGCGCGGCAGGCCGTACGACTCTCCGAGCCAGCGGCCGAGGTCGACCAGCCGGCAGCGCTCGCTGCAAAACGGTGGGGTCGCCAGCGCGGTCAGATCGACCGACGAACTGCAGACGGGGCAACGGGGCATGTGGTGAACGGGCCTCCGGTGATGGCTCCCGGGCGGAGCCGGGCCGCCGTCAGTCCTTGCTCCCCGACGAACCGCCGCCCGAGGACTCCCCCGAATTGCCCGACCCCTTGCCGCCGTCGCCCGTCTTCGGCGATTCGGCCGCGGCGGCCTTCTTGTAGGACTCGCTGCGGTAGTCGGTCTTGTAGAACCCCGACCCCTTGAAGACGATCGCCCCGCCCGCACCGATGAGGCGGCGGAGTTTCTTCTTGCCGCACTTCGGGCAGGTCTTCTTCACCGCATCGGTCATCGACTGGAACAGCTCGAAGGCGTGCCCGCAGCCGTCGCAGACGTAGTCGTAGGTCGGCATTCCTCACCCCTCCTTCGCGACGATCACCTGCGCGGGGCGGACGACGCGGTCGTGGAGCACGTAGCCGCGGCTGCCCACGCCGACGACCGCGCCCGCCGGCTGCCCCGGCACCACCTGCTCGAGGACGGCGTCGTGGACGGTCGGGTCGAACGGCCGGCCGTCGGTGTCGATCACGCGGCAGCCGTGCGCCTCGAGCAGCTTCTCGATCTGCTGCGCCGTCATCTTGAAACCGGCCCGGAGGCTGTCGATGTCGGTCGTCTTGTCGGCGGCCTCGACGGCACGGTGGAGGTTGTCGAGCACCGGGAGGAGATCGCGGAGCAAGTCGATCTCGCGGTAGCGCTGCGCCTCCTCGAATTCACGCCGCGAACGGCGGCGGAAGTTCTCCAGCTCCGCCTGGGCGCGGAGGAGGCGGTCGCGGGCCTCGGCCAACTCCTGCCCCGCCGCGTCTCCGCCCGCCGCGGCGGCCCGCGCTTGGCGGAAGGCCTCGAGATCGGCCACCGTCTCGTCGCCGGAGCGGTCATGGCGCGGCTCGGCACGCTCGTCACCCGGATGGCTCATCGTTTCGGCTTCTCCCGTCCGCCGTCGGGGCGGTCTTCATCGGAATCCTCCCGGGCCGGCTGGGAGCGGAAATACTCCGCCAGCCGCTCGAAGAACCCGGAGCGCTTCGCACTCACCGCCTTCTGCTCCTCGGCCGCCAGCTCACGATACAGCTGCTCGGCACGGGGCGACAGGGCCCGCGGCACTTCGACATGGACATGGACGTGCAGATCGCCGACGCCACGGCCGCGCACCTCCGGCATTCCCGCGCCACGGAGCCGGATCACGTCGCCGGGCTGCGTGCCGCGCTTCACCTCGAGCGGGCGCGGCCCGTCGAGACTCGGCACGTCGACGGTGGCGCCAAGCGCCGCCTGGCTGACCGTCAGCGGGACCTCGCAGTGCAGGTCGCGCCCCTGCCGCGTGAGGAACGGATGCTCCTCGATCTCGATCACACAGTAGCAGTCGCCCGGGGCCCCGCCCGCAGCGCTCGGCTCCCCCTCGCCGGTGAGCCTGACGCGCACGTCGGCATCGACGCCGGCGGGGATCGGCACCCGCCGCTCGACTTGCTCCTCGGTGAGCCCCGCGCCGCCGCAGTCGGGGCAGCGGTCGCGGATCACCGTCCCGCGCCCCTGACACGCCGGGCAGGTGGTCTGGAGGCGGAACACGCCGGCCGACTGGATCACCTGGCCGCGGCCGGCGCAGTAGTCGCACGGCACGGGGCTCGTGCCCTTGCGGGCGCCGCTGCCGTCGCACGTGCCGCAGGCCTCGTGGCGGGTGAACGTGACCGCCTTGGTCACGCCACGGGCCGCCTCGACCAGCGACAGCGACACCGCGCAAAACACGTCGCGCCCCGGACGCGGCCGGCCGCCGCGCCGCTGGCCCCCGCCAAACACGCCGCCACCGAAAATGTCGCCGAACGCCTCGAAGATGTCGCCGATATCGTTGAACGGCTGCGGCCCCGCCCCTCCCTGGAGGCCGGCGTGGCCGAAGCGGTCGTAGCGCGACCGGAGCCCGTCGTCAGACAGCACCTCGAACGCCCGGGCGGCCTCCTTGAACCGCTCGGCCGCTTCCTGGTCGCCGGGGTTCTTGTCGGGGTGGTAGCGGATCGCCAGCTTCCGGTAGGCGTCGGCGATCTGCTTCCCGTCGGCCCGCCGGTCGACGCCAAGCACCTCGTAATAATCGCGCGGCTGGGACATGGTGGTGGCCATCGGACCGACTCCGCAGCCTTGCGGCCCGACCGCCCGCCGGTCAGCGGACGGAGCCTTCGGCGCGGTTCTTCTTCGCGTCGTCCTTGTCGAGGTTCGTGACCAAGGCCTCGGTGGTGAGCAATAGTCCGGAGATGCTCGCCGCGTTGGTCAGCGCCACGCGGACGACCTTCACCGGATCGATGATCCCCGCCTCGAGCATGTCGACATACTCGCGGGTGTTGGCGTCGTAGCCGATGTGGATGCTCTTGCCGGCGACCTCGTCGGCGACCACCGACCCGTCGATCCCGCCGTTCTCGGCGATCTGCCGGATCGGGGCCTCGAGGGCGTGGAGGATGATGTCGACGCCGATCTTCTCGTCGCCCTTGGCCTGGCCGCGGACCTTCTCGACGGCCGCGCGGCAGCGGAGCAGGGCCACGCCGCCACCGGGGACGATCCCCTCTTCGACGGCCGCACGCGTGGCGTGGAGGGCGTCCTCGACGCGGGCCTTCTTCTGCTTCATCTCCGCTTCGGTGCCGGCACCGACCGACACGATCGCGACGCCGCCGGTGAGCTTGGCGAGCCGCTCCTGGAGTTTTTCGCGGTCGTACTCGCTCTCGGTGGCCTCGAGCTGGTTGCGGATCTGGAGGACCCGTGTGTGGACGTCGGCCGACTTGCCGGCTCCCTGGACGATCGTCGTCTCGTTCTTGTCGACGGTGATCGTCTTCGCCTTGCCGAGGTGCGACAGGTCGAGGTTCTCGAGCTTGATGCCGAGGTCCTCGCTGATCAGCGTGCCGCCGGTGAGCACGGCGATGTCGCCGAGCATCGCCTTGCGGCGGTCGCCGAACCCGGGGGCCTTCGCGGCACAGACGTTGAGCACGCCGCGCAGCTTGTTGACGACCAGCGCCGTCAGGGCGTCGCCGTCGACGTCCTCGGCGATGATCAGCAGCGGCTTGCCCGACTGCGCGACCTTCTCGAGGATCGGGAGCAGGTCGCGGAGGTTGGAAACCTTCTTTTCGTGGATCAGGATCAGGGCGTCGGACAGTTCGCAATCCATCTCCGCCGGGCGGTTGATGAAGTAGGGCGAGACGTAGCCCTTGTCGAACTGCATCCCGTCGACGAACCGGACGGTCGTCTCGGTCGTCTTCCCCTCCTCGACGGTGATCACGCCGTCCTTGCCGACCTTCTTGAGGGCCTCGGCGAGGAGATCGCCGATCGCCCGGTCGTTGTTGGCGCTGATCGCGCCGACCTGGGCGATCTCCTCGGGGCGCTCGACACGCTTGGCCATCTCCTGGAGGCGCTCGACCGCCGCGGCCACGCCCTTCTCGATCCCGCGCCGCACCGCGGTCGGGTTGCTCCCCGCCGCGACCATCCGGCTCCCTTCGCGGAAGATCGCCCGGGCGAGCACGGTGGCAGTCGTCGTCCCGTCGCCGGCCAGATCAGAGGTCTTCGAGGCGACCTCGTTGACGAGCTTCGCCCCCATGTTCTCGAACGGATCGTCGAGATCGACCTCCTTGCTCACCGTCACGCCGTCCTTGGTCACCGTCGGACCGCCGAACGACTTGTCGATGATCACGTTGCGGCCCGTCGGGCCCATCGTCACGGCGACGGCGCCAGCGAGTTTCTCCACGCCCTTGAGCAGCTTGGCGCGGGCACGATCGTCGAACAGCAACTGCTTGGGCACGACTGGGATCTCCTCGGGAGGGAAGCGATGCGGGGATGTCGGAGCGGAAACGGGCGCCGCCGGCGTCAGCCGACGACCTTGGCGAGGATGTCGCTCTCGCGGAGGATCTTGACCTCGTGGCCATCGACCTCGATGTCGCTGCCGGAGTACTTGCCGTAGATCACTTGGTCGCCGATCGCGACCGACAGCGCGGCGCGCTGGCCGTTGTCGAGCAGCTTGCCCGGGCCGAGGGCGACGACGTGGCCGCGCTGCGGCTTCTCCTTGGCGGTGTCGGGGAGGACGATGCCCCCCGCGGTCCGCTCCTCGGCCTCGACGGGCTCGACGACGACGCGGTCCTCGAGCGGACGGATCTTGAGGTTCTTGGCTGCCATCTCGGGTTCTCCTCGCGGAAAGAAGGTTCGAATTGAGTCTCGTGCGGTTCGGTCGGGCCGATCACATCATGCCGGGCATGCCCATGCCGCCCATGCCGCCCATGCCTCCGCCCATGCCACCCATGCCGCCCATCCCGCCACCCATGCCGTGGTGGTCGTGGTTGTCGCCCCCCGCCTCCTCCTCGGCCTTGGGGATCTCGGTGATCAGCGACTCGGTGGTGAGCAGCAGGCTGGCGACGCTGGCGGCATTGTGGAGCGCCGTCCGCACGACCTTCGCCGGGTCGATGACGCCGGCCTCGACGAGGTCGCAGTAGGCCTCCTTGTCGGCGTCGTACCCGTCGTTCTTGCCCTTCATGTGGCGGACGCGGTTGACGACCACCGGCCCGTCGACGCCGGCGTTGTCGGCGATCGCCTCGAGCGGGTACCGCAGCGCGTTTTTCACGATCGACGCGCCGAGCTTCTCGTCGCCGTCGAGATCGAGCTTGTCGATGCTCTTCTCACTGCGCAACAAGGCCACGCCGCCACCGGGCACGATCCCCTCGGCGAGAGCCGCCTGGGTGGCGCTCTTCGCGTCTTCGATGAGGGCCTTGCGCTCCTTCATCTCGGTCTCGGTCGCGGCGCCGACGTTGATCTGGGCGACTCCACCGGCGAGCTTGGCGAGCCGCTCCTGGAGCTTCTCGCGGTCGTAGTCGCTGTCGGTGTGCTCGATCTCGGCACGGATCTGGGCGGCCCGGCCGGCGATCGCGTCCTTCGACCCGGCGCCGTTGACGATCGTCGTGTTCTCGGCCTCGACGATCACCTTCTTGGCGCGGCCGAGGTCGGCGAGCTTGACCCCGTCGAGCGCGATGCCGAGATCCTTGAAGATCGCCTGCCCGCCGGTGAGCACGGCGAGGTCGCCGAGGATCGCCTTGCGGCGGTCACCGTAGCCGGGGGCCTTGACCGCCACCGAGTGGACGATCCCGCGGAGCTTGTTGACGACGAGCGTCGCCAGCGCCTCCCCCTCGACGTCCTCGGCGATGACCAGCAGCGGCTTGCCCGCCTTGCTGACCGCCTCGAGGAGCGGGACGAGCGACTTGGCCGAGGAGATCTTCTCCTCGAACAGGAGGATGAACGGATTCTCCAGCTCGCACACCTGGGCGTCGGTGTCGGTGACGAAGTGGGGCGAGAGGAAGCCGCGGTCGAACTGCATTCCCTCGACGACCTCGACGGTCGTCTCGGCCTGCTTGCCTTCCTCGACGGTGATCACGCCGTCCTTGCCGACCTTGAGGAACGCCTCGGCGAGGACCTGGCCGATCGCCGGGTCATTGTTGCCGGCGATCGTCGCGATCTGCATCAACTCCTTCTTGTTCTTCTCGTTGATCGGCGTCGACATCGAGCCGATCGCCTTCGAGACGGCGGCCACGGCCTTCTGGATCCCGCGCGACAGCGCCATCGGGTCGGCCCCCGCGGCGATCATCTTCAGCCCCTCGCGGAAGATCGCCTCGGCGAGCACCGTGGCCGTGGTGGTGCCGTCACCGGCGACGTCGTTGGTCTTGCTCGCCGCTTCCTTGACCAGTTGCGCCCCGAGGTTCTCGTAGGGATCCTCGAGGTCGATGTCCTCGGCGACCGTGACGCCGTCCTTGGTGACCTTCGGCGAGCCCCAGCCCTTGTCGAGCACGGCGTTGCGACCGCGGGGGCCGAGCGTGCTCTTCACGGCACGGGCGAGCTTCGAAACGCCGGCGAGCAGCGGCTGGCGGGCCTCGTCGTCGAACACCATTTGCTTGGCCACGGATGCACTCCTCTGGTGGACGGATGGGCGGGACTGATGAACGGAAGGGCGGGACGACGCACCCCGGCAACGGGCTTCCCGCGCCGGGGCGACGGGCGGACCTGGCAGTCGCGCCGCCTGCCCCGGGGGGGATGCAACCGCCGTGCCGAGACGGACACCGCTTGGGTGAGCCTACGCAAAACCCGTGAAAAGCGCGACCCGCCACGCCGAAGCCGCGCGACCCGCCGGGCCAGACGTGCCGTTTTGGCAGCCGCCGCCCTGGCAGGCTTGCCGCTGCGTGGGCCACACCGCCGCGTCCCCGCGGGTGAGCTAGCCTGTCGGCAGCAGAAGTTCTTTTCGACCGGGTGCCGATCCGCCGACCGGAGAGGGCAGGGCCACGGGGCCGGCCGCCGGTCGCGGGGTCGAACCGGGTACGATGCGAGCGTGGGAAGGAGTGCGACCGGGGCCATGTCGGAGCCAGTGCGGGTCGGAATCGTCGGCCTCGGGACCGTCGGATCGGGTGCCTACCGGCTCCTCGCCGATTCCGCCGAGCATGTCGCCCGTCACGCGGGGCGGCCGGTCGTCGTCGAACGGGTGGTTGTCCGCGACCTCCACCGCCCCCGCGCCGTCGCGGTGCCACCGGGCCTCCTCGGCACCGACATCGGCGCGATCACGCGTGACCGTTCGATCTCGGTCGTCGCCCTCCTCGTCGGCGGCCTCGAGCCGGCCCGGTCGATGATGGTGGCGCTGCTCGAGAGCGGGAAGGACGTGGTCACCGCCAACAAGGCCGTCCTCGCCGAGCATGGCCCGGAGCTGTTCGAGGTCGCGCGCCGGCATGGACGGTCGATCGCATTCGAGGCAGCGGTCGCCGGCGGGATCCCGATCGTGGCCGCGATCGGCGAGTGCCTCGCCGCCAACCGCATCGAGAGCATCCGCGGGATCCTCAATGGCACGAGCAACTTCATCCTCTCGCGGATGGAGGAGGAGGGGGCCGACTACGCCGAGGTCCTCCGCCTCGCACAGGACGAGGGCTACGCCGAGGCCGACCCCGCGATGGACGTCGACGGCACCGACGCCACGCAGAAGCTGGCGCTGCTGACCCACCTCGCCTTCGGCACCTGGGTGCCGTGGGGGCAGATCCCGCGGCGCGGCATCGAGGGGATCGACCTCGACCTGATGACCACCGCCCGCGAGTTCGGCTACCGCATCCGGCTGCTGGCGATCGCCGCGCGAGCCCCGGGGACGGCGCGCGTCGCCCTGCGCGTGGCGCCGACGCTGGTCCGGATCGGCACGCCGCTGGCCGAGACGCGCGGTGCCTTCAACGCCGTGAGCCTCGTCGGCGACGCCGTCGGGAAAATGTTTTTCCATGGCCTCGGCGCCGGCCAGATGCCCACCGCCTCGGCCGTCGTCGCCGACATCATCGACACCGTCGTCGGCCGCGCCGCGATCACGTTTCGGACCACCGCGATGCTCGAGCCCGAGGGCCCGGCCGATTCGCTCGGCGCCGCCGACCTGGTCGAGCGCCACCTGCTGCGGTTCCTCGTCGCCGACCGCCCCGGCGTGCTCGCGCGGATCGCCGGCTGCCTCGGCGAGCAGGGGATCTCGATCGCCGCGGTGATCCAGCACGAGGCCGAGACGGAGTCTGGCGCCGTGCCGCTGGTGATCATGACCCATCGCTCGCCGGCGGCGGCCGTCAACGCCGCGGTGGCCGCGATCGACGCGTCCGACGTCGTCCGCGGCCGCAGCATCTGCCTCGGCGTGATCGACGACTGACAGGAGCGCCTGCCGCCCGTGAAGACGCTGATCGTGATTCCCGACGGCGCCGCCGACCTCCCGCAGGCCTCCCTCGGTGGCCGCACGCCGCTGGCCGCCGCCCGCACCCCGCACCTCGACGCCCTCGCCGCGCGCGGCGTCGTCGGCCTCACTGACCACGTCCCCGACGCGCTTCCGCCAGGCTCCGAGGTGGCGTGCATGAGCCTCCTCGGCTACGACCCGCTGGCCTGCTTCACCGGCCGCGCGCCGCTCGAGGCCGCCGCGCAGGGCATCGCCCTCGGCCCCGACGACTGGGCCGTGCGCTGCAACCTCGTCACGATCGCCACCGCCGACGACGGCGACGGCGGCACGACCGCCGTGATGGAGGATTTCACCGCCGGCCATGTCTCGACCGACGAGGCCCGCGACCTGCTCGCCGCCGCCCAGGCCGGCCTCGAGGCCGAGTTTTCCGGGCTGGCGGGCTGGTCGTTCGTCCCCGGCGTCAGCTACCGCAATCTCCTTCTCTACCGCGGCCACGCCGGCGCGCCCGCGCCGCTTGGCGCCGATCTCCGCGCCACCCCTCCACACGACCTGATGGACAAGTCGGTCGCCGATGCCTTCCCGCGCGGCACGGGCAGCCGGCTGCTGGCCGACATCATGCTCGCCAGCGCCCGCTGGTTTGCCGACCATCCGGTCAACCTCCGCCGGGTCACGGCCGGGAAGCGTCCTGCCACGCACGTCTGGCTGTGGGGTGTCGGCCGCACGCCGGCGATGCCGCCGTTTCGCGAGGCGTATGGCGTGTCTGGCGCGATGATCACCGCCGTCGACCTGCTCCGCGGCCTGGCGGCGCTTGCCGGCTGGCGGCGGATCGACGTGCCGGGTGCCACCGGCTACCTCGACACCGACTACGCCGCCAAGGGGCGGGCCGCGATCGCCGCCTTCGACCACGACGATCTCGTCTGCGTCCATGTCGAGGCCCCCGACGAGGCGAGCCACCAGGGCGACGCCGCCGCGAAGGTCACGGCACTGGAGGAGATCGACCGGCATGTCATCGGCCCGGTGGCCGCGGCCCTGGCCGCGCGTGGCCCCCACCGGATCCTCGTCTGCCCCGACCATCCCACGTTTCTCTCCACCAAGACCCACTCGCGCGGCCGCGTGCCGTTTTTGATCGCGGGGGAGGGGATCGTCCCCGGCTCCGCCACGGCGTTCGACGAGTCGGCCGCCGCCGCCGGCCCGGTGATCGAGCCGGGGCATCGCCTCATGGGGCGGCTCCTCGATCCGCGCCCATTCACCGCCGCGGGCTGACCACCCGACCCTCCCGCCGCTCCGGAGCATCCGTTTCGATGGCCCTCGTCGTGCAGAAGTTCGGCGGCACCAGCGTCGCCGACGCCCACAAGATCCTCGCCGCCGCGCGCAAGGCGGTCGCCCGCCACGCCGCCGGCGACCGCGTCGTCGTCGTCGTCAGCGCCATGGGCCACCAGACCGACTACCTCGTCGACCTCGCCAAGCAGATCACGCCACGCCCCAGCGCCCGGGAGATGGACATGCTCCTCTCTACCGGCGAGCAGGTGAGCGTGGCGCTGTTCGCGATGGCGACGCAGTCGCTCGGCGTCGAGGCGGTGAGCCTGACCGGGGCCCAGATCGGGATCCGCACCGACAGCACCCACACCAAGGCGCGGATCCGCTCGATCTCCACCGACCACATGCGCCGGCTCCTCGACTCCGGCGCGATCGTGATCGCCGCCGGGTTCCAGGGAATCGACCAGCACGGCAACATCACCACCCTCGGCCGCGGCGGCTCCGACACCACCGCCGTCGCCCTCGCCGCGGTGCTCGGCGCCGACCTGTGCGAGATCTACACCGACGTCGACGGCGTCTACACCACCGACCCGCGCGTCCTCCCGGCCGCCCGCCGGCTCCCCTCGATCGCCTACGACGAGATGCTCGAGCTGGCGAGCCTCGGCGCCGGCGTGATGCACCCGCGGTCGATCGAGTTTGCCAAGAAATTCGGCGTCCCGGTCCTCGTCCGCTCGAGCTTCCGCGACGTCCCCGGCACGCTGATCGTCGACGCCCGCCGCGCCGCCCAGCGCTCCGCCAGCGGCGTGGCCCTCGCCAAGGACGAGACCCGGATCACGCTCGAGGCGGTCCCCGACCAGCCGGGCTCGAGCCACGCGCTGTTCTCGCGCCTCGCCGCCTCGGGCATCGCCGTCGACATGATCGTGCAAAACGTCGGCCAGCACGGCCGCGCCGACATCTCGTTCACCGTCCCCGCCGACGACGCCGATTCGGCCCTCGACCTCACCCGGGCCACCGCCGCACAGCTCGGCGCCTCGGGCGTGTCGCACGACGCCGACCTTGCCAAAGTCTCCGCCGTCGGCGTCGGCATGGCCCGCGAGCAGGGTGTGGCCGGGAGGATGTTCACCGCCCTGGCGGCCGAGAAGATCAACGTCCGGATGATCACCACCAGCGAGATCAAGATCTCGGTCCTCGTCGACCGCGCCTCGGGCCCGGCGGCCGTCGCGGCCGTGCACCGTGCCTTCGCGCTCGACCACGAGGCTGCCGCCGAGCCGGCGCTCGGTCAGCCGGCGACGATCGGCCGTTCCAGTCCGCTCGACGTCGTCAATCGCCTCGAGGGGATGGAGGATCTGGCGATCGAAGATTGCATCCTCGATGCCTCGCAGGCGCTGCTCACGTTCATCGATCTCCCCGACACGCCGGGCGTGGCGGCCGACGTCTTCGAGGAGGTCGGCCGGGCCGGCCTGTTCGTCGACATGATCGTGCAGAGCCATCCGCACGGTGGCCGCGCCGAGCTGAGCTTCACGGTCCCGGCGGCCGACCGCGACCGGGCGACGGACATCGCGCGGCGGATCGCGGCGTCGCGCGGTGGCACGATGGCCGACGTGCCGCACGTGGCGAAGCTGTCGATCACGGGCGTCGGGATCCGCAGTCACGCGGGCGTGGCCGATCGCCTGTTCAAGCCGCTGGCGGACGAGGGGATCAACATCGACCTGGTCAACACGAGCGAAGTCCGCCTCGACGTGATCGTGGCGGCCGAGCACGGCGAGCGCTCACTGGCGGTCCTGCGACGGGCATTCGGGTTGGGGTGAGAGGGGCGTGCCTCGGCTCGTCAGCTGCCGCCGCGTTTCATGAGCCAACCTTGGCTCGCCGCGTGTCGGGCAAGACAGACGAGGCCGATGGCAATGGCGAGCACGAGGCCCTGGAGGATGAACGGCACCGGACCGGCTTCCTTGCCGACACCGGCGACCGCGAAGATGCCGATGTCTTGAACCACGACGCCCGCCAGCGACGCCCACAGGAGAGCGAGCGACTCGCGCCTGCGGAAGAGCAGCATCAGGCAGCCCAGCGTGCCCCCCACGACCGCGACGACGCTGGCAGCGACACTCCACAGCGGTCAGGCGGCGCGGAGCGCCTGCTCCTGCGCGGCTGGCGCGGCGCCGTCGACGGCCGCCTGCCGGAGATCCGCGAGGATCGCCAGCAGGCCGACGATGTTCCAGAGCAGCGTTACGGCGACGACGGCGGCGAACCACGTTGGTGGCTTGGTCATCGTGGTCGTACTCGCAAGGGATGAAGGTCGGTGCGCCGTAGGTGCTCAGCGGCACGCGGCGCGATCAGCGACGAGGCTCCTGGCCGGCCAGCCGCCGGGCGACGTTGTCGCGGTGGTGGTCGAAGTGAAACAGCGTGAACACGAGCATCTCGCGGAGCGTCAGCTTGCCGATCAGCGGATGTGGCAGGCGGTAGCGGTCGAGCGCGTCGTCGCCCCAGGCGGTGATGGCGCGCACGAGGCTCAGCACCGTGGCCTCGCACTCACCGATGAGCCGCCGCTGCCCGGCCGCCAGATCGGCTGGCGGCGCGACCGGCGGAGGGGCGTAGGGCCCGGCTGAGCCACCCTTGGCGAGGCGGTCGAGATAGGCCGAGCGGAGCGCGTGCCACGTACGCGATGGTCGGGTGGCCATGCCAAACAGCGCGCGGAGGATCACGCGCGGGATGCGCAGCGCCCGGGCCACGGGGGCCGCCGAGATCGTGAGGTGACGGACGTTGTCGGCCGGAGACCAGGCACCGCCGGGCCGCGTCCAGAAGTCGGCTGGATCGATGGCCCGCCAGAACCCCAGTCCGTCGCCGCGGAACGTGGCAAAGAGCTCGAGCAGGTCGGTCTTGGTCGGTGGGTCGGCGGGCATGAAAGCGGCTCTCCCCGACGGGCGCGATCAATACTTCTTCGGCCACACCCGCTGCGGGGGAAGCAGGACCGGGGCCGCGATCCCGGCAGCCTTCAGCTCGTCGAGCCACGCCGCCCGCTCGAGGCCGGTCGACTTTGTGTCGGTGGCCGAGTCGATCACGAAATACCCGGGCGCGTGGTCGGGATGGGGCGGAAGGCCGGCCTTGGGCTCGATCCTCCCGAAGATGATCGCCCCGGAATGGCCCAGCTCGGCGACGTGCGGTCCGGCAAGACACTCGCCCCCCTTGGTCGCCGGCTTCACGAGACTCGCCTCGGAGCTGTTGGCGAAAAACAGGTGATATCCATTCGGCAGCGGTTCGCCTTCGTTGCAGCCGGCAACTGCGACCACGAGCGCCAGCAATGGAAGGCAGGTTTGAATCCACCGACATGAGCCAAGCATGGTCGTCGATCCTTACTCAGGTACGGCGCACGGACTTGTATCGTACTCGCGGCAGCCGGTCACCGGGGAGCCTGAGCACGCCGACCCCCGCGCGGTGCCACTGCCGAGTGGCACTCGGTGACGATCGCGCCCAAGCCAGGACACTGCCGCCGGCAGACCAGCAGACCCTGGCCAAAGTGATCCGCCGCTGGATGCGGCGGCAGACACCCCAAAAAAGCCCCGGCTTTTCTCGGGGTGTCTGAAGTGGAAAAAGGTCATGGATGACTTTTTCCACGGACAGATAGTACTACTACGTTAGCTCAACTGGAATCGACCCGCATGAGTTCGTCGTTGATCGGTCGATTGCAGATGGGGCAATGATGCGAGAAGCACAGCAGAAGCGATTGAAGGAGCCGGCGCACACTGGGCAAGCTCAGGCAGGGATCCCCTTTTTTCCGAGCCGCTTTCGCAGTTCCACGAGGAAGAGATACGCCAGCATCGTAAGCGTGACGTGATGATGCCAGCCTCGCCAGGAACGCCCCTCGAAGTGATCGAGCCCAAGTTCGTCCTTGAGTTCCTTGTAGGAGTGCTCGACCCACCAGCGACGCTTCGCAAGGCGGACGAGTTCCTTCCGAGATGCCGTGGCAGGCAGGTTCGAGAAGAAGAACTTCGTCGGCTTTTCGGCGTCGGTCGGCCATTCGGCGATCAGCCAGCACGCCTCGAGCGGTTCAATGCCCATCGTGGCGCGATGGGCATGCCGGACCCGCCAGACGGCAAAGCGGCTCGACATCGGACCTCGGCTACCCTGTCGCCAGGTAACCTTGCGGAACGCGGCACGTCGCCTCCATGCCCAGTCCGCAACACTCCTGGTTTTCAGCGTGCGGTCTGCAAGTTTTTGCGGCCGTGTCGGCGTTCTGCCCATCGGCCCCTTCGCCGGCACAGGGCCCAGATCGGCGTTGGCCGCAATCACCCGCAGCGTGCTGTCGATGCCCAGGCACCACGGCAATCCAAGCGAGTCCAGTTCCTGCCGGA
>Ga0194134_10002001_pt1 | contig 25316 bp, 24 predicted proteins | sample TA2KigOff0mmetaG_FD_148602 | JGI IMG/M metagenome (GOLD analysis project Ga0194134, IMG submission 148602) | Freshwater microbial communities from Lake Tanganyika, Tanzania - TA2015056 Kigoma Offshore 0m | ecosystem: Environmental > Aquatic > Freshwater > Lake | place: Tanzania: Lake Tanganyika... | reverse complement strand
CCTGGCGACCGCAAGCCGGAGCCGACGCCGGGACGGCGGCGACGGCGCGAAAGCCTCGGGCCGAAGTGAGCGTCCGGCGACGGGGCGTGGGCAGCCCCGACCCCGCACCAGCAATCGCTGTCGATCCAGCGGACGACAAGCCGGAACCGACGCCGGGACGGCGGCGACGGCGCGACAGCCAGCGCGTGGGCAGCCCCGACCTGCGGCCAGCACGCGACGTCCAGCCAGGCACTCCGAACCACTCGCCGCAGTCCGCGCGGGGGCGAAGCCGCAACATGCTCGCTGCCATCGCGCTCCTCGCCCTCGTCGCGGTCGGCGCACCGCTCCCGGCTGCCGAGCCGGTCGCCACTTCCGCCGCGCATGTCCGGGTGCCTGACGGGTTTCGTGCCGAGCTCGTGCGGTCGGCCGTGCCCGGTGAAGACTCCTGGATCAGCATGGCGTTCGACCCGACGGGGGGAGTGATCGTCGGCCTCGACCAGCGCGGTGTCGGCCGGCTCGCCCCAGCGGCCGATGGCACGTGGGCGTTCACTCGCCTCGACGACACGCTCCGCCACTGCCGCGGCGTGCTCCACGCCCATGGGGCGCTCTACGTGTGCGCTACCGATTCCAAGGAGCTGTGGCGCCTCGTCGATGCCGACGGCGACGGCCGCTACGAGCAGCGCCAGCTCCTCAGGTCGTTCGACTACCGCAGCCGCTACGGCCACGGTCCCAACCAGCTCACCGCCGGCCCCGACGGGATGATCTACCTGATGTGCGGCGACGACGTGACGTTTCCCCCCGGCACGTCCCCCGCCTCGCCCTACCGCAACCCGCGCAAGGACCGCGTCCTCCCCGACCCGCGCGACGATGCCGGCGACGACCGCGTCGGCTTCCTGCTCCGCACCGATCCGCTCGGCACGGAGTGGACGGTCGTCACCGGCGGGCTGCGCAATCCCGTCGACGTCGCCTTCTCCCCCGACGGCGAGGCCTTCACCTGGGATGCCGACATGGAGTGGGACGTCGGTCTCCCCTGGTACCGGCCGACACGCCTCCTCCACCTCGTGCCCGGCGGCGAATACGGCTGGCGAATCGGCTCGGGCCCGTGGCCGGCCCACGAGCCCGACGCCCTCCCCGGCGCGCTCGACACCGGCCTGTCGTCGCCGACCGGCCTCGCCTTCGGCCACGGCAGCCGGTTTCCCGCGCCGTGGCGCGAACGCCTGTTCATGGCCGACTGGCAGCATGGCCGGATCCTCGCCGTGACGTTGCACCCGGTCGGGGCGAGCTACGCCGCCACCGACACGCTGTTCGCCGCCGGAGCGCCGCTCAACGTCTGCGACATGGCGTTCGGCCCCGATGGCGCCCTGTGGGTAATCACCGGCGGCCGAGGCAGCACGTCGGGGCTGTACCGGATCTCGTGGGTCGGGGATGAGAGCGGCGGTGCCGGTGCCGACGGTGCCGTTCGTCCCGATCCCGGCGCCGCCGCCGCCGATCCGACCGCGGCCCGCGCGCGCCGCCGTGCGCTCGAGCGGCATCAGCTCGCTGCCACGCCCGACGCGGTCGCCGATCTCTGGCCCGACCTCGGCTCCACCGACCGGTTCCTGCGCCACGCGGCGCGCGTCGGCCTCGAGCGCCAGCCGCTCGCGGCGTGGCGCGGCCGAGTCGCCGCCGAACCCGATCCGCTGCGCCGGGCGACGGCACTGCTCGCCTGGGTCCGCAGCGCCGACGACGCCGGTCGCCAGGAGGCCCTCGCCGCCTGCTGCGACCGGGCGCTTGCCGGCGATGGCGCGGCGTCGCTGGGGGTGCTCCGTGCGGTCGAGATCGCGCTGGCCCGCGGCACCGCGCCGGCCGGGGAGCTGCGCGGCCGGTTGGTCGCGCAGCTTCGCGACCTCGCCGCCGAGCCGCTGTCGGTGATCGATCTGGTGCGCCTCGACCTGCTCGTCGCCCTCGGCGCCGGCGACGTCGCCGCCACGCTGCACAGCCGGCTCCGCGCCGCCCCCGCGCAGGAAGACCAGATCCGCCTGGTGCGGGCGCTGATCCGGCAGCCGGCGCCGCCGACCGCCGACGAGGAGACGACGCTCGTCGGGTGGTTCGCGGCGGCGCGGCGGTTTACCGGCGGGCATCTCCTCGCCAAGGTGATCGGGCAGATGGAGGAGGATTGGCTCGCCACGCTCCCCGAGGCCCGGCGCCCCGACACCGCGGCGCGGATCGCGGCGCTCGTTCCACCGCTGCCCGCCGAGGCGCCGGGCGCCGTCCGCCCCGTCGTGCAGCGCTATTCCGTCGACGACGTCGCCGCCGCGCTGCCGGCCGGCGCGGTCCGCGACCAGGCCGCCGGGCTGCGGGCGCTCGCCGCAGCGAGTTGCCTCAAGTGTCACCGCTTCGGCGCCACAGGCGCCGCGCTCGGCCCCGATCTGTCGGCCGTCGGCGGGCGCTTCGACCGGCGGACGCTCGCCGAGGCGATCGTCGATCCTGCGCGCGTCGTCGACCCGAAATACCAGGTGACGACGTGGGTCCTCGCCGACGGCCGGGTGATCACCGGCCGTGCCGCCCAGGTCGGCGCCGCGGAAATCACCGTCGAGACCGACGCCCTGTCCGGGGCGACGACGAAGATCGTCCGCGCCGAGATCGAGTCGTCGCATCCCGCGGCCGGGTCGCCGATGCCCGCCGGGCTGCTCGACACGCTGTCGGCCGACGAGGTCGCCGATCTGGTGGGGCTGTTGGTCGCGGGGGCCGCTCCCGGCGCCGCGGGCGCGCCGCGGTAAACTCGGGGGCTCGTCCGCCGCCCCCGGAGACGCCGGTGTGATCGCTCGCTCCCTCGTGGTCTGGTCTGCGATCGTCGGTCTGGCGCTCGCCGCCCCTGCGGCCGGTGCCACGGTGCGCAGCCCCGCTGCTGTTGCCTGCTTGGGCGACGGCCGGCTCGTCACCGCCAACGCCGCTGCCGGCAGCGTGAGCCTCGTCGATCCAGCCCGCGGGTTTCTCGCCGAGATCCCGGTCGGGGCGCGCCCCACGGGCATCGCGACGACGGCCAGCGGGCTGGTCGCCGTGAGTGTGCGCGAGGCGGGGGATCTGGTGCTGCTCGGCGTCGACGGTGATCGGCTCGAGGAGCGCGCGAGAGTGCACGTCGGCTTCGAGCCGTGGGACGTCGCCCTCTCCCCGGACGGCATGCGCGCTTTCCTGCCGCTGTCGGCGTCGGGCGAGTTGGCGATCGTCGATCTGGCCCGCGGGGAGGTCGCGGCGCGCCTCGCGGTCGGCAGGCTTCCGCGCCATGTCGCCGTCTCCCCCGACGGGCGCACCGTCGCGGTCGCCTGCTCGGAAGGAGCGGCGATCGTCTTGGTCGACACCGCCAGCGCTGCGGTTTCCTGCACCGCGCCATTCAAGGGGTTCAATCTCGGCGCCCTCGCCTTCGCCCCCGACGGAGCCACCGTCTACTTCGCCTGGACCTACGACGGCGGCAGCCATCCCTCCCCCGGCAACATCCGCCGCGGCTGGGTCACCGGCAGCCGCCTCGGCAAGCTCACGCTCACCGCCGAGGGGGAGCCCGTCCTCGCCGGGCTCACGCTCGACGTCTCCGGGAGGGCGGTCGGCGACGTCCTCGGCGTCGCCGTCGCCCCCGACGGCAGCGAGGTGTTCGTCAGCGCCGGCGGCACCCACGAACTGCTCCGCTTCGCCACCGCCGACCTCCCCTGGACGCAGATCAGCGGCCTCGAGGTGATGGACCCGCGCCTCGCCGCCGACGCCGCGCGGTTTTCGCGCTGCGACGTCGGCGGCCGGCCGACAGGCCTGGCGGTCGATGCGCGGCGGCAGCGCGTCTGGATCGCCAACGCGCTCACCGATGAAGTTCAGGCGGTCGCGATCTCGCCGTCGGCCGACGGGCCGGCGGTTGTCGCCGCGCTGCCGGTCGCACCGGCCGGCACGCTCGACGGGCAGGCGGCGCTCGTCCGCCGCGGCGAGGCGATCTTCCACGATGCCCGCCGCAGCCTCGACCAGTGGTATTCCTGCCACACCTGCCATTTCGAAGGGGGAGCGAGCACCGTCACGTTCGACACGCGCAACGACGGCTCGGTCGGCACCTACAAGACCGTCCTGCCGCTGTGGGGCGTGGCCGCCACCGGGCCCTGGACGTGGCACGGCTGGCAGACCGACCTGGCGCAGTCGCTGGAGAAGTCGCTCGTCGAGAGTATGCAGGGGCCGAAGCCCACGGCCGATGACGTGGCGGCGCTCGGCGCGTATCTGGAGTCGCTGTCCCCGCCGCCGAGTCCGTTCCGCGAGCCCGACGGTGCGGCGGGAATGGCTGCCGCACGGGGGCGCGAGCTGTTTGCCAGTGCCCGGGCCGGTTGCACCGCCTGCCACGCCGGACCCTACCTGACCAGTGCCGAGACCTACGACGTCGGCCTTGGCAAGTCGGCCGACCGGTATCCGACCTACAGTCCGCCGTCGCTCCGGGCGGTGTATCGCAAGACGCGCCTGCTCCACCACGGCAAGGCGCGGTCACTGGCCGACGTCCTCACCCGGTACCACGGTCCGGAGAAGGTGAGCGGCGAGGCGCCACTGTCGGCCGAGGAAGTCGCGGATCTGGTGGCGTATCTCGAGACGCTGTGACGAGGGTGATGTCGTCGGTCGACGGGGCACGGTCGACGCTGTGGTCGGCCTCTGGAGCATCGCCGCACCGCTCGCTGCTGATCGCGACACGACTGCACGCCGAGGCTTCATCCGCCGCGATGACTCCCGGAAGTTCCGGAAGGACAATTCTGCTGTGCCTGGGTAAGCGCGGTGCCATGGGAAGCCTGGGGGAACCTTGCCGATGGTGCATAGTCTTTCGACTGGGGCGGGAATGCCGATGGAGTGGGTGGGTAGCGTCCACTCTCGCTCGTGCTTCCCATGCGGCTTCATGTTGCGTCCCACCGTCGCCGCCTTCTCCCGCTGACGCGCATCGTCGCGGCTGGGTTGGCCTGCGCCCTCTTCGCCGGCCCGGCTCGCGCCGCAGACGTGGCTCCCACCGCCGTTGCAGTCGCGCCGGCCGGTGCGCTGGTCAGTGAGCCAACGCCCGATGCCGAAGGCCTGCGACTCTGGCCGATCCACGAGCGGCTCGCACAGCGATTGTCTTCCGGCGGCCTCCCCACGCCGGTGCTCGATCCCCAGCAGGCCGGCAACCTCGACCTGCGCCTGCCCGCTGCGGACGCGTCCACCGAGACACCGCGGCTCAGCCCCGTCCTCGACCCGCAACAGGTCGGCAACATCGACCGGCGGATCGCCGACGCCCAGAAGCGCCTCGCCGAGCTCGAGGAGAAAACCGACACGCTGCCGATCATCAAGCTCAGCGGGTTCTTCCAGCTCGACGACGGGCTGTTTTCACAGCCGCGGTTCAGCCGCGAGCGCATCGGCGATGCCTTCGATGGTGTCGCGTTCCGCCGGGCCCGCCTGGCCGCGGTCGGCAAGCTCACCGAGTTCACCAACTTCTCGATCGAGATGGATTTCGCCACCGCGGGGCGGCCGAGCTTCTTCGACGTCTGGGGGGAGCAGGAGCAGGTCCCGTTCTTCGGCACGATCCGCATCGGCCAGTTCCGCCAGCCGGGCACGATGGACGGCTGGACGAGCATCCGCCACCTCGAGTTTCTCGAGCGCAACGCCGTGTTCCAGGCGTTCGATCCGTTTCGCCGCGTCGGGATCATGGCCTACGCGATGAGCGACGACGAGCGTACGAGCTGGGCCTACAGCGTGTATGCCACCGGGCTGACGTTCTGGAACGGCGCCGAGACCGTGTACAGCTCGATCGGCGACAACCGCAACGGCTCGCAGATCGGCGACAACGGCGGTGTCGCGTTCGCCTCGCGGATCACTCACCTGCTCCACTACGACGACCTCGCCGACGGGCGCTACCTGCTCCACGTCGGCGGTGGGTTCCACTATGCCGCCACCGGCGGTTCGGGTTCGACCGGCGCGTTCGCCAAGACATTCCGGTCGGCGTTCTTCCCCGAGTTTTTCGTCGGGGATCAGACCGGGATCGGCCTCACCGGTGCCGGCACGCCGCTGGTCATGGACAGCGGGCGGATCCTCGCCGACGGGTTCACGCTCTCGCACCTGGAGTTGGCGGGGAGCGCCGGGCGGTTCCATTTCCAGTCGGAGGTGATGCTCGAGACGGTGGAGCAGTTCGGCGGGCCGACGATCCTCCAGCCCGGAGCCTACGCCCAGTGCGGCTGGATGCTCACCGGCGAGACCATCGGCTACCTCAAGCAGGCCGGCGTGCTCGACTACAACGTCGTCCCGTTCCGCCCGTTCTTCGGCACCGGGCGCCACGGGCGGATGGGGGGCTGGGGAGCGTGGGAGGTGGCGTTTCGCTGGTCATACGTCGACATCTCGGGCACGAACGTCAACCCCGCCAATCAACTCTCGAACTTCCCCGGTCCGCCCCCTGCCCCCAACGCCGGCGTCTACAACGCCTCCACGGTCGGCGTGAATTGGTGGTGGAACCGGTTCACGCGCGTGCAGTTCAACTGGATCCGCCCGATGCCCGACTACGTCGGCTACGGCCTGGCCCCGTTCGACATCTTCGGCACCCGTTTCCAGGTGGAGTTCTGAACGTGAGGCTCGCCATGGCATCTGTCCGCCTCTTCGCCGTCGCCTGGTTCCTGCTCGTCGTGCCGCCGTGGAGCGCCACCGCGGCGGTACCTCCTCCCCTGCCCGACGCCGAGCCGCTGGCCACGCCCGTGCCCCGGCCCGAGGGGCGATCGAATCCGCTCCGCTCCGCCGAGAAGCCGCAGGGCGACTCCCCGGCCGGTGCCGAGAACGGCGGCGACACGAAAGCGGGCACGGAGACCGTCGGCGGCGAAAAAGGCGGTGCCGAGAAAGACAGTGGCAAAAGCGAGGAGAAGCAGCCCGATCCGGCGCGAGACGGCCGGTGCGATCGCTGCGGGAGCTGCCGGCTGGTGGGCTACGTGTGCGTGCCGAGGAAGACCGAGAAGAAGATCAAGAAGGTCTGCTGGGACGTGAAATGCGAGCCGTATTGCGTGCCCGGCCGGAGCATCTTCTGCGGGCGGCAGTGCGGCAAGGACGACTGCGGCTGGTGGAGCTATCCGCTGTGGCGGCCGACGTGTGCCGAGGTGGTGGAGCGGCGGATTCCGGAGAAGCGCGAGGTGACGCGCGTCGTGCCGAGTTGGGAATGGAAGGCCGAGGAGCGCTGCGCCGCCTGTGCGTGCGGCCTGCGGTCGGGACGGGAGGGTGGCCACGCCGGCAACGCCTCAGCGGAGCCTTCGTGCACGACGGCGCCGGTCGGCAGCGGTCGATAGCCAACACCCGCCGACACCGCGCGCGTTTCCCATTCCAGGGACCCGCGAAGCCCCTCCGCCGTCGCCCTCGCATCGGCCCGTCGCCACTGTAACCGGGTCGATGCGAGGGCAGAGGCGCGAGGGGCGTCCCCCCTCTGTCGAGCCCGAGTTGAGGCTGTCCACCGAGGATCTGCCCCGCTCCGCGCCTCACTCCTCCGACGCCGCCCCCGCCGGCGCCGTCTCGTCGATCCGGCGCAGCTCCGCCGGCCGGGCATCGGCGTAGCACTCGAGCGCCGCGGCGAGCTTCGCCCGCCCCGCGCGCTGCTCCGCCGTGAGCGCCCCCTCCGCCAGTGGCGTCTTCTCCTCGGGGTCGCTCGCGAGGTCATACATCCGCCCGTCGGCGTAGAGCTTGTGATGGTGATCGAAAGCATGTTCGCGGGGCTCGGCGCCGCGCTTCAGGCGCGGCCGGTACCAGGCGTGGATCCAGTCGCGCGGCGTGCCTCGCTCGCCGGCGAGCTGCGGGAGGAAGCTCGTGCCGTCGCCGCCGGCGGGCACGGCGACCCCCGCCGCGGCGCACACCGTGGGGAGGATGTCGACCGCGGCGATCAGATCGCCGCACACGCGCGGTGTCTTGATCACCGCCGGCCAGCTCACGATCAGCGGCACGTGCGTGCCGCGGTGGGTCGTCGACCCCTTGCCGCCGCGAAACGGCCGGCCGTCGAGCGTGCCGGTGATCGCCGGGGCGGTGCCGTTGTCGCCGACAAACACGATCAGCGTGTTCTCGCGGAGCCCGAGTGCCTCGAGGCGCTCCACGAGCCGGCCGACGAGCCGATCGAGATACGCCACCATCCCGGGGAAGTGCCGGGGGCGGTCGTTGACCTTCTCGCCGGTCGCCCGCGGATCCCAGTCGGCGTCGAGGGGCGTCGGCTGGAACGGCCCGTGCGTGAGCATCAGTGGGTAGTAGAGGAGAAACGGCCGGTCGCGGATGCGCTCGAGGAACGCGTCGGCGAAGTCGGCGACCACGTCGGGGCCGTATTCGCCGGCGGTGAAGTCGCGCGGCACGCCGTCGAAGTCGAGCCCGGGGTTGGCGTAGCGCGGGGCGCGGCGTGTGTGGTTCCAGGTGCAGGCGGAGTCGAAGCCGAAGTGGCGCGGTGAGCCGGGGTCGGTGCCCAATCGCCACTTGCCGGCGACGGCGGTGGCGTAGCCCGCGTCGCGGAGGAGATGGGCAAACGTCGTCTCGGTCGGCGGCAGGCTGCCGAAGTCGACGTAGTTGCGCTTGTTCGACTTGCCGGTGAGCAATTCCGCGCGCGTCGGCGTGCACAGCGGCTGCACGTGGCAGGAGGTGAAGCGCATGCCACCGGCGGCGAGCCGGTCGAGGTGGGGCGTGGCGTAGCCGCCGCCGTTGGCGCCGACGCACTCGTAGCCGAAGTCGTCGGCGAGGATCACGACGATGTTCGGCCGCCGGTGCAACGGCGGCTCGGCCGCGCCGGCTTCATGCCACGCACCGCCGCCGACGACCGTCACGAGCACGAGCAGAGCGAAGCGGCGCATCGGTGGCCTGGTGTGGAAGAGGCAGGAGCTCCGGCGGGCGCCGTGCCGGCCGGCGCGGGGGAGGCGCCGAGTGTAACGGGCCGCCGGTCGCGCCCACGGCGTGGTGGCGCCCCCCTTGCCGAGTGGGGCGGTCGATTGCCCGGCGCGCAGCGTGGGGTTACGCTGGCGGGCGCCGAGGCGGAAGCTCTGGAGAGGCTCATGGATCTGCGGACCCACAGCGACGGCCCCCTGCTCACCGTGCGGCTGTCTGACGACGTGCTCCCCGACGTCGCCGCCGACACCGAGGTCGATCAGGCGATCACCCGCGTTCTCGCCGAGTCGCGCGTTACCCGGCTGCTGCTCGATTTCAGCGACGTGAACATGTTCAATTCGCTCGGCATTGCGGCCCTGATCCAGGTCCACAAACACTGCCGTGTGGCGGGCGTCGCGATGGCGGTCTGCGAGCTCTCCGACGACGTCGCCAAGGTGTTTCGCGTCACGGCGCTCCACCGGCTGCTCGCCGTCCATGGCACCGCGGCCGAGGCCCGCGCCGCGCTCGAGAGCGGCGCGGCGCCGTGAGGGCTCCTACCGACCGTCGTCCACCGGCGATGGAAGCTTCGCCAGCGGCGGCGCGGGGGCGGCGCTGGCCGCCTTGGTCGTCTGTTCGACGACCGTCCCCTCGAACGTGATCCGCGGGTCGGTGACGTTCACCAGCTCGTCGAGCTCGTAGACGTCGTGGTAGCCGTAGCCGTAGAGGGCGATGAACGTCGGGATGTTGAGGGCCATCATCAGCGGCTTGGCCTCGGCGGCGAATTGGCTGGCCACCTTCTGCCCGGAGCGCGGGCGCGGGGGGGCGACCTTCGAGGCGAAGTTCACCGGTTCGCCAGCGAAGTTGTTGTTGCAGTAGATGAGGATCTTGGTCGTGTGGGCGGGGATCACCGCCGCGAGGTTCTTCTCGGTGAACTCCGTGAACGCCAGGTGCTTCGCTCCCTTGACGTGGATCCGTTCGTAGCGGAAGTCGGACCGGCAATCGAGGACGATCACCCCCTCCTCGCGGCTCATCGCCAGGAACGTGTCGAGGTCGATCAGCCGGCTCCGGCGGTGGCTTTCGACCTCGGCGACGAGCGTCTTGTAGTCGTCGAAGCTGACCTTGGCCTTCGGGTAGTCCTTCGCCGCGCTGCCATCCTCACCGGCAGCCGGCACAGCGACGCCCGCACCGATCAGTGCCGCGCCCAGGATCACCTTCAGCGTCGTTGTCATGATCGTTTCTCCACTTTGGTCGGGTGGATGATCTTCGCTCCCGTCTGACCCTCCAGGCAACCTCAGAAGCGGTGTCCCGGGTCAGTATCGGCCGGGATGCCGCCACCGGGCGCTGAATCGGTGGAGTGTCTCCCGAGACGGTCGACGGCGCCGGGGGCGTCGGCGAGCAGCGGGGAGTGCCCGAGATACCGCTCGGCCAGCTCGCGCCGGCCGCGGGACAGGAGCGTCGCGTAGACGTGCAATTCGAAATGCAGCCGAAGCCGCCGCGCGGCCTCGGTCTCGCCCGTGGCGTCGAGCACGGCGACGAGCGCCTCGGCCGTGCAGACCTGCTCGGGCTTCGCCTGTTCTCGCAGCCAGTAGCGGCTCGGCTCGTCCGTCGCCCGCGCCGGCAGACAAACGCATCGCCCACGGCCGGCGACGCTCGCGAGCATCTCGCCGGCCTGCCGCCATGAGCCGTCGAGAAGCAGCACGGCCGGGCGGGGCGCTCCACCCGGGGGCTCCACGGCGCCGCGCTGCGGCAGCGGATCGCCCGACGGGTGGAGCACCCACAGCTCCCGTCCGGGCTCGAGGGCATCGGCCGGATAGCCGGCCGCCGCGAAAAACCGGTTGGCCCGCTGGTAGACGTGGCACACCGCCCCGGCCACGCTGCGGCCGACAAGCGCGCCTGTGCTCGACGGCCGGCACAGCTCGTGGCGATGGATCAGCAGCTGCACCGCGAGCTGCGTCTCGACCTGCGGCAGCAAGCCGCATGTGCACACGCGCGGCGGCAAGCTGCACCGTGGGCAGCGGGCGGCACCGGCGAGGACGACGCTACGGCCCATGGCGATCCTGTCGTTCGCCTCGAGGTTCGGTGCAAAGGTAGTCGCACGGGCGTGCCCTGGTCGAACAGGATCTTCATGCAGAGGCTTGGAGTCCGAGGCTTGAGGCCGCGAATTCAAGCACGGCTTCGACCTGTTCCCGGGTGACCCCTGGAAACCACTCGACGAACTGATCGACGGTGGCTCCGTCTTCGAGATTCGCAAACAAGGCCCGCACCGGAACCCGCGTGTTCGCAAACACCCAGGCGCCGCTCACCTTCTCAGGATCGCGTTCGACCGCTCGGCATTCCTCCCAGGAACTCATGGTTGTGCATCTCCAGGCGACTAGAGGAATCCAAGAACTAGACGGCCGTTCACTCTACCGTGTCAACTGGGCGGGGCCTCGACCGACGTCATGATTCTACCCCGGCCCAAGGTTGTCCCGCCGAGTCGTACACTGCCGGCCATGGAGCCCGCCGCCCCCTCGCCGTTTCTGGAAGTCCCCGAGGCGGAGTGGGTCTGCGCGAACGACCTCTGCTTCGCGATCTTCGATTCGTACCCCGTGTCGCCGGGGCACGTGCTCGTAATCACGCGGCGGGTCGTGCCGACGTTCTTCGAGTGCACGGCCGCGGAGCAGCAGGCGCTGTTCGCCCTGGTCGGCGATGTGAAGGCCCTGCTTGATCGGCGGCTCGAGCCCAAGCCCGATGGCTACAACGTCGGCTTCAACGCCGGGGCCGCCGCCGGGCAGACCGTGCCGCATGTGCATGTACACGTGATCCCGCGGTACGCCGGCGACATGGACGACCCCCGCGGCGGGGTTCGCCATGTGATTCCAGAGAAGGGGAATTACTTGGCGGGGCCGGTTGCCCCAAGCTCGGGCGCCCCGCGGCTCTCCCTCACCACTGGGCCCGATCGGCCGCTTTGGCCGCGTCTCGCCGAGCGGCTGCCGGGGGCGAGCGAGATCGACCTGCTCGCGTCGTTCGTGCAGCCCTCGGGGCTCGATGTCATCCGCGCGGGGCTCTTCAGCGCGATCGCCGCCGGGGCCCGCGTGCGGCTGCTCGTGGGGGATTATCTCGGCATCACGTCGCCCGAGGCGCTGCGGCAGCTGCTTGGATGGATCGACTATGCCGGCGGGGCGACGCCTCTCCTCGCGGGAGAGGAAGGCCGAAGGCCGGGAGAGGGAGCATTCCTGGCCCGGCTCGCCGAGATGGCGAGACTCCGCGGTTCGCCCGATTCGTTTCACCCGAAGGCGTGGCGGATCGCGGATTCGTCGGGTGGGATCGTGGTCGTGGGGTCGAGCAACCTCTCGCGGTCGGCCTTGGTCTCGGGCGTCGAGTGGAATCTGCTCGGCGAGACGTCGGGCTCGGGCGACCTCGACCGCGAGCTCGTCGCCGCGTTCGACGGTCTTTGGCAGCAGGCCACGCCGCTCTCGCCGGAGGTGGTCGATCGGTATGCCGCCCGGGCCGCGGTCGCGGCCGAGCTGCGTCGCGCGTGGGATGGCGCGCCCGCCGTGGCCCCCGCACCGCCCGTCACATTCACCCCGGATGGAAAAAGGTGTCAGGAACCCTTTCCCGGTCGCCGCAGGCGACACGGCCCTGGCCGGCGAGGCCGGCCAGGGTGCTTCGCAGAAAAGGTTCCTGACACCTTTTTCGGCGTCGTGCGACCTGTCCGGCCAGCTCGTCATCGCCTCGATCCAGAAGCTCTCCCGCCCCGACAGTCTCGCGGCCCTCGCGGCTGCGGCCCCGTTTGATTCCATTGTGATCGACGAGGTGCACCATGCCGAGGCGCCGAGCTACCGCCGCGTGCTCGCGCGGCTGTCGGAGCTGTCGCGGGCTGCCCCGTCGTTCACGCTCGGCCTCACGGCCACGCCCGAGCGGACAGACGGCGTCGACGTGGCCACGCTCTTCGACGACATCCTCGCGGCCCAGGCCACGATCGGCCAGGGAATAGCGGAGGGGTCGCTCGTGCCGTTTCGGTATCGGGGGCTCAAGGACGACGTCGACTTCGAGCAGATCCCCTGGCGCAACGGCCGCTTCGATCCGGCCGTGCTCGAAGCGGCCCTCGAAAACGCTCCCCGCATGGAACGCCTCTGGGCCGAGTGGCAGGCCGCCCCGGCCGGTCGCACGCTCGTCTTCTGTTGTTCGCGGCGGCATGCCGTGTTTGCCCGGGATTGGCTCCGGAAGCGTGGCGTGGCCGCGGCGGCCATGTTTTCGGATGCGGCCGGCCCGGGCGGCCCCGTCTCCGACCCGCGTATGGCGTCGCTGGCCGCCTTCCACGCCGGCACCCTCTCGGCCCTCTGCGTGGTCGACCTCTTCAACGAGGGCGTCGACATCCCGCTGGTCGACCGCGTGGTGATGCTCCGGCCCACGGAATCAAAAATCGTGTTCTTGCAACAGCTCGGCCGCGGCCTGCGGGCGGCGGAGGGCAAGCTGCGGCTCGAGGTGATCGACTTCGTGGGCAATCACCGCGTGTTCGCGAGCCGGCTCGTGCATCTGCTCTCGCTCGCCCCTGCGGCCACCGCCGACGCCACGGGGTTTGCCCTCTTGCAGCGGTATCTCGACGGCCGGGAGCCGGCGCTTCCGGAGCAATGCGTGCTCGACGTGGAGCTCGAGGCGAAGGAGCTGCTCGCGCGGTTTCTGCCGGTATCCGGCACGCGCGTCGTCCAGGCGTATCGCGATCTGCGAGCGGACTTGGGTCGGCGGCCCACGATGACCGAGCTGTTGCACCGTGGCTACAACCCGCGCGTCTTGCCGCCAGAGTTCCCCACGTGGTTCGACTTCATTGCTGCGGAGGGAGACGCAACAGCCGCTGAGGCCGAGTGTCTTGCAAACTTTCAAGAATGGTTCGTGATGCTGGCGACGACCGCCATGACGAAGTCGTTCAAGATGGTGTTGCTCAGGGTGCTGCTCGATGATGGCGCTTTCTGGAGCGGGATGCCGATGGCTGATTCAGCAGCGAAGGCTTGGACCTTTCTTGCTGGGCATCCCGCTTTGCGAGGCGAGCTTGGCGACCACGACGACAAGCGTTCCGCTGCGGCCGCGCCACGCGGATGGGTGTCGAACTGGCGGAAGTTCCCGATCTCAATCTGGATGAAAGAAAAAAACGGCAAGCGCTGGTTCAGCGCCGAGGGCGGCCGTTTCGGCGCGGGATTCGCATGTCCTGATTCACTGCGCGACGCCTTCGAAGTTCTCACGGGCGAGCTTGTGGATTACCGTCTTGCGGCGCACGCCCGGCCTCGGACCGCCGCGAACGGCTTCGAGGCCAGGGTGATTCAATCACGTGGAAAGCCCTTCCTGAAAATCCCCACGGCCGAAGACGAACTGGGCCGGCCGACTGGGCCAGTGCCCGTAGTCCTTCCCGATGGCCGCATCTGGGAGTTTCGCTTTGCTCGGATCGTCTGCAACGTCGCGGGACCGCCCGAGGAGAAAGCGGGCGACACACTGCCGAATCATCTGCCCGAGCTTCTGCGGCAGTGGTTTGGTCCCGACGCCGGGCTGCCCGGTACATCGTTCAAGGTGAGCTTTTGCCGAGATGGAAACCAGTGGGTGGTGGAGCCGCTCACGTACTTGGCGCGGGCTGGAGCGTATGCCCCATCGGCGGTGGCCCCGGAGCCGCTTGGCAAGCGACCGGCAGACAATCGCGATTCCATGCCATTCTCGCTCGTCGATTCGCCGCCGGGTGGACGCAAATCAGCCACCCACGTCCCGGTCTACGACCTCACCGCCGCGGCGGGCTTTTGGGGACCGGAGAGCGTGCCGGAGGAGATCGGCTGGACGGAGGTGCCGGGCGTTTCGCTCAAGGCCGGCATGTTCGTGGCGCGGGTAACGGGCACGTCGATGGAGCCGCTGATCCCGGACGGCTCATGGTGCCTGTTCCGCCCGTGTCCGGCGGGCTCGCGCGAAGGCCGGATCGTGCTCGTGCAGCTGGGCACGGACGGCGCGGGCGAGAACGGCGGCCGGTTCACCGTCAAGAAGTACCACTCGGAGAAGATCGTCACCGCCGCCGGCTGGCGGCACACTTCGCTTCAGCTGCTGCCGGTGAATCCCGCGTTTGAGCCGATCGAGATCGAGGGGGAAGTAGCGGGCGACGTCGTGATCGTTGGAGAGTTTGCCGTACTTATCCCACAGTCATGACGTTGGTATCCGAGCCGAATATGCGTCAGCCGCAACACGAGCACTACGAGGCGATCGGTCGTGCGTGGGCGATTTCGTCCGCGTGGGCCTGCCGGACCTGGTCTGCCCGAAGTGTGGAAACCGCGATCGTCTCGCCATCCAGCGTCATGAACTCGACTTCGTATCCCCGGCCTTCGCCGTGCACGAGCACGACAGTGCCGATGTCTCCAGCCGCGAGCTTTTGCTCTGGCAAATCACACGTGAGCACGACTTCGTCAAGTTCGCGAATCACAGTTGGCTCGCCCTCGCTATCGGCTTCGTACGACTGCGTCATTCTACCGTCTCCTTCCGCGGATTGGGTGGGCGGTCACGAAACGAGGTATTTCCTGGCCATGATCGATGAACCACGCTGTACGAATCCTCGCTCGCTGACCATTTGCCGAACAGATCCAGCCATCGATCACGTACCGAACGCCAAACTCGGTGACCGTCTCGTGCAGCACGTCGTTCTCCATGGCGTGGCGCGTCAGTTCGGTCGCCAACGATTCGGGTGCCGACTCGTCGAACCCGAGGTTTCGGAAAAACGTTGCCTTGGATTTCCCTCGAGGGTGCGTGGGGCTGAGCAAGTAGCCCAGGATCTTGTCGATCGGAACCGTCGCGAGGTGGGCATTGGGGAGTTTCATCAGCGTAATCAAACGGAACCGAAAGAGTGTACAGAAGTGCATTCTCGCGTCAAGCCCATCGCTCGAACGGCGTTGCCTCGGGGCCAACGTTGTCCCTCGGCCCCGTACTCTGGCGGCCATGGTTGTGCTACGCCCCCGTTACACCACCCACGTCCCGGTCTACGACCTCACCGCCGCGGCGGGCTTTTGGGGACCGGAGAGTGTGCCGGAGGAGATCGGCTGGACGGAGGTGCCGGGCGTTTCGCTCAAGGCCGGCATGTTCGTGGCGCGGGTGACGGGCACGTCGATGGAGCCGCTGATCCCCGACGGCTCATGGTGCCTGTTCCGCCCGTGTCCGGCGGGCTCGCGCGAGGGCCGGATCGTGCTCGTGCAGCTGGGCACGGACGGCGCGGGCGAGAACGGCGGCCGGTTCACCGTCAAGAAGTACCACTCGGAGCTATCTACGGATTTGGCCGTCACCGCCGAAGGCTGGCGGCACACTTCGCTTCAGCTGCTGCCGCTGAATCCGGCCTTTGAGCCGATCGAGATCGAGGCTGAGCAGGCCGCAGACGTCGTGATCGTCGGAGAGCACATCTTGATCATTCCGGATGCCGGGTTTACCGGTTGAACCCGGCGTGTCCTTCCTACACCGTTCGATCCTCCACCCAAGGTCCGCCGGCTGACCAGGTGCTTATAAACGGCCGATCATCACGAAATGCGGTCAGCGGAGGCCAGATCAACTGCTCCACGATCTCGATGACACGAGCCGGATCGGGCGGAGCCTCGAGGCGGCTGCGGCGCAGAAACGCCTTCCACTGCACGGCCCGGCTTGGATCAGCCATAAAAATCGGCGTCAGTGCCATTGGCCGCTCATCTGGCGGACGCGTGCCCCGGTGCCGGAACGTCGCCGCGATACTCTCGGCCAGCAGCCGCCCGTCGAAATCAAACGTCGACGCGAGCACGAACAGATCGTAGAAGTCCTTCATGCGGCTGTTGGTGGCACCGAGCGTCACGACCGCTTCCGCCTTCTCGGCAACGACGGTCTCCCGCGAGTAGACAAGCAACTCGGGCGATGGGTGGTCGAGCAGAGCAGGAAACGTAGCCCGGCTTGCTGGAGGAATCACGACGTCACCGAAGCCGATGTCGATCTGCAACGGCACTCTGGCCGAGCCGAGCAGCGCATCGACCCGAATCGATACGCCGCCATGCGTGTTGCGGACGCGAATCTCCCGGCTCTCCAGCGTCTTCGTATCGAAGCTGATCGCATCCGGGGCGGCGATCATGAGAATGCCGCGGATCACCTCGATCATTTCCGCGGTTGCTGTCCGCGCGGGCGTGTGCAGATCGATGTCCCACGTGGCTCGGCGGCGGTCGATCCGCCAGAGCGTCAGGAGTGTTGCTCCCTTGAGCACGAACCGATCGGCGTGGCTCGAGATACCGAGCCGATAGAGAAATCGCTCGGCCGCGAACTCCGCGAGCACCGTCTGAAACTCGGCCCGGCGCTCGGTGGCGATGATCGCGAGCCGCGCCCGCACCGAATCGGGGCTTTCGGGATTACGTCGGACACGGCTCATACCACGCTTTCGAGGTAGGGGCGGATCACCCGTTCCACGCGGTCGACTTTCGCATGCCGCAGCAGCGAATCGATCTTTCCGGTGTGCCGCTGCACGAACTCCTTGAGGGCCTCGATCGCCACGTCCGTACCGATCCGATTGCGAAACTTGAAGCAGTCGGCCACGGTCTTGGCGGGCGTGGTGATGGCAACCTTCGTGCCTTCGATGCGGTGATGCTCGACACCGTCGGCCAGGTGCGGCCGAGCCACATGGACAAACCGGATCGGCACTCCGCCGCCGACAGGCCGCCACGCGTTGGGCGGAATAGCCACCCACACCTCAAACGGGTTTTGGGTGGTGAGCCGATGGAAGCGGAGGGCGGAGAGCAGGCACACCACGCCTCCGGGCACTTGGCGGACGGCCCGAGCGAGGTCGTGCCCGACGTCTGGGCTGGCATCTGGCAGCGAATAAAACCCACGGGCCACCCGTCTAAGGGTGCCGCGTTCGACGAGCTTTGCGAGCATCGTTCGCGACACGCCGGCGGCCTCGAACTCGCGGCTCCGGGCGACCGCCTGGCGGCGAAGCAGGCGACAAGCCTTGGCGGCAGGAGTGTCCATGGCGGCAATCCCGATGACGCAGAGCAGGATGGTGCAAACACTAGGTACTTTTGCATAAGTGACGAGCATTTGCAAACCCAGGCGTCGGGAGGCCTCGGATGCATGGCGACCTCAGCAAGTTCCTGAATCATGGCGATCGATTCCCTGAGTCTTCACAGGATTTCCTCCATCGTCTTGTTGGGCAGCTTGAGGCCGATCGCACGCCCCGCGGCAAGCCTTGCTTCCTCGCGGCCTTCGAATGCGGCGAGTTCTTCGTTGATCTTGGCGATCATCTTCCGCACACCTGCCTTGGTGAATCCCTTTTCACCGATCGGATGCTCACGCTCGAGGTCCGCAATGCGCTGCTCGAGGATTCGCAGGTCACTATGGGCCTTCTCGTATTCCGCGGTGGTGGAAATCACAGCGTCACCTCCGCAAGTACATCACGTTCGACTTTGCAAGCCGTCTGGGTCGCGCGAGTCGTGGAACACTGCGAGTACCTCAATCCTGTCGGGCGTCGATTTGTAAAAAACGCCGTAAGGAAACCGCTTGACGGCCGCGCGACGCACATCTTCGTAGACCCTTCCATGGAGTTCGGGATGCGTTGTGATCCGCTCGAGCACTCGTCGCACTTCCCGAACCAGTCGCGTGCCTAAACCGGGCCGTTGGGCCTCGAGGTAGTCGCACGCTGCCAGAAGATCCTCGGTAGCCTGGTGCCGAAGAACAACCGGCAGGATCATTGCTTCGCCCGCGCCAGCGCCTCGGCCTCGACATCGGCCCACGGCCGCACGGCGTCTGGATTGGCCACGCTGTCAGCCAGCCGTCGCTCGAGCTCGGCTCGTTGCCACTCAGGCAAAGGCGATGCTTCTACGTCGCGAACCACGCTGTCCCAAATCGCCTCCGCGACCTGAAGCCGCTCCTCGATACTGAGGCGATCCAGTCCGAGGTCGTGGAGTGAAACACTGGCCATAACGTGCCTCCAAGGGCGAAGGGCAAACACTGGCGGCAATATACGCCCGTTCACGTACGACTTCAAGCGGGCAGTGGGTATCGAAAGTCTATCGCAGCGCGGCGTGCCGCACCCGGGACCAACGTTGTCCCTCCGCCCCGTACACTCTCAGTGATGGTTTGCCTTGCCACGCTCGCCCCTGCGGCCACCGCCGACGCTACGGGGTTTGCCATCCTCAAGCGCTCTCTCGACGGCCGGGAGCCGGCGCTTCCGGAGGGCTGCGTGCTCGACGTGGAGCTCGAGGCGAAGGAGCTGCTCAAGCTGGTTCTGCCGGTGGGACGGGCCGCGGTGGAGGAGGCGTATCGCGGCATGCGGGCGGAGCTCGGGCGGCGGCCGACGTCCTTGCTCTACTTCCGATTCAACAGTCGCTCGTACTCACTGTGGTGGCCGATCCAAAACCACACCAAATCAGCCCCATCCTCCACGGCGACGGCGCGGTAGTGAATTCCGACACGCACCGACCAAAACCGTCCAGCTTTCTTGAACCGCAGTGAGGGGTGTTTGGGGTCTTGTTTGAGAACAGCGTAGTTTTCGTCTGCAACATGCCGAATCGCTTCGGGCAGCCGGCGGTAAAACTGCCAAAACTTTCGGCTCGCTCGATGCCGCATCGCCGCCTCATGGTAGCGCTCGTCCGCTCACAAATCGGTGCACCGGCCTTCGCGGAGATCCTCGAGGGCTTCGTTCGCAAGATCGTCGAGCCGCCCTTCGCGAGCGTCCTGCTCGAATTGCCGATCCCACGCCTCGGCGTTGAACCGATCGAACCACTCACGAAAAGCCGCCAGGTCGGCCCTTGAAAGTCGTCGGACGGCTTCCTCGATTTCGCTGATCGTGGTCACGTTAACCTCACTTCGAGGAGTGTATACGGCCGTACACCTTTTGCCAAGGGCCTTTGCTAGGCCTCCGCCGCGGATTCTACCCGGACCAACGTTGTCCCTTGGCCCCGTACACTCTCAGGGATGGTTTGCCTTGCCACGCTCGCCCCCACGGCCACCGCCGCCGACGCCACGGGGTTTGCCCTCTTGAAGCGCTCTCTCGACGGCCGGGAGCCGGCGCTTCCGGAGGGCTGCGTGCTCGACCTTGAGCTGGAGGCGAAGGGACTGCTCACGCTGGTTCTGCCGGCGGGCCGGGCCGCGGTGGAGGAGGCGTAACGCGGCATGCGGGCGGAGCTCGGGCGGCGGCCGACGCCGACGGAGCTTTTGCATGCTCACTATCTGCCGCACACGTTGCGAGCGGCGCACGGCAGTGGGTTCCGGTTTTGCCGGGCCGAGGGGGATCTCGATGCGAGCGAGGAGCGCGTCGTCGAGCGGTTCGGGGCGTGGCTCGGGAAGCTCGGGGCGACGAACCTCAACAAGTCGTACAAGATAGTGGTGCTGCGGGTGCTCCTGGATCGCGACGCCTTGTGGGACGGCATGGAGATCGACAGCCTGGCGCACCGCGTGCCGCCAGTTCCTCATCTCGCACCCCGCCCTCCGCGCCGACCTCGCCGAGATCCCTCTGCCTGGAAGCCCGTTGCGCGAGCAAGGGCATCCGGGTTCGCCCGCGGCAACGAGCATTGATCTGTCTTCTGACGACCCCGCCTTCGCCGCCTACTGGCTTAAATGGCCGCTCTCGCGGTGGATGGACGACCAGGCCGGCCAGCGATGGTTCACCCGCCGGGGCGACAGGTTCGTGGCGGATTTCACGTGCCCGCCCGAGCTGCGCGCGGCTTTTGAGTTGCTCACGGGCGAACTCGTCGATCTCCGTCTCGCGCACTACACGCAGTCACGGCTCCGCGCGCCAGCGGCCCTGGAAGCCCGTAGCGCAAGCGAGGGAAACCGCCCCTCCACCACCTTTCGCGCCAAACTCTCCCACTCCGGCGGCAAACCAATCCTCTTCATCCCCGCCGTGGAATCCGTCCCGTCCCGCCCCACGGGGCCGACGCGCGTCCGCCTCCCCGACGGCCGGGAGTGGGTCTTCCGGTTCGTGAAGGTGGCGTGCAACGTCGCCCATCCGGTCGACGCCGCGAGTGCGCGTGGCAACAACGCTCTCCCCGCTCTGCTCCGCGACTGGTTCGGCCCCGACGCGGGTCTCCCGGGCACCAACTTCGAAGTCGAGTTCACCGATAGAGATGGACAGTGGTCCGCCGCGCCCGTTTCGCCACGGGAGGAAAACGGTGCCTGCTACCATTTGCCGGACGCCGTAGGCGATCCGGCCCCGGCCGCAGGCCGGGGTCTCCAGACAAATGGTGGCTGGCACCCTTTTCCGGCCCCCTCCCCGCTCCCCGCCGCCCGCTACACCACCCACGTCCCGGTCTACGACCTCACCGCCGCGGCGGGCTTTTGGGGACCGGAGAGTGTGCCGGAGGAGATCGGCTGGACGGAGGTGCCGGGCGTTTCGCTCAAGGCCGGCATGTTCGTGGCGCGGGTGACAGGCTCGTCGATGGAGCCGCTGATCCCGGACGGCTCATGGTGCCTGTTCCGCCCGTGTCCGGCGGGCTCGCGCGAGGGCCGGATCGTGCTCGTGCAGTTTGAGGTGTCGCAATCGAGAGGCAGCACGCCAGGCGAGCACGGCGGCCGGTTCACCGTCAAGAAGTACCACTCGGAGCTATCTACGGATTTGGCCGTCACCGCCGAAGGCTGGCGGCACACTTCGCATTCAGCTGCTGCCGGTGAACCCGGCTTTCGAGCCGATCGAGATCGAGCCGGAGGACGCGAGCGATCTCATGATCGTCGGCGAGTACGCAACCGCGCTCTGCTATGACGTCCAATCAAACACGGAACCCTTCAAAAACAGCCAACAACGGGTATCCTAAACCCCTCGGACCGGGGGCCTGCTGGCCCTTTTCGCTCGCTTTGCTGACCCCGGTGCGCTCAGGATCACTCCATATATGGCAACGCAGCGATACTCCGTCACCCCCCATGCAATCGAGACGCTTCTCACTTGGGTAAAGACGAAAGAGATTGCGATCCCCGAGATTCAGCGGCCGTTTGTCTGGGAGGCCACGAAGGTCCGCAACCTTCTTGACTCGCTCTATCAGGGCTATCCCGTCGGGTATCTGATCGCCTGGCGGAATCCGACGGTCAAGCTCAAGGACGGAACGTCCTCTGCTGGCAAGCGAATCCTCATTGACGGCCAGCAGCGCGTCACCGCTCTCCGGGCTGCGTTGCTGGGCGAGGAGGTATTGAATAAGGACTACGAAACTGTCCGAATCACCATCGCCTTCCACCCGCAGAAAGAGACGTTCGAGGTATCCAACCCCGCGATCAAGAAAGACGCGGCGTGGATCAAGGACGTCTCACAGGTGTTTGCGGCTGACGCCAAGCTCTTGGAGATGACCCGGGAATACGCCCAGGCCAATCCCGGGGTGGACGAAAACAAGGTCTTTCACGCCATCGAACGGCTCCGGCGGATCATCAGCAACCATGTCGGAATCATCGAGCTGAACGAAGATCTCGATATCGAGACCGTCACCGAGATCTTCATTCGTGTGAACTCGGCGGGCGCCGAGCTGTCGCAAGCCGACTTCGCCATGTCGAAGATCGCGGTCAATGAAGACTACGGCGGCAACACGCTACGCAAGGCCATCGACTACTTCTGTCACGCTGCTATTGCCCCCGAGTTTCTTAAGACGATTGAGAAGCAGGATAAGCCGTTCGCGCAGACCGAGTTCTTCAGCCAGATGAAATGGCTGAAAAACGTCAATGATGACATCTACGACCCAACGTACACCGACATGCTGCGGGTTGCGTTCACCTCGGAATTCAGTCGCGGCAAGCTCCAGGACCTCGTGGCCCTGCTGTCTGGCAGAAACTTCGAGACGAAGCAGTACGAGGCGGCGATTGCCGAGGACTCTTTCGGCAAGCTGAGCAAAGGGGTCAAGGCGTTTATCAGTCAGACCCACTTCGACCGAATCACGATGATCGTGCGGTCGGCGGGGTTTGTCACGAGCAGCCTCATCGGCGCGCAGAACAACGTCAACTTCGCCTACATCCTGTATCTGCGCGGGCGTGCGGAAGAAATGGCCGCAGCCGAGCTCGAGCGACTCGTGCGGCGATGGTACGCCATGTCCGTCGTCACGAGGCGGTACTCCAAGGGCAATCCGGAGACGGACATCGACTACGACATTCGGCAGATCGCCGAGGGCGGACTGAGCAAGTACTGCGAAGCCGTCCTCAACTCAGAGCTATCGGACAACTTCTGGACAAATCTCGTCCCGATCGAGCTCGACACGTCGTCGGTGAATAGCCCGTTCTTTCTGGCCTATCAGGCGGCTCAGGTGAAGCTTGGAGACAGGGGCTTTTTATCGAGGGACATCACGGTGCATGACTTGCTCCTCAATCGAAGCGACGTGCACCACGTCTATCCGAAAAAACACCTCAAGGATCAGGGCCTGACTCGCGGGCGATACAACCAGATCGCAAACTTCGTGCTCGCGCAGAGTGAGATCAATATCGCGATCGGCGACAAGCCTCCTGAGAAATACTTTGCTCAACTTGCCGAACAGTGCGACGGAGGCAAGGCGAGGTACGGTGGGATCGCGAAAAAGGCTGAGATGCGTGCCAACCTGAAAATGCACTGCATTCCCGAGTCGATGCTCGACGGCGATATCCCGTCGTACGACGACTTTTTGGAGCAGCGACGGCAGCTTATGGCCGCCAAAATCCGGGCCTGGTATCAGACGCTCTAGGTGAATCCGCAACCGTGAAGCTCATCACCAACAGCGGGACAGATCGCGTCATCGACTGGCTGGGCAAAGCCGTTGATCTCGGCGGAAGCCTCGATGTGGCAAGCCCGGCCGTGTCCGTGTTTGCGTTTGCCGCTGCGGCAGGCGCTCTCGGGGCCGTGTCCCGGCCCCGCATCGTTCTTCCGGCACTCGACGGCCAATCGGACCTGCTCGGGACAGTTGCGGACCGGGCGGCCCGGAACGGCTTGCACACTCGCAGCCTCGCCAAACGGTTTGCTGAGTGGATCGTCGCCAAGGATGCCGAAGTTCGCGCCGCAGGTGGGCCGGTCCCGCAGGGCATGATTGTAGCGCGCGACGCTGCGGGGGCTCCCAAGCAGGCGGTGTTTGGCACGGTCGCGTTCACCACCGACGGCCTTGGCATCACCCCCGGCAATCCTCTGCGGCTCTTGCAGGGCACGGAGTCGGCCGAGGAGGCCGCGATGCTCAGCCAGTGGTTTGACGCCCAGTGGGGCGGCTTGGCTGGCGGCACCTCGGCGAAGGACCGGTTGGTCTCCGAGTTGCAGAGCCTCGCCGCGACCAAACCCCCGGCTTGGCTCTACGGCCTGGTCCTTAAGACGCTCTTGTCGCGTGAGGAGGACGTTCTTGATGAAGACCGAATCGTCAATCCGGCTACCGGTATCCGCCAGACGGTCGTTTGGCAGAAACTCTACAAGTTCCAGCGAGACGGCGTGGTCGGAGCCATCGACAAGCTTGCCCGGTTTGGCGGGTGCATCATCGCCGACTCGGTCGGCCTCGGAAAAACCTTCGAGGCGCTCGCGGTCATCAAGTACCACGAGCTGCGCAACGACCGCGTTCTCGTGCTCTGTCCAAAGCGGCTCCGCGACAACTGGACGATCTACAAGGCAAACGATCGCCGTAATGTCTTGGCGGCCGACCGGTTCAACTACGACGTCCTCAACCACACCGACCTCTCGCGCGACAACGGGACGTCTGGCGACATTGATCTGGCGCACGTGAATTGGGGCAACTACGACCTGGTCGTCATCGACGAGTCGCACAACTTCCGAAACAAGAAGACGCCGCGGGCGGGCCAGGAGACCCGCTACGACCGGCTCATGCGGCGGATCATCCAGGAAGGCGTGAAGACGCGTGTCTTGATGCTGTCGGCTACCCCGGTTAACAACCGGCTCGCCGACCTGCGCAACCAGATTGCCTTCGCGACCGAAGGCCGCGACGAAGCCCTGGTGAGCCACGGGATTGCGAGTATCGACGCCACGACCCGGCTGGCGCAGAAGCAGTTCAACCGCTGGCTCGATCTTCCCGAGTCTGATCGCAGCCCAACCCAGCTCGTCGACATGCTGGGCTTCGACTATTTCACGCTCCTCGACCACCTGACGATCGCCCGGTCTCGGAAACACATCGAGAAGTACTACGGCACGAAAGAGACTGGCCGGTTTCCGGAGCGGCTGCGACCGATCAACGTGAAGGCCGACGTCGACCGCGCGGGAGAGTTCTCGTCGATTCGTGAGATTAACCAGGAGATCCGGCGGTTGACGTTGGCGGCCTATGCGCCGCTGCGCTACGTGCTGCCCACCAAGCAGGCTGCCTACGACCGTAAGTACAGCATCAAGGTGAAGGACGGCCAGTCCACCTTCCGGCAGGTGGACCGCGAGGAGAGCCTGATTCACCTCATGCGGGTGAACGTGCTCAAGCGTATGGAGAGCGCGGTCCCATCGTTCACGCTCACGGTCGAGCGACAGTTGCGGGACGTGGAAGCGCTGCTCGCCCGCATCGACGGCCAGCCGGACGAGATCGAAGAGCTGGAGATTGATGAAGTCGATATCGACGACCCGGCCATGGAAAGCCTGCTCGTCGGCCGCAAGGTGAAAGTCCTGC
>Ga0194134_10001963_pt1 | contig 25622 bp, 9 predicted proteins | sample TA2KigOff0mmetaG_FD_148602 | JGI IMG/M metagenome (GOLD analysis project Ga0194134, IMG submission 148602) | Freshwater microbial communities from Lake Tanganyika, Tanzania - TA2015056 Kigoma Offshore 0m | ecosystem: Environmental > Aquatic > Freshwater > Lake | place: Tanzania: Lake Tanganyika... | reverse complement strand
AATAGAGATCCATCACCAATTGTAATTGCTGTAATACCAATTGAGGAATCACCGTTAATTTTAAACAAACCACTTGATATTTCAGCAACAGTAGATGTCTCTGCAGATCCGCTAAGAGTCTTGATGAATCCTGAACCATGGAGAGAAACATTAAGTGGTAAAACAATTTTACCAAATAACTTCAATTCCCCAGAACCAATCCAGGAAGGAGTAAATCTATCAGTTGCAGATCCAATAATATCAATTTGACCATAAATGCATCCGGGCATACCATCTTGAATGGTGCCAAGAATCCAACCATAATCAACCACTGGGTCATGTAATTCAGATACTAACCCATAATCATTATAATTCTGTGGAACGGTAAGTTGACTTGGAATTGTATATGTTACGCCAGGAACAATTTCAAGAGTATCTCCAGGAGGAACCTTTGTACAACCTGTTGTTGCAACGGTATTAGAACTTATTACTCCAGAAACATCTACACACGAAAGTTGTTGATTGCCTCCAGCAACTATTAATCCATAATCAAAATATCTGTATTCAACAATAGATTCGCAATCATAAACATATGTTCTTGCTTCTTCGAGTTTGTTGAGTGTAAATAGACTTCCAGAACCAACATAACTGTAAACAGAAGATTGTGTGGCACCTTGTAGTGTAAATAGATTACCAAATCCATTTTTACTATAAGTAAGTAATGGATCACCAGAAGTTCCAGAAATTTTAATATCTGTTGTAATATCTGGTGGATTAAATCCAACGGAATCAGAACTACCAGAGAATCCGAATAGAGATCCATCACCAATTGTAATTGCTGTAATACCAATAGAAGAATCGCCGTTGATTCTAAACAAACCTGTTGATATTTCTGTGACAACAGATATTTCTGCAGATCCGCCAAGAGTCTTAATAAATCCTGCGCCAGATTTAGCAAAACAAAGTAGACTAGAGGACTTTTCAGTAATTGAGATATTTCCAGAACCAACCCAAGAAGGAGTAAATTTATCAACTCCAACGCCATTAATATCAAGTTGTCCATAGATACATCCAGGCATACCATCTTGAATGGTGCCAAGAATCCAACCATAATCAACCACTGGGTCATGCAGTTCTGATACTAATCCATAATTTTCATAGTTTTGTGGAACCGTGAGTTGACTTGGAATTGTATATGTTACGCCAGGAACAATTTCAAGAGTATCTCCAGGAGGAACCTTTGTACAACCTGTTGTTGAAACAGTATTAGAACTTATTACTCCAGAAACATCTACACACGAAAGTTGTTGATTGCCTCCAGCAACTATTAATCCATAATCAAAATATCTGTATTCAACAATAGATTCGCAATCATAAACATATGTTCTTGCTTCTTCGAGTTTGTTGAGTGTAAATAGACTTCCAGAACCAACATAACTGTAAACAGAAGATTGTGTGGCACCTTGTAGTGTAAATAGATTACCAAATCCATTTTTACTATAAGTAAGTAATGGATCACCAGAAGTTCCAGAAATTTTAATATCTGTTGTAATATCTGGTGGATTAAATCCAACGGAATCAGAACTACCAGAGAATCCGAATAGAGATCCATCACCAATTGTAATTGCTGTAATACCAATAGAAGAATCGCCGTTGATTCTAAACAAACCTGTTGATATTTCTGTGACAACAGATATTTCTGCAGATCCGCCAAGAGTCTTAATAAATCCTGCGCCAGATTTAGCAAAACAAAGTAGACTAGAGGACTTTTCAGTAATTGAGATATTTCCAGAACCAACCCAAGAAGGAGTAAATTTATCAACTCCAACGCCATTAATATCAAGTTGTCCATAGATACATCCAGGCATACCATCTTGAATGGTGCCAAGAATCCAACCATAATCAACCACTGGGTCATGCAGTTCTGATACTAATCCATAATTTTCATAGTTTTGTGGAACCGTGAGTTGACTTGGAATTGTATATGTTACGCCAGGAACAATTTCAAGAGTATCTCCAGGAGGAACCTTTGTACAACCTGTTGTTGAAACAGTATTAGAACTTATTACTCCAGAAACATCTACACACGAAAGTTGTTGATTGCCTCCAGCAACTATTAATCCATAATCAAGATCTAGGAACGGTACAACAGATTCGCAGTCATAGACATATGTTCTAGACTCTTCAAGTTTATTGAATGCAAATAGACTTCCAGAACCAATATAACTATAAACGGAAGATTGTGTGGCACCTTGTAGTGTAAATAGATTACCAAATCCATTTTTACTATAAGTAAGTAATGGATCACCAGAAGTTCCAGAAATTTTAATATCTATTGTAATATCTGGTGGATTGAAAATGATTGTTTCTGTTGCTCCAGAGAATTCAAATAGAGATCCATCACCAATTGTAATTGCTGTAATACCAATTGAGGAATCACCGGTAATTTTAAACAAATCAGTTACTTTTTCATTAAAGGCAACTGTTTCTGCAGATCCGCTAAGAGTCTTGATGAATCCCGAACCATGCAGAGAAACATTAAGCGGTAAAACAATTTTACCAAATAACCTCAATTCCCCAGAACCATTCCAGTTTGGAGTAAATTTATTATTCGAAGAAGTTTCTGGACTAAACTTAAATAGTCCGTATGGAACAAGATCCTCGGTTATATAAATGTAACCATAATCAATAACTGGATCATGTGCTTCCGATACTAATCCGTAATCAATGAAGTGTGATGCAATATTGTTTGGTAAGGCAATACGATAGGGTTGCCCCAAATCTACTATGGCTATTTGGTTGAGTGAAACAATGACTTCGCAGAAAGGACTATTTCCTGAAACAATTCCAGAAATTTGCGAAGATGCAGAACAACCAGAAATTGATTTATAATCGTATTTTTCAAAGTAATTGACTGATTCTTGGAAATAAACTTCAGTATGTTTCTCGTCTGAAGGTTCATAAATTTCTGGTTTTCTTGGTAGAAGTGTAATCTTACCAGATCCAATATAATCATATGATGTTTTTTCTTGACCACCAGCAATAGCAAATAGATTACCAGTGCCAACATTACTATAAGTTAGTAGTGGATTACCACTTGTTCCTGCAATTCTGATATCCGTCGTGATATCTGGTGGATTGAAAATGATTGTTTCTGTTGCTCCAGAGAATTCAAATAGAGATCCGTCACCACTTGTAATTGCTGTAATACCAATAGAAGAGTCACCTCTGATTTTAAACAAATCAGTTACTTTTTCATTAAAGGCAACTGTTTCTGCAGATCCGCTAAGAGTCTTGATGAATCCTAAACCGTAGATAGAAACATCAAGTGGAATTTCTGCACCACCAGTAAGTTTAATATCTACAAAACCATTCCAGTTTGGAGTAAATTTATTACTTGAAGAAGTTTCTGGATTAAACTTAAATAGTCCACCTGGATAAAGATCACCAATTACATAAATGTAACCATAATCAACCACTGGATCATGCAGTTCTGATACTAATCCATAATTTTTAAAGTTCTGCGGAACCGTGAGTTGACTTGGAATTGTATATGTTACGCCAGGAACAATTTCAAGAGTAGTTCCAAGAGGAACCTTTGTACAACCTGTTGTTGAAACAGTATTAGAACTTATTACTCCAGAAACATCTACACACGAAAGTTGTTGATTGCCTCCAGCAACTATTAATCCATAATCATATTTTTCAAAATAGTTAATGGAAGAATCACATGTATATTTGTATGTTCTTGCTTCTTCTAGATTATTGAATCCAAATAATCTGCCAGATCCAATATAATCATATGAGGTTATTTCTTGAGACGAAGAGAACGTGAATAAATCACCTGATCCATTGTGTGCCGTGGAAGTACATTCTGCTTCTATACCACCACTGAATTTAAATACTATTTTAGAATCTTCTACCGAATATATCTCTGTTACTGCTTCTAATGTAGTTCCGATATTGAAGAGATTTCCAGAACCAGATAGGAGAAGACTGATACCAATCGTAGAATTTCCAAGTAGAGAAAGTTCTCCTCCTCCCAATTGAGAGGAAGAGAACATAGAATCCGATTGACCATCCAATCCTCGGATCCTATCACTGACAAGATAATTGTAGAAGGCAGGAGAACTTTCCTTACCAAATAATCCAATATTTCCAGATCCTTGCCAAGCTTGTGTCGCCTTCCACGAGGCTTCTCCAACACATTTAACAAATCCAAAAGATTCTACATTGCTTACATAATAAATGCGTCCATAATCTTCTTGATTGGAATTTAGATCTGTAATATTTCCATAATTTTTAAAATTATTTGGAATAGTAGATTGACTTGGAACAGTATATATTGAACTGGGATTAATTGTTACTGTAGCACCAATATCAATGCGTACAGCACATGTTGGGGCAACCGTATTAGTAGAAACAACTACAGTACCAATAGGGGTAATTACACAAGTAGTTGCGTCAATTATAAATCCAAAATCTATTTCGTTATACAGATCAATTAATGATGGTTCGTATACATATGTTCTGCTTTCTATACTACTAATAAAAACAAATAATCTACGTGCGGTATTTCCTGTAAATGAATTAAATGTTCCTGCAGTAAAGCTGCCCAAAATTTCATTGGCATTTAGTCCAACAGCGTCAGATTCTAATCCTGATATGTAAGAGTATACTGCCATAGACTAGAAAAGCATAAAAAATGGGGGATTGTATGACAACCCCCACATGATGATTAAAATTTGGGTTTTTATTATATAGTATCAGTCTAGGCTTACATTCAAAGTAACCTTAATTTGGTCTCCGCTGTTTTGAATAGCATATGGACCGTTTGTAAATCTTTCTGCAAAGAAAATGCTGCTATAAAGAGTAGCATCTCCAACTCCTTGTAGAGCAGGAGTTGTGGTAAATGTAGTTGGTGTTGGAACTTCAAATACTGTATAGTGAGCAGCAGGGATGGTGCTTGTTGTTCCTTGAGCAATATAGATAACATCACCAGGGTTTAATTTATGTGGAGTAGCAACATTACCTGGATCACTCGTTACAACAGAGAAGTCAAATTTGACAGCATCGTTTCCGTTTGATACCTGGATGTTATCAATTAATACCTTATTTAAATAAATACGCGGACCGATTTCTCCCGTTTTTGTTGTATAATCAATTCCAACAATTACGCTATCAGCAGCAATAGCGTTTGGAAGTGCAGTTTGAGAAACTACCATACCAACAGTTAAATCTTGGGCAACATTTACTCTGAAAGTTGCTGTTCCAGAGGCATTTGCAGTCAGAGCTTTATCTAAATAAACCACTGTACCACTTACACCAACAACGCGAGTTTGTGGAGCGATACCTGTACCAGTAACTAACTGACCTGGAGAAACATTTGCACTTGAACTAACACCAATTTCAAATGTTCCAGCAGTACCAGCAGTAATTGATGGCGTTACATTAACATCAAGGAGGTTAATATAATCATATCCAATAACACCTTTACAACCAGTTTTGGTAATTTGACTACCAAGAGCAACAGTACCTGCATCAGAAACACCATGAACTGTAACTGGCATGTTATTGGCGCGAGCTAGATAGTAACCATAAACACTACCAGCAGCAGAACTAAAAGTAAATACTTCTTCTGGATATGAAGCTGTAGATCTTCCTCTACCAAAAGAAACAGAAGTGCTTACTAAAGCAGTTGTAAGTTGTTGACTTAGTTCAAGATTAGTTCCTTGAATATCGACAACATAGGTGTTTGTAGGAATACCTGCACCCTCTGCATAGTCACCCTTTTTAATATCAGTAGCGGATGCAACAATAATTGAATAATCATTTACTGCGCCATCAGCAGTTGTTGTTGTAACTGGAGTTACAGTTGTGGCAATTCTCCAGCGATTACCATTTAAAAGTTTACCATACTGCTCAGTGAAATCTTGATCCTCTTCTGTTCTGTTATTGAGAACAGTTGGGTATCCAGTTGTCGCAGCAATACCATATCCACTGGTGTTCGTGGCATTATATGGTTCATAGTATTTTGTGAGAGAAGGTACATCCGACTCGGAAGGAGTGGTGTTGCTAGTATAAAGCTTTAAGACCAAGTTTCTGGGAATTTTGTGAGTCGCGTTTAACAGTGTGCGGAGCGAATCAATTTCACCCTGGTCTGTGACTAGAAGTGCCATGTAATGTTTCCTCTTTGAGTTTCTTACCTATGATAATGTTATTTATAAAAAGATTATAGTGCTAATTTTAAAGACACTACACATCTCTGAATATTTATAGAATATATGACTTCAAACTGCAAAATGTCTCCAGCATCGAGAGTTTTGTTCCAAGAAACGATTGTTGTATTCCGATTAATTCTTTGATTTGTTCCAGTATTAATATTTCCCAATTGAGGTTTTTCTGTGCCACAAATTGACGCAAAATTTGGAAAATTTATAAAGGAAGTTTTTTTGATATCAAATTGAATTTGACCATCTTGGTCTCCAATAATTGTCCATGATTGTATTTTTCCAGTTACATCTAATGTCATATCTCCTTTAATTCCTGTTGCCATAGGAGATGATCCAGAATCAACAACAAAATTAATTGTTCTTGTGAGATCTGCTGTGGTTGAAAGAGCAACAACATAAACAATATTACTGGAAACTGGAGCAGAACTAAAAATTAAATTTGTTCCACTTACCGTGTAATCAATACCAGGAACTTGTACCAATCCATCAATAGCAACAATTAATTGTTGATCATTAATCGGTGTATACGGATCACCTGCCTGGTCAATTAATGGATATGTAGTTGTTGTACCATCAAAAATCCAATTTGTTGTATTGAGAATTTCGTTCCCATACTGCAAGTATTTACTAGGTATTTCATAATTAACACCAATGTTGTACTTCTGCTGTGGTTCAGATAGTACATTGTAATTTGATTTTTTTAGAGAAATATTGTAATTTGCCATCAAACAACTCCTGGCGTTACTTCAATTACTCCTTCAATAACTCTAGTTTTAATCCCCTGAGGAGATGTCAAAACAATATCATAAACATATCGTCGTGCCTCTATGCCTGCAGTAGTTGCATTAGGAAGAGAAATTTTTAAAATCCCATTATAACGATTCACAAAGGTTATAATAAAATCTGTAAAAGTAGTAGCATGATAACTACGACGCATTTTTGCTTGCGCTGTATACCCTGTTAAATTTAAAGGTGTTGTATTTTCTTCATTTGTAATGTTAAAAGTGGCATCAAAGTCCGTTCCTTTTTCCATTAGAAGATTTAAGGGAATTGCTGCCATTATTTTTTACTTTTTAGGTATTTATGAGACTTTTTTTTGTAATGTTTAATAATTTATGGATTGTATGGATATGATTTTCCAGGACCCCATACTATATTAACGGCTGAAGGTCCAGGAGATCCACTATATGATCCGCTGAAATCATTGGTTCCTCCACTACCTCCACCAAAACTTCCTCCAACACCTCCATCATGAGTACCAGATGGATTTCCATTACCGCCACCAGATCCACCATAACCACCGTCGCCACCAAAATATGTTGAAGGGGCTCCTGCACCACTGGTTCCTTGACCATAAATGTTCACGCCACCTCCGCCGCCACCTTTTCTTTTGGTGTCGTTACTATCTTGATCAATGTGACCAGCACCACCGCCGCCACCACCACCGGATCCAGAATTACCATAAGCTACTGCGCCATCTCCACCATTTCCTGTGTATCCACCGGCACCACCGCCGCCGCCGCCCCACTGCGTTGCAACACTACCAGATCCACCATTTCCTCCACCATCTCCGGCGTAAGTTCCACCTGATCTATTTGATGTACCTAAAGAGGTGGTTGCAGAGCTGCCACCACCACCTCTTACATAAGAAGAATTTATAAAGTAAGAATCACCACCGTTGGTTGTGTTTGTTCCGGGAGCCCCAACAACTACAAGATAACTTGCTCCAGGTGTTACTGGTATATTATTTTTCCAACCTAATCCAGCTCCTCCTCCACCGCCGCCGCCGCCCTTGCCGCCACCACCAATACAGAGAACACAAACTGAAGTGACTCCAGCAGGAGCTACCCAATTAAAAGGTCCGGCGCCGGTGGAGGCACTAGAATAAAACGCAGATCCAGACGGAGTTGTTGATGTATCACTAATAGTTACAGCAGAACTTGTAGCAACAATAGTTCCACTTGTACTCCCTGTTCTGATTTGTAATTGAAAACTTTCAGAACCTTCAACTGTTAAATCGTTCGATAAGGTTCTTGTAATTGTTCCAGAATTACTACTAATGGTAAATGATCCACTTGTGGCACTATCATTAAAGTCTGATGCATTGACAGTTCCAGAGACCGTAGAAGTAGACCAATATAAAGTCGTACCATTAGAGACATTAGTTGTACTTACCGTGAAAGTGACAGAAGAACCTTCATTGACTGATGATGTTGATGGTGATACTGAATATGTTGGAGGAAGAGATGTGTCATTAATTGTTACTCCAGAACTTGTGGCTACAATCGTTCCTGAAGTAGAACCCGTTCTAATATACAATCCAAAACTTTCAGAACCCTCTGTCGTTAAATCATTTGATAGGGTTCTTGTGATTGATCCAGAATTAGCAGAAATTGTAAATGAACCACTAGTTACTCCATCATTAAAGTCTGAACCAGTAATCGATCCATAATTTGTGTAAGTAGACCAATATAATATGGTTCCATTAGAAACATTGGTGGCAGTTACATTAAATGTAACAGAAGAACCCTCAGTAACTGATAATGTATTGGGTGATACTGAGTAGGCTGGAGTTGAAATATCACTTATAGATCCTATAAATGTACGAATGTCTTGCTGCAAAACGGTGTTAGTTACAAAAGCGTCGTGTCCTCCAGTTGCATAATAATTAAAAGTTGATGTTGAACAATTCGTACAAGCGTTCAGTCCAACTTGTACTGTATTCTGCATCAAGTTAACTTGATATGAATCATCATCAAGTGCTTGAGTAAACAGTGTTGGAGATAAAGTTCCTGATAGATAACTCTTAAGCGACCTCGTATTATATGCGCTTGGATTTTCCGTTGTCGTACCAAAACCAAATCTGATTTTATTACACGTAAAGTTGTCAGTATTGTGTATTCCAGAACATCTATCTAACAAGTCAATAGGACCTGGAGCATTTGCTATAACACCATTAACAGGGTGCATCGTGTTCAATCGATGTACTAAGTAAGCACCTTGAGAATGACCAAAAGTAAATACTCTATTAACTGTTTTAGATATACCGTTACTTGACATGTAAGAATTCAAATTATTCTTAACCCACAGGAGTGCTGCTTCTGCATATACAATGTTATCTCCAAAATATAATGTAGGATAATTTAATCCAGGAAATTGTGCTGCTGGTAATGATGCATCTAATTGCCAAGCAGGAATCATATCTTGTGGATATGCTACGGAAAAAATAAGTTTATCTCTAATGTTTATTTGATCTCTCACTATAGTCATAAACGTTGATGCAGCACCAGATGGGGACACTCCAGGTGCTCCAATTGTTCCGTGATATAGCACCACTACATCTACAGACGATCCTACATTTGATGATGTTGGGTAATACAAGAATCCTCTAACAGGATACCCATTGTATGTTGTTAGGATAAGAGAAGTGGTAACTCCTGTATATGCATCACTTGTTGGTATACCACCAATCTTACCAATTGTTTGTAAAAATGGCATTTTTTTTATTCCGTAGTTCGTGAAGTTTAATTTTATTCTTCAAAAACAGGTGTCGTGAGTTCAGAGGGAGCATTCTGTGTCTCTTCCTGCTCCTCGTTGTTTGAAGATAAAAGTTCCAAAGTTTCTAGTCCTCCTTGTAACTTTATCTTATATTCTTTTAACTTTGTAAGTTGCTCCTCTGCCTGCGATATTTTTACATCGCATTCTTTGAGTTGCTTTTCAAATTCGAGTTTTAGTGATGAAGGATTCATAATTATCAATAAAAAATGATATCTGATCTATTTATTGCCCTTTTAATTAAACTTTTTATGCAAATTTATTCCGTGAAGCTAAAACTGTCCATTGTATTGTTGCATTATCGCCCGTTCTGATAATTGTATAAGTATAAACATCAATTGAGTTTGCATTTCCTCCAGGAAATGCAGTTCCACCAGACCATTTTGGTACTACCACACTATTATCAATTTTGAAAGTAGTATTACGATACGCAGTTGATCCTTGAGTCGCCAAAATTACAAAGGTGAGGGAATCACCAACTCCTATCAACTGATGCAGAGTAGAAATTGAAGGTGAGTTTCTTACATCAACAGTCCAGTCTCCACTAGCATTAGTTGTATAATAATATACTGCATTATTTTGCAAGTAAACCGTAGCACCGTTTGAACCACTCAAAGAATCCGATTTAAGCAATGCGCTTTCAATGACTCGGTTTGTATTAATGCTTGACTGAATAATTGAGACATCTAAAACTTTAGTAGATTTACTATAAGTAAATCCACTATCACCACTAAGTACGCCATTATCATTAAATTGAACTTGAGTATTTAAACCACCAGGAGTTCCGCTACCACCACCTGCTCCAGTTGGAGCAGAATTTTCCCACAAACCAGTTGAACTATTGTATGAAAGTACTTGTCCACTTGCAGGAGAAGTAATTGCTACATCATTTAGTGCATCAATAGAAAGGTTACTAATGCCAGTAATATAACCAGCAGTAGCATGGTTGCCCCAACTATATGCAGTATCCCAATTTGTTTTGTTTGTATTTGTAATTGTTGCCGCAGGCGATGCAGCAAATATTGGGTCAGTTTCTGTATATGAAGTTAAATATCCAACAGTACTATGATTCCCCCAACTATATGCAGTGTTCCAATTACTAATTTCGGTGTTTGTAATATTTTTTGAGGGAGAAGCATTGAATATAGGATCAGTTTCTGTATAAGATGTTAAATATCCAGCATTAGCATGGTCGCCCCAACTATATGCAGTGTCCCAATTAGAAATCTTAGCTACATCTTTAACCCAATAACCAGCAGTAGCATGGTTGCTCCAACTATATGCAGTATCCCAATTTGTTATATCTGTGATGGTGATACTACCAGCAGGTGATGCAACAAATATTGGGTCAGTTTCTGTTATATTTACATTAGACCATTGTATTCCACCATTACCATCTGCTGTAATAACTTGTCCTGCATTACCAGTAGGATTGGTGCCATAACCTATTGATATACCAGCTCCACCCACAAATGATATTAGTCCGTTTAGATAAGGTCCTCCAACAATTTTTTCAATTTCAATACCGCCGAGGGCCACGATTGGGTCACCCGTTGTAATACCTTGTACATTTCTCCACTTGCCATTAGTATATGTTAGAAAGTGACCCTCATCTAAAGGCAGAAATCCAGGACCGCCTGGTGGAGTGATTTCAACATCAGTTAAACCAAGAAGAGAAACAGAAGTTAAATATCCAGCACTAGCATGGTTGCCCCAGCTATATGCAGCATCCCAATTAGAAACATTAACAGAAGACAAAATGAAATTGATTGCATCTAGATCAACTGCAATTTCGTTGATTTCTTGCCTTTGTTCTTCAAATGTAAATTGTTTATTAACGTTCCTAAGTACCATTTGATTGTATTAACTGACGTAGTAAAGATTTGATTTCACTAATTTCATTTTTCATGAAGTCTATTTCTTGCTCAAAATTACGAAACTTATTTTTAGATTTTTTATATTTTTCAAAAGAAGATCTGTCAGTATTTATGATCGCACCTGTATCAGCGTCACGATATAAATGATCTTCATTTTTTACTTTGATATGTTTCATATCAATATGATGCTACTGCTCGTAGATCTTGTACTTTAGGAACAAATGCAGGATTACTTGACTTCATAATAATTTTAATTGCAAACGATGAGAATTCTGGAAGATTATCAACACTGTATGACAATTCTTGGTATGAAGATTGTTTCTCTGTAATTGCACTAATAGAATTTTCTGGAGAAGCAAGTATAACATTATCGGGAGCTCCATTAGTATTAAAATATTCCCATTCGATATCATCAAAATTTTCTTGTGATGAAGATTTCTTGATTCTGTAAAGAATACGAATATTTTCAATATCAGTAGTATTTACAGTTGTTCTTACATCAATACCCGTTGCTGGATTTTCAATAGAAATTTCTTTAGTAACATATTTTGCAATGCTTGAACTATTTTTTGATTGAACGTCACTTGTAAAATCTACACCATCAGAATATGTAATTTTTGATACTTCAATAAATTGATTTTGATTTTCGTTTTGACCCGGATATGAAATAAGATCTCCAACTCTAAAGATATCACTGGTCTGACTATCTACACTAGAATTTCTATTAAATACCGATCCAGAACCTGTAGTTGGAATAGGTGAGTCATAGTCATTATTGATAGGAAGTTTGTCATTAACAACCGTTAGTTCGCCAGTCTTCTCATTCCAAGAAATAATTTTTCCAGAAATCTTATTTGAATATAATTGAGCTGGGACTGATGGATTTCTTGCTGTTACATAAGTTGGAGGAACCAATGTATTGGGGATTTGGAAAATTTGTTTTGATGCCCCAGCAGAAGATACTTTGATAGGATTTGCAAAAGTGCTGGTTTCAAAAGTTAATGTTTCCCCAGCAGTAAACGCATTTGTTGTTTTAATCTTAACGTAAATTACATTTTGTTCAACACGAACAATTTTGCCAGATGCATTTGTTGTACTTCCCGTTACAATTTGATTTAGTGCAATTGTTTCCGATTGTTGTACACCAGTAATAAGCATTGAATATACTGGATAAAATTCTAAGATTTGATTTCTTCTTCCAAAACGAGGCTCTTTTCCTTTAGCATTTTCAATCTTATTTGTAATAGTCTTAATAGATGCTCGGGACAAATCAACTAATGGTGATAGTGTTGATGTTTTACTTGAAAGTTCAATTTTATATGTCAAAGATCTATCAATGTCATTGATTGTTTCGTTGATTCTGGAAGTAATAATTTTTTGATTGATAAAGAATGCCTCTTCATTCAAAAAAGTTTTTTCATAGTCTGTTTGTGAATAAGACGCAAAAGTTTTAACATTATCATCAACAGGAGAAATATTTGTCGTCTTAATAAAACTATCAATTTTTGTACTACTAAAAGATAGTACAGGAATTGACGCAAAGATTTTTTCATACTTTCTATTATATGAAGATAAGATACTCGATCCTCCACCAAATGCATTTGCAGATGCTCTATTAATAGAAATTAGTGAATAATAATCAACTCCAGGATTATATACTTTAAATAATTGACTATTTAATTGAGAGGACGATAAACCACCAACATCTTGGGCACCTCGGAAAAATACATACGAGTTTTCGTCAGAATCAAATCCATGATCTGGATGATACACTTTAAATATAAAATTATTATTTTTAAATAAATCTGAGGTTGCAGTTGTATTTGATTCTGCATTCGTTTCAATAGAATTGGGATCTAACTTTTCATATCCAAGATTTTCATTTGTTAAAAGTAGTGTTGCTGTTCTTGAAATATCAAAGTCTGCACGATACATTTTAAACTTAATATCTTCAAATAAATCTTCCGTCCAGTCATTTGTATTTTGAGATTTAAATAATGAACCCAATGCCGGTTGAGTAGTAACGATGGTACTAGTAGCAATTTCAATTTCTCCCAGTTTAGATGCCCAAATTTCATAATCAATAGAATCTGTTTCAATTGATAACGCATATTCTGTATCATTTTGTAAATAAACTGGATAATCAAATCTAAATTTTGTTGGCGTAATTGACCTTGTTGTTCCAACGTCATCGGTTGCAATACCCATGCGAACTGCTGGAGTGTCGATTGTAATAAAAGCTTCGATTTCAGCACCAGCAGATCCAGTTCCAGTCCCATTAATTACAATTGCTGGTGGCTCTGTATATTCAGAACCAGATAATACTAATTCTGTATCATAAATCTTACCACCTGATACTCTAACGGTAGCGGTTGCATTTCCACCACCAGGAAGTTGTGGACTCTCAATAGTTAGGAAAGCAGATTCATAACTAGATCCGGTGTTTTTCACACGCAAATCTGTAACTCTGCCAGAATCTTTTACAATTTTTAAAGTTTTAGTAGTGTTATTTAAATTATTATTGGTTATAATTGATGGAACAGATAGATTTTCATCTGCTTTAAATGATATACCGTTGTGGTTACTAGTAACTAATGTATAGATTTGATCGTTTGTTAATGTAAACACTCCAGATGAAGATACTGCTAATTCAATGTTATTTTTATCAAAAATTCTTGAAATCGGACCAGATGCGTTAGAAGAAGAACCAGTTACCTTTTCTCCTTTTACAATTGTTAAAGTGTCGCTCGCAATAACTCTCAAATATGTTCCTGGTAATAACATTTGTTGAGATCCTGGAATAATATTCTTTCCTGGTTTTCCGTTTTCGATATCAGTCAAATAAACTCGTAATGGAATTGTTGAACTTTTCTTGGAGAAAAATAGATCTACAGCTGTTACAAATACACCACCTTCAAACTTTTCAATTTTAAAAGTTTGTGTCATTGGATTTGGTTTGACTGGATTATCAGTGTTGCTACCAGTTACTTGAGTACCTTCATTGGATTTAAAGTATGCAGGCGATGTTGAAACAATAGAAGATTTATTTTCTGGTAATAATCCAGTAGCATAGAACTTAATTTCTGCATAAGTATCAATAGTTTCTTTTGATGCATCGGTAGAACTAGAAGTAAATCGGATTGTTTTTGCTCCAGTAGTAAATCTAATTTCTTCAGCATCATCATCATAAACAACGGTATCTACATTTCCAGACCAAATAGCATTTTCTTTTGGCGGGTTTCCAGCTGGAACTAAAATAATTCCACTAGCATTACCATTTTCGTCTGTAGTAATTCTACCATTAAATGCAGTTAAGGAGTTTCCAGCAATTCCTGTATAACGTGCATCTGGATTAACCCACCTTGCAATATTTCTGCCCTCCATAAAAACAAAAATATTTGTATTGGGTTTTAACCGATTAATAGTATATTTGATTGGAATACTTCTAGCAAAAAATGATAGAGATGTTGCAACTACATTAGATCCAATTCCTTTTGTACTGATACCTTTACCAATTTCATTATTTTCAGGACTAATATTGGAAGAACTTGATATTGAAGCTGTAGCAACGCTAGAATCTGAGAGATTTGTATTTACTTCAGCAAACGATCCAATATTGAAAAACGACCTGTTTGCACCCAACCAATTAATTTTATATGAATTAAATAAACTAGAAAATGCATCTTTTAGTTTATTTTTTGCTAAAAAGATAGAATATAAATTTGTATTATTATCATTAACTAAAGGAGCAACGCTAGTATCATACCAAGAATCGACATTTGGAGCAATATTTGCATCTCCTGCATATTGAAGAACAACAAATGGATTTGGATTTACGGTCTTTGTTGCAAATGAATTCCCCAGCAATTCTATTTCTGATTTGATTGGAAGAGTAATACGATCTCCCATTCTTTTATATCCAGATACAGATCTTTGATCTTCTCTAGTATTAACTTCGACTAATGAAAAAGAATCTTCTTTTGATTGTGGTCTCAAAACTGCCTGCTGGGTATCAATAGCACACTTGTAGTCTAATGATTGCAATGAACCAATTTTATGAGTTTCAAAATTGTCAACAATAAATCCACTCTTGTAACGATTTGTTCCTGTAGAATCAACGATTTGCATATTTAATGCTTGCTGCTCAAGAACACTGAGAAGAGTATAGTATTCAAGACGCTCTATTCTTTTTTCTAGTTTACCAATATCACGCATTGTATAACGCTTATTATCAACTGAAGTAATTCTTACATCTTTGCTGCTTTGAGTAAAAGCAGGAACATACAAGTAATATAATGGGATGGCGTCATTAATTAAATCTGGTCTAGTTGGATTTAAAGATGAATTGCCTTCTTTTAAAATAAATTCTCCTTTTTTATTTAAGAATACTCCGTCAATACGATCTAAATATTGTTTTTGCGTAAACGAAAAAGTAAATTCAATATTAGAATCTGGAGCTGGGGTGCTTGCAACTATACCACCAGTTCCAGTAAACGCCCTGGTAATTGAAGATGAAAGTAAAGAAGTATTTTGGAATCCAGAAATAATTGAATTGTTGTCTATTTTTGGTCTAAAATCTAAAACATCTTTTAAAGAAACTTTTCCTAAAGATGGAGAATTATATGATGGAATTTGATCTGACGTTACTCCTGCTTCATGTAAATATGAATCAACAGTACAAAAGTCTCCCTGAGTATGCTCAAAATAATCAAATGCAACAACTAATTGCCCAACAGTTGGTTGAGATCCTGGCTTTAAAATAATTCTAGAGACATCATAAATTGTATCTCTCTGACCATCATCAAAAGTAAATCTACTAGTAACATCAACACCGCTTACTAGCTTACCATTTCTATCTACAATAGGTGCTTCTGATGCAGATCCTTCATACACATATCTCAATTTAAACACATCTGCGTAACTAGCTACATCTAAACTACCAGTATCGTAGTCCTTTCCTCTCAAAGGAATGATTCTATCTCTGGAAGAATCAATAATAATTCTTTTGTTAATAACAGCAGTCTTTAGTCTTGGTTTTGCTTTTGATACTTCTAACGTTGCTGTTAGTTTTAACGTCGGATATTTGCCGTTCGTTGGAACAGTGCCAAAATAATTTAATGGAAATTTGAGTTCGACACTTCCAGAAGTTAAACCACTTGTTGCATCGGTAGACGCTTTAATACTTATTTGTTCAGAAGTAACATATACAATATCACCAGTTTTAATATTAGGAGCATCTCCGGGGTTAAGAATAGTAACCAAGAAGTTACTTTCACTAAAAGAAACAAACCGCTGAGTTCCAAATGGAAGTTGTGCTGCAAATGTCAGTCCCTGCTGTGTACCATTTCCGGTACTTACAAAATCTCTTCTTAGATAATAAGTAATTTTTGAATCTTCACTATTTGCAACAATTGAACTCAATTGACTTGTTCCAGTTTTGTAAATTAAAGTCCCCATGTTGAAATTATCTATTGCTGGACGAACTCGTACAACACTAGTATTGTCAACATCATTTGGCAGAGAACGATCAAAATAAATTCTTGATTTTAAAATGCCTTCTGGTTTTGTTGCTTGTTGTACAATACAACGTACTACTGTTCCCGAAGTATCTGTAATTTGAATTAAGTCATTTTGTTGTAAAAATTTTGTTGCGTCTCCACCAAATCCGTTACACTCAATATATTTTCTTCCCTGCTCGCCACTAAATGTAAAATCTGTAATTCCAATAGTTTCTGTATATTTTTGTTTGCCAAGTTCAACATCTGAAGTAAATATGTTTGTATTTCCAGAACCAAATTCAGCAAAAAATGATTTGACATTTTGTGGTGTATATGTAGTGACTGCGTTTCTAACTAAAACAGGAGTTACAACAGCTGCTGTTGTAATACCACCACCGCCTGTTGCTTGTATTATATTGATAATTGGTGGTTTGGAATACTCTTGGTTGAAAACTTCTCTATTTACGATATCTGCGGAAACCAACGCCCCAGAATTATTGAGTCTTAAATTTACTTTTGTATTATCATAATCAATACCATCAACTCTAATTTTTGTTCCTGGAGCGTAATTTAATCCTCTTTTATTAACAATAAAATGGGAAATTGTATTATCTTTGGCAATTCTCAGTGAATTATTACTTTCATCAAAAATAGTTTCTCCAGATTTAAAAGTTCCAAATAAAGTTTTTACCATCAAAGTTTTTCCAGATGTATAGAAACCAATATCTGAATTGCTCGCAGGACCGCCTTCTACGACCCCGTAAGCGCCGCTTTCAGCACCGTAGATATATTTACCTGGCGTGAAGCTATCGGCGACTGTAATCGCTTCATCGAGGGTAATTTTGGTAAAGAATTGAGGATCAAAGTATGAAAATCCAAAAATAGTATTATAAACAGCACTGCCATCTTCTTTTCTGCCTTTAGAGACAATAATGTCAGTATCTGGATTGAATCCAGTTCCTCTTTCAATAAGAGTAAAGTTACTTGGTTTTATAGTTCCAATAACAGGGGTGATTGTTTCATTATAATCAACAATGTTTCCAAATGGTGTTGCTCCACTAATTGCATCATTTTGAGTTAAGTAAATTTCTCTAAAATTTGATCCAGAACCAAGATCATATTCTTTTAGATAATTATCTAGATAATCTTTTCTGCCAGAAACTGTTAATTCTAAAAAGGTCACCGATCCAGTAGGATCTACTTCTACTCTTTTCACTTTTGAGAATGCTATTGATTTTACCGATGCAGCTACAGATGGTTGTCCTTGATCTGTTCTTGTTTGTACAAACCAAATAGTTCCAATAGTTGATACAAAATTAGAACCACTTAAAGTAGAATAAGTATTTGCATATTGGGAATTGACAGCAATGTAAATGGTTTTGATACCAGTTTGGATATCAAAAAAACTTCCTCTCAAGTTTAACGTTTGTTTAGGATCATTTATACCTTCTGTATTATTTAATCCAATAGATCCATCATTGAAAACACAGGATAAAAATACATTTGGATATGCAGTTAACTGTGGTGCCTCGGCGTTTAGTGGGACACTACCGTAAGTGTTAGTAATTTTATATGTTGGAAGACCTTTTGTTTTAATTCTAATATCTTCTCGATCTAATGTTTCTCTAGCTTTATTTACAGTGATATATTTTGTTTCTTTATTTACAATTTCAAACCCTTTGATGTATGCTTTTCCTGGTCCAACACTTGCTAATAATTTTTCCCTAGCTTTTTCTACCGAGTCACCATTTACCAAATTGAATTCGTCTTTTGAATACACACCCAGATTTCCATTTTCCTGATAATACTCTCTAATATCAAGAGAAAAATCATCAACAACATAATCACCAGATTCATCATAAGTTCTTCTGGCAAGAGTTTGTTCTAAAAGATTATAATCAGTTTGAGTTACCTGAGACTGTATAGAACCTAAACGAACGGAAAGAAGTTGAATAAAATTTTTATCAGTAATTTGATTTAATGAATACTTTATTAAGTCTAAAGAAATTTTTAATCTGTGCGCCCCAGGAGAAGTATAATTACTAGATCCAATAGCGTTATCATACAGAGAATTATCTTCTTCAGCAGTTACAATACTTTCAGAAATTTTAAATCCAATTTTTGCAGATGGTTTATCGTAGTAATTATCAATTACTAATAACTGCGGGTTATTTTTTACAAAATAACCATTAACAAAATAAATTCCTTCTTCTACTTGTACAGCAGAAGCATATCCCATTGCTGGACTTTCAAGAGAAGATTTTACTCCAGTATCAGGATTAGTAACTTCAATACTTGTTGGTAAAACACTGCCGTCTGTTCCCACAACCAGTAGAGGAGTATTTATACCATCAACAACTTCTAGTGTTTCACCTTGACGGAATGTTTCTTCGTTCCCATCATTACCACTATTTGTATAATTTACAAAGATAACATCTGATGTGCTGTCGGTAGCTGTAATTGCATCAATTACAGTTGCTGTTACTCCAGAAGTAATACCTTTTAATTTTTCTAATTTTAATTGAGAGATATCATATTTTTTATATACAATCTGCCCATCTTGATTAATTGGAATTTCAGATACCGAAGACAGTTTTACAAAATTTAATTTTGTATTTAATCCAACTTCTCCTGGAATTACAAGTTCTCCTTGCTTGAAGGAATACTTACCAAATTGCTCAATTTGATTTTGTAAAATAGATTGTAGCTGCGTTAATTCTCTTGCCTGAATAGAATACCCAGGACGGAATAAAACTTTATAAAAATTCTTATCCTGGTCAAAGTCATTGTAGAACGGAGCTACATTCAGGTTTGTCTTTTGGGGCATTTCGCAAGATCTCTAAATCTAAATTGAAATTAGAATTCAATTACTAGTTTAATGTCCTCAATTTGATCAGGAGCTCTAGTAATTTGTCTTCTGTTTTCTATGTATATGATTTCCCCAGAGTTTGGTTCAATTTCTGGAACTGATAAACCGCCAACAAAACTAATATCTGCAAGAATTGCATTTTGAGTAGTATCAATATTTCCTGATGCAGTTGATGACTGACCAACAATAGCGTTTGCTGCATTTGATTCAAATAAATAAACTTTTCCATTATGTGTATGTAAATCTGGAGATTGGAAATATTTAAGAATTCCGTTTGTGGAATCCCAAGAAACTACCGTTCCTTTTGCTATCCCACCAGCAACTGTTTGCTTAATTACTTCGTCTGGCATATAATCTGCCGTTGCTCCATTTACTTTAGCAACTCGTGTTCCACGAAGAGTACTACTAGAAGCAAAAGTTGTTGATCCATATTCATAGGGATCTTTAATAATTCCAATGCTACGGAAATCATTATCAACGGGGAAGTCTCCTTGACCTTCATCGTATGTCAAACGAATGTTTGTCATAATTCTTTTTGCAAATAATTCCTCCTCTGCATTTGATCCATGACCACCAATTGGAGACATAACAACCTCAATCGCTGCAGTTCCAGTAAATGGAGATACATTTGATGTTAAGGTTGCATTTGTATATACGTTTGCAGTTTTTAGAATTACATTGCCATATGTATATTTCGTACCTTTTTTATGCATTTTGCATGAAATAATAGATCCAGATCCATTAGTTTCAAACTTAACAATTGCTCCGGTGTTAGTTCCAGATCCAACTCCATCACCAAATACAGGAGTATAAAGAGTTTCAGATGCAGGAAGACCAGATCCAGCATTTTTGATTACAGCAACATCAATAGACCCACTGACCGCATTTGCTTCAACAGCAACTCTAGAAGCTTCTCCAACTTCAGCAATTGGCATAAAGTCTGAAGATAAAAATGCCAATACATCACTTGTGGTTAGCGTATACATATGTTTCCAAATGTATCCTGCAGTTCCTGTTGGCTCTGTGTAAATTCCGTTAGCAAACGTACCTTGACCAGCAGTTGGTTGTAAAGATGGTTCATAAGTTACATTTTGACCAGTTGGATTTGTTGCTGACTGACCATTGTACAGGCACTTAAATACTTCATATCTAGAGTTCATCACATAGAACTTTGAAGTGGATAATGAAGTTGAACCTAGTGCTGTTTGAATACCAATTGCTCCACCGCCCCCTGGGGTAGCAGAGTAATTTGGACGATACATATCAAACTTTTGATTCAGTGTCGTGTTCCAATTGTAACGAGGAACAACAAGACGAGCAAAAGGAGATGTAATTCTTTTGGCAGCAATCATCTCTTCATAAGTTTTTCTCTTTTCAATTTGATTATCAAGTGGCGCCGGAGGAGAATTTTCAGTTCCATATCTATAAACACCGGACTTAGCAGTTGCAGTTGAAGTTCCACCAGTGATAGTAGTTCCAAATGCTGGAGTTGTAGTTGGTGTTGGCAGAATACCTGTTAAGAGAAGACTGTTTGGGTATACAGCAGAAACAGATCCACTCCATCCCCCACCGCTAACAGTTTCACCAACTTGGAATGTTCCAGTTACATTGAAGATTTCGAGATAACTATCCCAACTGGAAGATCTACCAATAAAAAAGTACATTCTTGTACGATTTGCATCAGCGTCATTAGAACCTTCGCTTAGGGATTCTAGAAACTGTTTCGCATTAAAAATTCTAAAATTTTCTGAAATTATAGCTGCCATAGCACTTTTGTCTGTATAGGGATACTGAATCCGAGTTATTTATATTTATTTATAGGGCGTTTCTAATATAGGAACCAATTGTGTGTTCCTGGATAAGAGAGTTGTTAACAGCTCTAGTACAGTTTAAAAAACGATCCGTAAGTTTGTTAGTATAAGATATTTGTTCTTTTCCAATTAATATAGTTCCAGATGATGCAAAGTTGGTAGTGTTTGCATATACAACAACACCAGTTGATAGATATCCAGCATCACCAAAGTTTGGAAGATCTGAAGTATTTAATTGAGTTAAGTAATTATTAATAGATGGATATCCAAGATTAATTGTGTATCCAGGACTTAGTATATTAGAATTTTTTAAAGTTTCAAAATCATCAATTACAAACCCGTACATATTAAATTCTTCAATGGTCACAGCAGAAACAGAAATACCAGTAGAAGTTAGAATATCTCCAGTATTCATAAACTTTGCTCCTTCCCATTGACCAAATGTTGGACCAAGTGTATTATTTTCAAGTATTGAACCAAATGTTGCAAATCCCAATTCATGATAGAAAGTCCATGCAGTTGTTGTTGTTAGCAATGATTGAGATTCAAAAGTTCTATCAATAACACTAGTTGTAATAATATGTGCAGAATTTTGAATAAGTGGATTTTGAATTCCGGCAATCGAGGTTGGGTTATAAATGACATACTCTTTTTTGAAATTGAGTAACGGAGCAGTATTTAATTTTCTATTAATAATAAGAGTTATATCATATCCAGACGGAACGAATACTGATGCATCAATAGTAGCAAAATTTTCAATTCCTTTAACTCTACTAAGACTGTAATTTACTGCTACTGGTGATTGTTTAATAATTTGAGTTCCGATGATTAAACTGTGAGAAGTATCAATTTTTCTACCATTTTTCTTAACAATATCATATTGTCTTGCAGTAACTACTTTTGGTGCGGTTGTATATCCACTACCACTATTTGTTAAGACAATATCAATAATTTGACCACGAGATACAATAACTTCTGCTTTTGCGCCACCACCATTTTGATCTACAGGAATAAAATGCAATACTGGTGGAGTTTCATATCCATATGCTGTTGTTGGTTGAATAATTCCTTTATTATACAACAATTGTAAATCTTTTTTATTCCACTCTAAAGAAGAAACTTTGCCATTTTTGATTTTACAGGTTACACTTAGACCAACGCCCAATGTTGATCCATTATAGTTTGTTGTTATGACTGATCCAAAGAAATCGTTAGAAACATCAACACCAGGATTATAATTTTTTGGATTAACATATCTTGGGAGCTCATTAATTGTTCTATATTCTTTTTCTCCATCAATTTTAACTATATCGCCAACGTTCAAATTAGCAAGCAATCTTCTTTTTTTATAGAATGTCTCATCTGCAGATTTTGTTCCATATAACCATTTTGCAGAATTTCTTTGCATCCTATAATTATTATCAAAATCTCTAGTAATTTCAAGTGTATTTGTTGTACCAGTCAGTTCGTATTCATCTGAAAAATCAGACTTACTAGAGAAGAAAATAGATGAATTGTTTAAATCTGGATTATTACCAGCAAGGACAATAATTAATGATTGATTTGTACTTGTAAAGGACTTAATGTTACCTATGAATTTCTTAATACCACCAACTTTTTGGTATGCAACTTGAAAATTTTCATACGAAGTGTTGTACCAAGTTTTCCAATCAGTGAAATCGTTGTTTGTTGTTGATGTGCAAGTAATTTTTATATTATTATAATAAGTATTTTTTTCAAAATCATACAGAGTGACGGTCTGCTTTGTGTCTCTTCCATATAGAAGGATAATCTCAACACTATTATCAGTGTAAATTGGTTTATCAAATCTGATTGCTGGTCCATTAATTGAATATGATTCTCCATCTACCTGGAGAACTCCATCAAGAAATACATACGCAAATCTTGAATCGTCAATATTCTGAACTTCCTTATTCTCTGAATTTAAAATAATAAATGGTCCAGCAGATCCGTCAAGAATACCAGATTTGTCAATTTCGCAGCGATAATAATTACCTACACTGTGAGCAAAGAATTTTTCAACTGCTAATGGTTCTTGTACAGTTTTTGTATTTTCTTCTTGCCCCCAAATTGGTGGTGAAGAAAAGACAACTTTATTTGGAACAGATGATCTATCAATAAAATACGAAGAATCATGTTGTAGAACTCCACTCAACGCGATGAAAAGATTTTCATTCTCTTGTGTATTTACAGGAGATCCATCAGTATAGTAGAGATCAAAAATTGTATTTTCACCATTAAAGTAGTCTGGTTTAGATATATCAGCAGTTCCAGGACCAGTTGTAAGTGTTTCTCTTATATTTTCATATAAAGAATCTAATGAAGATGCAACATCTTCACATTCTGTAAATGTATTATATTTTAATCCGGGATCAGCAATCAAATTATAATTAGAATATGATCGTAAATTTGTCCAATACCCAGTTGAATTTGGATTTTGAGGAATAGTATCAATCCTACCAGGACCACCTTCTAATATATCTTCAACTATTTGTGCGTAAGTTAAAATAGCACTTTTAACTTCCTGACAGTATGGATTTACAGTATCAATACGAACATTAGAATCAATTATAGGAGCAATTATTGTTGTGCCAGAAATTTGATTTAACATCGCATCAATCATAAGAATTGCTGCTTGATTATAAGCATAAATTGATTCTATTAATTCCTTGGCAATATGAACTCGTTTATTGTTGACAAAATAAGAATTTCCAAAAGCAATTACCTTTTCATTACCACCGTATCTCAAGGAATGTGCCACTGCATCGACAAAAATACCAATATCTCTGAAACACAAATCTTCTGTTTTTACCCAAGATGATATTCCAGTATTTTTTGTTACTGTTGGTTTTTGACCATTTGTAATCGCTGTTGTTAAAATAGAAAATAGGGACGAAATTGCAGAGTTTACATTAGCACACTCAGGTACTTTTGTAATATTTGGATCTGTCACAGCACCTTGATTCGCAACCGCAATCAAACATAATTGTTTAGCATAATTAAATGCATATACAGATTGAGCCTCTTCTCCGTCTAGTCCATCGTGATTATCAAAGTAAGCATTCGTAACTTCTATGGTTGTAGAATTTCCACCTCTTGCGACATCTTCTGCAATAGCTGCTAGAATAATTTTTAAATCTCTTCCACATTTTTCAGTAGCGTATTGTGCTCCATAAACAGTAGTTAATTCTATAAGTGTTTGTGAAACAATATCGGTTAAATTTTTATAAATTAATCTTCTTGCATCTTTAAATCTATATGCAACTGTTGGCACATTAGGATAGACAAATCCAGGATATTTTTCATAAATTCTGTAAGCTGCTTCTCTTTGAATATTAATTTTATTAGCAGAAATTAAATCAGCAGCATCAACAAAAGTACCAATGTTTAATCCGCTCATAATAAATGTAACCACAGGAGCTCCTGGTGTAATAGATGTAGCAGGAGGAGTGATAAAATATATGTACGGTACTGGGAGTTGTAAATATATTCCAGGAGCAATTTGTACAATCGATGAGGTTGTGGTTACATTAGAATTTGTAACTGTGTTAGAAGTAATTTGTAAAATATTTTGCTGTGATAACGGAAGGGCGTTTTTACTTAATTTAATTTTTCTATTGTCTAAAATTTCTGTAACGATTGTATCTGAAGCAAATGCTCTTCCAGCACTTATTTTCATACCAATGGCAATATTATCAGTATCAGTAATTTCTACGATATCTTGTCCAGGAGTCCATGATGCTTGTCTTTCAACAACATCCCAATTTCTCATTGCTAGT
>Ga0194134_10001957_pt1 | contig 25701 bp, 20 predicted proteins | sample TA2KigOff0mmetaG_FD_148602 | JGI IMG/M metagenome (GOLD analysis project Ga0194134, IMG submission 148602) | Freshwater microbial communities from Lake Tanganyika, Tanzania - TA2015056 Kigoma Offshore 0m | ecosystem: Environmental > Aquatic > Freshwater > Lake | place: Tanzania: Lake Tanganyika... | reverse complement strand
GCTCCGAGGGCGGAGTCGCCAAGTGGTAAGGCAGGGCTCTGCAAAAGCCCCATTCGTCGGTTCGATTCCGACCTCCGCCTCCAATTCCAACCGCGTGTGCGGCAGGGAGTTGCGGGGCCAGGGGCGGGAACTTCCAGTGAAACTTCCAGTGGGAAGGCAACTCCGCCACTAGGCCGGCACTCCGGCCTAGAAGGCGGCCAGTCCTCTCTCACGGCAGTATTTCGCGCGGCTCTACGATCACAGAGCATGAATGCGCGCTATCGTTGTTTCCGCCGGGCGAGCGGGGTGTTTTACCTCGAGGACACCACCACGCATCAGCAGTCCAGCCTCAAGACGCGGGACAAGCACGAGGCCGCGCGGTTGACGCACGCGCGCAACGAGGCGCACCTCCAGCCGCAACTGAACCGGCGGATTGCACAGGCGTATCTGGCGGCCGGCGATCCCCAGGCGCTGACGCGCACATGGCAGGACGTGATGGAGGCGGCGGTCCAGTTGAAGAGCGGGGCCAACCAGGTCCGCTGGGCGACGGCGATCCGGGAACCGGCGCTGCTCGGCCTGGGCAAGGTGCCGCTGCTGGAGACGCAGGCCGACCACCTGCTCAAGGCGCTGCATCAGGGCACGGTGTCCACGAACGTCTATCTGCGGCGCCTGCACAACTTCGCACTGGACATGTCCTGGCTGCCGTGGCCCGTCATCCCGAAACGGCAGTGGCCGGCCGTGCGCTTTAAGGCCAAGCGGGCCATCACCTGGGAGGAGCACCAGCGCATCGTGACGCGCGAGCCCAACCTCGAACGACGGGCCTACTACGAACTCATCTGGCACCTGGGCGGCGCCCAGGGCGACATGGCGAACCTCCGGGCCTCGGACATCGATTGGGAGCGCCAGACGATCAGCTTCTTCCGCCAGAAGACCCGGGAGCTTTCCCTGCTGCGCTTCGGGGAATCCATGGCGGCGATCCTGCGCCAACTGCCGTCGGTGGGACCGCTGTTCCCGTATCTCCGCACCGTGCGGGCCAACGACCGGGCCACGGAGTTTCACCAGCGCTGCGTGGGCCTGGGCATCCAGGGGGTCAGCCTGCATTCCTACCGCTATGCGTGGGCCGAGCGCGCCCGGGTCGCTGGGATGCCGGAGCGCTTCGCGATGGAGGCGCTGGGGCACAACTCGAAGGCGGTCCACCACGCCTACTCCCGGCGGGCGCTGGTGCAGGTGCCTTCGCTGGAGGAATACGAACAGTCGGCCGCGGCCAAAGTGGTTCCGATGGCCCGGGCGGCCGTGGGTGCGTAATAGACGAGAACAAACTTCTTTCCTGCTTATTTCAGGGGTTACTTCCACGGGTAGGAGAGGTTATTTCAGCATGGGTTGAGCTGCACTTCCGTTTCGTTTCCGCAAGGTGGCGTCGAGTTCGGCGGTGGTTGGGTTCAGTTCCAAGACTTTGGCAACCTGGGCGAGGTGCGTCTGAAACGCCGCCAAGTTTTCCTCAAGCTGCTGGATGCGGTCGGTCTTGAGTTTTGCTTCCTGCTCCACCCGCGCCAGCGAGCCTTTGAGTATTTCGACTTCGACCCCGGTGAACTTCTTGTCCAGCTCCTCCATGTCCACGCCGCTGCGGGCGATGTAAACGTCGGGCATGCGACTGGAAAACGCCCAGCCGTAGCGGATGCACAACTGCTGGCGGTTGAGCTTGCTGGCGTAGTAGGTCGCCGAGCTGTGACGGAAGAGCAGGAAATGGAGCCGGCGGCCCAGGACACGCTCGCCGAGCCGCTGAAGGAAACAGCGGGCCGCGATGTAGGACGAAGCGAACACGGCGTCCGTGGACTTGATGCCAGCCCGTTCCCGCTCCCGGAGGTAGTCGCGCACGGCATCGGCAGTGTGGCCCCAGAAGAGCGACACCGTGCGCCCCTTGGTCTTGCTATATTGCGCTTTGAGCGTGATCCGCACGAAAGTCCGCTCCTGGGTGGGGAGCTGGATGTCCTCATAGCGGATGTTGTGGAATTCCGTGGCACGCGACCCAAGGTCGAAGAGCACCGCAACGAGGAAACGCTCCTCCGCGCTCCGGCACGCCTGGTAAAGGCACTCCGCCTGCGCCTCACTTAGGAACTCGGGGTCCTTGTTCACCGGGCGGGTGTCCAGCCAGTCGGTCAACTGACGCGCGCGCTCGTCGCCCAGGCGCCACCGGAGATAAACCCTGAGCGCGCGGCGGATATCCACTTTGGAAGCGTGAGCGTAGGGCCGGCCGCGGTTGCTGGCGAGCGTCCCTGAACCGAGCGCCTTCTCAAAACGCTCGATGTCGTTGGCGTTCACCCGGAGTGATGACTTGCCGAAGAACACAAGCGGGGCGCGGAGGACATCGGCGTATTTGACTTGGCGGCTTTCAGAGATCTTCCTCCCTTTGTTGACCTTGCCCAGTTCAAGGTCTTCGAGAAAACGACCGATGGCCCGCTTCTCCTCAGCAGTCACCGGCCACTCCTGCAAGCTGCGCAGGCGCCTTGCCACGTTGCGGTCGTGGATCTCGATCTTGCCCATCATGGGCTGTAGAGCGCGTCGGGGTATTTAAGCTTTGCGCCAGTGTAGCGACTTTGCCGCAAGCCCTCGCCGGGAACTCAGCGGAGTCGCTACAGTGAGCGACTACCTGAATCCTCTGGACGCTCGCCGTTCCTCCGGCTGGAGGGAGAACACATCTTTTCCCGCTCCTGAACGAGCTGCAACAGCAGCAGCAGGACTTCATCCGGGCATGAATCCAACAACCGTCGCAGTTCAGCATCACGTTCCTTCCGGCTGCATTCGGGAGAGTCCTGGGCTTGGGCCATGGCCAGAGCACCGGTCCCGCCGTTAAGAAGTTGACGTTCAAAACGTTCGGAACCCGCGGGCTGGCAGCATCCGCGGATTCACGGGCACCGGGAGTATTTCCCACACACTTACGTGTGTAATGAATCAGACTGGCGGCGAAGGAAGATGCGGTAAGGCCGGTGGGACTTGTTCCGCTGCGCCTGCACGCGGTCGTAGAAGATGGGCGGCAGGCGGTCACTCCCCTGCGGCACCGTGTTCGCCAGATATTTCAGCGCCAGCGTCACCGCGTAGCTGCTCCGGCGGCAGAGCTTCATCAGCCGGGAGAGCGACAGCGGATACTCGTAGCACGGCCGCGTCCGGTGCAGTTCACGGTAATAAAACTCGATCCGGTCCAGCACCAAGCGCAAGAGCCGCTGCTGGCGCTCGTCCAGTTCCTCCACCACCCCCGACCTAATCCAGACCCGCTGCTCCATCACCTGCTCCGGTCAGTTCGACCTTGGGAAACCGCACCAGACAGGGATCCGTGCGCCCCTTGATCTTGACGATGCCCTCGCCCACGCGCAGCCGGTCGAGGAACACCTCATCGCCGGGATCGAGGAAGAGCGCGCGCTTGGCCGTCACGATGTCCTCCTCATGCTGGAGGCCGAGATAAATCTGCGTGTTACAGTTACCCAGGATGTAGATGGGGATGAGCGACGGGTGCTGCGTGATGCTCACCAGCCCCTCACCGAAGCCCCGGATCTCCCGGAACACGTTCTCCAGGCTGTTGCTCGCCTGTCGCTCGATGAGGCTCTTGGGAAACAGATTGTGAACCTCCTCGAGCACCGTGACATGGCGCAACTGGTCCGTCTCGCCCTGCCCCAGCCGATACAGATGAATCCAGCGCAACAACACGTCGCTCAGGAACACGCGCAGCGGCTTGGGCAGCTCCTGGTCCAGCTCGATGACGACCGGCTGCTCCAGCAGCTCCTCGAGCTTGAGTGGATGCCGGGCGTTGAAGGCGCCGGCGGCGGGCCCAAACGTGAACGTGCGCAAGATGCGCGCGCAACTGTCCTGCCAGAGCATTCGGCGGCCTTTGAACTTCACTCGGTCCAACTCCTCGGCCGCATCGAAGAAGTTCGGATACTTGGTCACGGCCTCCGAATAGAACCCGGCCTCGTCGAACTTCTTGTCCAGGATCTCAATCAGGATGTCCGCCACGCCGGGGCCGGAGATGTGCGACTTCTCCAGCGCCTCGACCACGGCGCTCAGCCAGGTCTTGGGATGCACGCCGGGCGGACCGCGCAGGGGATTCCAGTTGAAGGCGGACTCGCCCCGGCGGCCCACGGCGAAGACCCGGATGTGCTTCGCCTTGGGCACGGGCGCGTCCCGCAGCCGGTGATAGCTGCGTTTCCAGTCCACGACCAGAAAGGGCACGTCCTGCTGGAGCAAGCCAAGCAACAGCAGTTGCGCCACATTGGTCTTGCCCCCGCCGGTGATGGAGAAGATGCCGAGGTGCTTGATGAAATTCTCGCGGCGGAGAAAGAGCGGATACAGCTCGCGCGCGCCATACGCGACGTGGCCCAGCAAGAACTCGCCCGCCGCCAGCTCCTGACTCGGCGGCGGCAGGAGCACCTGCGTGTCACTGGCGGAGCTTCCCAGATATTGCACCGCCACCATCTGGATGAGCGACTCCGCCTCCTGCTTGGCCCGGGGCGTCTCTGCGGTCAGGTAGGCGTGCCACAGCGCGTCAGCCCGGGCCCCTATCAGCGGGCGGAGCTTCTTGCAGACGCTACGCAGCTCCTGGTCGCGCATGGTGAAGGAAGAGCGAGCGGGCCCGGGACTGTTCGAGTGCCTCCCACACGTCGAGGAAGTCACGGACGACGGGGACACTGTCCGTCCAGCAGGCGGTGGTCTGGCGGCGGAGTTCCTGAGCGAGTTGCGCGCGCTGCTGCACGAAGGGCGACAGGTCACGCGGCTCGCGGAGGTCATAGCGGACCAGCCGGCTGACCCGCTCCCCATCGGCAATGAGCCGTTCGGACTCGCTGGCCAGGGAGGAGAGATTCTGCTCGCGGAGCCGGAAGCGGTCGCGCAATTCGGCACCCAGGATATTGAGCTTGGTGCGGAGCACCGCCGCCTTCTGGCCGAGCAACTGGTCCAGACGGTGGGTGGAGAGCGGTTCAGCAGAATCGGAGGAATCCATCCCCCTCGGGTCCACCTGCCCCTTAAAAACGTGGTGGTAAATTCGTTCGGAACCACCGGGTCCGAACCGAATGAGCGGAAGGTTTATTAACTCCCCAGTGGCGACATTTTCATGGAAACTGTTGTTACTCTGGAGCAGTGGCTGCGGCGCGGCACCCAGCGCGCGGCCGTCCTGCAAGCGCTCCGCAAGCCGATGCCAGCGTCGGAAGTTTGCCGCGCGGCCCGGCACATCAATCCGCATCTTCAATTGCGGGACCTCTGGCTTGTGCTTCCGCCGTTGAAGGAACGCGGCCTGGTCGTCTGCCTGACTCCCCGGCAGGCGAATGGAAAGCTGTATGCCCTGACCCCGATGGGACGAAGACTCGTTCACCAGGCCTTCGCCGTGGAGCCTCCAGCCGTTCCCCGCCTCGTGAACTGGCGGGACTACTCCTGGGTCGTGCGCGCAAAGACGCGCCGGTTGACCCTGGATGGTCTGGCCCGGTTGAGTGAAAAAACCAGTCACCCACAGACGGCCTCGGCGGTGAGGCGATTCCTGCGCGCGGAGCATTCCGTCGGGCTGAATCCTGTGCTGCGCTCCCTGAAGGAACTGCTCGGTCGCGGGCTGGTGCGTGTTGCGGGCACCACCGAAGAACAGGCCCGCCGACTCTACCAGCTCACCCTCGCCGGCGAGCGCATCGTCACCCAACTGCGGCGCTGAACCGCACCGAAAAGCTTAAATGCCCGCGGCGGTTCCGAATAGACGAAGGACCATGAAACTCGACATCGACCGGCTCATCGCCGCCATCAGCCCGGAAACCTACTGCGTCCCGGCGAAGCGACGTGAAGTCCGGCGCGTGCTGGATGAAGGACGGAAGCGGGGTGATCCCCTGGCGGTGCGTCACGCCGCTGCGCTGGCCGTGTCCCGGTCTGCCAACGACATCGCGCTGGAGGAACTGCAATCCCGCAGTGCCCTCGATCCCGGGGTGCTCCGACATCCGCTGGAACGGCACACCTTCGCCTGCGACTCGATGGACCAAAGCCTCGAAGCGTTCTACTTCACCTTGCTGGATCACTTGGCCGGCCACGGCTGGCAGGTCACGAAGCTTGTGGACCATCTGGATGCGGCAGCGGGCTCGGGGTTCGGCGGTGACCTGTCGCGGCGCGCGATGAAAGCGCAACAGGAAGCCGCCCGGCTGCTCGAAGCCTCCCAGGAGTTGGTGGAAAAGCTTTTACACTGCGTGGAACGCATCAAGGACATGGAACGGCAGCTCGCTGCATTATCCGTGGGGGGCACAGGGCCGATCCCCCATCTGAAATCGCCCGCGCAAACCATCAGCGCACCCTCCCTCTCCACCGGCACCGAGGAAGAAACTTCATCGCGATCCACCTTCACTGCGGACGAGGTGCGAGTGCGGCTGGAACTTGAGCGCGGACAACTGCGCGCCCAGATGGACCGGCTGCGCCTTCAGGCCCACTGGCTTCAGCCGTGGCTGCGCACCGCCGAGGAACTGCACGAGCACGGCTCTCCCCGCCCCGACTTGGTGAGCGCGTTCAACACCGCCCTCCTCGACGTGGTGCTGCTCGCGCGCCGTGCGCTGCCGATCGAGGAACTAATTCACGAGAGTGAACTGCCGCGCTTCTTCGCCAAGGCTCCGCACCGGAACTACACCCCGGCCGTCCTCATCGAACTGCGGTTTCGCGCCGCACCACGCCGGGTGGCCACTGGCGCGCACGCCTTTCGGGGCCGCGTGGAAGCCTGCCTTACCAGTTACGCATTGCACGATGCGGAAGTGGTGGCACTCCAGCGGGAACTCGAGCGTGATGAAGTGGGCCACCTGCTGAAGGCGGTCGGCGTTGGCTCCCCCGCCGCCACCGAGGCCATGCTGGCGGACATCGAGCGACTGCTGGCTGCGGGCAAGCCCAAGGCGGAGGTGCCGAAGCACTCCGACCCCAATCCATTCATGATCCTCGGGTCGCTGCTGCTCGACCTTTGGCGCTGGCTGATCTCCGGGCGGCGCGCGAGGCAAGGGCCTGACGATCTCACCCCGGACCGGCCATCGGAGCGCATTCTGCGCTCACAATCAGTTCTGCTGTCACGCCGGGACTGCCTCGATTTGTTTGGGGCCGTCAAACACCTGACCCATCAACTCGCACTTTTGCCAACCGGATGGCCCCCGGGGTAATGGCGCGGAGTGAACCCGCGCAAACAAGCCAGCCCTGCGCTCGCTGCATGGCCATCCGGTCTTCGTGACTGAATTCCACGCCGCGAGTGTGTCCGGTGATAGGGTGCGGCTAAAGGAGAAATTGAAACTGCCGACGGTGACTTGGCGCGCTCGAAGGGTGGGCGGGAGTGGAGTTCGGCTGCGACTTTGGGCATGGCGGTGCGGTGTGCGGATTCTGCGCCCCGGTGACAGCGGTTGTCAAATGGGGTAGGTAGGGTGGTTGCATGGCCCGTAGCGTGCAACGGCCGGTTGAAGCGTGCCGGGTGAAGATTTCCACCGAGACCGCACGCGACTCCTTGCTTTCACTCAAGAGGATCCGCAGAATCAACCGAACAGCACGAAGGACTCGGCATGGGGCTCTACTACCGTAAATCCGTCAACCTCGGCCCGTTTCGGGTCAACGTGGGCAGATCCGGTGTGGGTCTTTCCGTCGGCACCAAAGGTTTCCGCACTGGCGTCAGCCCCAAGGGCCGCCGCTACACGACTTTCAGCCTGCCCGGCACGGGTTTGGGCTACCGAACGGAACACAAAGGCCAAGGGTGCCTGCTGATGCTGGTCGGTCTGCTGGCCGTGTCGGCGCTGCTATGGAAAGGACTACGATGAATCTGGCTTGGAAACGAACGTTGCGAACCAGCTCCTCGGAGCGGTTTCTAGCCGTTCGCGACGGCAAGGATGTGGCGGCGGTTGACCTGCACTACCTCGCCAATGGAACCGTCAGCGGCACGGTAATTCTGCTGAAGGAGGCGGGTTGGCAGGACGCCGACATCCCAACGTTGCTCCGGTCGCTGGACGAGGATTTTCTGCCGGATGTGGATCTGGAACGCGGCACCCTGAGCTACACGGTGGTGATGGGTGAGGTGCTAGGGAATTGGGAGGCCACGAGCGAGGTGAAGTGAATGCGAGCAAATCATTTTGTATTCGATGCTAGGTGGATACAGCGCGCCGGATCATCCATGTCGGCCGCATTGTTCGACGCCATTCTCGCTGTGGTTACGTTCGGATCTTGCTTGGTATGGCCGTCAATTTTCTCTAAGAGCTTCAGCATGAAGAAGTGGACGGTTACTACTTTAACTCGGGGCGCCTCACCACCCCTCGCTCGGGACTAACCTCAGACTTCACCAAGTGCCATGACCGTTGACAGAATACAACAAGGCACCGTGGTCCGATTGCGCACGCGGCATTGGGTTGTGCAGGGGGTTAAGACAACCGTTGGCGGCTCAACTGTCTCCTTAGCCTGCGCAGACGACGACGCCCAAGGCGAGGAACTCGACGTTGTCTGGGAGGCGGAGCTGGACCGCAAAATCGTGGATGAAGAGAGTTGGAAGGACATCGGCCGGAAAGGTTTTGATCCCGCTCGTCACTTTGCTGCCTATGTAAACACAGTGCGTTGGAGTTGCGTCACCGCCACCGACGCCCGCCTGTTTCAATCTCCCTTTCGCGCTGGCATTCGCATCGAGCCCTACCAGCTTGAGCCGCTCCACAAAGCGCTGCGGTTGCCTCGCGTGAACCTCTTCATTGCTGACGACGTCGGCCTCGGCAAAACCATCGAAGCCGGCCTCATTGCCACCGAACTGCTCCTCCGTCGGCGCGTCCAGGATATTGTCGTGGCCTGTCCACCCTCCATGTTGCTTCAGTGGCGCGACGAGCTGGAAAATCGTTTCGGCCTCACCTTTGAAATCTTCGACCGCGACTACGTCGAGCGCATCCGCCGCGATCGTGGCCACAGCGTCAACCCGTGGACCACCTTCCCGCGCTTTCTCATCTCGCACAAACTGCTCATTGACGAAGCCTACGTGAACCCGATGCGCGACTGGCTCGGAAATCTCCGGCCGGGCTCGCTCTTGATTCTCGACGAGGCGCACCACGCAGCGCCCTCCAGCGGCTCGAAATACGCCATTGATTCCCAGATCACCAAGGCCGTCCGTGAGCTCGCCAGCTGCTTCGAGCATCGCCTGTTCCTATCCGCGACTCCGCACAACGGCCACAGCAACAGCTTCTCCTCGCTGCTCGCCATCCTCGATCGCGAGCGGTTCATTCCGGGCATCAAAGTGCTTTCCAGCAATCTCGACGCCGTCATGGTACGTCGGCTCAAGGACGACCTGCGTTCCATCGGTGTGCCTGGGTTTCCAAAGCGCGAGGTCGAGCCCATTGAACTACCCAAGGCCCTTGGACAGGCCGCGTTGCCGGAGGATGCGCCAGAACTCGCCCTTGCCCGCCTGCTCGATCAATACCGCACCGTCCGCCTCGACCGCATGGCCGGTCAGCCCCGCCGCGCGTGCAATCAGTTCGAGTTGCTCATCACCCAGCTCCAGCAACGCCTCCTCTCGTCCATTGAAGCCTTTGCTCGCACCCTGCGCGTCCACAAGAAAACCATGGAGCGCGTCTGGGCCAAGGAAGTCGCCGCCTCGACCACCGAGAGCGCCGCCGCGGAACGACTTCAATCCGCCGATGCCAACGACGAGCGCGGTCTCGTGGAGGAAGGCGTCCTTGGCGACTTGTTGGATCGCGAGGCCGAGAAAGCCACCCTAGCTTCCGCCGCCGGCGATCCGTCCGCCGCGGAGCGGCAGTTGCTCGAACAGATGTTGAGCATCGCCGAACCCGCCCGCCGCCTGCCCGATGCGCGCATCCGTTACCTGGTCAACTGGATAAAGGAGCACATGTGTTCGGGCGCGGCGTTGCCGGACGACGGTGGCGCGCAGAAGGGCGCAGTCTGGAGCGACCTCCGTCTGATCCTGTTCACCGAGTGGGATGACACCAAGCGTTACTTGGAACAACAGCTTCGCGCCGCCATTGCAGGCACAGACCGGCACGAGGAACGCATCGAAATCTTTCACGGCCCGACCCCACTGGAAAAGCGCGACGCCTTGAAGCAAGCCTTCAATGCCGCGCCCGACGCGCACCCCATTCGCATCCTCATCTGCACCGACGCCGCCCGCGAAGGTCTCAATTTGCAGGCCCAGTGCTGGAACCTGTTCCATTTTGACGTGCCTTGGAATCCCGCCCGGCTCGAGCAGCGCAACGGTCGCATTGACCGCAAGCTCCAGCCGCAGCCGGTGGTCTATTGCCGTTACTTCGTTTACACCCAGCGCCCCGAGGACAAAGTCCTGCGCGTCCTGACCCGCAAGTCCGAAACCATCCGCGAGGAACTCGGCAGCTTTAACGACGTCCTCTCCCGCAAACTCAAATACGGCATCCGCCGCGCCGCCGCGGACCAGCTCGCCGGGGAACTGGATGCCTTCGAGGACAAAACTGGCCACGCCGCCACCGCTGAGGAACTCGAATCCGTCCGCAAACGTCACGCCGATTTGAAGGCGGAAATCGCCGCCCGCGAGCGCCAGTTGGAGCAATCCCAGCGCGCCCTCGCCTTCAATCCCGATGTGTTGCGCGATGCCCTCTCGTGTTCGTTGGAACTCATGGGTTCGGCCGGCGTGCGCGACCTCGGCGCGGGTCGCTACGCGTTGCCGGACATGGAGACGCGCGCCGGCGGCGATCCCAAATGGTCCTCCACGCTCGACACCCTTCGCGCCCTGCCCAAGGACGGCAAACGCAACTTTGAATGGCGGCGTAACGCCCCCATCCGTCCGCTCGTGTTCCAACCACCGCCGGGCTTGGATGAAACCGTGGTGCAGATGCATCTGTCTCATCGCCTTGTTCAACGGTTGCTCGGTCGCTTCAACGCCCAGGGCTTTGTCCTGCACGAGCTGTCCCGCGCCTGCCTCATCCAATCCGAGGATCGCATCCCCCGCGTGGTGCTGCTCGGCCGCCTCGCGGTCTTTGGGCCACGCGCCTCGCGGTTGCACGAGGAACTGCTCACCGTCACCGCGCAATGGACCAACCCCCAGCCGCGCTCCAAACCGCTCGCCCCTTTTGCCCGCGAAGCCGAGGCCAAAACCATGGCCATGCTGGAAAATAGCCTCGCCGCTGCCGCTGGACAGACACCACCCGAGTCCATCCGCACCCAGCTCGCCGCCGCCATCCCGCAGAATGTCGCCGACCTGCTCCCGCATCTGGCTTCGCGCGGGACAGCCGCGTTGGAAGACGCGCAGAAAAAACTCACCGCGCGCGGCGAAAGTGAAGTCGCCGGCCTCGTAAAAATCCTCGAAGACCAGCGCAAGCGCGTTCAGGCGGAACTCGCCAAAGGTGATCCCGACTGGATGCAAACCACGCTCCCGCTCGACGATGAAGTTCGCAAGCAAACCGAACTCGAACGCAAACAGCGCCGCGCCGACATGAAGTATTGGCAGGACTGGCTCACCAACGTCGAAGGCGACCTCAAACGCGAACCCGAACGCATCCGCGATTTCTACTCCGTCAAATCGCACCGCATCGAGCCGCTCGGCATCGTCTATCTCTGGCCCGCATGAACTTCGATCCCCGCAAGCACGCCATTGACGAGCACAAACGCTGGATGGGCTACCTCCAGCCCGAGGGCGTTGTCGTCTCCGCCGTCGCGCTGGTGGATCACGGGGTGCAACTGGACGCCTCCACCTTCATCTCCACCCAGGAACGCTTCCTCGCCGCCGTCAGCAAAGACCCCGACACCGGCGCGCCGCTCATCTCGCACTTTGCCCAGTTCGCCCGCACCTTCCTCGGCTGGCGTGATGACCTCCTCGACATCTTCGCCGTCGAGGCCGAAGTGCCCGACTCCCTGCGCGTGTCGACCGGCGAATTCGGGGAACTGCTCCATCCCGACGCCGCCCTGCGTCTGCTCGCCCCAGCCGAGGGCGCCCCGCCGTGGCTGCTCCTGGTCCGCCAGTTGCCGCCGGGGACGAGCTTGGATGCCGTTCCCGAAACCCAGCGCGCCACCGGCTGGGTCGCCTCGCCTGCGCAAAAGTTCGAGCGCCTCCTCCGCGGCACGAGCGTCCCCATCGGCCTCATCGCCAACGGGACGGAAGTCCGCCTCATCTACGCGCCGCGCGGCGAGAATGCCGGCAGCCTCACCTTCCCCGTCCGTTTTATGACCGAGCTGGCCGGGCGCGCCGTCACCTCCGCCTTCGAGATGCTGCTCTCCCACCGGCGGCTCATCTCCGTGGCCGAAGCCTCGCGCCTGCCGGCGTTGCTGAAAAAGAGCCGCGATTACCAGAGCGCCGTCTCCACCCAGCTTTCCGAGCAGGTTCTCCATTCCCTTTACGAATTGCTCCGCGGCTTCCAAGCGGCGGACCAGCAGGTCGGCGGCAAACTCCTCCGCGACGTCCTCGCCCGCAATCCCGACGAGGTCTATCACGGCCTGCTCAACCTCCTCCTGCGTCTCGTCTTTCTGCTCTTCGCCGAGGACCGCAGCGTCATGCCCGCGGGCCGCCTCTACCAGAACAACTACTCCGTTCATGGCCTCTTCGAGCGCCTCCGCGCGGCCAACGAGCGTTACCCGGACACCATGGACAGCCGCTACGGCGCCTGGGCGCAACTCCTCGCCCTCTTCCGCCTCGTCCATGCCGGCTGCAAACACCCCGACCTCACCACCCCGGCCCGCTCGGGAAACCTCTTTGATTATGACCGCTTCCCGTTCCTCGAAGGGCGGGCCAACCGCAACCAACCCATCGGTGAGTTGCCTTTGGTCAGCGACGGCACCATTTACCGCGTGCTCGAAAAGCTCCTCATCCTCGATGGCGAACGCCTCAGCTACCGCACGCTCGATGTCGAAGAAGTCGGCTCGGTTTACCAGACCATCATGGGCTTCTGCGTCGAGGTCTCCGCCGGCAACGCCATCGCCTTGAAGGGCAAACGCAAGAACGGCGGTGTCCCGGCCGCACCCGTCATCAACCTCGACCATCTGCTCGCCGTCCCCGCCAAGGACCGCAACAAATGGCTCAAGGAACACGCCGACACCGAGCTCTCCGGCGAAGCGGACAAAGCCCTCAAAGCCGCCGCCACCGTCCTGGACCTCCTCGCCGCGCTGGACAAACGCATTGACCGTCAGTCCACCCCCATGCCCGTCGGCCCGGGCGGTCTGGTGCTCCAACCCACCGACGAACGCCGCCGTAGTGGCTCCCATTACACGCCGCGTTCATTCACGCAGCCTATCGTCCGTAAGACCCTCGAACCGATTCTAAAACGGTTTGGCGGCCAGCCCACCCCTGACCAAATCCTCTCCCTCAAAATCTGCGACATCGCCGTCGGCAGCGCCGCCTTCCTCGTCGAAACCTGCCGCCAGCTCGCCGACGTGCTCGTCCGCGCCTGGCGCGTGCATGGCGGACGCCCCGCGCTTCCGCCCGATGAGACCGAGGAACTCCTCGCCATGCGCACCATCGCGCAACGCTGCCTCTACGGCGTGGACCGCAACCCCATGGCCGTGGACCTCGCCAAGCTCTCCCTCTGGCTCGCCACCCTGGCCAAGGACCATCCCTTCACCTTCCTCGACCACGCCATCCGCTGCGGCGATTCCCTCGTGGGCCTCACCCGCCGGCAAATCGAGACCTTCACCTGGAAAACCGGGTTCACCACCGGCCAGCTCTGGGAACAGGAAGTCCGCAAACGCACCGCCGCCGCCCTGCGCGAACGGCAGAACCTCCTCGGCCTCGGCGACGACTACGGCACGCCCCAGCTCAAGCGCGAGAAACTGGAAAAGGCCGATGAACTCCTTGACCTCGTGCGCTTCATCGGCGATGCCGCCGTGGCCGCGTTCTTTGCGGCGGACAACGACAAGGCCCGCGAAGCCAAGCGCGCGGAACTGGCCGACCGCATCTCTGAATACCTGCGGACAATGGAGATGAAACTGCGCCCTTCCGCCGAAGTGAACCACCTACGCAGCGGCCAATACCCTGTGAGGCCGTTCCACTGGGAAATTGAGTCTCCCGAAGTGTTTGCTCGCGAGAATCCCGGATTCGACGGCATCGTCGGAAACCCACCCTTTCTTGGTGGGAACAAGATTTCCGAGTATTTTGTCGGCCCTGAGTATGGCCATTGGTTAAAATTCAGAATCTCTGAATCCAAAGGACAGGTTGACCTTTGTGTTTTTTTCTTCTGTCGCGCCTTTGCCTTGCTTCGAGACGGCGGATCCATGGGACTAATTGCTACTAGTGGTATTTCAGAAGGCGATAGCAGGGTAGCTGGCCTTGGCACCATTACAAAGCAAGGAGGCCAGATTTTTGCTGCGAGCACCGCAGTTACATGGCCGGGTGCCGCTGCGGTGCTCGTCTGTCAAATCCACATCTGCAAGGGAGACCCAGGCGGGATTACTCGCCAACTCAATCTGACTAATTGCATTCACATCAACTCAAGACTACAGCCAAGAAGCGAGCTGCCAGATGCGCTTGCACTGACCAGGAATACCGGCAAGTGCTTCAAAGGAACTTCACCTGGTGGTGACGGATTTGTCCTCACCTTGGAGGAAACCCAGCATCTCGTTGAAAAAGACCCGCACAACGCGGAAGTTATTAAATTGCTTGTCGGAGGTGACGAGGTCGTAGCGCCCCCCGGTGAGCAACAAAACCGCAGAATTATCTCTTTTGGGAAAATGCGCCTAGAGGAGGCAGAGCGATGGCCGGCAGTTCTTGAAATCGTCAAAGCGCGTATCCTGCCGTATCGGTTGACGGGACGAGACCATGGCCCCGGATTACACGGGAAGAAATACTGGTGGCAGCATGTTCTTCGCGCTGACCCTCTTTATGATGCGATCGAATCACTCGGCCGATGTTTGGTCACCCCTGAAGTGTCGACTCACCATGCGGTGCGATTCGAGAACACGTCGGCTCTTTTTCTTAAGACTGTCTATGTTTTTGCGTGGGATAGCTACTGCGCATTTTCGTTACTGCAATGTAGATCACACGAAATCTGGTCCCGCGAACACTCGTCCAAGCTTGGGGTCGCCTCAAGATACTCAGTATCTAATGCTTTCGAGACGTTCCCGTTCCCCGCCGGGTTCGAGACGAACGCGGCGCTGGAGGCGGCGGGGCGGGAGTATTACGAGTTCCGCGCGGCGCTCATGCAGGACCTCTGGCTCGGCCTCACGGAAATCTACAACCTCTTTCACTCGCCCGATGACGAGGCCCTGGCACGGCTCGAAGCCCTCTACCGCAAGCGCGCCGCCACCCCCGATTGGCGCACCGCCGAGTCCGTCCCCGCCGACCGCACGCCGCTGACGCTTTACGCCACCCCCGCCACCGCGCTCGCCGGCGTCCGCCGCCTGCGCGAGCTGCACGCCGCCATGGACGCCGCCGTCCTCACCGCCTTCGGCTGGACCGACCTGCTCCCCCAATGCCGCTGCGAGTTCCTCCTCGACTACGAGGACGACGACTCCGAATCCGCCGAAGAATCCGGTGGCCGCAAAAAGAAGAAACCTTGGCGCTACCGCTGGCCCGACGAAGTCCGCGACGAAGTCCTCGCCCGGTTGTTGAAGGAAAACGCCCTACGCGCGGAGGAAGAGCGCATCACTGCGAGCAGGGCGGCCACAGTTTCGTCCGCTCCCACCAAGCCGAAGGGCAAGAAGCGCGCTTTGATGCCTTCTCCCGACACCTTGGACCTCAACCTGTCATGAGCCGTAAGAACAATCGCAAGCCTGTGACTAAGGCCGCCGACCATCCCAACGAATTGGGGAAGTATCTGGGCGACTACCAAGTCTATCCTAAGCTCACCGGAAAGCTCGACGACTTTGCCGCCCCGTTCGACCAGGCCACCATTAACGAGATAGTGCTATGGAAAGTAGCTCGCTACGTCGAGCTGTCGCCTGCGCTGATGCGCCAGCTGGATAACTTGCGAGCGCTCAACCCCGGGGAGCACAAAAAGGGGAAGGATACCCTTGAGAAGTTGCTCGCCATCAAAGGCGTGAGGTTGCCCATGGCGTCCACCATCCTGCGCTTCGCGAATCCAAGGGTGTTTCAGATCTTCGACCGGCACATTTATCGGGCCATTTACGGTAAACTCTATAAGAACCTCTCCAAAAAGCCCGACGATTGCCTGCCGATTTACTTCAATTTTCTAGGAGATCTCCGTAGTTTGTGCATGGTGAAGAAGATCGATTTTGAGGTTTCCGACCGCATTCTTTTTGAGTTCGATAAAGCAGAGAACCCACCACTGTCCTCCGAAGCCGAGTAGCTCTCTGACATTTCAAATGAACATTCCCCACTTGACCCATACGGGCAGGAGCGAATTCTATCCAAAGATTCGCGAGAGTTTGCGGCAAGCCAATGGCGCCTGGCCGGTGGTTCCGCTCGACAAAACCGGGGGCTACAGCGGCGATGTGACTATTGCCATCCTCCACACAAACGAGGACGAGGTTGAAACAGATGTGGAGCTGGGAGACTGGACACGCTTCCCGGCACGCATCCGGGCCGCTGCCACCGCGCTGCGTGATGCCGGCTTGCGTGGCCGCTTTGAGATCGACCACGAAGATGGGCAGTTGACGGTAAGGCAGCAGCCTTAAACAGCCTGAACGCACATGAACTCAACCGAAATACGCTGTGAAATTGTGGAGGCGCTCCGGCTGGACCTCGTCGGCCCCTCCAACGACCACGCCTTCGCTCACGAATTGCTGCCCCAATCGCCGCGACGCTGGTATCTCACCGGTTTCCTCGTGCCCAACACCGCCGAGAATACGGTCAAGATATCCGGCGATGACGAAATGTCGGAAGAAGCTCCCGCGCAAGTCAACGACGCGGATGACACCGAGACCAGCGAGCAGCCGGCCCGAGTCAATTATCTGCCGTCCTCCATGGGCTTGAGCGTGCTCCTTGGGCCGCACACCCACCGTCTGGAGGCCGTCATCCGCTGGGGTGATTACCACTGGGAGGCCGAGGAAAAAGTGGCCGAGCCGGACGAAGACGAGGCCGCCAGGAAATACGAGGAAGAAGCCTCCAAGCTCGATGCGCCCCCCGAGGACAAACAGTCACAACTGGCCCTCCATGACAAGAAGAAGCGACCGCGCAGCGGGTATCGCCGGGAGTGCCGGGAGGAAACCGTGCTCATTCCCATTCCCGGAGAGAATGGCAAGGCCACCATTCCCGTGCCGAACAGCCGCGGGCTGAACCTCGTGGCCTCGGTGCGTCCCATGAAGCATCTCGCTGCGGGCATGCTGCCTGGCGGCTCTCATGCGGTGTCCGTCTTTCTCGTCAACGACCGCCCCACCAAGGAGGGCGAAACCTACCGCGCCTTCATCTTTCAAGCTGAGATCGAGCTGCGCTGCACCGAAGGTCTGCTCGGTCGGCCCGATCTTCGCGGCCTTTCCGCCATGGAGAAAGCAGACGGCGACGAGTCCATGGCCGACCTGCAATATCGGGACATTCTGGAATACGCGGTCGGCCACGGTGTGTCCGCCGAGCCGTTGTCAGTGGTCGCTGGCATCTGTGGAGGCGTGCGCACCTGCTGGATTCCCTCTGCCGAGGTGGAGCGCGTGGACCACTTTAACCCGCCCGGTCTGGACCTCGGCATGGATGCCCTCGGGGCGCTCACCAGCGGCGCTGAGGCGGCTACCAAACTGGCGCCACTCGTCACTGCGTATCGCGATTGGATTGCCGTGCAAGCGGATCAGCTTCCCAAGCTCAAAGTTCCGGCGGCCCAGCTCACCACAGCGCAGGACCTCATTCGTGGCGCAAAAGCGGCCGCGGACCGCATCGAGGCGGGCGTCAAAAAGTTAAGCGAGGCAGACGTTCTCTCCGCCTTCACGACGGCCAACCGCGCCATGGCGCGGGCCGCCCGTCAGCGCGTAGCCAGCCAGACCGGCCAGAAACCCGAAGCCGTGGAAGCCCCCAAGTGGCGGGCGTTCCAGCTCGCGTTTCTGCTGATGAACATCCAGGGCATCGCCGAGCCCGCTCATGCCGAGCGCGGCATTGTGGATTTGCTCTTCTTCCCGACCGGCGGCGGCAAAACGGAAGCCTACCTCGGCCTCTCGGCTTTCACGCTCGTGTTGCGCCGTCTCCGCCACGAGGGCGTCGCCTCGGCGGGCGTGAGCATTATCATGCGTTACACCCTGCGCCTGCTCACGCTCGACCAGTTAGGCCGCGCCGCAGGGCTCATGTGTGCACTGGAGCTGGAACGCGCCCAGTCCGGCGGCAAGCTGGGTGCATGGCCGTTTGAAATCGGCCTGTGGGTCGGCTCGGCCGCCACGCCCAACCGCATGGGCTTCGCCGGCGACAAATCTCCCGGCGCGGACAAGACCGCCTATGCGCGCACCACTAAATTCAAGGGCAAGACGGACAAGTATGCATCGCCCATCCCCATCGAGTCGTGTCCGTGGTGCGGCACAAAGTTCACGGGTGATTCGTTTGAACTACACCCCATCGGCTCCAGCAATCCCACGGACCTGCGCGTTGCCTGCATCAATGATCATTGCAATTTTTCCTCAGCCAAAAACAAGACGCTGCCGATCGTCGCCGTGGACGAACCCATCTACCGGCGGCTGCCCTGTTTCATCATCGCCACGGTGGACAAGTTTGCCGCGCTGCCCTGGACCGGCCGCGTCGGCTGTCTCTTCGGCCACGCCCAACGGCATGACAATGAGGGTTTCTATGGCCCGTGCGACCCGAACAAGGGCAAACCGTTGCCCACCCCCGGTCTGCTGCCGCCGGACTTAATCATTCAGGACGAGTTGCACCTCATCTCCGGCCCTCTCGGCACCATTGCCGGCATTTACGAGATCGCCATTGAACAGCTTTGCTGCCGCCCGCTGCCTCATAACGCCGTGTGCCGTCCGAAAATCGTCGCTTCCACGGCCACGGTGCGTCGTGCCGACCGGCAGATTCGCGCGCTGTTTGGCCGGCAGGAGACGGCCATCTTCCCACCACCCGGCCCAAGCCGCAGCGATTCCTTCTTTGCCCGCACCACGGATGTTTCCGCCGACGCCCCGGGCCGTTTGTATCTTGGCATCGCCGCCCAGGGCCGCAGTATGAAGGTACTTTTGCTCCGCACCGGGCTGGCCTTGCTCTCCGCAGGCCAAACACTTTACCAGCGTGAAGGAGGCAAGGTGGCCACCAATCCGGCTGATCCCTACATGACGCTGCTCTCGTATTTCAACAGCCTCCGCGAATTGGGCGGCAGCCGGCGCATCGTGGAGGACGAGGTGAAGTCGCGCCTCGAACTCTACTGGAAACGCCGCCGCCTTGATCCCGAGGATAAACTTTTCTCCACGCGTTACATCAAGCACACACCGCTGGAGTTGACCTCTCGCGTGGAGACCGATGAAGTGGCCGCTGCCAAGCAGAAGCTCGCTACCGATTTCACCAGCGATGACCGCGTGGATGTCGCCCTTGCCACGAACATGATTTCTGTCGGTCTTGATATCGTCCGCCTCGGTCTCATGCTCGTGTTCGGCCAGCCCAAGACGAGCTCGGAATACATCCAGGCCACCAGCCGCGTCGGTCGGCAGAAGGACAAACCCGGTCTGATCGTCACGCTGCTGAACATTCACCGGCCCCGTGACCGTTCGCACTACGAGCGTTTCAATGTCTATCACCGCACGTTCTATCGCTCCGTGGAAGCCACCAGCGTGACACCGTTTTCCCCCCGCGCGCTGGATCGTGCGCTGGCGGCGGCAGTCGTGGGCCTCTGCCGGCACACCCTCGGCAGTCTTACGCCGCCCAACGGCGCAACTGCGGTGCAAACGCATCTCACGGCCGTTCAGGATCTCGTCAAGATTTTCGGCCAGCGTGCCCTCAATCATGATGTCGTAAAAGCCATCAACGGCGAAGGCGCAGAACTCGAGGATCACGTCACTAACCGGGCCCACGCCCTGCTCGCCGATTGGGCCAAGATTGTGCTCGAGAAAACGAAGGAGGGCGTCGGCCTCAACTACCAGAAATTTGAGGACGCCGGTGGCCAGTCCCCGCTGCTCCGCGATTTCCTCGATCCCGAACTGGTCCGTCTCAAACCCATCTATTCCCGGTTTCGCGCCAATCGTTCCATGCGTGATGTCGAGCCGGCGGTGGACATTCTCCCGCAACCTTCTTCCCTGGGGACCAACTCATGAGCGAGCGCTCGCAACTCCGTTCCAATCAAATCATCACCACCTTCGGTCCGGGCGCGATGGTGGATCTGCCGGAGAAATCCGTCATCGTCGCCGGGCTTCATGAGTGGCACTACAAAAAAGACAAGCCTTGCCTGATCAAAGAGCCGCGGCTGGCGGCCAAGGTCGGTCGCCTGCTCAATCGTCCCAGCGTCGAGCTGCGCAGCCCGCCGCCCGCGGAGGACCTGCGCTTCACCAAGGGCATGGTCCAGCCCGCTATCACCGGCTATGTCTTCCCGCACTGGTTCATCGTTCAGAAAACGGAGAAGACCCCTGCGGCCCACCGGCGCCGCCGGCTGGTGCTGCGCGATCAGTTGAAGAACGGAAGGTTCTTCGATTCGTCCGACAAAAAGACCTATTCCGTTGTGCCAGTCCGTTTTGTCCGCGCCTGCTGCAAGGGCCATGTCGGCGACATTGCCTGGCGTAACTTCGCCCATCGTGGAGCCGATATCTGCGCGGCGGATCTCTGGATCGAGGAGCGCGGCACTAGCGGCGACCTCTCCGAAATCTGGATTGTCTGCGAGTGCGGCGCCAACCGTTGTATGCGCGAAGCTGCCGAACACGACAGCCATTCCCTCCTGATGTGCAATGGCAGTCGCCCTTGGTTGGATGACAAGGACAGCGCCTGCGACCAGCCCAATCGTCTCTTGCTCCGGAACGCCAGTAACGCTTATTTTCCCCAGTTGTTGTCGGTCATCTCCATTCCGGACAGTATGTCGGAAGTGGACGTCCTCGTGCTCGATCTCTGGGAGAACTATCTCCAGTTCGTCAAAGCCGAGGAGCGCCTCAATGAGGAACGGCAAAAGCCCGCTGTGGCTTCTTTGCTTGCCCCGTTTACAAACGAACAAATCCTGGGATCCATTGTAAGGATTCGCAATGGCGAGGCTGCCGCCGCAGTGGCGCGCTCAGTCAAGGACATCGAATTCGAGGCGCTCTCCAGTGCCAAGAACGAGGCCGCCACCGACCAGCCTGATGGCGATTTTTTTGCGCGCCTGCTCGATCCCAAACGCTGGCAGTCACCCTGGCTCGCGGCGCTCGACAAGATTGTATTGGTCCATCGCCTCCGCGAAGTCACGGCCCTTGTCGGATTCACTCGCTTTGACTCGGCCGGCCCGGACATTTCCGGTGAGCTGGACATCGCCGTCGAACGCGCCCCGCTAGTCGAGAATCCCCGATGGATGCCCGCAGCGGAGAATCGTGGGGAAGGCTTTTTCATCCAGTTCCGCCCGGAAGCGATCAAGGCCTGGCTTGATCGCCCTGAGGTGCAAGCGCGGAGCGCCGCACTTGAAGGTGGGTTCAACGCGTGGCTGCACGATCATTCGGGTGTCAAAGTCACGTTCCCTGGCGCCGCCTACGTCATGTTGCATTCCCTCGCCCACCTGTTAATCACCGCCATTTCCCTAGAATGCGGCTATCCCGCGTCGTCCTTGCGCGAGCGCATTTATGCGCCGGTCGCCGGGGGCTCGGACATGTCCGACTGTTATGGCATATTGATCTTCACCGGCTCCAGTGATGCTCAAGGCACCCTTGGCGGCTTGGTTCATGCGGCTCGCGACCTCAAGCGTCATTTGCTCCGCGCCTGTCAGCTTGGCTTCCTTTGCTCCAACGACCCGGTCTGTTCGTCACATACCCCCGGCCACGGCTCGGTCGAACAACTTTCCGGCAGCGCCTGCCACGGCTGTCTCTATATCTCGGAAACTTCCTGCGAGCAGTTCAACCGCTACCTCGACCGTAGCCTCGTTGTGTCCACGATTGACCGCTTGGGCTGTCAGTTCTTTGACATTCCCGCATGAGCTCTGGCACCGAAGCCACCGCCATTTTGCTGCGCCTCCCCGCCGCTCTACTGGCGGGGTTGGGTGTCGCCTTGGAATCGGGAACGCTCCGGCACGGGTTTTCCCAAAAAACGCTCCACCCGTTCTGCGGCGATGCCGCGCCCGCGGTGGAACAGGCTTTACGCCATCTCGCCCACGTCGGCTTCTCCACTGCCACTGCGGGAATGCTCTGCCAGGGGCTGGGGCGCGCCCTTGCTGAGCGTGACGACGCCGAACGAAGTTTGCAGTTGGTTCTTAGCGGCCCCGAGGTGGTCGGGATCCCGGTAGTGGACACCAAGACCACCGTCCTCTCCCTCTTCCAGGAAGCGCAACAGGAAGTGCTCATCACTAGCTACGTGTTTCACCAAGCTGCCGCTTTCTTCTCGATGCTGGCCCGAAAGCACGATGCCGATCCCGCGTTCCGCGTGACGTTCATTGTGGACCTCACCCATAGCCGCAAGTCGCCTGAAGACAGCATTGCCAAAATGGCGCCAGCCTATGGGGCCAACTTCCGCAAACAGCACTGGCCCGGCCGTCGGCCGCCCGAGATCTGGCACGACCCGCGGGGTTTTGAACCAGCTGCCGCCGATCGCGGGGTTCTTCATGCCAAAACTGTAATCGTGGACCGCAAGATCGTTTTCATCACATCCGCCAACTTTACCGAGGCGGCGCAGGCCCGGAACATCGAGGCCGGTGTCCTCATACGCCAGCCGCGCATCGCCCAGCGGTTGCACGACTACTTTACCGGCCTCATCACCACCAACGTCCTCCGCCCCATCAATCTAGTGTGAAAAGGTCGCACCAAGGAGACCGACGTTGAGTAAACAAAATGGATCCCTCCTCACTACTACGGCAGGAGCTGTCCATGGGAGACGAAATGTTCGATCGAGGCTTGGCTAAGCCGACGTATTGTCGAGCTTACCTACACGACATGGAGTCTTTACGACTTTGGCGTGGATTGCGGTTCAAACGGACCACCATTCCGTTGGAATGAGGAGCAAAGATTTCTGCTCCGGTGCGAGTTGGACGCCGCTTTTTTCCACTTTTACCTCAATCCCTCCCGGAACCCCGCGATGCCGTGTCCTACATCATGAATACCTTCCCCATTGCAAAGCGCAGGGACGAGGCCCGCACCGAGGAAACCAACGCCGCCGGCGAAGTGATCAAGCCCGGCCGCTACATCACCAAAGACACCATCCTCGAAATCTACGACGCCCTCGCCGAAGCGATGAAGTCGGGCAAGGCGTATCAAACCCGTCTTAATCCACCGCCAGCAGACGCGAGGTGTTGTCATCCCCCAAGAAGCTTTGAGTAACCACTTCTTTAGATACCTAAAAAAGGAAACAGGCATGGGCCAGTTTCCTTCTCCCCACCTCACACCCCCAGCTTACGGAGCTTACACTCTTCAGCAACGGGAGTGGAGGTGGATGGGCGAGCACGGCCGACAGACCATTGCCTCAACCCAACAATCTGCTCGGCCATCAAGCGGGACAACGGGACAAAACCGTTCAACGCAGCCGCAATGTCGAGATCGGCGGGTCGGTTGGGTTGACAGGCCTCCGGTTCTTGCGAGCCTGTTCGGAGCATGAGCGCTGTAGTTCCGCTCCCAATCCCATCACGCAAGCGGCGGTGGAAGTGGGTGTTGCGGGCGCTCGCGGCGCTGGTGTTCGTTACCGGGTTACTCGCGGTCGCAGCATATCGCGAGGTTTACCGCAGCAACGGCGAGGTGTTGAGCGGTGGACGGAAGCGCGCCTACCTGCTGCATGTGCCCAAGTCGTATCAAGCTGATCGACCTACGGCCTTGGTTATTTGCCTCCACGGTTTTGCCGAATGGCCCGCTCATGTGATGCGGTTGAGCCACTGGAATCGGTTGGCGGACAAATCCGGCTTTCTGGTGGTATATCCCTTCGGCAGCCGCTTCCCGTTGCGCTGGCATTGCGGTGGCGGGTTTAGCAACCGCGAACTAGCCCGACAGGACGTGCAGTTCATCGCCGACCTAATTGATCAACTGAAGCAGCGCTACAACCTCGACGAGGCACGAATCTACGCCAACGGCCTCTCCAACGGCGGCGGCATGTCGTTTCTGCTGGCTGGCCAACTGTCGGGGCGCATTGCGGCCTTCGGCAAGTATTTGAAGTTCAGGTCGCGCACCTTGGCGGCAGCGTCCACGATGGCGCAGGTGATGCGGGCTTCCTCGGCAGTCGGATAAAGGTGCGCCACAGCGTCGCGGGTATCGCCGTCTACTCCTCATCCAGCAATATCAAGAACTGCCCCTGTACGTTTTTGACGTCGAAAGGGGAGTGCGCATCAGTCAATAGAACCGGGGTGCCCCTTCCGCGCAGGGGCAGGGGAGGTCGTTGTTTCAGAACGGTGGTAGAAATACATGCAGCCGAGAGACAGGCTTGTGAGGACATGCCATAGGGCATGACCTTGCAGCCAGAGGTCTGGGCCGGTGAATCGGCCGGCGACGTCGAGTTGCCGGCAGATCACGGCCGCAACGAGAGCCGCACAACTCCCGGCCAGCCAGCGAGCGTCGACTTTTCGGAAGGCGTGGAAACGGTCCAGCAACGCGAAAAGACCAACGGTCGCGATCAGGGAGCAGAGCACGAATTGGGAGGACATGGACCACTTGTAGCGAAACAGGAGCACACTGGCGACCGTGACGAGGATGAGCGAAATCGGCCAGGTGGGGAGAGTGCGGCGATGACGGCCCACGGGCAGGCAGGGAATCCAACGGCCCAAGCTCACCGCGATGAGCACCAACAACGGGGCATACATCGCAGCCACGTCCAGTTGCTGGCCGAACCGGGTCAACGACGCATGAAAGAGAGCACTGCCCGCGCCCAGATAGCAGCAGGCCAATCCGAAAGCCAGACTCAGCGCAGGCGTCCGAACCAGATATCCCCCTCCGCTCGGAGAAGAGCGACGCAGATCATGTGCGCCAAGCCCGAAGCCGTAGAGGCCAACGAGGACGAAAGCCAGGTTGGACCAGGTGTTGGCCCGGGTGCGGAAGACATCGTTGATGTAAATCCGCTCGGCATAACTAGGCCGTCGAAGTTCCCTGCTTTCTCGCCAACCTTCCCAGACATTCCGATTCAGGCCGGCCCGCGAGAGGCCCACCAGCGACAGCGTTACCACGAGCAGTGTGCTCCAGACGAAGCCGTGGACCCAAACGGGCAACCGGGTTGGGGCGCATTCAGGACCGGTGGTGTTGGGGTGAAACATATCGACTGACCGCTCTCAGTTTGTAAACGGGACATTTCTTGATAATGGATTACTCACTGGACGGCGAGTCAGACCACTTTATCGTAAATTTTCTGGAACACCTTGTCCGCGCCTTCGCTCGCACGGTTCGGGTCGCAGATGGTGATGCCGTCCTGGTCGAAGCGGGCGGTGACGGTCGCGCCTTTGCCCTCGGCCAGGTATTTGAAGTTCAGGTCGCGCACGCGGGCGGCGGCGTCCACGATGGCGCAGGTGATGCGGGCTTCCTCGGCGGTGGGATACAGGCTGGCCACGGCGTCGCGGCTCTCGCCGGCGAATTTCACGCGGCACACGGCCACGAGGCCGACGGTGAGGCTGTCCACGCCGTAGCCGACGTAGGCGCGCGTGCCGTCGGCGCGGAGGACGTCGCGGGTGAAATGGTTGTTGCTCGTGCGCGAGCCGCCGCCCTTGTTCCACCAGCGGAAGCCGCGGTATTGCTGGTCGCTCTCCACCTTGCCGTCGGCACCGACGATTTCGTGACCCTGGTTCACCGGCCCCTCGAAGTCGGGCGGCGTGATCCAGTTGTTGTGGA
>Ga0194134_10001947_pt1 | contig 25764 bp, 28 predicted proteins | sample TA2KigOff0mmetaG_FD_148602 | JGI IMG/M metagenome (GOLD analysis project Ga0194134, IMG submission 148602) | Freshwater microbial communities from Lake Tanganyika, Tanzania - TA2015056 Kigoma Offshore 0m | ecosystem: Environmental > Aquatic > Freshwater > Lake | place: Tanzania: Lake Tanganyika... | reverse complement strand
CCGCCATCTCCGGCGGCAGCTTCAAATGCTCCATCGCCTTGATGATGTCCGGCTTGTCGCCCCCCGCCGGCGCATTCGTCGTTTGTGCCCAGGTCAAAGACGCCATCCCCATCCACCCCACCAAAATCAATTTATGCATAAACCCTCATCCTGCCCCGATCCGTTTCCTTAGACAACAACCGCACAGGGCTGATTACATTCGTAAACGTCCACGTAAACGTAAACGAACAGCACTTACCTCAAACTTGTAAGTCCAATCTTGAACAAAACGGATCATGGCGCGGACCCTTTCGGATCCGCGCCACGCCCATTCATCATTCAGCTCTGACGCTTAGCGGCTGCAAGGGCAGCGGCATTCCGTGCAGCCCTGGCCCAAGCAGGGCTTGCAGGGACAGTTGTTGCAACAATCCGTCGCCATCAGCACTCCCGCCGTCAGAGCCAGTACCATCAATAATATTTTCATTTTTTCCTCCGTTTTTCTCCAAGCACTGGTTTTCGTTTTGTCCGCCCGTGGGCGGACCCGACGATTCAAACCCGCGCAAGCTTGGGAGGAGGAAAGAGAGGCTGGTAGGTGAGGCTAAAGGGAACGGTTTTGTCGGTCGGCCGGAGAGCCTCCACCGTGACGGTTTCCTTGAGGTGGAACGAGGGCGTCAGTGCGACGGGTGTATTCAGAGGAATCACCTGCCCGCAATCGATACACTTGCAGGTGCCCGGCTCACAGCAGGAGCTCTTTTCCACCGCACAAGTATGAATTTGAAGAGGATGGGTTTGAAAACTCAGTCCCACAAAGGCCAACCCGCAACTAAGGGCAACCACCAGCCTCATTGGGTAAGTTTAACCCTCACCCCCCTCCTGTCAAACGACCATCCCAAGGTCCAGAATCTCAAATTTTTCGACGCCGCTTTCTAAAGATCGAGATCCCCCGATCTTAATCCGAGTCGGCGTTGTCAGCCTCACGCCCGAAGCTCGAGCTAATACGTCCACCCAAACAACTTCCACCCGTCATTCATCCGCTGCGAGCCATCCGGCGAATCCATCATGTTATTGCTGTAAGTAGGTGCGACTCCCTTTTCTTGAATCACCTCGGAGTAGACCGGCTTGTTTGGGCTGGCCGGATTGATCACGTCCCAGCCACGATCCGCCATGGCCACAAACATGCCCACGTCGGGTGAATTATCCTCCGGCTGAATCACGCTTCGGGCCTGCTCCTCCTCCGGGGTTACAGAAACCGCCCGCTGCACCTGGTCGTTCCCTTTGCTGTTGGAGGAACTGCTGCCCGCCACCGTCCGATCAGCACGGTTCGCGTCCACCTCGGTCTTTTTGACCGGAACCTCCTTCACCGCACCTCCCGCCGTTTTATCCTCCTGCTGCTGGGCGGAAACCGACAGGCAGAGGCCGGCCCAAAGAGCCATGGCTAAAGCGGCTTGTTTCATTGTTTGACCTTATCCTCCTGTTTTTTGCCGGTCAACCGGCCCTCCCTCGACATCTTTTTCCCGCTTGGCACGATCCCCCCATGCGGATTTTGGCCATCGACCCCTCCCTCCGGGCCACCGGCTTCGCCGTTTTGGAAGGAACGGCTGAAAAACCGGTCGTCCTGGCCTCCGGCACCATCAAAAACCCCGCCTCCCGGAATTCCCACGCCTGTCTCGTCGAAATTCATGACAAAATCGACAACTTGATCCGCGAACACTCCCCCGCCGCCCTCGCCATCGAGCTAGTCATCTACGTCCAAAACACCCGCACCGCCATTATCCTCGGCGCCGCCCGGGGAGCCGCCCTCCTCGCTGCCGCCCGCGCCGGCCTTACCATCCACGAATATCCGCCCAAGCTCGTCAAAAAGGCCTCCACCGGCAAAGGCGCCGCCCGCAAGGAGCAGGTTTCGTTCATGACCCGCGCCCTCTTTGGCCTCCGCCACAATCCCGCGCCCGACGAGGCCGACGCCCTTGCCGTCGGCCTCACCCATCTGCGCCGATCGGCTTTCGCCACCCGGACGGAACTGGCAGTTTCCTGAAATGATTTCCTTCGTCGAGGGCACCCTTTCAGAATCCTGGCCCACGCGGGCCGTGATCAGCTGTCAGGGAGTCGGCTACGAGGTGCGGATTCCCGTCACCACTTACGACCGCCTGCCCAAGGTCGGCGAAAAAGTCCGGCTCCTTACCCACCTCGCCGTCCGCGAGGACGATCACACCCTCTACGGCTTCTTCACCCCCGGCGAACGGGATCTTTTCCGGCTTCTGCTTCACCATGTCTCCGGCGTGGGGCCCAAGACCGCGCTTTCCATTCTCGCCGGCACCACCCCTCAGACCGTGCGCGATGCCGTCGCCACCGGCGACACCACCACGCTGGCCAAGTTGAAAGGCCTCGGCAAAAAAACGGCGGAACGGATCGTCCTGGAACTTCGCGACAAACTTCCGGCCCTCGACGCCCTCGCCGGCGGCGCTCCTTCCAAATCCTCCCCCGCTCCCCTCGCCGGCAACTCGCAGGACGCGCTACTCGCCCTGCTCGCCCTCGGTTACAAATCCGCCGAGGCGCAAAAGGCTCTCTCCGGCCTCGACTCCTCCAAGCCCTCCGGCGAACTCGTCCGCGCAGCACTCCGGAAATTAGGTTAGGGACTCGCCGTTCTCGCTTTGGACGGGCGGCTTCTCCGAAGCCGCCTCGCCCTGGTTTCAAAACTTCACGGTCCCACGAGGCGGGTTGAGACCACCCGCCCTACCTAAACCCCTCGACTTTTTCTTCCCGTTTCGATACGTTGGAAAGTTCAACCAGAAACCAACCAAGGAAAAAACTTTATGGCCCTCGAATCCGCTGAACGTACCCGCCACCTCACCCCTTCCGCCACCCTGGCCATCGATGCCCGCGCCAAGACCATGAAAGCCGAAGGCCTCGATGTCGTCGGTTTCGGCGCCGGCGAGCCCGATTTCGACACGCCCGAGCACATCAAGGCGGCCGCCATGGGCGCCCTCGACGCCGGTTTCACCAAATACACTCCTTCCTCCGGCATTCCCGAACTCCGCGCTGCCATTTCCGAAAAGCTCAAGGCCGACAACGGCCTTTCCTACGAGCCCTCCCAAATCATCGTCACCTGCGGCGCCAAGCACGCCTGCTTTAACGCCATCCTCGCCGCCATCAATCCCGGCGACGAAGTCCTCATCCCTGCCCCCTACTGGCTGAGCTATCCGGAAATGGTCCGCGTCGCCGGTGGCGAACCCATCATCGTCCCGACCTCCGCGGAGAACGGCTACAAGCTCACGCCCGAGCTGTTCCGCGAGTACATGAGCCCGCTGACCAAAATGGTGATCCTCAACACCCCTGGCAATCCAACCGGCACCGTTTACTCGGAAAACGAACTGGCCGCTTTGGCCGAAGTCGCCATCGACGAGGAGATTTACATCCTTTCGGATGAAATTTACGAAAAACTCGTTTACGAGGGTGCCAAACACGCCTCCCTGGCCTCGTTTAGCAAGGAGGTCTACAACCTCACTTTCACGGTCAACGGGTTCAGCAAGCCCTACGCCATGACCGGGTGGCGGCTCGGCTATGTCGCCGCCCCGGCCCATCTCGCCAAGGCGATTGACTCCACCCAAAGCCATACCACCTCTCATCCCACCTCCTTTGCTCAAAAAGGCGCCTTGGCCGCCTACAAGGGACCGCAGGACTGTGTGGCCGAGATGAAAAAGGAATACGACAAGCGCCGTCGTCGCTTCTGCGACCTGCTCGCGCTGATCCCTAAACTCTCCTTCGTGAAGCCAACGGGGGCGTTTTACATCCTTGCCAACATCTCCAAGACCGGTCACTCCTCCACCGAGTTCGCCGAAAAGCTTCTCGAGAAAGAGCGCGTGGCCGTGGTCCCCGGCAAAGCCTTCGGCGACGACCAAACCGTCCGGCTCTCCTACGCCACCTCCATCGAACAAATCGAGGAAGGCGCCCGCCGGCTGGCCAAATTCTGCAAATAATTCCCTCGCTTCGAGGGTTTTGCAAAAAATCGGCCTGTTGATCTTGCGCGCCCCTCGGGGACAAATAGATTTCTCGTTGTGAGCTTACTTTGGATACTGACGTTCTTTGGAACCATGGCCATTTCCCTCTGGGCGGCTGCCCGGGTGAAGTCCGCCTATGCCCGGGGCAGTGAAATTCCCGCCTCTTCCGGCTGCACCGGGGCGGAGGCCGCCGCCAAAATCCTGGACGCCGCCGGCATCCACGATGTGGAAATCACCGAGCACGATGGCTTGCTGGGTGACCATTACGATCCAATGCACAAGCGCCTCGTCCTCTCCACCCAGAACTACCACGGCCACTCGGCCGCGGCCCTCGGCGTGGCGGCCCACGAATGCGGGCATGCCATCCAGCACAAAATTGCCTATGCCCCCCTGCAATGGCGCATGGCGGCGGTCGGCGCCACCACCTTTGCTTCTCAGATCGTCACCTGGCTTCCCTTGCTCGGCCTCTTCACCGGCATCGGCGGCTTCACTTCCAACACTTACCTAACCCTGATGGTGGCTGGCTGGGGCATTATCATGCTTTTCAACCTCGTCACTCTTCCGGTCGAGTTTGACGCCTCCCGCCGGGCCCTGCAGATCCTCCCGAAGATGCGTTTCATCGCCCCAGGCAAAGAAACCAAGGCCGTCGACTCCGTTCTCCGAGCCGCTGCTTGGACCTACGTGGCCGCTTTCATTACCTCTCTTCTTTATCTCCTCTGGCATTTGCTCCCGCTGTTGCTCGGCCGCCGCCACTAATTCAAACCCCGCCTTAGACCCTAAGGGTGGCACAGGTAATCCGCCGCCTCACAATATCTTGTGGCTAAAACAGAAATATTTGTTGCAAATCCGGTGCTGTGTTCTTAACTGCTGGAAAAGGAACTGACTTTGACCCGAACGACCCTTTTCCCTGTTTTGGCTTTGACGGTGTTCTCCGGTTCGTTGCAAGCAGCCTCCGTTCCCGCCTCCGAAACCTATTCCCACCCTCGGCTCAACCAGATTTATGAGATGCATTCTTTGGCGGAGGCAGGAAACAAGGATGCCACCCGCCGGCTCGTTGCCTGGCTCGAGGAGCTGACCTCCGAGCAGCCGGACAACGGGATCCTCTTAGTCTACCTCGGCAGCGCCTACACCTTGGCCAGCCGGGATGCCTTCATCGGCCCGGGCAAGCTTCGTTTCCTCATGGCCGGCCGCGACTGCATGGACCGTGCCGTCACCTTGCGCCCGGAGGACGCCGACGTCCGCTTTATCCGCGCGATCAACAACTATCATCTCCCCACCATCTTCGACCGCCGCAAAATTGCCCGGGAGGACTTCCGCCAACTCGTCGACCTTCTTGCCAAGAACCCCGCAGCGGTCGATGGCCTTACCTCTTTGGCCATCTACTACTACGCCGGCCTCTGCTTCGCCCAACTCGAGGAAGAGTCCAATGCCCGCGCCTCTTGGGAAAAAGGTCTGAACCTGAAGATCAACGGTCCCCTCACCGCCAAAATTTCCGACGAGCTTAACCGCCTCACCCCGACCGCCGCCGGCCCGTGATCCGGCCTCCCGGCCAAGATTACCTCTCCTCCGCCCGAATCCGCCGCCGGGTTCGCGTCCTTGGCCGCTCCATCCGCCAGTATTACCAAAACCGCCCCCTCACGGTGATTGCCCTGCTCAAGGGCAGCGTTTTTTTTGTCGTCGATCTTCTCCGCCACTTGGAACCCTCCACCGAGGTCGAATTCTGGACGGTTTCCAGCTACCGCGGCACCCGCTCCACCGGACGCCTGCAAGGCCTGCACGCCTGCCGTGGAAATTTCCGCGGGCGGGATGTCCTGCTGATTGACGACATCCTGGATTCCGGCCTGACCCTCGCCCACACCCGCGACCACGCCAAAAAGCTGGGGGCCCGTCGGGTCGAAATTTGCGTGCTGCTGAATAAAAAAAGGAAGCGCGTCCGCGCGGTCACCGCCCGCTGGGTCGGCTTTCCCATCGCCGACCGCTTTGTCATCGGCTACGGCCTGGATATGGATCAACGCTACCGCGCGCTTCCCTCCATCCGCGTTTTGCCGGAAGGGATTTGAGACTCGGCCGCTTGTTTCGGATCCCCAAATCCCGCCGGACCTCCACTGGTCTTACTCGGCGATATCCTCATTCCAGAGTTCGGGCTGCGCCCTGATGAAATCTGCCATCATCCGAATGAGTCCCGGCTGATTCAGGATCACTACCGCCACGCCTTGGGACCGCAGAAAGTCCGGCGCCCCGGGAAAGTTCACCGCCTCCCCCACCACCACCCGGGGAATCTTGAACTGCACGATCGTCCCTGCACACATGAAGCACGGACACAACGTGGAGTAGAGGACGGTATCCCGGTAACTCTTTTGCCGTCCCGCATTCATCAGGCAGTCCATCTCCCCATGCAAAATCGCGCTGCCCTTTTGCACCCGCTGATTGTGCCCCCGCCCCACCACCTGCCCACCCCGCACGAGGATCGACCCGATCGGGATCCCGCCTTCCTGCAACCCCAGCCTCGCTTCCGCCTCCGCCTCTTTCATCAATCGGAGATCGTCGGCTGGGTTCATCGATTCAACGTAGTGCCTTCCCAAAAAATGGGAATCGTTACTTCTTCAGGATCGCCACTTTCCTCCTCGTCCCGTAAACCCAAAGAGTGTCGGTAAAAAGAATTGGCGTTCTGACCAGCGGCGGGGACTGCCCGGGCCTCAATGCAGTGCTGCATGGGGTGGTTTCGGCCGCCACCACGCGGGGTTTCGAGGTTCTGGGCTTCCTGGACGGCTACGAGGGACTTCTCAACCCTGTCCGATACCAACGGCTCGATGCGGTCTCCGTCTCCCATATCAGCCATCTCGGCGGTACCATTCTTGGCACCACCAACCGCGGTCGCTTTGTGGCCAAGGTCGGCGGGGGGAAAAAAGCGGAGATTGATCCGGCCATCCTCAGACAGGCGCGGGATACTTGTCGGGGCCTCAACCTCCACGCCCTGATTTGCATCGGCGGGGATGGCTCCCTCTCCACCTCCCTCCAGCTCCAAAAAGCCGGGGTGGATGTCGTCGGAGTGCCCAAAACCATCGACAACGACATTTTGGCCACCGCCTCCTCCTTCGGCTTCGACTCCGCGGTCACCTGCGTGGTCGACAGCCTGGATCGCCTTCACACCACCGCCCGTTCCCATAAGCGGATCATGGTGGTGGAAACCATGGGACGCCACGCTGGCTGGATTGCCCTGCATGGCGGCCTGGCCGGCGGGGCCGATGCCATCCTGATTCCCGAGATTCCGTTCCACCACGCCAAGGTCGCTGCGTTTGCCAAGGAACGCGCCTCGCATGGACTGGCCTCCACCATGATTGTCGTGGCGGAAGGCGCCGTGGCCGCCAAGGGCCAACTCTCCACGATCGCTCCCGGCCTGCGCGGCAAGGGAGAAGTTCGCCTCGGCGGCGTCGCCGAACAGGTGGCCCGGGAAATGGAAAAGCGCACCGGCCAGGAAACCCGGCACGTCGTGCTCGGCCATCTTCAGCGTGGCGGCAACCCCACCGCCTTGGACCGGATTCTCGGCACCCGCTTCGGCGTCGGTGCCATCGAATTGGTCGTGAAAAAGAAATTCAGCCACATGGTCAGTTACCAGAATTACGAGATCGGCGGCGTGCCCATCGCCGAGGCCGTCGCCCGCATCCGCACCGTCCCGCCCCAGGGACAGTTCGTCCACCACGCGCGCGAAATCGGTATCTGCTTCGGCGATTAGCGGCTGGGGGCCGGCGACGGCTTCCCCCCACCCCCCGCCTCTGCGGTGGATCCACGGTCAATCAACTCACACCCGACGGTTCGCGGTTTCATCTCCCCACCGTCCCGGATGGCCATCCAAAGCTCAAAGCCCGCTTTGCCAAGATTCCCAAACGCCACCGTCGTCAATGCCACCGGCCCGTGCCTGGCCAGTTCTCCGTCGCCCAATCCCACGATGCTCAGATCGCCCGGCAAATGCAGCCCGGCTTGCAAGACCGCCCGCGCCGCCCCGGAAGCCACCGCATCGTTTCCACAGATCACCGCGGTGGGCTGGGATTTTCCTTGGAGGATTCTTTCCATTTCCCTCTCCCCATCCTCGGGGGTTAGGCCCGCCATCGTCGCCTCCCCCACCAGCTCCATCCCCATTTGCGCGGCCCCCTCCCTTACCGCTTTGCAATGCTCGGCATGGCTCCGCTCCGCCGGATGGCCGCCCAAATAGGCCACGGAGCGGTGCCCCTGTTTCCAGACATGGTCCAAAACCAACTGCGCCGCGTGAGCCATATCCCGAACCACCCAGCTGACCCTCGCCCGCCCCGGCGAGACATCTGCCGGATACCTTTGAAAAAAGATCACCGGCAGGCCGGCTTGCATGACCGCCTCCAGGGCCAGCGAGCGGTGTTCCGTGGTGATTTTGGGCAATATGAAAATCGCCTCCGAGCCCCGCCCCATCATCGCCTTCACCTGGGCCGCTTCCCCCCCCTTTCTCTCCCCCGATGCCGCCACCATCACCGAAATTCTCGCGGCTTCCCCCGCCCGCAGCAACCCTCCGGCAATCCCGGCAGCCTCCTCGGATGCCAAATCCGGCACCAGCAGTCCAATCAGCCCGCTCTGTTTGCTCCGCAGGCTCCGCGCCGCCTGGTTGGGCCAGTAGCCCCGTTTTTCCGCCTCCGCCCGGACCCTCGCCTTGGTGGCCGCCCCGATGTCGGGCGCATCATGCAGGGCTTTGGACACCGCCATGACCGAGAGCCCCAGTCCCTCGGCCAGATCGCGCAGCCGGACTCTCACACCGCTTCGGGATCCTCCGCAAACACCCCAGCGAACTCCGCCGGCGTCTTGGCTTCCATCAATTTCCTGCGGATCGCCGGGTTGCGCAGCAGCCGGGCCATCGCCCCCACCAACGCCAGATATTCGGTCACCATCCGGCGCGGGGTTCCGATCACAAAAATGAAATGAATCGTCTCCCCGCTATTTTCAAAGAGCACGCCGGCCTTGCTCCGCCCCACCGCCAAAACCATTTTTTTCACATGGTCGGTCCGGGCATGTGGGAACGCCACCCCGTAACCGAGACTGGTGGCTTCCAGGCGTTCCCGGGCCAACAATTCATCGTAGAAGGACTGGAAATTCAGGATATCGGGATCCTTTTCCAACAACTTCGCCACCTCGTGGATGGCCGCCGTGCGCTTGGCCTCCTGGACATCGAGGAGTACGAAGCGCGGTTGAATCAGCTCCGCCAAATTCATCGACCGTTCCGGGCCGTCGAACCGCTCCAGCCCAACTTCTGCCGCGCCAATCCGTAGAAGCCGACGCCCGCCGGGTGCAGCAAACGCACCACGGGTTTGGCCACGGTCACCCGCAGCACCTTGCCGGGCGTCAGGCGGCTTACCAAAACGCCATCCGCCCGCACGAGCGCCCCCGGATCGGAAGGCGGGAGGGTCAGCTCCACCCCCTCCGCCTCGCCCACCACCACCGGCCGCTGCGCCATGGCATGGGCACAAACCGGCGTCAACACCACCGCCTTGGCCTTTGGACTGACCAAAGGCCCGCCGGCTGAAAGGGAATAGGCCGTGGACCCGGTCGGACTCGCCACCAGCAGCCCGTCCGCGTGGTATTCGCTCAAAAACTCCCCGCCCACCTTCACCCGGACCCTCACCATCACGCTCCCGGCCGCTGGCGCCACGGAAATCTCATTCAGCGCACACCAGGTCTGGCGGTTTCCCTCAAGCTTCGCCGCCAAGAGCGACCGCGTACTGACTTCAAAATGCCCGGCAAATATTTTTGGCAACAGGTAACCGACCTCCTCGGCCTTGACCGAGGTAAGAAAGCCCAGAGATCCCAAATTAATGCCCAGCATCGGGATCCCCGAACCCATCGTTGCCTGCGCCGCATGAAGCATTGTTCCATCCCCACCCCCTACCACTAACGCGTCCACCCCCTTCCGTGCTGCCCGGGTCAACCCGCCCTCCGTTGTCCAGACCGCTTTGACCCCCGCTTCCCGCAGGATTTGCTTTAACACCATCGCCACACCCCCGTTCCCCGGCCGTCCCGTGCGAAGGCAAACCACCACCCTGCGGATTCGTCGTAAGGCCATGGGGGAAGAATTCCCCCAAACCCTTTGATCCTCAAGCGGATTCCCAACCTCCTCCTTGCGCCACGCCCCAACTTCAGTACCTTTGAATTTCATGGCAAAATTTCCGTTAAACTATGGGCTTCCCCCAGCCCAAGGCCTTTACCATCCGGCTCATGAGCACGACTCCTGCGGGGTCGGCTTCGTCGCGGACATCCAGGGCCGCAAGGCCCATTCCATCCTGAAGCGGGCCCTTGGTTGCGTCTGCCAACTCGCCCACCGGGGCGCTCTCGATGCCGACGCCAAATCCGGCGACGGTGCCGGCGTCCTCACCCAAATCCCCGCCAAACTTTTCCGCCGTGAGGTCGAAAAACTTGGCCAGCGCCTTTACGGCGAGGGCGATCTCGGGGTCGGCTTCTTTTTTCTGCCCGCTTCCGACAACTACGCCCAAGCCCACATCCGCCGCATCGCCGAAGAGGTCGTCGCCCGCCGTGGCCTCCAGGTGCTCGGCTGGAGGTCCGTCCCCGTCAACCTCCGCATCCTCGGTGAAAAGGCCGCCGCTTCGGCCCCCAAAATCGAACAACTCCTCGTCGCGCGGCCTGACGCCAAGAAGCTGCCTGACGACGCCTTCGAACTCCTCCTTTTCCTCGCCCGCAACGAGATCGAGCACCGCTGCTCCGCCGATCGCACCCCGCCTTTTTATATTCCTTCCTTCAGCTCCCGCGTCCTCGTTTACAAGGGAATGCTCACCGGCACACAACTGGAGCGCTTTTATCCCGACCTGCAGGATCCGGCCTTCGAAACCTCCCTGGCCGTCTTCCACCAGCGCTACAGCACCAACACCTTCCCCACCTGGCCGCTCGCCCATCCCTTCCGGATGCTCGCCCATAATGGGGAAATCAACACCCTCTGCGGCAACCGCAACTGGGTTTGTGCCCGCGAGGCCGACCTCGCCGCCCCCGGAATCGACCCCGCCGACCTCCCCCTGCTCCGCCCAATCATCCAGCCTGGCGGCAGCGATTCCTCCGCGCTCGACAACGCCTTTGAGCTGCTCTCGATTTCCGGCCGCGGTCCGCTGGAAGCCATGCTCATGCTCGTCCCTTCGGCTTTCCGTTCGGAAGACAACCTTTCCGAGGAAGTCCGGGGCTTTTATGAATACCACGAGTGCCTGAACGAACCGTGGGACGGGCCCGCCGCCCTTGCCTTCAGCGACGGCCGGATCGTCGCCGCCAGCCTGGACCGTAACGGCCTCCGCCCCGCCCGCTACAAAATCACCAAGGACGGCCTTCTCGTGATGGGGTCCGAGGTCGGTATCGGCGACCTCGCCGACAAGAACATCGCCGAAAAAGGTCGCCTCAGCCCCGGCGAAATGATCGCGGTCGATACCGTGAATAAAAAACTTCTCCGCAACGACGACATCAAGAAGTTCGTCGCTTCCGCCAAACCCTACGGCGAATGGGTCCAAGCCGGTCTGCGCGCGCTGCCGCCGGCGCCGGCCCACCTTCCCGCCCCGCCCGCCGATCTCAACGCCCGCCTGCTCTCCTTCGGTTACTCCGACGAGGAGCTGAAAATTATCCTTCTTCCCATGATCCAAAAAGCCGAGGAAGCCATCGGCTCCATGGGCGATGATGCCGCCCTCGCCGTCTTCTCCCGCAAGCCCCGGCTCCTTTACCAGTACTTCCGCCAGCTGTTTGCCCAGGTCACCAACCCGCCGATCGATCCGATCCGCGAAAAGCTCGTGATGTCCACCGCCGTCCACCTCGGCCCGCGCCCCAACTGGTTGACGGACGGTCCCGACCACGTTCGCCTGCTCCGCCTGGAATCACCCGTCATCGCTCCGTCGGAACTGCCGGCCATCTTGAGCCACCGGGAGCCTCACCTCCGCTCCAAGACCCTGCCCGTCCTGTTCCCTGTCTCCGGTGGGCGGGACGCCTTCAAAAAGCGGCTCCACGAGCTGGCCGATGAGGCGGCGGCGGCCGTCCAAGACGGCGTCTCCATTCTTTGTCTTTCCGACCGCAACACCTCCTCCGAACAAGCCGCCCTGCCCATGCTGCTGGCTGTCTCCTCCGTCCACCACGCCCTCATCCGGGCCGGTCTCCGGATGCGCACCTCGCTGATCGCCGATACCGGTGATTGTCGCGATGTCCACCACTTCGCTTGTCTCGTCAGTTTCGGCGCCTCCGCGGTTTGCCCCTACCTCGTCTGGGAACTGGCCGCCCGCTGGCAGACCGAAGGGTCCTTGCCGGACATGGACGCTGCCAAAATCGTTTCCTCATACCGCCAAGCCGTTGACAAGGGTCTTCTCAAAATTATGTCCAAAATGGGCATCTCCATGCTCACCAGTTACCACGGCAGCCAGCTTTTCGAGGCGGTCGGCCTCGGTGCCAAACTGGTCCGCAACCATTTTACCGAAACCTCCTCACAGGTGGGCGGCATCGGCTTGGACGAGCTGGCTGAGGAGACCCTCCGCCGCCATCAGGAAGGTTATGCGGCCGCAGGCTCCGCCGAGCGCCTCCCTGATGCCGGTCTTTACCGGTGGCGGCGCGACGGCGAGGTTCACTCCGTCACCCCGCCCGCCATCCAGGCCCTCCACTCGTTTGTCGGCCTCAAGGGCGCAGACCAAAGGAATCAGCCCGCCCAATACCGCGCCTACGTGGATGCTCTTTCCAAGAACACTCCGGTCACCATCCGCCATTTGCTGCGCCTCCGCCCGGGGCGCACTCCGGTTCCGATCGACGAGGTGGAGCCCGTCGAGGAAATCCGCCGCCGCTTCACCACCGCGGGCATGTCCCTGGGCGCTCTTTCCCCCGAGGCCCACGAGGTCCTCGCCATCGCCATGAATCGGATTGGCGGCAAGTCCAACTCCGGCGAGGGCGGCGAAGATCGCGCCCGCTTCTCCACCATGGAAAACGGGGATTCCAAAAACAGTCGCATCAAGCAGGTCGCCTCGGGGCGCTTTGGCGTTACCGCCGAGTACCTGGCCAGCGCGACCGAGCTGGAAATCAAAATTGCCCAAGGTGCCAAGCCCGGCGAAGGCGGCCAGCTGCCCGGCCACAAGGTCTCCCCCCTCATCGCCACCCTGCGACGCTCTACCCCCGGCGTGATGCTGATCTCCCCGCCCCCGCATCACGACATCTACAGCATCGAGGATCTCGCCCAGTTGATTTATGACCTCAAACAGGTCAACCCACGGGCCAAGGTCTGCGTGAAGCTGGTGGCGGAGGCCGGCGTCGGCACCATCGCCGCCGGCGTCGCCAAGGCTCACGCGGACGTGATTCTGGTGGCCGGCCACGACGGCGGCACCGGAGCCTCCCCTCTCTCTTCCATCAAGTATGCCGGCAGCCCTTGGGAGCTTGGCGTGGCTGAGACCCAGCAGGTCCTGCTCCTCAACGGCCTCCGGAACCGTGTCACCCTCCGCACCGACGGGGGCATCCGCACGGGGAATGACGTGGTCATCGCGGCCCTCCTCGGTGCCGAGGAATACAACTTTGGCACTACCGCCCTGATCGCCTTGGGCTGTGTCTTTGTCCGCCAGTGCCACCTCAACAACTGCCCGACTGGAGTGGCCACCCAGGACGACAAGTTCCGGGCCAAGTTCCGCGGCACCCCCGAGGCGGTGGTGGACTACTTCAACGCCGTCGCCCAGGACGTCCGCGAGATTCTGGCCTCCCTTGGCGTCCGGAAGTTGGACGAAATCATCGGCCATCCGGAGTTTCTGGAATCCTTTGTGCCCGCCGATCATGCCAAGGCCGCCACGGTCGACCTTCAGCCCCTGCTGAATGTGCCGGATATTGATCCTCTCGCTCCCCGTCACCACACCTGGGAGCGGAACGACAAACTGGAGGATCAACCGCTCGACGCCCGCATTCTCCAGGACGCCAAGGATGCCCTGCAGAAAAAGCGCAAAATCAAACTCTCCTATAAAATCCAGAATGTCCACCGCTCCGTGGGGGCCCAGCTCAGCGGGGAAATCGCCTACCGGTACGGAGACGAAGGTCTCGCCGATGGCACCATCCAGATCAAGCTGGACGGTTCCAGCGGCCAATCTTTCGGTGCCTTTCTGGTCCAAGGCGTGAAACTTACGCTGCAAGGCGAGGCGAACGACTACGTCGGTAAATCCATGTCCGGCGGGGAAATTGTCCTGCTACCGCCCAAAGGCGTCTCGTTTGATCCTTCGCTCAACTCCATCTGCGGCAACACCTGTCTTTACGGGGCCACCGGCGGAAAACTTTTCGCCTACGGTCGGGCGGGCGAGCGCTTTGCGGTTCGCAACAGTGGGGCCACCGCCGTCATTGAGGGCGTGGGCGACCACGCCTGCGAGTACATGACCCGCGGTACCGTGGTGGTACTGGGCCCCACCGGGAAAAACTTCGGCGCCGGCATGTCGGGTGGGTTGGCCTACGTCCTCGACGAGGACGGTCGTTTGGAGAAGCGATTCAATCCGGGCATGGTCACCCTGGAACGGCTGGCCAGCCCCGAGGACGCCAAGGCTCTGCAGGCGATCATCTATCAGCACTTGGAAGCCACCGAGAGCAAGAAGGCGAAGGAAATTCTCGCCCAGTGGGACGAATACGCCCCGAAATTTCGCAAAGTCGTCCCCCACCCGCCGGTCTCGGCCCTCCCCGCCGGTCAAGCTCCCGCTCCGGCGGTGGCCAAAGTTTAGCCGTCCCGGCCTAGAGCAGGCCCCGCCTCTTCAGCTCTTGGAAATTCTCGTTTCCTGAGGTCAGCACCATGTCCAAGGCGAACTTGAGCAGGCATACCTCCCAGCCGTCATCCACCCCCGTGAGCACCGCGGCGAGCGGATCGTTCTTTCGCTGCACTTCCTCTTGGACCCGCGCCGTCACCTCGGCCAGCGCCCCCGTCACATCATACTTGCGGGTTTCATCCTTGCGGAAACTAAATCCGTACTTCAGCACGGCGATCTGGGAGGCAAATTCACTGACCGCGTCCGCGTACCGTCCCGCCTTTTCCCCAAAGCCGTCGAGCAGCAGCCTGGCAAACTTGTCCGGCGTCAACAGCTCGGGCTTGTGGGCTTGAATCCGCCCCTCCCGCACCCGCATCCGGTTGACCGAATCCATCTCCTCGGTGATGAGATGGTAGTTCAGGACGGTCGTCCCAAAGGTTTCCAGCCGCTTTTGGGGCGGCAGAACCACCTTGGTGTTTTCCAACGCGTAATGAAAATCATCGGGTTTCACAACCCGATAGCTTGGACGACTTTTGGCCCAATTCAAACCCGCTCCCCTTTAGGACCCGCCGCGGATGATTTTGATCCCAGCAGGGGATTGGCTTAGGATAACGGGATGGCCACGTACGTTTATGAGACCATCCCGGCACGCCGGGACGAAAAATCCGAACAGTTTGAGGTGCGCCAGTCCATGAACGACCCACCCCTCACCAAACACCCGAAAACCGGCCGGCCGGTGCGTCGCTTGATCAGTGGCGGCTTGGGGATCATGGGCTCGTCCAAGGGGGCGCCCCCCCCTGCCTCCCCAGGTTGCGGGCCCGGCGCCTGCGGTTGCGGCAAGTACTAAACGGAATATAAAACCGCTCGCATCACCGCTTCCTGCACTTCGGCTACTGACTTCGACACCGCCTGCCCGATCAGATCCATTTTGGCCACTTCCGCAATCCGCGGGCTGTACTTCAGCAGGTCCGCGTCCGTCAAGACCGTGCGCAAGAGCTGACACGCGCTGCCCAGGCTGATGAGAACCACGTCCCGGGGAGATGGGATCGCTCCGTCCACCACCACCGAGCGGATGCGTTTCCGGACTTCTTCCTCTTCTTTGTTCTGAATCATCGGATACCTCCGGCCCGGAATGACCCAGAGAATTTTTTTCTCCTCCCTTTTCAGCACCCCTTTTTCGACCAGGCGTGCCAAGGCCGCCTCGCGGATCTTTTCCCCGTCTGCCGAAATCACTCCCACCCAGTATTTCGCATTTTGCTTGTCCTGGGCGCGGGCAATCCCTTTGAGGATCGGATCCAATATTTTATCCCCGGTGACCTGGTCGCTCACCAACATCAGATGGGCCGGATCGGTATCGATCCGGTTTTGGAAAGCCAACTCCAATAAAACCGCGCCCGCCAACGCCTGTTCGAGTGCCAGCGGCGGCAAATCCACAAACTTTCCCTTCTGGTCGTCCAAGGCCAGCAGAACGATTTCCTCCACAAAGGTCAGCACGATTTGATTCTTTCCCCGCCTTCGTGCGAAACAAGCCATTCTTGCTTTCAGGATCCCCTCTCTGTCTTATGGTTGCCTCGTGCGCCTGATCTGGATCCTCGGAGACCAACTCATCCCCGATCATCCCCTGCTCAAGACGGCCGATCGCCACACCGCCGTGGGGATGATCGAATCGTCCCCCCGCGGCTCTCATCTCCGCTACCACCAGCAGAAGCTCACCCTGCTCTATGCGGCCATGCGACACCATGCCGCTGCCCTAAAGAAAAGCGGTCAGCGGGTTCTTTACCGCCGGCTCACGGACGGGGCCCGGAGCGACGGCTACGGAGAAGTCCTGAAGCGCTGGATTCAGGAAAATAAGATCACCGAAATCCACCTGCTCGATCCCAATGAGTACGACACGGCCCAGTCCCTGCCGGCACTCTCCAAAAAACTGGGGGTCCCGATCCATTGCCACCGCAGCCCCCAGTTCCTCGTTCCGCGCGACGACTTTGCCGCCTGGGCCAAGGGCAAAAAGCACCTGCTGATGGAGGCCCACTACCGTCGTTTGCGGACGGAAAAGAATATCCTCATGACCCCGAAAGGTCAGCCCGAAGGGGGCGATTGGAACCTCGACGACCAAAACCGCCGCACCTACCGGGAGTTCGCCAAGGAAAGGCCCAAGATCCCGCCTCTCCCCCCGCTGGAGAAAGATTCCGTGGTGCAGGAAGTAGCCGCCGAGGTGGCAAAACTCTTTCCGGATCACCCGGGCAAAGCCGCTGGCCTCTGGGTTCCGGCGACCCGGGAGGGCGCCCTCGCATGGCTGAAACATTTTATCCGCACCCGGCTTGGCCAGTTCGGGCCTTGGGAAGATACCATGGTCGAGGGGGAGGCTGTCTTGTTCCACTCCGTGATTTCCCCGTTCCTCAACCTTGGACTGATTACGCCTCAGGAGTGTCTTCAGGCCGCCGAAAAGGCTTACCGGGAAGGCAAGGCCCCGCTCAATTCCGTGGAAGGCTTCATCCGGCAGGTTCTGGGGTGGCGGGAGTTCATCCACGGCCTCTACTGGCTGAAGATGCCTGAATACAAGAAGGTGAACTTCCTTGGGGCGGAACGCCCCCTGCCTAGGTGGGCCTACGACGGGAAAACGGACATGCGCTGCGTCTCCCAGGCCGTCACCGGGGCGGTCGACCGCGCCTACAACCATCACATCCAGCGCCTCATGGTGCTGGGAAACTACTTTCTGCTCGGCGGCTACGAACCTTTGGCCGTCCTGCGCTGGTACACCGAGATGTATTTCGACGCTTACGACTGGGTGATGGTCCCCAACGTGCTTGGCATGATCCTCTTTGCCGACGGTGGTTGGTTTGCCACCAAACCGTACGCCGCCGGCGCCGCCTACCAGGAAAAGATGGGGAATCACTGCGCCTCATGCCGCTTTGACCCCAAGCAAAAGGAGGGCCCGGAGGCCTGCCCCTTCCATTCCCTCTACTGGAACTTTTACGGTCAGCACGCCACCAAATTCCGCTCCAACCCGCGCATCGGGATGATGGTGGCAATGTGGGAAAAGAAATCAGCGGCCGACAAAACCCGGATTCGGGCCGAGGCGGAAAAGTTCCTGAAGGCCCAGGCCTAGCAGCTACTTGATGTCCTGACCGGCGACCGGCCTGGACTGGTTCCAGGGCATTTTCGCCAAAAGCTTTGCCAGCCCGCACCAGTCGGTGATTCCGGCGAAGATCAGCCCGGCTCCGACGAACCCACTGAGGAAAAACCAGAGCGGATCCACCCAGGCCCCCAGCAGCACACCCAGCAGAATCATCGTCCCCGTCCCAAGGCGGACCTGGCGCTCGATGGCAATGGCCCCCCTCCCCCGCACCACCGGCAACCCAGCCATCTCCCACGCCTTCGTCCCTCCCTCCACCACAAAACAATGGGGGATACCTTCGGCATGAAATTTCTCCGCCGCTTGCCGGGCCCGCGTTCCTCCGGCACAAAGCAAAACCGCCGGGGCCTGAACTGAAATTCCAAGCTCTGCGGCAACTGCTTTCGGGTTCAAGCTTTCGAGCGGATAAAGCTTGGCCCCCGTAGCGTGGATGGCCTCGTATTCCGCCGGGGTCCGGACGTCGATAAACGGGAGTGGCTCACCCCGTTCGCGACGTTCCTGCGCTTGGCGGGGATGGAGGATCGGAATTTCCATGAAGCCAATCTGGGCAACTTCCCTTGGCCGGGCAACCCCCCAAGGATAGTTTGCAGAGGTGCTGCTGGCCTTCCACAAGCCTTACGGCGTTCTCTCCCAATTCACCCCGGATGGTTCACCCCACCGAACCTTGGCTGAATTTGCGTTTCCCAAGAATGTCTATCCCTTGGGACGGTTGGATGCGGACTCGGAAGGTCTGCTGCTGCTCAGCGAGGAAGCCGGCCTGAACACCCGGCTATTGGACCCGGAACGAGGCCACCTCCGGACCTACTGGGCTCAGGTGGAACGGGTTCCCACCGCCGCTGCCCTCCGGCAACTCGCCCAAGGAGTCATCCTGGCCGGCCGCGCCACGCTACCCTGCCGGGCCTGGTTGTTGGACCCCCAACCTTCGTTGCCGCCGCGGGATCCTCCCATCCGCCATCGCAAAAAGGTGCCCGCTGTCTGGATGGGCGTGGAACTAGCCGAGGGGAAAAATCGGCAAGTCAGGAAAATGACTGCAGCCGTCGGCCACCCCACCCTCCGCTTGATCCGGACGAAAATCGGGGAAATGGCACTTGGCACCCTTGCGGCGGGTTCTTGGAAAGAACTCAGCCCCGCGGAGCGGACCCTGGTCCTGGGGGATTAACTCCCCGGCGGCAGGCGTTACTGCAAAACCTCACCTTTTCCCAGTCCCGCGCCCATTTTTTCCGCCACGCAAAAGGCCGCCCGCAATGGGCGCAGATTTTGGAAGGCAGATCTCCTTTGGCCACCGTCCTCCCCAAGCGGCGCACGGCTAGCGGACCGCGGCCCAGACCCGGTGGACGTCGTCGTGGTCTTCCAAGGCTTGCAGGAAACTTCCCACCTCGGCCCGCTGCTCATCCCTCAGTTCGGGATAGTTCTTCGGCACATAACCCAGCTCGCTGGTCACCACCGTCCACCCGTTCTTCCTGAGCCAGTCGGTCGCACCATGCACCGCCGAGCGCTCCGTGAGAAAACGGGCCCCGCAGGTGCTCGCAGGGATCTCGTCGTTTTGCTCGCACGTGAGGGTCTCCACGTCATTGGCGCCCGCTTCAATGGCTGCGGTCTCGCGATCGGTATCCGCCTTCGCATGGTGCGCCTCCACGATGCCCACTTGATCGAAAAGGAATCGATTGCTGCCGGAGGAACCGAGGGAACCCGCTTTGAAGAGCACCCGGATTTCCGGAGCCGTCCGATTGTGGTTGTCCGTGTAGACCTCGCAGATCACCGGAACTTTGTGGGGCGCGTACCCTTCAAACACCATGTGCTCCAACGAATCTTTGCCGGCCCCGGCACCGGACCCTTTTTCAATCGCCCGCTGGATGACGTCCTTCGCCACGCTCTCCTTGCGTGCCCGGTCGAGCGCGGTGGCCAGCCGGGCATTGAGGGCAGGATCCGACCCCTGCCGCGCGGCCAGGGTGATTTCCCGGACGTACTTGCTCGTCGCCTTGGACTTCTTGAGCGAGGCGACCTCACGTTTCGCATGGAGCCACTGCCTTCCCATGAAATCACCCTAGGCAAAAACCCCTCGTCTCTTCAACCTCGACACCCCCTCGCTCCGCCGTGCGGCGTTTTCCGCACCCGCCCAAACCGCAAATCCGGCAACCTTTTCAATCTCCCATCCCTTGCGGATTCCATAAATCAAAGCGGCCGTCACCACGTCGCCGGAACCGGTGGCATCCCAACATCGGATTCTGGGCGCGGCCACGTGGAACGCTCGCCCATGCTGGCCTAACGCCAAGCCATGAGATCCCATGGTGACCATCAGGGAGGATCGTCCTTGGGATATTTCCCGCAGGGCGGCCAACCCACGACCTCCACCCTTGCAAGGCACAGTCTCCTGCACCTCCGCCAAATTTCCCTTCGCCCATTCGACCCCAGCCTCCAGGGCCTCGCGCAGGAGTTGGCCCTTACCGTCGACGACAATCCGCACTCCTTGATTTTTCAGCGCGAGGAAAAGACGCCGCCACCAGCCTTTTCGAGGTCTGCTCGGCACACTGCCCGCCACCACCAACCAGTCCCGGTTCTGAATTTTCCGCCGTAAAAACCGGGCGCAGCAATCCCAGCTGGATTTTTTCCACTGAGGGTCTTGGCTGAAAAAATCGCTTCGTTCCCCCGGTCCCTCCACCAAAGCCCAACCCATCCGGGCGGCGGAACGGATCGGAATCTCCCGAATCGGCAATCCATCCTTGCGGGCGGCCCGCCGCCAGCCCTTACCGACCTTCGGAACCACAGAGAGGGCCGGAACGCCCCACTGCCGGAGCTGTCGCGCCACGTTGTGCCCCTTTCCCCCGGCAGAAACAATGCGCCGACCTTCGGTGAATTTGGTTTCGAGGACCGGGTTGGGTGTCCAGCACCAGACCCGTGCAGTCATCTTCAGGCGATGGTGATTTCCTTGGCCAAATAGACCTCTTGAATGGCGTGAAGAATCTCCACGCCCTCCTTGAGCGGCTTTTGGAAGGCTTTGCGACCCGAAATCAACCCCATGCCCCCAGCCCGCTTATTGATGACCGCCGTCTTCACGGCCTCGGCGATATCGTTCTTGCCGGAGGCGCCCCCGGAATTAATCAGCCCGGCCCGGCCGGCAAAGCAGTTCAACACTTGGTACCGGCACAGATCGATCGGATGGTCGGAGGTCAGCTCGTCATAGATGCGCGGATCGGTCTTGCCGTAGTCGCTGCCCGCCAACTTCACCGCTTGGTAGCCCCCGTTGTTCTCAGGGAGCTTCTGTTTGATGATGTCCGCCTGGATCGTCGTCCCCAGGTGGTTGGCTTGGCCCGTCAGGTCTGCGGACAGGTGATAATCCTTTTCCTGGGTCTTAAAGGCCGGGTTCCGCAGATAGCACCAGAGGATGGTGTACATCCCCAGTTCGTGGGCGATCGCAAAGGCGCGGGAGATCTCCTCAATCTGCCGACCTGACTCCGGAGAACCAAAGTAAATGGTCGCGCCGACCCCGACCGCACCCATGTCGAACGCTTGTTTCACCCCGGCGAAAAGCTTCTGATCCGCAACATTCGGGTAACTCAGCAACTCATTGTGGTTGATTTTCAGGACAAACGGAATTTTATGGGCGTACTTGCGGGCCACCGACCCCAGGACACCCAGCGTGGAGGTCACCGCATTGCAACCACCCTCGATGCCCAGTTTGACGATGTTTTCCGGATCGAAATAGTCCGGGTTGGGGGCGAAGGAGGCCCCGGCGGAATGCTCGATGCCCTGATCCACCGGAAGGATGGAAAGGTATCCGGTTCCGCTCAAACGCCCGTGGTTGAAGGTGGTCTGCAGGTTGCGCAGGACGGAGATCGACCGATCGCTGTCCCGCCAGACGCGGTCGATAAAATCCGGCCCGGGCAGATGCAAGCGGGCCTTGCCGATGGTCTTGCAGGCATGCCCCAGCAAGGCCTTCCCTTCTCCACCCAAAATCTTTTCGATGTCGCCGATTTTCATGAACTTCCAGAATCCCTTTTTTTGCACCTTGGGTCAATCCTGCTTCTGTCCCCGGTCTTGCAGGAAAAGCCTGACCCCTTACCTTGAAACTCATGATTCGTTGGCTTTCCCTGGTCATTGGTGGCCTTCTGCTGAACGGAACCGGTCTTTCCCTGCTGGCTTGGGCTGGACACCAAAAATTCGCCGCCGGCGGAGAATGGTTCTGGGCAGGAACCCTTGCCTTGATTCTCTGCAACGCCGGACTCTGCTGTGTGGTCGGCGCCAAAAAACCATAAAGCCACCCCTCTGAATCCCCACTCCCCCGCCCCCGTGCCGGACTACGGCAGACCGGAGCTCGTCCACCCCGGCGACCGCGAATACCTGCGCTGGTCGGAGGGGTTTGCTGTCCGCCGCCGCCGGGAACGGGAACGCACCGGCAAGGTCCGCATCGAGCCGGCCGCCCTCTCCATCATCAGCGCCGCCGCGGAGTTCGGTGTCCGTTCCCTCCTCACCCGTCACTTCGAACTCGGGGACCGACGCATCCTTCGCTACCAAGACCCCGAATTGGGCGATCACCTTCGCCGACGCTACCGTTTCCGTGAATTGGATGCGGTTGCCTTCTCCCAAGGCCGTCCTTCCGCGGTCTTTGAATTCAAACTGAGCGGGCTGGGCTCCGCCTCCGCTGTCAATCGTGCGGCTCGCCAGCTCCGCTCCGCCGCGGAAATGATCCGGCAGGGTTACGGACATCAGCCCAAAGTGGCCGTGGTACTGATCCATGCAGGGGAGGGCCAGCCTGATCTCGGCAGGCCCGGCGGCCGCTTCGGCGTCCGGCACCATCCTGTCCACCGTCTCCAGCTGCCTTTATGGCCCGAGACGCCCATTCCCTGCTTAGTCTTCTCGATGAGCGAAGCCGTCGAGGAGGCCCGTCGGATCGGTCACGCGGTGGACCACGCCCTGGAAAAGCGGGCCGCCCGTGAGGGCAAACATGGCATTCAACAGGGCCGCCGGATCCTTCCCCGCCTCCCTTTGGGCGAAGTTCTCTCCGCCGTCAGTTGGATGGCCAAGGAGCTGGTCCAAGCCGTCGGGCACGTCGCCCGCAAACTCACCCCGCGACGCAAGCCCGCCCACCATCGTCATCGGCGGCGACGGCGGCGCCCAAGGGGCCGAGGCCCGGGCGGTCCGTACCACACCCCCCCCCGCCCGCCTAGCGGGTATTAACCATCGTCACCGGCAGGCCCTGCCGTTTGAACGAGTCTGCTTCTTCCGATTGAATGTCCATCTGGCTGACGAGGCCAAGTTTCTCTCCGCCCACGGAAACAATATCCACTTTGGTCGGGCCGTCCGCATGAGCCCGGTTCCCCACCCAGGGTTGGAAGGCGTGCCACCAAAGCCCACTGGCCACCAAGGCCAGAAGAAGTTTCGTTACCGGATCAGTTTGGAGTCGCAGATGTTTTATCTTCATGCCCCAAGGGTAAGGCCAAGTACCCAAATCACGACTCGATTCTAAACCTCTCCGCTTTAGTCTTACGCGATGAACCGCTCCATCATGCTCCTCCTCCTGGTCGGGATCGGTTTCGCCCAAGCCCAAGATGCCGAAGCCCCGGCCCGGCCCGCCGAAGAAATCTTCGAGACCCAGGGAATCAAGATCTGGAAACGCGGCAAACCCACCAATGCTTACACCTCCGTTGCCAACGAAAGCCTTATGCAGCTCACCTGGCCGGAGGCGCAAAATCGCATCGCCATGAGCGTCAAGGCCCGCAAGGGTAACGCCGCCATCGTCACCAGCCTGATCCCCGCCCAACGACTCGACATCACCCAGAACACCGGCATCAACCGACTGGACGGCCTGAATGTCCGCTACACGATTATCCAACTCAAACCCTAACCCCCATTGGTTCCTCGGTATCCTCCTCGGCACCCTGCTGGCCGGGGAGATCAGCCACGCGCAGGGAGGACTTCCCGCCGCGGTCGGTTCGCAGGCGAATACCGACGCCTCCGCCCAGCGTCGGCTTCAGGAAACCGCCAAGGAAGCCCAGCGCCAACGGCGCATTGAGGACCAGCTCCGCCGCCTCTCCCCTGCCCTCTCCCCGGAAAAGCTGGCCGGACCTGGCGGCGCCGTCCTGACTCGCCAGGCCCTCGCCGCCCTCGTTCGTTTGCGCGAAGATAGCGTCCCGCTCGATGACGCCATCCTGCGGGCTTCCCGCGCAGCTGACCTCGACTCCGCCCAGACCGCCAAGCCGGCCTCCTACCTGCGCAACCTCTTCGTCCAAACGTCCGGCCTGATTACCCCGGCGGTCCTCGCCAGGCTGGAAACTGGGGAAGATCCCGCCCCGGACCTGGTGCTGGCTCCTTTCGTTCCGTGACACCTTTTGCCGCTCCGCCAGGTTTGATCAGTCGGCGTCTCGCGGCCGGCACGGGCTGGTTTCGGCCCTCGGTGGAAAAACCCATCCGTTCCTTTTGGCAAAAAACCAACCCGGGCCTGCGCTTCAGCGAGGTTGTCCGCCGCAGCTCCGAATCCCAACGCCATCCCGGCCGCACTTGGGTCTATTCCGCACCGATTCCCGGAGCTGGCACCCTCGTCGTTCGGCCCTGCGTCCACGGCGGCGTCTGGGGCCGAATCGCGGGCGATCTTTACCTCGGACCTGACCGCGTCCGCCGTGAGGTTCTTGCCGCCCAACGCCTCGCCCGGATGAAAATTCCCACCCCGCCGGTGGAGGCTGTTCTTTTTTATCCTGCCGGCCCTTTTACCCGAATTGAGGTAGTCACCCGTTTGATTCCGGCCAGCCGTGATCTGGTGGCGTTCCTTTCCTCCCGGCCCGGGCCAGCCGAGCGGCAACGCCTCTTTTCCTCCATCCGCAAACTTTTCGCCCAACTCCACCGCCAGGGCGTCGGCCATCCGGATCTGAATGCCCGCAATATCCTTCTCTCCACCTCCGATCCCTCCCCCGTCTGGCTGTTGGATGTGGATGGCGTTTGTTTTGAGTCCCCGTCCCACCCCTCCGTCGACACCGCCAACCGCAACCGTCTGCTCCGCTCCCTCCTCAAGCGCGCCCGCCTCGGCGATCTCGGCTGGTCAGAACCCGAAGTGGCCAAGCTCTGGAAAGAATTGTTCCCCCACCGATGACGCTCCCCTCCGAGCCACGCATCGGCATCGTTCTGCTTAGTGCCGTGGGCGATGTCGTCCATGCCCTTCCCGTCGTCAACGCCATCAAGCGGGCCCGCCCCCGCGCCCGCCTCACCTGGCTCCTGCAGGACGCCGGCGCCGCCCTGCTCGCAGGTCATCCGGCCATCGATGAAATCCTGTTGTTTCGTCGCAAGGCCGGCCTCGCCGGTTTGGTTCAAATCGCACGGCAGTTGCGGGATCGTCCGTTTGATGTCGTCCTTGATCTGCAGTGCTACTTCAAGGCCACCCTCCTGACCGCCCTTTGCCGCAGTCCCGTTAAAATCGGCCTCGATCCCGCCCGCGCCCGCGAATTCAACTGGGTGGTCAACAACCACCACCTTCCCAAGCGACCCACCAATCACGTGCAGGAACATTTTCTTGAGTTTCTCGACTATCTGCAAATTCCCCGTGAACCCCTCGCATGGAATCTCGGCCCATGGCCGTCCGAGCGCCCTTGGCAGGAAGATTTTTTCCGCTCCATCCCACGCCCCCGCGTCGCGCTGGTCGCCGGCACCAGCAACCCGAAAAAGGACTGGCTGCCCGAACGCTGGGTCGAGTTGAACGACCGCCTGCATCAGGACTTCGGTCTCACCACCATCCTGGTCGGCGCTCAAACCCCACGCGAGACCGCCCTCGGCCAAAAAATGGCTTCCGCCTGCCGCCATCCCCCGGTCAACGCCCTCGGCTCAGGCCTGCGCCGCCTCGTTTCTATTTTGGACGGATGTGATCTGGTGATTTCGCCCGACACGGGGCCGCTGCACTTGGCCGGCGCCCTTGGAAAACCGGTGGTCGGTTTGT
>Ga0194134_10001941_pt1 | contig 25828 bp, 28 predicted proteins | sample TA2KigOff0mmetaG_FD_148602 | JGI IMG/M metagenome (GOLD analysis project Ga0194134, IMG submission 148602) | Freshwater microbial communities from Lake Tanganyika, Tanzania - TA2015056 Kigoma Offshore 0m | ecosystem: Environmental > Aquatic > Freshwater > Lake | place: Tanzania: Lake Tanganyika... | reverse complement strand
CGGAACCCGCGCCCATGCAAAGACGCCTACTGCTTTCCGCCTTCGCCGCCACGCTGGCGGGTCCTGCCTTGGCCCAGGGCTTCACCGAAGCGCAACGCGCCGAAATCCTGTCCATATTGCGTGATGCGCTGCGCCGCGACCCTTCCCTGCTGCGGGACGGGCTGAGCGCCCTGCAAGCGGCTGAGGACCGGGAACGCTTTTCCGCACAATCAGATGCCATTCGTGCGCATGAAGCCGCGTTGCTGCGCAACCCCGCCGACCCGGTGCGCGGCAATCCGCGCGGGGATGTCACCATTGTCGAATTCTTCGACGCGCGCTGCCCCTTCTGCAAAAGACTCGCTGGGGAGATCAAGGAATTGCTCCGCAAGGATCGCAATATCCGCCTGGTCATGAAGGATTTGCCAGTGCTGGGCCCGGCATCAGTGATTGCCGCACGCGCTTTGCTGGCGGCGCAGCGCCAGGGCAAATATGGCGAATTCTATGACGCGCTCATGGCGTTGCGCGGCGAACCCACCGAAGCGGTGCTGCGCGCCGAGGCCGAGCGTATTGGCCTCGAGGTCGCGCGGTGGCAGCGCGATATGCTGGATGCTGGCTTGCAGCAGCGGATTGACGCCAATCTGGAATTGGCCCGCGCGCTCCGCATTGAAGGCACGCCCGCCTTGATCATTGGCGATGCCTTCATCCCGGGTGCTGTGCCATTGGCTGATCTGGAACGCGCGGTCGCTGAACTGCGCCGCGCGCGGAGATAGGCGAAGGGAACTTCGCTAACATGTTAAGGAAACGCTTGCGCCCGCCAAGAGCGGGCGAGCGCCCGAATGGGCGCCGCCGCTCATGCGGCGAAGCCAAGCTCGAGCAAGCGCGCGCCGGCGTTTGAGGGCGGATCGGCAAAGATCCGCTAGTCGAGAGATTACGGCGCCACAAAACCCGCCTTCTTGTGGCTGCCATCGCAATAGGGCGCCTTGGCGGTCTGGCCGCAGCGGCAGAAGGAAGCCTGCGGGGTGCGGTCAATTTCTTCACCTGCGGCATTCTGCACAATCATGGGGCCGGAAGCGCGGACCGAGCCATTGGGCTGCGGGTCAAGGTTCACCGGCCCGGTCACGCCTGAAATATCGCGCCCTTCGCGCTTCGCCGGCGCGCCGGTCAAAGGAATCCCAGCCGCCTTGTGGCTGCCATCGCACCAGGGGCTGTTCTTGGAAGCCCCGCAACGGCAAAGCCAAGCCTCACCGCCTGCAATGGGTTCGCCTTTCAGGGTGATGTCGCCCTTCAGATGCAAGGGGCCGCCATCGCGCGTGGTGATGATGGTTTCGGTCATGATGTAACGCTCCGGTTACGGTGATGTTGGGGAATGTGGTCTCTTAAGCCGCGCCTGACCAGCCCGCATCGGGATCAATCGGGAAAACCGGGCGCGGCAGGCGCTTCCAGGGGAAATTGACCAGAACGGGGCTGGTCAGGCCCGGCACATCCACTTCCAGAATGCGCTCATCGGGAAAGAATTCATCAAAGCCGGCACGGAAATGCCCGCGCGATTTCACCACCACAACCCGCGCGGCGGCGATATCCACCCCGAACATCTCAATCATGCGCGGTTCATGGCATTGGCGCCTGAGGCTCGCCACCACCACGCGGATGCCGCTGCCTTCCAGTTCCAAAAGCGCCGCCGGGCCAAGGTCATAGGCTCGCCCGGCCATGGTGCCGCGCCTCCCCTCGCCCTTGCCTTCCGAAAGTTTAAGGATGCGCGCGGGGGCAGAGAAGGTGGCAGAAAATTCGCTTGGATTGCGGTTGAAAACCGCCGCGAAAGCCGCTCCCTCCCCCAGCCTATGCGCTTCCGCGGCCAGATCAGGATCAACAAAATTGGCCAGCACCACGCCTGCCACGCGGGCTTCATGCAAGGCGCGCAGCACATAGGCGGTATTGCCGCGCCCTCCGCCACCCGGATTATCGGCAACATCGGCGATCAATATGGGGTTAGCACCTTCACCCGCCGCTTTGGCGCGGGCAGTGACATCTGCCAGCGATAGAAGATTCGCCACATAACGCTGCCGATCCGCCCAGGTGGCGCGCGCGATCTCAAGCGCTGCCGCATCGGCCAAAGCCTGATCCCCGCCACGCGCGGTGACGGTCACGGTCATGCCGCCTTTGGGCAAATCGGAGAAAACAAAGCCGCCACAGATGGAAGCATTGGCTATGCGCGGATCGCGCGCCATCAGCGCCTCACACTGGGCCATGCGGTCCGCATAAGGGCCGCGCGCCGTCAATAGGCTGACCGATGGCGGTGTGATGGGCAGGCGCACAAAGCCGCGCGTGAAGCGCTGACCGCCCAAGGCTTCGCGCAACAAATCAGCCGCTTCAGCGGCGCGTTCGCGCATATCCACATGCGGGTTGGTGCGATAGCCGATAAAGGCATCCACGGCTCGGATCAGTTTTTCGCTGATATTGCAATGCAGATCATGGGTGCAGATGACCGGTGCCGCAGGCCCGACAATGGCACGGATCATCGCCGCCATGGTGCCGTCGCTATCCTCATCACCGGTTGCGCTGCTCGCGCCGTGATTGGCGATATAGACCCCATCCAGGGGTAGCGCCGCCGCCAAACCGGCGCGCATTTCATCAAAAGCATCATTCAACAGGTTTTGATCAATGGGGCCCCCAGGCGGTGCCGCCATCACCAGAATCGGCACGGGCTCCCAGGGCCCGGTTTCATCCATGCGCTTGTAAAAACCTGGGATTTCCGAGGGCAAATGGCTCACCTTCTGGCGCGCCAGGCGCGAGATGGCGTCGCCCCTTTCCAGACATTGCCGAGCAAAATCTTCCTTTACGGTGACTGGGGCGAAGGCATTAGCCTCCAGATGAAGGCCCAGAATGGCAATACGTGGTGCTTGCGGCTTTGGCTGAACCATATCTGTAACTCTCCCCAGGATAGACGTGTCGCGTGACTTGTATAAGCTTGGACGTCAGGGAAATAATTGAGGCGAAGTTTGCTGGGCACGCAATCCACAAACAGCGATGCTGGGGGGCAGGCAGTTCCGCGTTTTGCGGTGGAAATTGCCACGCCCGATCTGCGCCCTTGGCTTGGCGGAAATTGCGGCATCCCCGGCGTTTGGACCTTTACAGCCCCTGCACACGGCCCGCATCTGGCGCTGGTTGCGCTGACCCATGGCAATGAAATCGCCGGCGCCACCGTGCTGGCGGAAATGCTCGGCGCCGGTCTCCGCCCGGAACGCGGCAGACTCAGCCTGATTTTCGCCAATACCGAGGCTTTCCTTGCCTTTGATCCGGAAAACCCCACCGCAACCCGTTACCTGGATGAGGATTTGAACCGGCTTTGGGGTGAGGATCGGCTGCAAGGCCCGCGTAATTCGCGGGAGATGCGCCGTGTGCGGGAATTGCTGCCCGTGGTGGAAAGCGTGGATGTGCTGGTGGATTTGCATTCCATGCTTTGGCCATCGGATCCGCTGATCCTGTCGGCCGATACGCAACGCGCCATCCGGCTGGGGCAATCGCTTGGCACCCCACGCCTGACCGTGGCTGATCCGGGACATATGGCCGGCCGGCGCCTGGTGGATCATGCGCGCTTCACGGCGCCTGATGGCACTGCCGCCGCGGTTCTGGTGGAAGCGGGCCAGCATTGGGAAGGCGCAACCCTGATCGCCATGGCGGCAACGGCGCGTCGCGCCCTTGGGCTTAATGGCATTTCGGGCCCTGCCCCGGCGCCGCTGCCGGAGCCTCCCTTATTGGCGCGCGTCACACAAACCATCACCGCCACATCGCATAATTTCATGTTCCTGCGGGATTTTCGCGGCGGGGAACTCATCCCGCACGCCGGTACCATGATTGCCCATGATGGTGCGCGTGAAATTTGCACCCCGCATGATGATTGCCTGCTGGTGATGCCAACCCCTATCGCCCCGCGCGGGCATACGGCGGTGCGCCTTGCACGGATAGAAGGGCCCTGAAAAGCGGCAGGGCTTGCGCGAAAGCCCAGGGCGCGCTTGCCTGCGCGCCTTGCCGAAATTGAGGGAAACCAGATGGCCGCCTTGAACCTGATTACCTTTGCCGATGCCGCCGGAAGCCGCGCGGGCGTGTTGCTTGCGGGCGGGCGCGTGCTTGATCTTGCGGTAGCGATGCCGCCAGCGCGCGATATGCTGGCCGTGATTGATGGCGGTGCCGCCATGCTGGCCGCGATCCGTGCGCTTGCCGCCAATCCGCCTGCCAAGGCGCTGCTGCCGCTATCCGGTGTTGCGCTGCAAGCCCCCATCCCCAAGCCGCGCCGCAACGTATTCTGCGTCGGGCGCAATTACATGGACCATGTTGCCGAAGGTGATCGCACACGCGGCATCACCAACAGCGAAGTGCCGAAATACCCGCAATTCTTCACCAAGGCCGCCGACTGCGTGATTGCCCCAGATGCCAAGGTTCCAACGCATGAAGGTGTCACCAAATGGCTTGATTATGAAGTTGAGCTGGTGGCGATTATTGGCACCGCTGGGCGCGATATCCCCAAGGAAAAGGCGCTGGAGCATGTCTATGGTTGGACCATCGGCAATGACGTGACCGGGCGCGATTTGCAGCGCCGCCATGGCCAATGGTTCAAGGGCAAGTCGCTGGATCGTTCCTGCCCGCTCGGCCCCGTGATCGTGCCTGCCGCCGACCTCAACGCCGCTGATCTCGCGATCAGCCTCAAGCTGAATGGCGAGCAACGGCAATCGAGCCGCACGAGCAAGATGATTTTCGATGTGCCGGAAATCATCCACCAGCTGTCATCCGGCTTCACCCTGCTGCCAGGTGATGTGATCATGACCGGCACGCCTGAGGGTGTTGGTTACGCCATGCAGCCGCCGCAGACCATGAAGGCGGGCGATGTCATGGAATTGACGATTGAGGGCATCGGCACGCTGACCAATACTGTCAGCGACTGATCAACCGATGGATATATGCCTCAGCTTCGACAATGGGCCGGAGCCTGAGGCAACCCCCGTGGTGCTTTCGGTGCTGGCGCGTCGGCGCATCACAGCGATGTTTTTCGTGATCGGCGCAAAACTGCGTGACCCCAAGGCGCGTGCCTTGGCCGCGCAGGCGCGGGATGCGGGGCACATCATCGGCAATCACACGCTGACGCATGGCGCACCACTCGGCCGCCGCAGCGCTGCCGAAGCGCTGCATGAAATCACCGAAACCGACGCGCTGCTCGGTGATCTTGCCGCGCCCGAGCGCTATTTCCGCCCGAATGGCGGCGGCGGCGTCTTGGGCGCGCATTTGCTGAACGGCGCGGCGGCGCGGCATTTGAGGGCAGAACAAGCGACCATGGTGCTGTGGAATGCCGTGCCAGGCGATTTCCGCGACGCCGATGGCTGGCCCGCCACGGCCCATGTGATGCTAAGCGCGGCACAGGCGCCGGCAATGTTGGTGCTGCATGACCTGCCCAATGGTGCCATGGGGCATCTCGATCGCTTTCTGGGAGAGGTGCAGGATCAGGGCTGGCACTTCCGCCCCGATCCACCGCCGGATTGCGTACCTTTACGCCGCGGCGTGCCGGGGCCGGATTTCGCGCGCTATATCTCTGGCGCTTGAACTGGGCGGGCTGGCACGCCGGCCACCTGCGCACCGGGGGAAAGATTGTCCACCACGGCGGCACCGGCGCCAATCACCGCGCCCGCGCCAATTTGCACACCTGGCCTGACTACCGCGCCCGCACCAATCAACGCGCCAGCCCCAACCCTGACACCGCCGGCCAGCACCGCGCCGGGGCCGATATGCGCGGCTTCTGCCACCACGCAATCATGTTCCACAATTGCGCCGGTATTGATCAGCGCAAGCGGGCCGATCTCAGCCTCCGGCCCGATCACGGCGCGGGCGAGGATGGCGGCACCCTCACCCACAACGGCGCCATGGCCGATCAGGGCGGCGGGGTGGATCAGGCTGGGCAGGCTAAAGCCAGCGGCGCGAAGGCGACCCGCGGCAGCAAGGCGCTGGGCATTATTGCCGATGGCTGGGTGGGCAAGGCTGATCCCCTGCCCGGCCAGCGCCGGCAGGCGGCTTTCATCAACCAGCACCGACAGGCCCAAGACCTGGGTGGCCTTCGGCGCGGCATCCAGAAACCCTGCTGCCTCGAACCGGCCATCCGCCAGCAGCAGATCAGCAATTGCTTTGCCGTGCCCCCCCGCGCCTACCAGAAGGATGCGCGGGCGCATCACGGCGCTGCGCTTGGACGTGGCAAGGCCGCCGCGCGCGGCGGCAAGGCAAGCCCCCCCGGCGCTGCATTGGGCTGAGCCGCCTGCCCAGCCGCCTGCCGCGCCGGCATGCCGCCAGCGTTTTCAATGACGCGCTGCACCCCACCCGCCGCTTCCGCCGCCGCGGCAAAGGCGATATCGCCCCAATGCCGGTCCAAAAGCCCCGCTGGGATTTCGTTCATTTGCAGCACGCGGCCCAATTCCTGCCCATCCCGGCGAGAGACAATCCACAGGATTTCCACCCTTTGCATGCCCCGCCCCGCTGGCACCACGGCCACGCGCCCATCAGCGGCAAAGCCCGCGCCATCCGCCACTTCCTGCGCCAGAATGCCGTAATCGCCCAAGGAATCACGCATCCGCGCGGTCAGGCTTTCATTGCCATCCCCCGGCGCACCCCGCACCGGCAGCAGATAAAGCCGCGGCGGGCCTGACGCCGCGAGCGCTGCGGGGTTGGAGGATTTGCGCGCCGCTTCTGCCCTCAGCAGTAAATCCGCGGCGCGGCGGGCGGCATCACTAGCCACATCGGCGAACAAGGCAGCGCTGGGCCGCGGCCAATCGCGCGCCGGGATCGCGTTGCCCTCGGCCACCCCTTGCGGGGCGCCATCGGGGTCGAACAGGGCGTAGCGCGGCACCACGCGGTTGCCGTCAAGGCGCATTTCCACGGCCAGGCGCCAATCCAGCGGCAGGGGCGTATCAGCCACAGCCGGCACTTCGCGCTTGAGCAGCGCCTCGGCGATTGCCTTGGCGAAGGCTTCCGATTCGGTGGTGGTGAGCATTGCGGCGTCAGGGGTTGGTACCGCGAGGCGATAGGGCGGCGGCACAGCAAGCCGCCCCGCCATGCCGCCCGGATTGCCCAGGAAGGGCTGCGGCAGGTCGCCACAGGCCGAAAGCACCAGAAGCGCCAGCAAGGCCAGGAAATGCCGCTTCACAGCATGACACATGTGGCAAGCAGCGTCAGGAAGCTGAGGATTAGGAACATCATCAGATAGGGCATGAAGCTGTCATGCCATGGGCAGGGCAGCGCGGGAAGATCGGGGCCGATTTCCCCGGCGCGGTTTCTGTTCTAAGCAGGGCCTAGTCTCCATTTCCGTATTGGCCTTCGCTTCACATGAACAATTCCCCAGCAGCGGTTGAGAAAGCCGCGCCGCGTTATGATTTCAACAGTGCCGAGCCGCGCTGGCAGCAGGCTTGGCAGGATCGCGCCTGTTTTGTGGTGCCCGATGTGCCGCCCACCGATGCGCGGAAATATTATGTGCTGGAGATGTTCCCCTACCCCAGTGGCAAGATCCATATGGGCCATGTGCGCAATTACACGCTGGGCGATGTGGTGGCGCGCTATAAGCGCGCGCGCGGGCATTTGGTGATGCATCCCATGGGTTGGGATGCCTTTGGCCTCCCGGCCGAAAACGCGGCGCGGGAACGCGGCATTCACCCGGCCAAATGGACCTACGACAATATCGCCAATATGCGCGCGGAATTGCAGCGTATGGGCTTGTCGCTCGATTGGGCGCGGGAATTCGCGACCTGCGATGTAGAATATTACGGTCAGCAACAGAAATTACTGCTGGATTTCTGGCGCGCGGGCTTGGTGGAGCGCAAGGAAAGCTGGGTGAATTGGGACCCGGTGGATGGCACCGTGCTGGCCAATGAACAGGTGATTGATGGGCGTGGCTGGCGGTCTGGTGCTTTGGTTGAGAAGAAGCAGCTCAGCCAATGGTTTTTGAGCATCACCAAATTCGCACCTGATTTGTTGGAAGCACTCGGCGGGCTGGATCGCTGGCCGGAACGCGTGAAGCTGATGCAGTCGAATTGGATCGGGCGGAGTGAAGGGGCGAAGGTTCGGTTCAAGTTGAGTGAAGCAGCGGCCGACATTTCAGAGATTGAAGTGTTTACGACGCGACCTGATACGTTGTTTGGTATGTCATTCTTGGCTGTCGCGGCGGAACATCCCTTGGCCGCCGCTGCCGGTGCGCGTGATGCCAAGGCAGCCGAGTTCATCGCCGAATGTCGCCGCATGGGCACATCGGAAGCCGCGATCGAACAGGCGGAAAAGCGCGGCTTTGATACGGGCTTTCTGGTCAAGCACCCGTTCAATGGGCAGGAGTATCCCGTCTGGATCGCGAATTTCGTGCTGATGGAATATGGCACGGGTGCGATTTTCGGCTGCCCCGCGCATGATCAGCGCGATTTGGATTTTGCGCGCAAATACGGGCTTTCCGTGACGCCCGTTGTGCTGCCGCCCAGTGTGGATGCTGCCACGTTTGCGGTGGGTGATGTTGCGCATACCGAAGATGGTGTCGCGTATAATTCGGGCTTCCTTGATGGGCTGGGGGTCGCGGCGGCCAAGCGACGCGTGATTGATGAATTGGAAAAGCTCGGCGCCGGCCAGGGCATTGTGAATTGGCGGCTGCGCGATTGGGGTGTTTCGCGTCAGCGCTATTGGGGTTGCCCCATTCCTTTCGTCCATTGCGATGATTGCGGCGTGGTGCCGGTGCCCGATGAGCAATTGCCGGTGCGCCTGCCCGATGATGTGGATTTTTCAAAATCCGGCAATCCCTTGGATAATCATCCAAGCTGGAAACATGTGGCTTGCCCAAAATGCGCCAAGCCCGCGCGGCGGGAGACCGATACCTGCGATACTTTCGTCGATTCCTCCTGGTATTATGCGCGCTTCTGCTCGCCCCGCGCGGCGGAGCCGGTGACGAAGGGTGCTGTGGATGGATGGTTGCCGGTTGATCAATATATCGGCGGGATCGAGCACGCGATTTTGCATTTGCTCTATTCGCGCTTCTTCTCCCGCGCCATGAAGGAGGCTGGGCATCTTTCCGTGGAGGAGCCGTTTGCCGGCCTATTCACGCAAGGCATGGTCCAGCATGAAAGCTACAAGGGCGCTGATGGCCGCTGGCTCTATCCGGAGGAAGTTGACTTCTCCGTCACCGCCGATGGCGCGCGGAGCGCAACGGTGAAGGGCAGCACGGAGACTGTGACGATTGGCCGGGTTGAGGCCATGTCCAAATCCAAGCGCAACACGGTGGACCCGGGCGCCATCATCGCGAAATACGGCGCCGATACCGCGCGCTGGTTCATCCTTTCCGACAATCCACCCGAACGCGATATGGAATGGACGGAATCCGGTGTCGCAGGCGCATATCGCTTCACGCAGCGCGTATTCCGCATGGTGGAAGCGGCCTTGCCGAACCTGCCGCCGGCAGGCGCCGCGCCGGAGGATGCCGGCAAGGCTTTGCGCCGTGCGACCCATCGCGCCATAGCGACGGTGACCGAGGCTTTGGAAACCTTCGCCTTCAATGTCGCGGTCGCGCGGCTTTATGAATTCGCCAATGCCATTGAAGCAGCAAAAGAAGCGCCAGGTGGCGCGCGGCGGGAAGCGTTTGAAATACTGGCGCGGCTTTCCGCACCCATGATGCCGCATTTGGCGGAGGAGGTGTGGTCTCTGCTGCGGCCCAATGATGCCGCGCTGGTGGCAGAACTCCCCTGGCCGGAGCCCGATCCAGCCTTGCTGTTTGCTGAAAGCATCACCCTTGCCGTGCAGGTTTTGGGCAAGCTGCGCGCCACCATCGAAGTACCTGTGGGCGCCACCGAAGAAGCGATTTTCGCCGCCGCCGAGGCCGAGGAAAACGTCCAACGCGCCGTGGGGGACAAGCCGATCAAAAAGCGCATTCATGTGCCCGGAAGGGTGGTCAATCTTGTCATCTAGGCGCGCCATCCTTCTGCTTGGCCTGCCGTTCCTGGCGGCAGGCTGCGGCTTTCGCCCCATGCACGCGCGGCGTGGGCCGGAAGAAGACACGCGGGTTGCTGCAGCACTCGCCGCCGTTAAAGTCGGGGTGATCGCCGAACGGCAAGGGCAATTGATGCGCCGGCGGCTGGAAGAAGGCTTGGCCCCAATGGGCCGAGGCGCTGTTACAGCCAAATACGAGCTACGCGTTGGCCTTGGTTACGGTGTCGAACTTCAGGGCTTTCGCCGCGATGGTTTCCCAAGCCGAGTGCGGTTTAGTGCAACATCTCAGTGGCTTTTGTTTGATGTCGCCACACCCCCGCGTGAAATCACGCGCGGGACCGAACGCGCCTTTGATGCTTACGATATTCCGGAAAACCAGTTCTTCGCTGCAGATGTCGCCCGCGAGTCCATGGAACGCCAATTGATCGAAGCCTTGGCGCACCAAATTCTTGAAAAACTGGCCATCCATTTCGGCGGCACCACACGGTTCGCGGCGCCGGCCTGACCATGGCCAAAATTGACGCGCGGCGTATTGCGGGCTTCCTGGCTGATCCGCCAGCAGCGACACGCGTAGTGCTGATTTACGGCGATGATCTGGGGTTGGTGCGCGAAAGGGCGGATCAATTGATGCGCGCCGTGGTGGCCGATGATCCCTTCGGCCTGGCCGAGGTGCCGCGCGACGCCGCCAGCCGTGATGCGAGCCTGCTGGCCGCTGAGGCCGCACAACCCGCGCTGACCGGCGGGCGGCGCCTGGTGCGGGTGCGCGATGCAACCGATGGCTTGGCCAATGCTGCCAAGGCCGCGTTGAGCGGCCCCGGCCCGGGGATTGTTTTGCTCGAAGCAGGCGCCTTGGCCGGCAATAAGGGGCTGCGCCCCGCTTTGGAACGCACCAATGACGCGGCGGCGGTGATTGCCTGCTACCCTGAAACCGGCGCCGAATTGGAAGCAAGCCTTGGGCGCATGTTGAAGGAACGCGGCGTTGCGGCAGATAGCGGCGCGCTTTCCTTCATGGCGGCGCGGCTTGGCGAAAACCGCCTGCAAATCCGGCAGGAAATCGAAAAGCTGGCGCTTTACGTGGGCCCTGCAAAACGCGTGACAGAAGAAGACGCCATCGCCTGCATCGCTGAAGGTTCAACGCTAGATCTTGACCAGGCGCTGCTTGCGGCCACAGCGGGCGATGCCGCGCTTGCGGATCGCGCATTGGATCAGGCTTTCGCAGAAGGGGCTGCTGCGGTGCAGGTGGTGCGCGCTGCCTTGCGGCATGTGCAGCGCCTGCATTTGGCAGCCCTTGCTGTCGCGAAGGGCGCAAGCCCTGGCGATGCGCTGACTTCGCTCCGCCCGCCAGTGTTTTTCAAAAGCCGCCCGGCTTTTGAAAGGGCGCTGCGACTGTGGCCCGCGCCGGCATTTGCTGCGGCTGCTGAAGCGTTGCTGGAAGCCGAACGCCAAACCAAAACAACCGGCATGCCAGATCAGGCGATTGCACGTGCGGCAGTGATGTCGCTCGCGCGGGAAGCGGTGTTGCGGAAGCGATAGTGCGCCGATCGCCGCTGTCGGTTCCTGACCGCGGCGTGAATCGGCCCACCAAATATGCAGCCAATGGTGCGCGGGGGCTTTTTGGGCAGGGGGTAGGTCAGCATGAACCTCACCACTAGCGCGTCTTGTGGCGCCTCAGTTGATCCGGCAACGCATTTACCCCCTTTCCCTGCCGGCAAAGCCATAGGAACATCAGAGCACTTAGAACAGAAGGAAGCTCTGCCATGAGCCTTGAACCAGGCCGCGCCCGGCCGGAACCGACACCCGAAACCCGCCACTTCTGGGAGGGGCTTCGCCAAGGCAAGCTTTTGCTCCAGCGTTGCGGTGATACGGGCAAGCCCTATTTCCCACCGCGCCCCTTCAGCCCTTTTACCGGCACGCGCAATGTCGAGGTGTTTGAAGCCTCCGGCCGCGGCACGCTGCATTCCTATGTGATCCATCATCGCCCGGTGCCGGGCTTCAAGCCTCCTTACGCGATTGCGGTGGTGGAGCTGGAAGAAGGCCCGCGCATGATGACGAATATCGTTGAATGCCCGCAAACACCGGAAGCCTTGGTCTTGGACATGAAGCTGGAATTGGCGCCGACCAAAATGGATGATGACATCACCCTGCCCCTTTTCCGCCCCGCGAAGGAGGCTTGATCCATGATACGTCCCGGTGAAATCGCCATTGTCGGCGCGGCGGAAAGCACACGCATCGGCGCTGTCCCCGATATGGCGCAAATCATGCTGCATGCGGATGCAGCCCTGAATGCCATGGCGGATGCGGGCTTGAAGCCTGGCGATATTGATGGAGTTGCCTGTGTTGGCCCCATGATGCCGCAGCAAATCGCGCATTACCTTGGCATCACGCCGAAATGGGTAGATGGCACAGGCGTAGGTGGCTGTTCCTTCATGCTGCATGTGCGCCATGCGGCGGCGGCCATTCATGCTGGTTATTGCAAGACCGTGCTGATCACGCACGGCGAAAGCGGGAAATCTCGCGTCAATGGCACACTGCGCCCGGCGGAACCGCAAAGCCTGAATGGCCAATTCGAAGCGCCCTTCGGCCCCATGGGTCCGCCCACACTCTTTCCCATCCCCGTGCTGCGCTACATGAAAACCTATGGCGTCACGCATGAACAAATGGCGCAGGTTGCGGTCGTGCAGCGCGAATGGGCGGCGAAGAACCCCCGCGCCGCCTTCAAGGACCCGATCACGATTGATGATGTGCTGAACAGCAAAATGATCGCCTATCCCTTCCGGCTGCTGCAATGCTGCCTGGTGACGGATGGCGGCGGCGCGCTGATCCTGACGTCATCTGATCGCGCCAAGGATTTCCCGACCAAGCCTTGCTATATCCTTGGCAGCGGTGAGAGTGTGGAAACCACCATGGTGAGCCAGATGGAGGATTTCACCTCATCCCGCGCTTTCCGCGTGGCGGGGCCGGAAGCCTTCCGCATGGCCGGCATCAAGCACAGCGATGTGGATCATTTGATGATCTATGACGCCTTCGCGCATCTGCCCATGTATGGGCTGGAAGATCTTGGCTTCGTCAAGCGCGGTGAAGCCAAGGATTTCATCTGGGAACGCAATACGGCGCCGGGTGGCAAGCTGCCGATCAATACCAATGGCGGTGGGCTTTCTTACACGCACACTGGCATGTATGGCATGTTCGCCCTGCAAGAAAGCGTGCGTCAGGTGCGCGGCACCGCGCCGGCGCAAGTACCCAATGTGAAAATCAGCGTGGCGCATGGCGTGGGCGGCATGTTCTCTGCCTCCGGGACCGTGGTGCTCAGTAATCAGCGTCCCTGAGAGAGGTTGAACATGACGGAGGCGGTGAATTTACGCGAAAGAGTAAAGGCGCCGCCTTCGCCATTATTGGTGGAGAGCTATTATCGCGGTTCGGTTGCGCGCGCGCAGCATCATGTGTTTCAGCATGAAATGTGGGTGCATCTTGCGCATGGGCTGATGCTGGAACGCCAAGGCATCATTGCACGCGATGCCATGGCGCAAATCCTGCCGGAAATTATCGCCATGGCTGAAGCCGGACCTGAGGCGGTGCCGGTGGATTACCGGCAGGAAGATCTCTATTCCTACGTTGAGAAACTGATCATCCAAAAACTCGGCGCCGATATTGGCGGGCGGCTGCATACTGGGCGCAGCCGGAATGATCTGAATGCCACCACCTGGCGCATGGCGCTGCGCACCGAATTGCTCGCGGTGCTGGGGCTCCTTGCTGAACTTCGGCAGACAATACTGGCACTGGCAGAAGAACATATCGCGACCGTCATGCCTGGCTATACGCATGGCCAACATGCGCAACCCATTACTTTTGGGTATTGGTTGGCCTCGGCCGCGGATGCGCTGGCGCGTGACCATGAAAGGCTGATGGGCGCGCTGGCGCATTGTGATCTTTGTCCCCTGGGCGCGGGCGCGCTTTCCACCACGGCCTTCCCGCTGGATCGTGCCTGGGCCGCCAGCGCGCTGGGTTTTGCCGCGCCGTTGGAGCTTGCCTATGATGCGGTGTCGTCGCGCGATGATGCGCTGGAAGCGGCTTCTGCCATGGCGGTGATGATGACGCTGCTGTCGCGCCTTGCGACCGATCTGCAAAACTGGGGCAGTTGGGAATATGGCTTTGTTGAATTGGCGGATCGCCATTCGGCGGTTTCAAGCATCATGCCGCAGAAGAAAAACCCAGTGGCGCTGGAACATCTGAAGGCAGCGGCGGCCATGGTGCAGGGCGCGCATCATGCCGCCATGGCCTGCACCAAGAACACTGCCTTCGCTGATGTGAATGATGCCGTGACGGCGGTGAATGAACCTGTGCTGGATGCTGCGTTGCGCAGCAGACGCATCCTCGCTTTGTTTCAGGAAGTGATGCTGGGCCTCAGCCTGAACAAGCAACGAATGGAAAACGCGGCACGGGAAGGGTTCGGCACAGCCACCGAATTGGCCGATGTGATTGTGCGCGAAACCGGCCTGAGCTTCCGCGTGGCGCATAATATCGTCGCCATTGTAGTGCGCGGTGCCCTGGCCGAAGGCCGCACGGCAGAGAGCATTACAACCGCAGCCCTGGATGAAGCTGCGCAAGCACTATTCGGCAAAGCCTTGCATATTCCAGCCGCAAAGCTCCGCGCCGCGCTTGATCCGGCTGAAAATCTGCTTGGGCGCAGCGTGCAAGGCGGCCCGGCGCCGGTGACCATGGCGGCACTGATCGCGCGCCGACGCGATAGCCTGGCGCAGGATCGCCAAATCATCGCCGCCATCAACCAACGCCTTATGGATGCGCGGGCAGCGTGTTGGGCTGAGGCTGGTCGCATGAGCGCCTGAGCAAAACCATGGCGTCACAGCCTGGGCCTATGGTAGCCTTGCAGCTCAATCGCGCGGGCTATGTCAGCACCGCGCCCAAACCGGGAGGAAAAAATGAAACTGACACGACGCACTGCCCTGACTGCGGCGGCGGGGCTACTTGCAACACCCGCCGTCGCGCAATCGGGCTTTCCCAATCGCCCCATTCGCCTGATTGTGCCCTGGCCGCCCGGCGGTTCCACCGATGGTCAATTGCGCGCCTTGGCCGAAGCGGGTTCACGCTATCTTGGCCAACAGGTTATTATTGAAAATCGCGGCGGCGCCAGCGGTACGCTCGGCGCACAGATGATGGCGCAGGAAACGAAGGGGGATGGCTATCTGCTCGGCCAATTGCCCATCACCACCTTCCGCTTCCCAATGATGACAAGCCGCCCAACCTGGGATCCGCTCAAGGATTTCACCTATGTCATCCATCTGACCGGCTATCTTTTTGGTGTGGTCGTGAAGGCCGATAGCCCCTGGAAAACCTGGGAAGAATTCCTGGCCTATGCCAAGGCTAACCCCGGCAAGGTCGCTTACGGGTCGCCTGGCGTCGGCACCACGCTCCATATCACCATGGAACGGATTGCCGCTGAACGTGGCATTGAATTCCTGCATGTGCCCTTCCGGGGCGGGGCTGATAATGCGCAAGCGCTGCTGAGTGGGCAGACCCAAGCGATGGCGGATTCAACCTCCTGGGCGCCACTGGTGGATGGTGGGCAATTCCGCCTGCTTTGCACCTGGGGCGAACAACGCGCCAAGCGCTACCCGAATGCGCCAACACTGGTTGAAAGCGGCATCAATATCGTTTCCACCTCACCCTATGGCATTGCGGCGCCAAAGGGCGTTGATCCTGGCATTGTCAAAGTGCTGCATGATGCTTTCAAGCAGGCGCTCTATGATCCCGTGCATACCACCGCGCTGGAACGCTTCGACATGCCGCTGATCTACAAGAATAGTGAGGATTATCGCGCTTCCGTCGTCAAAACCATTGAAGAGGAAGGGGTGGTAATCCGCCGCCTTAATCTTCGCATCAACTGATCAGCATTTGGTGATGGCGGTTGCAGCGCCGCCATCACCAACACCTTCATGCAGCGCGCAAATCATCCAGCGCCAGTAATACACTGCGCTGCACCGCGCCATCTTGATCACGCAGCGCGAGCGCAACGCGCCCATGCCGCCAATCAATCTCCAGCGTGCCGAAATTGACGCGCGGATAAAGCTCCCCCAACCGATTGGGGCCTTGTTCGCGGGCATTCACAAATTGCCGGTTGATCCCGCTTGAGGTGATTTCAGTCAGCGGATAGGCAGTGCCCTGGCCTTCGCGATACAGCGCGCCGATATGCCGATCACCGGAAAGAAATACCACACCGCGCGCCCTGGTGCTGGCGATCAGATCATAAAGCCGCTGCCGTTCGCGGGGGAAATTGCCCCATCTTTCCCAGCCATGGCCTTCAACCACGACCTGGATGGAAGAAACGATCAGGCGCAACTCTGCCGGTTCTTGCAGGCATTGGCGAAGCCAGGCCCATTGCGCTTCACCCAGCATGGTCTTCGCTGGACCATCATCAGGCAGGTAGCGTTCCCGCCCCGGCGCACCGCGCTGATCGGTAATACGCAAGGGTGAACGGAACCAGCGCGTATCCAAAAGAATGATCTGCACGCGCTGCCCCGCCGGCCCGATTGTCAGATGATGATAAAGCCCATCGCGCCGGCGCCTGATGTCATCACCCGGCACGCGCCAAAATTCCAGAAAAGCGTCCTTCGCTTCCTGCTTGAAGGGGTTTTCAACGCCGCCATCATTCACGCCAAAATCATGATCATCCCAAATCGCGGTGTGGTGCTGCTGCCCTGCAATGAAGCCCATGAATTCCTCATGCTGCTTCGCCCTTGCATAGGCTTCCTGCAATTCCGCCAGATCATGCCGCCGCATGCCGCCATAGACATTATTGCCAGCGAAGATGAAAAATTCTGGCTGCCAATCACGCACCGCGCGCCAGATCGGCTGCGGCAGCTTCTCATCGGCACAGGTTCCGAAGGCAATACGGCTGATCGCTGCACGCCGCGGCGCGTGATCATGGGTTTCAAACCTTCGGCATCTCCACCGCACCCGTATGCAGCTTCAAACGCTGCATTTCTGGCGCATCCTGCCCCGCATCGCGGAAGGCCTGCTTCAGCGCAGCCATGTTTGGCGCAAAGATGCTCTCACGATTGCTGCTGACCCAATCACGCGATTGCTGCGGCATCACGAGCGATCCCTGGAAGCGCGGCATCACCCAGCGCGCGAAAAGTTCAAAGGAACGCATGGTGGCTTCCCGATCGGCCCATTCATGGGCGCGGAACAGCACGCCCCCGGTCCCGCCTTCCGTGAAGCCAATCAAGCGCTCAATCCCTGCCGCCACCGTCTCCGGTGATCCAACCAAGGTTGACCCCATCGCCAACCCATCGCGCAGCGGGTCTTCCGAACGCATCGGCGGGCGGCCCAGGGTTTCGCTGAAGTAGGTGAGCGTTTCCAAAGCTTCCCCATGGCGCACATCACGCAGCGCGCGTTCATCATCCTCAGCGCAATGCAGATTGACGACCAGGCGCCAATTGCGCCGGTCCATCTTCTGGCCATGCTTGGCGGCTTCGGCTTCCGCCATGCGCCATTGCTCGGCCAAGGATTTCGGCCCGCCCGGCAAGCCAGCGCCGAGTGAAAGCAAGCCAAGCCCATATTTCGCTGCGGCCAGCGCGCCCGATGGCGTGGTGGAAGACGCGACGGAAATCGGGAAACGCGGTTCGGAATAGGGTGCCAAATGCAAGCGCGCTTCCCGCAGCGTGAACCAATCGGTTTCCATCGTCACCGGTTCTTCGCAAGCCAAAAGCCGCGTGATGGCATTTAGTGATTCATCCATCCGCCGGCGCTGATGCGCGGCATCAATGCCCATCATGTATGCGTCGGATACCAGCGCACCTGGCCCGCAGCCGAGCATCACGCGCCCGCGCGTCATGTGGTCCAATTGCACAAAGCGCTGCGCCACCAAAAGCGGATGGTGATACGGCAGGCTGGTCACACCTGATCCAAGCTTGATGTGCTTGGTGCGTTCGGCCGCTGCCGCAATCATGATTTCCGGGCTCGCGATGGTTTCCCAACCGGCGGAATGATGCTCCCCAATCCAGGCTTCATCAAAGCCCAGATGGTCAAGCCATTCAATCAACTCCAAATCGCGCGTGAGCCCCAGCGTCGGATTGTCACCAACCCGATGAAAGGGTGCCAAGAAAATACCAAAGCGAAGGCGGCGAGGCAGCATGGGTGGCTTCTCCATCACATGGAAGGCGGGTCGCCCGCCAAAAAATCCTCGCCGCCATAATCAGCCGCGCGAGGCAGGCGCAGGATGCGCCCTTCAGGGGTCATGCCAATCTGTTCCGGCAGCACGGTAACCACGGGTGTGGCGCGCGCGGCGGCGAAGGCTTCCGCCACGCTGTCATGCCGCGCAAGCTTGGTCAGATTCATGCGGGTCGGGAACACAAGTTTCTTCGTGCCGGCAATGCCTTCCGCCAAAGCATCGGCGGGCCTGATCCAAACACTATCCACCGTTTCATGCCCATCATGCAAAGCAGCCTGATCTTCGGGCGCGGCGGCAAGGAAGAAATGCGTATCAAAGCGCTTCGGCACATCCACCGGCGTGATCCAATGCGCAAAATGCGCCAGGCCGGAAACCGCGGGCATCATGCCCCGCGCGGCCAGCATGGCGGCGAATTCGCCCTCGGCTTCTGGCGTCCGGCCCGCTTCGGCCAGCAGCACGCCGCATTCTTCCCAGGTTTCGCGGATGGCGGCGACACGAAAGGCGCCATGCGCATCGCCGCCGGCAAGCACCTTGTCAGATGCCTCAACACGCCCGCCCGGAAACACCAAGGCGCCAGAGGCGAAATCAATCTGGCGATGGCGCACCACCATGAAAACTTCCATGCCCTGCCGCCCATCACGCAGCAGCATAACGGTGGAAGCGGGGCGGGCGGGGGCAGCGGAGCTATCAGTCATGATTGTATTGCAGCGCGCCCAGGCCGCCACCGCAAGGTGCCCCGCTTCAGGATTTCGCCAATCGGCGCAAATGCTGGGCTGCCGCGCGGCCTGCTGCCGCTTCAATCTCACGAAAACCCAGCACAAGGGCTTCACCAAGCCGCGTCAACCGCGCGCCCCCGCCCCCGGCACCGCCGGTGATGCGTTCCACCACGGGGGCGGAGAAGGTGCCGTTCAACTCCGCCACCAATTCCCAGGCTCGGCGATAGGACATGCCGAGCGCACGCGCGGCGGCGCTGATGGAACCGGCCTCCGCAATCGCTTCCAGCAGCGTGATCTTGCCCGGGCCAACCCGGCCATCAGCAAAATCAAGGCGCAGCCAAAGCGCGGCGTCTGTCATGGCCGGGGCATCACGTGCAAGGCGTCGCGCAGCAGGGAAACGCCGCAGGCTTCACCCACTGCAAGCGCGTTACGCTGCGCGGCATGTCGTGGCAGGGCGAAGGTCAAGTGCCGCCCTTCTGGGTCGCCCACATCCAGGGTCACGCGCATTTCTTCGCCCATTGGCAACAGCGCGATGATGGTGCCGGAAACCGGGTTCTCCCTTTCGCCGGCTGAAGGCCTGCCACGGCGATGCAGCACCACGCCACCCGCGCCAATCAGCCAATCCACGGCGGTGCCAGGCGCCAGGCTTGGCATGGGCGCAGCTTCCAATACCTGATTACCCCAGCGAAGCCGCGTGAGTCCCGGTTCATGCGCCAGGATCACGCCGGCAAAAAGATTGCGCAGATCAAGCAGCCGCGCGACCTCGGCTGACGCTGGCCGGGCCAGCATTTCCGCGGGTGATGCGGTTTGCAGCCCCCTACCCCGATGCAGCAGCAACATGCGGTCCGCCAGCGATGCGGCCTCATCCAAATCATGCGTCACCAGGATGATCGGGATCGAAAGCCCCTGGCGCAGATTGGCCAATTCCACCTGCAAGCGCCGGCGCGTGGCGCGGTCCACGGCGCTGAACGGTTCATCCAGCAGCAGCACGGCGGGATCACGCGCCAAAGCCCGCGCGACCGCCACGCGTTGCTGCTGCCCGCCGGAAAGCTCGGCCGGGCGGCGTTGTTCAAGCCCGGCCAGATGCACACGCGCCAGCAACGCGGCAGCGCGTTCGGCGCGTAATGCAGCGGGCAGATGGCTCATGGCGGCCATCACATTGCCAAGTGCTGTCATATGCGGAAACAGCGCGTAATCCTGAAACACCAGCCCCACGCGGCGCCGATGCGCCGGCAGATCAAGCGCGCGGCTGGTATCAAGCCATGTTTCGGCGCCGCAGCTCACGCTGCCGCTTTCCGGGCGATGCAGCCCGGCAATGGCGCGGAGCGTCGTAGATTTGCCCGCACCTGACGGGCCGATGATGGCCAGCAGCTCGCCCGGCGCGCAGTCCAGCGCAAGATCAAGCGTGATGGGTGTCGCCGCCTTCAGGCGTAGGGAAAGACCAGCCTCAGCCATGGCGACGCCGCCCGATCCCGCGCGTCAGGCGTTGCACCAGCAGCAGCGCCAGCAGGCATATCACCAACAGCAGCGCCGACATGCTGGCCGCCGCGGCATCGTCAAACGCCTGCACGCGATCATAAATAGCAATGGCGGCGGTGCGGGTTTCGCCGGGGATGGCGCCGCCCACCATCAGCACCACACCGAATTCGCCAAGCGTATGGGCGAAGGTCAGTACAATGGCGGTGGCAATGCCGGGCCAGGCCAGGGGCAATTCAACGCGCCAGAACACTGCCCAGGGCGCCATGCCGGAAGTGGCGCCGGCTTCGCGCAGATTGGCCGGAATGGCGGCGAAAGCGTTCTGAATTGGCTGCACCGCAAAGGGGATATTGGCGATGGCACTCGCCAGCAGCAGTCCCTCAAAGGAAAAAGCGAGAGTCCGTCCAAAGATTGCTTGAAAAGCACCGCCAAGCCAGGTGCCGGCGCCAAAGGCCGCCAGCAAATAAAAGCCGAGGACGGTCGGCGGTAATACCAACGGCAGCGCCACCGCCGCTTCCACCATGCCCCGCCCGCGAAAGCGCCGCAGCGCCAGGAACCGCCCAAGCCAAAGCGCCAAGGGCAGCAGGATCACGACCGTACCAAGACCAAGCCAGAGCGAAAGGCGAAAGGCGGGCCAATCCATCGCTCAGGGCGCCTGCAAGCCATGGCGCGCGAAAACCTCCGCCGCCTGGGGTGAGAGGAACCAGGATTGCAGGCGCGCCGCCGCGTCACTGGCACGCCTTGTCATGGCCAGCCGGTGGCGCAAAGGATCATGCAAAGCCTCCGGCACCAGACTGAAGCTGCCACGCGCCGAGAGCGCAGGCGAAAGCGCGAGAGAATACGCAATCAAGCCACCTGTCGCACCTTCGGTTGTCGCGAATTGCGCTGCCTGGGCGATGCTGGTGCCGAAAACCAGGTGCGGGCGCAGCGCCTCCCACAAATCAAGCCTGCGCAAGGCTTGTTCCGCAGCGCGGCCATAGGGCGCGATTTCCGGATTGGCGATGGCAAAGCGCTGCACCCGCCCTACCGCCAGCAAGGGGCGGAGCGCTTCCAGCCCGCCAGCGGGATCAAGCGCTGACCCGCGTGGCGCAAATAGCGCCAACCTACCCACGGCAAAGACATGTCCCGCATCGCGCGTATGTCCCGCTTCGGCGAGTTTCTGGATGCTGACCTCATCTGCTGCGAGCAGCATTTCAAAGGGCGCGCCTTGCGCGACTTGCCGCGCAAGATTGCCGCTGGCCCCATAGGCGAAGCGCGGCGCGATGCCGGTTTGCACGGCTATAATCGGGGCGGCTTCCTCCAGCGCCGGCTGCAAGGCAGCCGCAGCCGCAATCAAGGGACGCTCCATCGCAAATGCATCGCCTGGAACGCATGGCAACGCCGCCAAGGCCAGCAAGTGGCGCCGATGCATCAAGACCCTCCGCTATTCCCGATTGGATATAACCGGGTCCGACCGTGATGATCAACCCATCCCGCAAGGGCTGGACCGCTGACGCTTCTTTGGGGATGCTATGGTCAAACAGGCAGGAAGGAAACGCGCAATGCAATTCAATAGCGGCGATTGGCGGATTGACGTGCTGATCCAGGGCTATCCCGGCAAATCCACGCAACATGGTGGCCTGGGCTGGAGCACGGTTGCGCTGCTGCGCGGCCATGGGCGCATCGTGGTGCTGGATGGCGGCGGCTATGGCATGCGCAAACCGCTGGTCGAAGCGCTTGGCAAGCAGGGCGTGAAACTATCGGATGTGACCGATTTGCTGGTCAGCCATTTGCACCATGACCATGTGGTGAATTGGCCGATGTTCCGCGATGCGCGGATTCATGTCGGGCGCAAGGAATTGGCCTGGGCGTTGGGCGTTGGCTGGGGGGAGACCGCCGTGCCGGAACACGCGGTGGAAGCACTCAGCCGCTGGCCCACCATGCAATTGATGGATGACGGGCAGGAAGTGCTGCCTGGCATCACCGCGCATCTGTCACCCGGCCATACACCTGGGCATTTGCTTTTCCTGATTGCAGGCGCGCCGCAAGCCGTTGTGCTGTTGCAGGATGCGGTGAAGAACCGCGTGGAACTCACCACCCGCAGTACCGACATGACCTATGACCCCGCCGTCAGCCGCGCCACCATTGATATGGTCTGGGAGATTTGCCGCACCCATCCGGGCGCGGTGCTGATCCCCGGCCATGACGTGCCGGCAGTGCTGGAAAATGGCGTCCCCCGCCCGCTTTCCAGCCACAGCGCCGGCATTCGTTCCTGGTTCGGCAAGGATTTGCAGGACACGACGATGTTTTCGCTGGCGCAGCCTTCCGCCTGAGCACGAAGCCATTTGAAAGGATAGCAAGATGGACCAACAGGAAGCCCATGACACGCTCCGCGCCGAAGGCCGCGCGGTGATGCATGAAGTGCTGGGCCGCGCCTATATGGAAAAGCGCGACGCCGGCACCAATCCCTTCAACGCCGCCGTGCGCCGTCTGTCGGAGGAATTTGCCTATGCCACGTTATGGCAAAGGCCAGGGCTTGATCGGCGCGAACGCAGCCTGATCACGCTTGCCATGATTTGCGCGCTCAATCGCCCGCATGAACTGCGCATCCATCTGGTCGCGGCCTTGAATAATGGCTGCACGGCTGAGGAAATCTCGGAAATCTTCACGCATTCGGTCGCCTATTGCGGCTTTCCCGCCGCCATTGATGCGCTGCGCGTGGCTGAGGAAGTCTTGAAGGAACAGGGCAAGCTTTGAAATCCTCGCGTGATCCGCAATGCCGGATCACGCGTAACGCTTATGCGCCGCGCCGCGCCAAAGCCGCTTCCAGGGTGTTTTCCAAAAGGCAGGCGATGGTCATGGGGCCAACGCCGCCCGGCACAGGCGTAATGGCGCCGGCATGGCCCACCGCTTCGGCAAAGGCGACATCGCCCACCAGCTTGCCATCGGGCAGGCGATTGATGCCGACATCAATCACCACCGCACCGGGGGCAATCCAATCGCCCCGCACCATCTCAGCCCGGCCAGCCGCCGCCACCAGAATCTCCGCCCGCCGGCATTCCGCCGGCAAATCCCGCGTTCGGGAATGAGCGATGGTGACGGTGCAATCCGCCCCCAAAAGCAATTGCGCCATGGGCCGCCCGACAATCTTGGACCGCCCCAGCACCAAGGCCCGCGCGCCGCGCAGCGCCACGCCCGAATCCGCCAACAGGTGCATCACCCCGCGCGGGGTGCAGGGCACCAGGCCGGGCTCACCGGCCGCAAGCCGCCCAGCATTCAAGGGGTGAAAGCCATCCACATCCTTGGCCGGGTCCACCGCGGCAATCGCGGCCTCAGCCCGGATATGGGCCGGCAAGGGAAGCTGTACCAGAATCCCATCCACGGCGGGGTCGGCATTAAGCTTGGCGATTTCCGCAAGTAGCGCGGCCTCGGTCGTGGCTTCCGGCAGGTGGATAGTGGCGCTGTCAAACCCGGCCTCTGCCGCCGCGCGGTCCTTGTTGCGGACATAAACGCCACTGGCGGGGTCATCACCCACGCGCACCACGCGCAAGCCAGGCTTGGAGGAAAGTGTGGCGATACGCTGGGCCAAGCCAGCGCGCAGCCGGGCACCTAGCGCCTTGCCATCAAGAATGCGTGCGGTCATGCCAAAGCCTCAATCATTGGGATCAAAAGGGCGGGGTCGCCCGGAATGCGCAATAGCTTTTCCCGCGCTGCAGCGCCTTGAGCAACTTCTATCATGGAAGCGGGAACCCCCAATGCCGCCGCCAGGGCCGCACATACCGCGCGATTGGCCCGGCCATCTTCCGGCGCCTCGGTCACATTAACGCGAAGCCTTGGCCCATCCGCGCCGGGGCGGAGCCCCCCAAGACCAGGGCGCCGAGATTTGGGCTGCACCCTTACGCGAACCACCAAGGCGCCAGCTTCGGCGCGCCAGAACCTGTCATCGGCCAAAGCTGCTCCCCAGCAGGCCGAACTGGATTTCCGCCAGCAGAATGCGCCCTGCCTGCAACAAAAGGATCAGCACAACGGGCGAGAGATCAATGCCGCCCAGATTGGGCAGAAAGCGCCGGATGGGCCTAAGCGCCGGTTCGGTCAGGCGATGGAAGAAGTCGGCAATCGCCCAGACCGCGCGGTTGCGCGAATCCAGCACATTGAAGGCCATCAGCAACGATACCACCGCCCCGATAATCAGCGCCCAAACAAAAAGGCTGAGCGCTGAGTCAATCAACCAGAATAACGCGTGCATGGAGCCTCCTGCCTTTTCCGGGCGCTGTTGCAGAATGTCGCGGCCCGGAAGGAATAGAGCCTATATCTTGAAGAAGAGTTCAGGCTGCAAGCCTTCTGTTCGGGAGGGCTGAGGGGGGCTTCCCATTCCCTTCGGGTGCTGCCTTGACTTTGGGGGCAGCTTGGGGCACTCACGGCGCCCTTGGTGCGGGGCTGTAGCTCAGTTGGGAGAGCGCGTCGTTCGCAATGACGAGGTCAGCGGTTCGATCCCGCTCAGCTCCACCACCGCGTTTTCCCACCGCCTGAAGCAGAAGCCGATTTCGCCCTGGCGCTGGGGCTTTTTGCGCGCGCGTGGCGGGCGGCGTTGTTCAGCGCGGGCGTGACAGACGAGCCGAAAATGCATATCGTTTCACTCTGGGCTGACTTGCGGCGACCTGCGAAAAGGAGGGACGTATGCTGCAATTGAATTTTACCAAGCAAAAAGAAGACAGTCAAACTCGCTTCGAAATTACAGGCAAGCCCATCAAGCCTGACACAGCAAGCAAACTTTTAATCTACACATTCTGCATCAAAGACGAAAACGGAATAGCTCTACTATCATCATCGGGAGAGATCGTTCCCGAAATTAATTCAGACGGCGATTTTGAGAAAATTGAAGAATTTTCAATATCTGGCTTTGACAGTCTTCCATCAGAATTGGTCGACGAAAAAAAACTCGTGGTCGAAGTTAATGTCAATAGCTTTGAATCAAAAATTGTTCCCCTGAGCGAAATTAAATTTGGTGGCCCTCTTGACGTGCCAAGGCTGATTGCTCCCGCCAGCGGCCACGCACCTGTGAATATCATTGGTCAGACATCGAAGTATTCTGTTGAGGGGCGAGGGAGAACAAAAAGAATAGATTTTCTGGGCTCTTCCGCAATTTTCCAAAATGTGTCGGACCGTATCGTGTATGTCACCTACTATGTAGGAACAAAGAAAAATACCCCTGTTGGAAATTTGGGGCGAATCGGGTTAGAGCAGCTTTTGCCAAATGATACGAAGTGTATTAGTTTAGAATTATATCACGAGACTGTTGGCAATGCGTTGGGATTTAAAATATTGAGAGAAGAAGATTTATCTCGAGTATTGCTGTATCCTTTCGCGTGCGTTTTTTTCAATTACAAGACAGAGACGCTCGCTGCGGAGTGCGGGCAGCCATGACGGGCAAGTGGCCTTCCCAATTGATTTTAACACCAAAGAAGCACAGGAGCATGTGTCCAGCCCCCTTTTTATGTACCAGTGA
>Ga0194134_10001909_pt1 | contig 26140 bp, 21 predicted proteins | sample TA2KigOff0mmetaG_FD_148602 | JGI IMG/M metagenome (GOLD analysis project Ga0194134, IMG submission 148602) | Freshwater microbial communities from Lake Tanganyika, Tanzania - TA2015056 Kigoma Offshore 0m | ecosystem: Environmental > Aquatic > Freshwater > Lake | place: Tanzania: Lake Tanganyika... | reverse complement strand
GCGAAAGATCATCTCGGCCTCCTCGCGACGGGCCTGCATCATGGGCTGTGGCTGCTGTGCCAGCCAGCCCTGGTACTGCCTGTAGTGCTCCCGTATCGCGCCGGATGCCAGGTACATCTCATCAAAAGCCAGTTTGCCCATGACCTGCTTCTCCGCTTGCGTCGCGCTGCGCGCGCCCCTGGCTCAGGGATAGCAAGGACCTTGCCAGAGGTCTGGCGGCTCGCTGGATCAGGCCTTTACCGAGCCGGCGTCTGGCGGTGATGCCAATAGCGAGCCGACCGCTCGCGCTGGCAGTCGAGCTGAGCGGGGCGCTCGCTGCTCCAAATGGCTGCACCGCACCAGACGGTCGATACCAGATGGATTTTCCGCTGCTGATAGCGCTCGACCACCGAGCCTGCAGGGTGGCCGAACCGGTTGCGATAGCCGGCCTGAACCACCACCCATTGCGGTTTGACGGCGTCGAGGAACTCGGCGCTCGATGAGGTGCGGCTGCCATGATGGGGAGCCAGCAGCCAATCGGCCCGTAAGAACGGCCCCCACTGCGCAACCAGCTGACGCTCCTGCGCTGCTTCCAGATCTCCGGTCAACAAAGCTCGGCCACCGGGGGCCGAAATCATGAGCACGCAGCTCAGGGCATTGGACTTGCGCGTCGAGGCGGAGAAAGCTTCGGAGGGGTGGAGGATTTGAAAATCCACGCCATCGCGCTGCCAGCGCTGGCCGGACCGACAGGCCTGATGGGAGTTCCGGTCCGCCTTCAAGCCAGGGTCGAGCGGCAGCGAACCGAAAACGGTTAGATCTGGCTGTCGGGCCAAAACAGCAGCCGCTCCCCCAGTGTGATCCGAATCACCGTGGCTGAGCACCATCAGATCGAGCTTGAGGCCCAGGGCTCGCAGCAATGGCACCAGCACGCGATGGCCCGCATCGCTTTCCTTCGAATAGCGAGGCCCAGCGTCGTAGAGCAGGCTGTAGTTGGCGGTCCTGACCAGCACCGCGCTGCCCTGTCCGACATCGAGCGCGAGCACTTCGAAGTGGCCGGATGCCGGCCGCGGCGCCTGCCACAGGACGACCGGCAGCATCAGGGCAAATCCCAGAACGCGTACGGACCAAGGCCATCGCATCACCAGCAAAAGACCCCCCAACAAACCGCCTGCAGCGCACCACCATGGTGCGGCCGGTCTTTCCAGTACCGCCCATGGTGCATGCGCCAGCGGTGCCAGAAGCTTTGTAAGGATCAGCATCGCTCCGGCAGCCACTTCCCACAGCGGGGGAATGACCGTCCCGAGCAAGCCCAGGGGCGTGACCAGCAGGGTCACCCAAGGTATGGCCACCATATTGGCCAACAAACCGACTACCGAGACCTGCTGGAACAACAGCAGGCTCAAGGGTGCCAAGGCCAAGGTCATGACCCATTGCTCGCGCACAAACCTGGCGGCTATGCCGAGCGAGCGTTGGATCCAGGACCGGCCCGGCGAGAGGCGATCTTGCTGCTGTTGACCCGAAGAGTCGCTGGCGAAAAGAATGCCCACCGCCGCAAAAGACAACCAAAAGCCGGCCTGCATAAGGGCCCACGGGTCCATCAACAGAACCGCCGACATGACCAAGAGCCAAGCGACGGGCCAGGGCCAGGGGCGTGCGAGCAGACGCAAGGCCACCACCACGGCCAGCATGAAGATCGTGCGCTGGGCAGGCACGGCCCAGCCAGAGAACAGCGCGTAGGTAGTGGCGAGCAGCAAGCCCCCGCAGGCTCCAGCCACATGCGCCGGCACGGCCAGGCACAGGGTCGGCGACACCAGGGCCGATCGCCGCCAAAACACCCCGACCGCCGCGGTGGCCAGCCAAGCGAACAGGGTAATGTGCAGACCGGAAATGCTCATCAAATGGGCTACCCCGGTCGCCCGAAACAAGTCCCAGTCTGCACGCTCAATGGCCTGCTGATCTCCCATCACCAGAGCGGCAATCACACCCGCCGAGGTCGAGGAATCGATCGCCTGATAGATAGCCGATCGGGTCGCCAGGCGGGCACGATCGATCCAGGCGCCGCGGGGCGCATGGAGTCTGACCGGGGCCGCGTGACGGGCGGCTGTGCGCACATAGCCCAACGCTCCCACCCCCTGCTCCCACAGGCGCAACTCATGATCGTGACCATGGGGGTTGATATGCCCATGGGGAGCCTTGAGCCGGACCGTCATCTGCCAGCGCTATCCGGGTACGACAGGCTGCGGTTGTCGTCGGGCTTGCTCGGCCAGGGCCTCGCGATAGATCTGGCCATCGGTCGCATCGGCTTCCTCGATCGAATCGAGTTCGGGCTGCACGATCCGGCTCGGATACCAGGACAGGGCTATCTCGGGGGGCAAGGCCACCGCCCTGCCGTCGACCTGCGCCTGCTCCACCCGCAGGCCAAATCGCAAAGCCTGGGGCGCAAACTGAGGCAAACCCTGGACCCGTCCGACGAGTTCAATGTCCCGTCCCTCCAAGTCAGCAGGCATGGCCTGGGCGATAAACACCTGGGCGCGCCATCCCGATTGGGAAAAAGACAACAGAGCCCCACACATCATCGCGATCACAGAAAACCGAATGGGGTGACATCGGTGCAAGCAGGCCATCCAGGCCGCCGCAAGCGACAGAACCAGCATCAGGGTGTAGAGCGCCAGAGGCCACAATTGCGCCTGCTGCAAGTGCAGCGCGGTTCCACCCAGCACCCCGAGGACCCAGGGCATGGGCGAGACGACAGGATCGGTGCGCATGAGCCAATAGCGGGGATCAAGAAGGGCAGACCTTGCGACACCTGCGGCCGCAAGCTCTTGCAAGCAGTATCAAACCGAGCGAGCGGCCTGCCGAGGTCCGACCCAGCCCGATACCTTTTTTGACAAGAAAACCGTCTCTGACCCCAATTTCCCCCGGGGATTGGCACAATCCCGAGTGTGGGCGTCAGCACAGAGTCGACATCATTTCGCAGCGGGCACTTCGACGAGTTGCGCGCACTGGCGGCATCGCAGCTGCAAAAGGCCGACAAGTCGGTCATCCGGTCGAGTTGGGCACGCTTGCTCTGGCTTGTGCCGCAGGCGCACTGGCAGGCCGCCGGCCCCTTGCCGGTCCTGATCGAAGCCACCGACTGGGCGCTCATCGAATCAGGACTGGTGCAAAGAGCCCAGTTGCTGCAGGCCATCCTCGATGATGCCTACGGGGCCGAAGAACTCACGCAGCGGGGCCTGTTGCCCCAGGCCTTGGTGCGCGGCCACCCTGGCTACTTGCGGCCTGCACGCACCAGTCCGCCGAGGCCCTCAGCCCGGTTGCGCCTGCTGGCCTTTGATCTGGTCCGCGACCCGCAGGGCCATTGGCAGGTACTGGGGCAACAAACACAAGCTCCGCAGGGCCTGGGGATGCTCTGGCGGCAACGCGAGCGCAGCCAAGTGACCCTGGCATCGACTCTGGCTGACCTGGGCGTGCGCAGTCCGATCGAAGCAATCGCCGTCTGGATGCAGGGCTTGCGGTCGGCCGAGTCGGCCGCCGCCGAACTTGCGCCCAGGTGGGTGATGCTCGGGGGCGATACATTCGAAAAAAACATCATCGACGACGCCCTGGCAGTGCAACTGGGCCTGATTCCTGCCCGAGGCGATGATCTTCTGATACGGCAGGCTTGCCTCTACCTCAAAAGTCTGGGCGGCCTGCTGCCAGTGCACGGCCTGCTGGCCAGCCTGGCCGACGAACAGATCGACCCGCTGGAATTGCGTGCCGACTGCAGCCTCGGGGTGCCCGGACTGCTGCAGGCGCTGCGCGCGGGCCATGTGACGATCAGCAACTCGCCAGGAACCGGCTTTCTGGAGTCGCCTGCCCTGGCCGGATTTATGCCCGGACTCAGTCGAGCGCTTCGCGGCGAGGAGCTGCTCTTGCCGGACCGCGCCAGCTGGTGGTGCGGCGAGACAGCGGCGCTGGACAACGCAGGGAGCGACTTGTCCCAGTACAGCGTGATTCAAAGCCATCCGAACCGGCCCGCAGAAGTCACCGACCTGGCGTACACCGACTCGCTGACGATCTGGGCCCAGCGACTGCGCGAGAACGGCGAGGCCTACACGCTGCAACAGCGCCTGCGCCCGTCACTGACGCCCCAATGGGAGCACGGTGAGCTCCAGCTGTGTCCCATGACCCTGCGTGTCTTCGCTGTCTTGGGTACGGACCACCGGTGGTGCGTGGTGCCTGGCGCCCTGGCCCGACTGTCATTGCCTGATGGAGCCCTGGGCGCTGAGCTACACGCCGAGGCCTGGGTACTGGGCGGATCCAGCGCCCCGCCCGAAACGCGGGTCAAGGTCACAGCACCCACACCGATTCTGGCCCGGCGGGCCGAAGACATGTTTTGGCTGGGCCGTTATTTGACCCGGGCCGAGTTGGCCCTGCGGGCCACGACCCTGGCCTACAAGCTGATCGAAAGTCCCTGCGTATCCCCTGCGCAGAGGGCCTGGCTGGACTCTTTGCTGCGCCTGGCGGCGCTGGTCCCCGAAGACACCCCCTCGGCCCTGATCGGCCTGCACCATCTGCCTGAAGCCCTGGCCCAAGACCTTCAACACGCGCGCTTAAATGGCATCCGGTTCAATCTGCACGCCATGGCCGAGCGGGTGGCTCGTTTGCACGCCCACCTGCCGCAAGCGCTGCAACAAGGGCTGGAGGCGGCGCGGGCCCAGTGGAGTGGATCGCAGGGTCCGTGGAATGCAAGTGGGCCTCCGATCGACAAAGACCGGGGCGCGACGGATCGATACATCTTGCAGATCCGCGCTTTCTTCGCCGAGGGGGCCTGGCATCGAGCCGATGCCGCTCTTTTTGGGGCCGGCTTGTTGATCGAGAGGCTGAGCCTTTGGCCCAGGGCGCTGGCCGATGCCTGCGCCTGCGCAGCACTGTCCGAGTCCTCCACCCGCCAAGCCCTGGACCAGTTGCTGGAGGGCGCAACACCACATGCAGGCGATACCGATGAGCACCAGTGGCTGCGAATGCGCCTTGAGTTTGCGCCACCGGGCTCGTGGGCGCAGCACCTGACCGCCCTGCGCCAACAGATCGATACGATCGAGGAGTACAGTGCGCCGGGCGCCTGTCTCGAGGGCGCCCTGGAGGCCTTGGCGGGGGGTCTGCGCAGCTGCCGGGCGTCCATCGACTCGCCCCCGCCTGCCGCTCTCGCCCAAGCCCTGCGCGTGCTGGCCGAGTCGTCGCGCGCGGCGGGTGCACATCTGCAAGCACGGTACTTCGGCGATCGCGCTGCCTCCACCTGAGAGACGACCGTGCTGCTGCATATCCTGCACGAAACGCGCTACGACTACCGGCCGGCGGCCCTGAACGCGCACCACCTGGCCTATCTCAGGCCCCTTGACGGGCCGCAGCAGCAGGTCTTGCGGCACGAACTGCGTATCGATCCGACGCCAGACCACCGGCAGCTCTCGCGCGATCTGTACGACAACCAGCGACTTCATTTCGATCTGTACCGAGCCCATGGCCACCTGCATGTCCGGGCCGAAACCCTGGTGCGTACTGGCCTGGCCCAGCCTGCCTTGGGGCCGGGCCCCGCCTGGGATGAAGTGGCGCGCCGGTACCACTACCGAGTTGGGGCCGTCTGCGATGCAGCCCTCGAATTTGCTTTTGCCTCGGCTCTGGCCCCTCGCGCCAAAGTCTTTGCGGACTTCGCCAGACCCAGTTTTGTACCGGGGCGCCCCCTGCCCGAAGCCGCCTGGGATCTGATGGAAAGGCTGCATCGACACATGCGCTACGAGCCGCACAGCACCGAGGTCGATACGCCGGCGGCGCAGGCGCTGGTCCAGCAGCGCGGCGTGTGCCAGGACTTTGCGCACATCCTGATCGCCTGCTGCCGGTCCCTGGGACTGCCCGCACGCTATGTGAGCGGCTACCTGCTGACCGATCCGCCCCCGGGGCAAGCGCGATTGATCGGCAGCGATGCTTCGCACGCTTGGGCCTCGGTCTATTGCCCGGCTCTGAGCGACCGCGCAGAGATCGACCCCAGTCAACCCGGCCAATGGCTGGATCTGGACCCCACCAATCGTCGATCACCCGGCCAAGACTATGTCACCCTGGCGGTCGGCCGGGACTACGCGGACCTCTCGCCCCTGCGCGGCGTGATTCGGGGGGCCATCGAGCATGCGTTGAGCGTGGCGGTGACCGTCACGGCTTGGGAGGACGCAGTCCCTGCCCCCAAGGAAGTCCGTCCCGCGTCTTGAGAGCCCCCCCGTTGGGGACTATGATCCGGAACCTGTGTTGACGCGTGTGGTTACAAAACAAGATTTTTCAGGAGGAGCCATGAACCCCAACCGACGACATCTTCTTCAAATGGCCGGGGCCGCTGCAGCGGCCACCGTCTGGCCGACTCGAGCGCAGGGCAAGCCGATGTTCGACACCATCAATATGTTCGTTCCTGCGGCCCCGGGTGGCGGCTGGGACGGCACGGCGCGTGCAATTGAACGCGCCGCCAAGGCCGCTGGCTTGGTGGGTCAAATGCAGTTCGAAAATGTGGGTGGCGCCGGTGGGATGGTGGGGTTACCCCGCTTTGTCAACCAGCGCAAGGGTCAGGGCAACAGCCTGATGGTCGGCGGCTCAGTCATGGTGGGGGCGGCCCTGGCCAACAAGAGCCCGGTCACGATGAAAGATGTCACCCCGATTGCGCGCCTGACCGAAGAAGCCGGCGTGGTGGTGGTTCCCGCCAACGGCAAGATCAAGACCTGGAAAGAACTGATGGAGGCCCTCAAAGCCAACCCCAAGGCCGTTTCAGTTGCTGGCGGCAGCGCCGGCGGAACCGATCACCTCATCTTGGGCCTGATGGTCAAGGCAATGGGGCGCAATCCACGCGAGGCGGCTTATGTAGCCTTTGCCGGCGGTGGGCCGGCCAATGCGGCCATCATCGGCGGCCAGGTGGTGGCGGGGATTTCCGGCTACTCCGAATTTGAGGAACAGATCAAGGCTGGACGCATGATCGCCCTGGCCACCTCGGGCAGCCGACGCACTCCGGGCGTTAACCTGCCCACCATGAGCGAACTCGGCCTCGATGTGGTGATGGCCAACTGGCGCGGCGTTTTCGGCGCGCCCGGTATCAACGCCGCCCAGAGGGAGGGCCTGATCAATTTCATGACGGCGGTGGTCAAATCTTCGGCCTGGCAAAAAGAGCTCGAGACACGCAAGTGGACCGATGTGTTCATGACCGAGCAGCCCTTCGTGCGCGAACTGGCCTCCGATCTTGCCAAAACTGAAGCTGTCATGAAAGACCTCGGCCTGGTATGACCCCTGTGCGCTTGGCACTGCTGCTGCTGGTACTCTGTGCAGTGGCCGCGTGGCAGGTGACGCAGATTCCCTCCTCGGCGATGCAGATGACGGTCGGGGCCACCCTGGTGCCGGCCCTCATCACCGCCGGGCTGAGCGTTTGCGCCTCGCTTTACGCCCTAAGCGCCTGGCGGGGCGGACAGGCCGATGAAAGCCGTCAAGACGATCAATCGCCCCTGCCCGGATCGGTCGGCCGTCTGGGCTGGCTGCTGGCCGGTGGAGTCGCTTTCATGCTGCTTGTCCCCTTCGTCGGGTTTGTGATCCCGGCCACGGTCTGCGGCATGCTGATAGCGCGCAGCTTCGACAGCCCGCTCACGCTCAAATCTGTGCTCATCTGCGGCTCCATTGCCCTGGTGTTTTGGACCCTGTTCGCACGCCTATTGGGGGTGGGACTGGGACCGGCACTGCCGATTTTGTTTTAAGAGCCGAGGCCATGTATGGATGCCTTTAGCGCCCTGATGGGCGGATTTGCCAGCGCCCTTCAACCGGCCACGCTGATGTGGGGTTTCGCCGGTTGCCTGGTTGGCACGCTGGTGGGCGTGCTCCCCGGTATCGGCCCGGCACTGACCATCGCCCTGCTCCTGCCGCTGACCTATCATGTTCCGGCCTCGAGCATGTTCGTCATGTTTGCGGGCATCTACTATGGGGCTGCCTATGGCGGCTCGACCACCTCTATCCTGCTCAACACACCGGGCGAGTCCTCTACCGTGGTGACCGCACTGGAGGGCAACCTCATGGCCCGGCGCGGACGCGCCGGGCAAGCCCTGGCCACTGCCGCACTGGGCAGCTTTGTCGCAGGAACCATTGGCACCATCGCGCTGACCTTCATTGCCCCCCTGGTGGTTGAATGGGCGCTGGCCTTTGGTCCGGCCGAATACTTCAGCCTGATGGTGCTCTCGCTGGTGGCGGTCTCCGCGGTACTGGGACGCTCCGTACTGCGCGGACTGGTCAGCCTCTTTGCCGGACTGCTGCTGGGCATGGTGGGCGTAGACCTGCAGACGGGACAACCCAGGTTCACCTTTGGTCGCCCCGAACTCTTGGATGGCATTGAAGTGACTGTGGCAGCCGTTGGTCTGTTTGCTGTTGGCGAAGCCTTGTATCTGGCTTGGCAAGGGCGACAAACCCAGAGCGGCGAGGTGTTACGGGTCACGGGCAGCCTCTGGATGAGCGCGCGCGACTGGGCGCGATCCTGGAAAGCGTGGCTGCGCGGAGCCTTGTTCGGTTTTCCCATCGGCGCCCTGCCCGCTGGAGGCGCCGAATTACCCACCCTGTTGTCCTACTACACCGAAAAAAAACTCTCCAAACATCCTGAAGAGTTTGGCCAGGGGGCCATTGAAGGGGTCGCCGGTCCCGAGGCGGCCAATAATGCCGCCGCTGCAGGGGTTCTCATGCCTTTGCTGACGCTGGGCATCCCCACCTCGGCCACAGCGGCCATCATGCTTTCGGCCTTCGAAGGCTATGGCATACAGACGGGCCCGCAACTGTTTACCAGTCAAAGCAGCCTGGTCTGGACGCTGATCGCCAGCCTCTACATCGGTAATGTCATCCTGCTGGTACTGAACCTGCCGCTGGTGGGCTTGTGGGTCAAACTGCTGAAAATCCCACCGCCCTGGCTTTATGCCGGCATCATCGTGATCTCTGTGGCCGGGGTTTATGGAGCCGGCAACTCGGTCTTCAATGTTGGCCTGCTTTTTGTCTTCGGGCTGATGGGCTTTCTCATGAAGCGTTTCGATTTTCCGGCCGCGCCGCTCATCGTCGGCCTGATCCTCGGACCTATGGCTGAACAGTCCCTGCGCCAGGCCCTGACCATCAGCCAGGGGCAGTGGAGCACCTTCATCAGCCGGCCCCTGTCAGCCAGCCTTCTGCTCATCGCCTTGGGGCTGCTGGTGCTGCCTCGATTGATCCGGCAAAGGAATCGCTCGCGCTAAGACCCGGCCGAGCGCAGGCACAATACGGGCCGCTGCTTGTGCCCAAGCCGGCTTCACCCAAGTCAGGCTAAGCCGGGGCGGTGATCGCAAATCCTGCGTTTTTCCATCCGTTCTTAACATCATGACCCAACCCTACGACATCCTCCAATCCCTGCAAATCCAGTTGCCTCCGCTGTCAAGTCCGGCGGCCGCCTATGTGCCTTATGTGCAAACCGGATCCCTGATTTTTCTGAGCGGGCACATTGCCAAAAAGCCCGACGGCCAACCGTGGGTGGGCAAGCTCGGGCAAACCATGAAAACCGAGGAAGGCATGGAAGCAGCCCGCGCCATCGCCATCGACCTGATGGGCACCCTGCACGCCGCCCTACAGAGCACGGGCAAGGACCTGCGTCAGGTGCGGCGTATCGTCAAGCTCATGAGCCTGGTCAACTCCACCACCGACTTCACCGAGCATCACTTGGTGACCAATGGAGCCAGTCAACTGTTTGATCAGGTTTTCGGGTCGGCCGGTGAGCATGCCCGCAGTGCCTTCGGCGTGGCCCAGATCCCGCGTGGCGCCTGCGTGGAAATTGAATTGATCGCCGAGATCGCCTGAAGGCAGGGCTCGCACAGCGCTCCTAGATCAGTCGGCTGATCCGATTGGGCTTGAAGCCCAGGTCAGCCGCCTTGCCCTTCTTGGCGCGCGCGGCCCGGGTCGCGTTGAGGCTGCGAAGCTCCAGCGTTTCGTCGCGCAGCTTGCCGCCGCGTCCCAAACCCTCGATGCGCACGCTGCGGGTGTAGGCGGCTGCCCCGGCCAGCGCGTCCTTGGCCTCCAGGTCAATGAGCATCAGTCCGCGGCCACCCTTTTCCATCAGTTTGAGTTCGCCAATACCAAAGCTGAGGATACGCCCCCCTGCACTGGCACAGACCACATGGGTGGCCGCCGCCACGCCTTCACCCGCGGCCCAGGAAGGCGCGCAGACCGTCTCACCCGGGTTGACTGTGATGAAGGCCTTGCCGCTCTTGTTACGCGAGACCATGTTTTCAACTGTGGCCAGAAAGCCGTAGCCTGCCGAACTTGAAAGCATCAAGGTGCTGGAGGCAGCACCGGCGAAATAGTGCACCAGTTGGGTTCCGGCTTCCAATTCGATAAAGCTGGTTACCGGCTGACCATCACCGCGCGCTCCTGGCAGCATCGACACCCCCAGCGAATAGACCCGTCCGTTGCTGCCAAAGGCCAGCAGCGTATCGACCGTGCGGCATTCAAAAGTGCCATACAAGGCATCTCCGGCCTTGAATGCAAATCCAGCGGGGTCGTGACCGTGCCCTTGCCGGGCGCGTACCCAGCCACGAGAGGACACCACCACGGTGACCGGCTCATCAGCAACCCGCACCTCCTGCACAGCCTTCTTCTCGGCCTGGATCAAGGTTCGCCGCGCATCACCGAAGGACTTGGCATCGGCTTCGATCTCGCGCACCATGAGTCGACGCAGCGAGGCCGGGCTGCCCAGGATGTCCTCGAGGCGGCTCTGCTCTTGCCGCAACTCCTTGAGCTCCTGCTCGATGCGCAGGGCTTCAAGCCGGGCCAACTGGCGCAGGCGTATCTCCAAGATATCCTCGGCCTGCCGGTCGCTGAGCCCGAAGCGATCCATCAGGGCCGGCTTGGGCTCGTCGGAATTGCGGATGATCCGGATCACCTCGTCGATGTGCAGCAGCACAACTTGCCGTCCCTCAAGGATATGTATGCGCGCCAGCACCTTGTCCAGTCGGTATCGGGAGCGGCGTTCAATCGTGGTCTGCCTGAAAACAATCCACTCCTTCAGCATCTGGCGCAGCGACTTTTGCATCGGCTTGCCGTCCAGACCGATCAAGGTCAGATTCAGCGGCGCCGAGGTCTCCAGGCTGGTATGGGCCAGCAGAGTGTTGATCAATTCGTTTTGCTCAATCCGGCTGGTCTTGGGCTCGAACACCAGACGGACCGGAGCATCCTTGCTGGATTCATCGCGCACACCGTCGAGCACAGCCAGCAGGGTCTGCTTGAGCGAGACCTGATCGGCACTGAGCGTCTTCTTGCCAAGTTTGATCTTGGGGTTGCTCAACTCTTCGATTTCTTCGAGTACTTTTTGAGCGCTAACGCCGGGCGGCAACTCGGTCACCACCAGTTGCCATTGGCCCCGGGCCAGATCCTCGATCTTCCAGACCGAACGAACCTTGAGCGATCCCCGTCCACCGGAGTAGGCAGCAGCGATCTCGGAAGGGCTGGAGATGATTTGTCCGCCTCCGGGGTAGTCGGGGCCTGGAATCAGGGTGAGCAATTGCGCGTCGTCGAGTTGAGGGTCCTTGATCAGCGCCACACAGGCCTCGGCCACCTCGCGCAAGTTGTGGCTGGGGATTTCCGTGGCAAGGCCCACCGCGATACCGCTTGCGCCATTGAGCAAGGCAAAAGGCAGGCGGGCAGGCAAACGAGCGGGCTCTTCAGTAGAGCCATCGTAGTTCGGCACAAAGTCGACCGTTCCCTCATCGATTTCTTCGAGTAACAGCTGCGTGATGCGAGCCAGACGCGCCTCGGTGTAACGCATGGCGGCAGCGCCGTCACCGTCACGGGATCCAAAATTGCCCTGACCATCGATCAGGGGGTAGCGCTGTGAAAAATCCTGGGCCATGCGCACCAGCGCATCGTAGGCAGCCTGGTCGCCGTGCGGATGGAACCGCCCCAGCACATCGCCCACGACCCGGGCACTCTTGACGGGCTTGGCCCCGGCCGTGCCATTGCTTCCACCAAAGCCCAGCCCCATGCGGGCCATGCTGTAAAGAATACGCCGCTGCACCGGCTTTTGGCCATCGCCGACTTCCGGCAGGGCTCGGCCTTTGACCACGCTCAAGGCGTACTCCAGGTAAGCTCTTTGAGCGTAGGCGGCCAGACCGTCTTGGGCGGACTCCGGCTCAGGGGCGGCACTCGGGTCGGTGGTGAATAAATCCATGGCTTTCCGTAAAAAATCAGTCGCGCTGACCGGGGATCTGCAGCGTCTTTGCATCCGTGGGCAACGCAATGCCCGCCGGCGGCAACAAAATCCCCCGGGCTACGGCGCCGGCCATCTGCGGCGGCAGCCACACGGGGGGCGCAGCGGGCACAACACGGGTCACGGGCGCAGCCGGTTCAACTTCGGCCGGCGTCAAGATGGGGGGCCTCAGATACGCCAGCAGATCGGTTACCACCCGCACATAGTTCTGAGTCTCCGGGTAGTTGGGCACTCGGTTGCCGGCGCGCTGAACGGCACCGGGCCCGGCGTTGTAGGCGGCCAGGGCCAGATCAAGGCGGCTGGGAAACATCAGTAATAGATCGCGCAGAAACGCGGCGCCAGCGCGCAGATTGACCTCCGGTTGCATCAGGCGCTCCTGCTGTGACAGGCCATCCTGCGGCCCCACACCGTAGCGCTGAGCCGTACCCGGCATGAGTTGCATCAGGCCTGTCGCCCCCTTGGGCGAGACCGCCCGCGGGTTGAAACCCGACTCGGCCGCAATCAACGCCACCATCAGGTTCGCATCCAAACCCAGCTGTCGGGCCGTCTCTTCAATCAGCGGCAACACCCGCTTGTAGGACGGCGATCGCTCGAGCATCCCGAGCAGACGCGGACGCACCGAGGGCGTGAGCGCGGCGACGGCAGAGACCACGGAGTCAGTCGGTCGGGAGGTGTTGACACGCCCATCGGCCGCTGGCGGGGCAGGCCCCGCCGCGCGCCCCGGGGATGCAAGGGGCTGAGCCAGCACTTCGGCCGCCTTGCCCTTGAAGAACAGCTGATACCTGGCATCGACCTGGTGGCCGGCGAAGTGGGGCACTCCATCGGCATCGACAAAGGCCCAGACCTCGGCTCGTACCGCTGTGGCCGCGAGCAGGGCCAGGACGCACACAAAGAGGCGATGCAAAGGCATATCAGATGTCGATCTCTATTCGATCGCCGTGCAATTCCATCAATTCCCGTCGGGCCAGAGCCTCGCCCTTGCCCATCAACTTGCTCATCAACTGCTCTGTTTGCGGCAAATCCAGAGAACCAAGGCTGACCTGCAGCAGGCGACGGATATCCGGGTTGAGGGTCGTCTCCCAGAGTTGCTCAGCACTCATTTCGCCCAGGCCTTTGAAACGACTGATGGTCCACGCGCCCTCACGCACGCCCTCCTTGCGCAGCTTGTCCAGGATGGCCGTCAGCTCACCCTCGTCGAGCGCGTACATCTTGGCCGCCGGCTTCTTGCCACGCGCCGGCGCATCAACCCGAAACAGCGGCGGTCGCGCGATATAGACATGACCGCGATCGATCAGCTTGGGAAAGTGACGGAAGAACAGGGTCAGAAGCAAAACCTGGATGTGCGAACCGTCGACATCCGCGTCCGAAAGAATACAGACTTTGCCGTAGCGCAAACCGCTCAAATCAGGCTCATCGCCGGCGCCGTGCGGGTCGACGCCAATGGCCACCGAGATATCGTGAATCTCGGTGTTGGCGAACAGCCGATCCCGCTCAACCTCCCAGGTATTGAGCACCTTGCCGCGCAAAGGCAATATGGCCTGGGTTTCCTTGTCGCGGCCCATCTTGGCGCTGCCGCCGGCCGAATCACCCTCAACCAGAAACACCTCATTGAGCGACAGATCCCGACTCTCGCAATCGGTGAGCTTGCCCGGCAACACCGCAACGCCAGAGCCCTTGCGCTTTTCCACTTTCTGACCGGCGCGTTGGCGCGTCTGCGCGGCGCGAATCGCCAATTCGGCCAGCTTGCGGCCGTAGTCCACATGGGCATTGAGCCAAAGCTCCAGGGCCGGTCGAACAAAACTGGAGACCAGGCGCACGGCATCGCGCGAGTTGAGCCTTTCCTTGACCTGCCCCTGGAACTGCGGATCGAGCACCTTGGCCGAAAGCACATAGCTGGCCCGGGCAAACACATCCTCGGGCATGAGCTTGACCCCCTTGGGCAGCAAGGCGTGCAGATCGATGAAGCCTTTGACCGCCTGGAACAAGCCCTCGCGCAGCCCGCTCTCGTGGGTGCCGCCGGCGGTCGTCGGGATCAAATTGACATAGCTCTCTCGCACCGGCTGCCCCTCCTCGGTGAAAGCCACGCACCAGGTCGCCCCCTCGCCATCGGCAAAGTTGTCGTGCGACGCATCGGCAAACCCTTCCGCCTCGAAGAGCGGAATCACCGGATCGGCCTGCAGGGTCTGCATGAGGTAGTCGCGCAAGCCGCCCTTGTAGAGCCAGGTTTGACGCTCGCCTGTCTTTTCGTGACTCAGACTGACGCTCACGCCCGGCATCAGCACGGCTTTGCTGCGCAGTAAATGCAGCAACTCGGCCTGCGGCAGGGCCGGCGAATCAAAATACCGGGGATCGGGCCAGACCCTCACCACCGTGCCCTGCGACCGATCGCCACTACCCGCCTTGCGCAGCTTGAGCGGCTGCACCACATCGCCGCCTGAAAAAATCAGGCTGGCCACCTGTCCATCGCGATAGCTGCTCACTTCAAGCTGTCGCGACAGGGCATTGGTGACACTCACCCCCACGCCGTGCAAGCCCCCCGAAAAGCTGTAGGCACCGCCCTGACCCTTGTCAAACTTGCCGCCGGCATGGAGTCGGGTGAAGACCAACTCGATCACCGGCGCTTTCTCCTGCGGATGCAAGCCGAAGGGGATGCCGCGCCCCTCGTCCTCCACGCTGACAGAACCGTCGGCGTGCACAAGCACCCCGATCCTGCGGCCATGGCCGGCCAGGGCTTCATCCGCCGCGTTGTCGATGACTTCCTGCACGATATGCAGGGGGTTATCGGTGCGGGTGTACATACCCGGGCGCTGCTTGACGGGCTCCAGGCCCTTGAGCACGCGGATCGAGCTTTCGGAGTACTGCGGGGAAGTGTTGGCGTTCATGGCGATACGAAGCAAAGGCAAATTGTAGGGCTGCCGCGGCACGGGGCTGGATACATATACAGCCTCATGACTGTGAAGGGGCCACCAGATCAGCTTGCAGGCCAGTGGTTACAGTTGGGGCATGAATCTATCTGGCTCCAACCCGGCACCTTCCTTGCCGATGTCCCAGGTGCTGCTGTGCGGCGCCCTTATCGTCACACTGTCCATGGGCGTGCGCCACGGCTTCGGCCTCTGGCTGCTTCCGATCACACAATCCCACGGCTGGACCCGGGAGACCTTCTCGCTGGCCATTGCGGTACAGAATTTGGCTTGGGGGGTGCTGGGTATTTTTGCCGGCATGATGGCCGATCGCCTGGGGGCCATGCGGGTGGTCATGGCCGGCGGGGTGCTGTACCTGCTGGGCTTGTGCGGCATGGCAATGGCCACCCAAGGCTGGCAGTTCACTCTCGCGGCCGGCATTTTGGTCGGCGCAGCGCAGGCCGGCACCACTTACGCGGTGATCTACGGGGTGATCGGTCGCAATGTGCCAGCCGAGCGTCGCGCCTGGGCCATGGGGCTGGTGGGAGCGGCCGGTTCGTTCGGGCAGTTTGCGATGGTGCCGCTGGAGGGACTGATGATTACCCACTGGGGCTGGCAGACAGCGCTCTTCGTGATGGCCGCAGCCTGCCTGCTGATGCTGCCCCTGGCACGCGGCCTGAATGAAAAGATGGTCCCCAACGCCGGGGGCCAAGAGCAAACCATGCGCCAAGCCTTGCGAGAGGCCGTACGCTACCCCAGCTTTCAATTGCTCACGGCCGGCTATTTCGTCTGTGGCTTTCAAGTGGTCTTTATCGGGGTGCACATGCCCAGCTACCTCAAGGACGCCGGCATGGAGCCCGGGGTTGCTGGCATGGCCTTGGCCCTGATCGGCCTGTTCAATATATTCGGCACCTACCTGGCCGGTTCGCTGGCTCAGGCCGGGTCCAAGAAAATGATTTTGGCTTTCATTTACTCGGCGCGCTCGGTGGCCATCGTGGTGTTTCTGTGGGCCCCGCTCAGCCCTTGGAGCGTGTACATCTTCTCGGCCGTGATGGGGCTGCTGTGGTTGTCTACCGTGCCGGTCACTAACGCATCAATCGCCCATATTTTTGGCGTTCGCTACCTGTCCATGCTTAGTGGATCGGTGTTTCTGAGCCACCAGCTCGGCTCCTTCATGGGCGTGTGGCTGGGGGGCTACCTCTATGACCGCACCGGCAGCTACGATGTGGTGTGGACCATTGCCATCGCTTTGGGCGTCTTTGCCGCACTGGTCAACCTGCCGGTGCGCGAAGCCCCGATTGAACGCGCCGCAGCCCCGGCTCGCGCCTGATGCCATCAGCCCGCTTCATTCGCCTGAGCTGGGCCATCGCCCCGTTGCTGGTGGCGTGCACTTTTGCCCTGTACCTGCAACCTGCGTTTCTTGTGCTGCTGGCTGAACAGGTCTGGGCTTGCTTCTAGCAGGTGTTCAAAGCCATGGTGGAGGTCGCGAACGCGCTTGACGATCAAGAACCCAGCGCCTGGGTGCGGCGATGGTCGCATCTGGTGCCGCCAGGACCGGTGCTCGATCTGGCTTGCGGCCGCGGCCGTCATCTGCGCTGGTTTGCGCAGCGCGGGCACCCCGTCGTGGGGGTGGACCGATCCGCGCAGGCCTTGGCCGCCATCGGCCTGCCCGCAGCCGCCTGCGAAACCGTACTGGCCGATATCGAAGCGGGCCCCTGGCCGCTTCCGGGCAGGCGCTTTAGTGCCGTCGTGGTCACCCACTACCTGTGGCGACCTCTGATGCCCCATCTGATTGAGAGCCTGGCCGAGGCAGGCGTGCTCATTTATGAGACCTTTGCCCAAGGCCAGGAAAGCCTGGGCCGACCATCGCGCCCCGAATTCTTGCTGCGACCTGGAGAGCTGATCGAGATCTGCCAGGGCTTGCGCATTGTGGCCTTCGAAGACGGCCATCAACCGCAGTCGGCGCAGGCCCCAGCGCGATTCATCCAGCGCATCGCTGCGGTTCGCGGCCTTGGGGTTGCGATGCTGGAATCGCCGCTTTAGCGCATCGCCCAACCACCCGTCTTCTCGTCGAGCGCAGTGGGGCTGGGTAGAATCAAACTTTGCGCGACTCGCCGGCGACGGCGGTCGCCTTCCCCCCAACCTTTGTCCTTCCCGCTCTAGCCCATGATCACAGGCAGCATCGTTGCACTGGCCACTCCCTTCCACGAAGACGGTAGCGTCGACTACCCCGGTCTGCGCAAGCTGATTGACTGGCACAGCGAGGAAGGCACCGACTGCATTGGCGTGGTCGGCACCACAGGGGAATCCCCCACAGTGAATGTGGAGGAGCACTGCGAAATCATCCGGGTTTCGGTCGAACAAGCTGCCCGGCACGCGCGCAAGGTGCCCATCATGGCGGGGTGCGGCGCCAATTCGACGGCTGAAGCCATTGAGCTGGCTCGCTATGCCCAAAAGGTTGGCGCCCATTGCCAGCTGCAGGTCGTGCCCTACTACAACCGGCCGTCCCAGGAAGGCCAATACCAGCACTTCAAGGCCATCGCCGAGGCGGTCGACCTCCCCATGGTGCTCTACAACGTGCCGGGACGCACGGTGGCCGACATGACACCGGCCACCGCCCTGCGCCTGGCTGCGATACCTGGCATCGTCGGCATCAAGGAGGCATCGGGCAACATCGAGCGCGCCCAGTGGCTGATCAAGGAGAAGCCCGATCACTTCGCGCTCTACTCGGGCGACGACGCCACCGCGGTGGCCCTGATGCTCTGCGGCGGCCAAGGCAATGTCAGCGTGACCGCCAACATCGCCCCTGGGCGGATGGCGCAAATGTGCAAGGCAGCCCTGTCTGGCGATGTCAAGGGCGCCATGCGCATCCAACTCGGGCTGCTGCCCTTGCACAAGCATCTGTTCGTCGAAGCCAACCCCATTCCCCTCAAGTGGGCGATGCATCGGCTCCGATTGTGCGGCCCGACGCTGCGCTTGCCGCTGACCCCTCTCGATACGGCGCACCACGCGACCGTGGAAAATGCGCTGCGCGATAGCGGCCTGCTCTGATCGATGCCAACTGCGAACCGCGAGGAATACCCCGTGAACCAATCAATGACTCCCGCACCCGCGACCTGTTCCTCAAGTCAGCGAATTGCGCTGGGCCTGGGCTTGACGTTGGCCCTAGGCGTGCTGCCAGGCTGCTCCAGCCTGGGCAGCCTGATCAGTGGGGACCGAATCGACTACAAGTCCGCCGGAGGCAAGGGTCCGAGCCTGGATGTGCCTCCGGATCTGACCCAGCTCTCGCGCGAAGCCCGTTTCGCGGTGCCCGGCACGGTGGTGTCGGCCGAGTCTTTCCAGGCCGGTCAGGCGGCGGCCAATGCCAAGCGCGGCGAATCGACCGCCGTGGCTCAAATGGGCGATGTTCGAATCGAGCGGGCGGGCAATCAGCGCTGGCTTGTGGTTAAACGCCCGCCCGACCAACTGTGGGAGCCGGTGCGCGAGTTCTGGCAAGAAAGCGGTTTCCTGTTGGCGGTCGAGCAGAAAGAAACTGGAATCCTGGAAACCGATTTCGCCGAAAACCGGGCCAAACTGCCCCAGGACATCATCCGACGCACCCTGGGCCGGGTGCTCGACAGCCTGTACTCCACCGGTGAGCGCGACAAGTTTCGCACCCGGCTCGAGCGAACTGCGGAAGGTACCGAGATTTACATCAGCCATCGCGGCATGGTGGAAACCGTGCCAGGCAATGCGAGCAGCGGCAGCACCGTCTGGCAGCCTCGCCCTGCCGATCCTGAGTTGGAGAACGAGTTTCTGAGGCGACTGATGGTCAAGCTTGGCATACCCGCCGAGCAGGCCCGCTCCGCCACCGCGACCAGCAGACCCAGTATCGCGCGGATTGAGTCCGGTCCGAACAACCAGGCGCTGCTGCGCATTGACGAGGAATTCGACCGCGCCTGGCGTCGGGTGGGTCTGTCCCTGGACCGAACCGGCTTTACCGTGGAAGACCGCGACCGCGCCCGGGGCGTGTTCTTCGTGCGCTATGTGGAGCCGACAGCCGACAAAAAGGAGCCGGGCTTCTTTGGCCGGCTCTTTAGCCGCAGCAGCACGGCCGTGGCCCCCTTGAAGTACCGCATCGCAGTGGCCGCTCAGGGTCAAGCCACCGCCGTCACCGTACTCAACGCCGAAGGGGCGGTCGATACATCGGCTAACGCGCGACGCGTCGTCCAGTTGATAGCCGACGATCTGAAGTAAGCATCGGTCGTGATTCGACTGCGCAGCCTGGGCAGCGGCAGTTCCGGCAACGCAACCCTCATCGAGGCCAGGGGTCTGCGCACGCGCCGCCTCTTGGTGGACTGCGGTCTGGGCCCGAAAGTTCTAGCCCAACGGCTTGCCCGGTGCGGCCTCGACATCGGGGACCTGGACGCTGTATTCATCACACATGAGCACGGCGATCACATCGGACAGGTCCACAAAATCGCCACCGTCCACAAGCTGCCCGTCTGGATGAGCGAGGGAACATGGCGCGCCGGAGGTGGTGCGGACTTCGCGGGGCTATTGCGGTTTTGCGCCGACGGCCAGCGCATCGATATGGGCGAATTGGAGGTTCACGCTTTCTCGGTCCCCCACGACGCTGCCGAACCGCTGCAGCTCACCTGCGACGACGGGGCCCAGCGCATCGGCATCCTGACCGATCTCGGGCACGCACCCGAGTCGGTCGTCCAGCACTTGTCATCCTGCCAGGTCTTGATGCTCGAATGCAATCACGATACTGAACTGCTGACCCGGTCGAGCTATCCGGAGTTTCTCAAACGCCGGATTGCCGGCGACCGGGGTCACCTGTCCAACGAACAGGCAGCGCAAATCGCGGGCATGATTCAGAAAGGCCAGCTTGAGCAAGTGGTAGCGGCGCATTTGAGCCGCAGCAACAACCGAGCTGCGCTGGCGCTATCGGCCCTGGAGCGGGCCTTGGGCAGTTCGACCGAATTGTCGGTGGCCGATGCAGAGATGGGAACCGATTGGATCGACCCCGCTTAAAGCGCGCCCCTTGGCGCTTCCAAAAGAAAAAGCCGCCCGAAGGCGGCTTTTTCTGAGAAGCAATAAATTACTTCTTCTCGGGGGCGGCAGGAGCTGCTGGCGCTGCAGGAGCGGCGGGGGCAGCAGGTGCAGCAGCCGGAGCCTCGGCAGGAGCCGGTGCCGGTGCCGGAGCAGCGGCGGGGGCCGGAGCCGGGGCGGGAGCCGGGGCGGGTTCTTTCTTGCCACAAGCGGCCAGGGCGGCTGCAGCAACGATAGCTGCCAGAGCGAGAGACTTGTTCATTTTTTAATTCCTTGATGATGAGAAAAATATTTTCCACTTCAACGAAGGTGTTGCCCCAAGGGCTCGCACCTTCTCCAGCCCGGACAACTCGAGCTCGTCCGAACCAGCTAGTTAGTATAAGCCCTAATGCCGCCAACTACAAATCCTGTCAGGGCGGCGACTAGTGTGCGCCTGGGGCCGCACTTATTGCCCGCTTGAGTCCCGATGCAGGGTCAACCAGCCGTCGGCCAGCCACTGCAACACAACAAGACGGGCTTGCGCACTCAAGCGCTGCACCTCATCAGCACCCAGCCGTCGCTCATCGGCCAGACGGCGCAGCCAGCGCGCATCTGCGCCCCCCATCTGGAAGCGCTCTCCATTGACGAAAAGGAAGGAGCCGGCGTACATCATGCGGGTACGCCCATGAGCCGCAAGCCCTTGCCCGGGCCCCCAGGTCTCGTCGCAAGGCTCGAACCAAAGCCCTGGTTTAGGCTCGCTGAGATAACGACCCAGGGCATCGCGCAAGGCCTTGGGATCCTTCAAGACTTTCTCCAGCGAGCGCTGGGCAAATCCAATCAGAGCCTCAGGAAGAACGGCCGGTTGCGCGGTAGCGGGCTGACCGGCATCGCGGTATAGCACCGGCCGGGCAGGCTCTTGCGCCTCCTCCAGGGACTCGGCCATGCGCACCAGCAAGGCCGAAGCCAGTTCCGCGCGGCTCGGGGCCCTAAAACCGATGGAATAGGTCATGCACGGTTCGCCCCGGCCAGGCATGGCAAGGCCATCGTGCGCATAGCCCGGCGGCAGGTAGAGCATGTCACCGGCCTGCAGGACATGCTCCTCCTGGGGCTCAAAGCGGCGCAAAATTTTCAGCGGCAAATCTGCGCGCAGACTCAAATCTCTCTGAGGGCCGATACGCCATCGTCTTGAGCCGCTGGCCTGCAAAAGGAATACATCGTAGCTGTCAAAATGCGGTCCGACGCCCCCGCCCTCACTGGCCAGAGAGATCATTAGATCGTCCAGACGGGCATCCGGCAAAAACCGAAAACGCTGGAGCAGGTCGTGTGCCGCACGGTGGTGCAGATCCACCCCCTGCACCAGCAGCGTCCAGCCGGGCTGCCTCAGGGGCGGCAAGGCGCGCCTCGAAAAAGGTCCCTGCCGAAGCGTCCAGCGATCGACGCCCTTGCCCGAATGCGCCGCACGTACGACGAGGCGAGACTCGACCTCCTCGCGGCTGGCCAACTCGCAAAGCTCTCGGGCCGTGAGCACCGGCTTGAAGGCGTCGATCGCCTGCCGTACCAACAGGGGACGCTTTTGCCAGTGTCGCCGCATGAATTGCGCCGGGCTTAATCCCCCCAGCAGTCTCAAGGCGCTCGTGATATCCATGGGACAATTGTCCGATGAAAATTTTTTCACCCTGCGTGGTCGGGCTGACCTGGGTCCTGAAAGACACCCTGGGACAGGTACTCGATGAACTTGACGAACCGGTCGAGTTTCTGATCGGTGGCCGAGATCTCCTGCAAGCCGTTGAAGTGGGATTGATGGACAAACAGCCCGGCGATCAGGTCGATCTTCACTTGGAGCCCGAGCAGGCCTTTGGGGACTACGACGAGAACCGCGTCTTTTTGCAAGCCCGCGCCCTGTTTCCCTCGGACCTTGAGGAAGGCATGTTGATTGAAGGCAGCGCCTTGCCGCCCTCCGATTGCGATCCGCTGCCGAGCGACTTGATGTACACCGTCACCGAGATCTATCCGGATCATGTCGTACTCGACGGCAACCATCCCCTGGCGGGCATCGCCCTGCGTTTGCGCCTTCGGGTCGCATCGGTCCGGCAAGCCCGGATGGAAGAAATCGGCGCCGGCAGCCTCGGCACCGGCTTCTTCAAGCTCGAGTCAGCGCCTGCCCAGGCCAAGAACCAGACCCTGCACTAGCAGCCGGCCCGGCTGCTAGTTCACGCCTTGCCGGTGGAGCCGTAGCCACCCTCGCCGCGCTGGCTGGCGACAAACTCATCGACCAGGTTGAAGCGGGCTTGGACCACCGGCACGATCACCAATTGAGCGATTCTCTCCATCGGCTCAATGGTGAAAGCCTGGGCACTGCGGTTCCAGGCGCTGACCATCAACTGCCCCTGGTAGTCGCTGTCGATCAAGCCCACCAGATTACCCAGCACGATGCCATGCTTGTGGCCGAGCCCCGACCGCGGCAGGATCAGGGCCGCATAGGCCGGATCGCGCAAGTGCATGGCCATTCCAGTGGGTACCAGTTGCCAGGACCCAGGCTGCAAGGTCAAAGGCTCGTTCAGGCAGGCTCGCAAATCCAGCCCGGCGCTGCCTGGCGTGGCATAGCTGGGCATAGCCTGACGCAAGCGTTCATCGAGCACCCGGACATCGACCTTCATGATGCGGCTTTCTTCAGTTCAAGGGCAATGCGTTCGATCAGTCGCGTGGCCAGGGCCGCCTTGGAGGCCCGGGGTAATTCCTCGCTGCCGGCAGCATCCACAACAATCAAGGCGTTGTCATCGCGCCCGAAGGTCTGGGGACCCAAATTACCGACCAAAAGCGGGACGCCCTTGCGCACCCTCTTTTCGCGCGCCTGATTCAGTAGGTCCTGGCTTTCCGCCGCAAAGCCCACGCAGTACAGCTGGCCGCTGCGGGCCCGATCGGAGCGCGCAATGCTGGCCAGGATGTCGGTGTTCTGCACGAACTCCAGCGCGGGCGCCTGGCCGTCCGCAGTCTTTTTGATTTTCTGCCCGGCCACCTGAGCCGGTCTCCAGTCGGCGACGGCGGCCGCAGCGATGAAGACACTGGCCTGCGCAGCCAGCGGCTCGGTGGCTTGCCACATAGCCTGAGCCGACTGCACATCGACACGCTGCACCCCACGCGGGGTGGGTAAGCTGACCGGCCCGGCCACCAGGGTAACCTGAGCGCCGGCTCGCCAGGCCGCCTGGGCCAGCGCAAAGCCCATCTTGCCGCTCGACAGGTTGGTGATGCCGCGCACCGGATCGATCGCCTCATAGGTCGGGCCGGCCGTCACCACCACCCGCTGGCCGGCCAGGACTTTCGGCGTAAAAAAAGCCACCACCTCTTCAAGCAGCTCCTGCGGCTCGAGCATTCGACCGTCGCCAGTCTCGCCGCAAGCCTGATCACCCGCACCAACGCCGAGCACCCGCGCCCCATCGGCGCGCAGTTGCTCCAAATTGCGCTGGGTCGCCGGATGGGCATACATTTCCCGGTTCATCGCCGGCGCTAGGAGCAAGGGCACCCGCCCCAGGGGCCGCGCCAGGCACATCAGGCTCAACAGATCATCAGCCCGGCCGTGTAGCAAGCGGGCCATGAAATCGGCGCTCGCCGGGGCCACCACAATCGCATCGGCTTGCCGGGACAAATTGATATGGGCCATGCTGTTGCCCTCACGAGCGTCCCAGGCGTCGGTAAACACCGTACGGCCGCTCAGCGCCTGCAGGGTCACCGGCGTGATGAACTGGCAGGCCGACGGCGTCATCACCACCTGAACAGAGGCGCCGGCCTTGACCAAGGCGCGACAAAACTCGGCCGCCTTGTAGCAGGCAATGCCGCCCGACAAACCCAGCACCAGGTGCCGCCCCGACAGGGGACCGGCGTACGCTTCTTGCTCCATGGCGCGACTGTAACGGATCAGACTCAAGGCCGGCCCACTACAGGCCTTGCGATTTCACCCCGAGCCTGGAGCTGACCTTTATAATTTGTTTTTCACCCCCCAAGGAATCCCCGATTCCTTATTGACATGACCAAATTCGTCTTCGTCACTGGCGGTGTGGTGTCCTCCCTCGGTAAGGGAATCGCCTCAGCCTCCCTCGCAGCGATCCTGGAGTCGCGAGGCCTCAAAGTCACTCTGATCAAGCTCGACCCCTACATCAATGTCGATCCCGGGACCATGTCGCCGTTTCAACACGGCGAGGTCTTCGTGACCGATGACGGGGCCGAAACCGACCTCGACTTGGGCCACTACGAGCGCTTCATCACGACGCGCATGCGGCGCAGCAACAATTTCACCACGGGACAAATCTACAAGAGCGTCCTTGAAAAAGAGCGCCGAGGCGATTACCTGGGCAAGACGGTGCAGGTGATCCCGCACATCACCAACGAGATCCAGGAGTTCATCCAGCGCGGCGCTGGCGTGGGCGGCCCTTATGCGGTCGATGTGGCCATCGTCGAAATCGGCGGCACCGTCGGCGATATCGAATCGCTGCCTTTTCTCGAGGCGGCGCGCCAGATGAGCCTCAAGCTCGGCCCCAACAATGCAGCCTTCGTGCACCTGAGTTATGTGCCCTGGATTGCCGCGGCTGGCGAACTCAAGACCAAGCCGACCCAGCACACCGCACAAAAGCTGCGCGAGATTGGCATCCAGGCCGATGTGCTGCTGTGCCGCGCCGACCGACGCATTCCCGACGAGGAACGGGCCAAGATTTCACTGTTTTCCAATGTCCCCGAATGGGGCGTCATCTCCATGTGGGATGTCGACACCATTTATAAGGTGCCGCGCATGCTGCACGAACAGGGCCTGGACGGACTCATTTGCGACAAATTGCGGCTCAACACCCCGCCAGCCAACCTGGCACGCTGGGACGAACTGGTTCATGAGACCGAGCACCCCGCCACTGAAGTTCGCATTGCCATGGTGGGCAAATATGTCGATCTGTCCGACAGCTACAAATCGCTCAATGAAGCCATCCGTCACGCTGGCATGAAGAATCACGCCCGCGTCCTCATCGACTATGTCGACTCTGAAACCATCATGGCCGAAAATGTGCCGCAACTGGCTCGTTTCGATGCCATCCTGGTGCCCGGCGGTTTTGGCAAACGCGGCATCGAAGGCAAGATCTGCGCGGCCCGCTTTGCCCGCGAAAATAAGGTGCCCTACCTGGGGATCTGCCTGGGCATGCAGGTGGCCACCATCGAATTTGCGCGCCATGTGGCCGGCCTGAGCGAGGCCAACTCCACCGAATTTGCCCCCGACAGTCCGCATCCGGTGATTGCACTGATCACCGAATGGAAAGACGCCGACGGCACTGTCAAGATCCGTAACGAAAAGTCTGATCTTGGCGGCACCATGCGCCTGGGCGCACAAAGTTCCGATGTATCGAAGGGCACGCTGGCGCACCAGATTTACGGCGATGTGGTGACCGAGCGGCACAGGCACCGCTATGAAGCCAATGTGCATTACCTCGATCAGCTGCGCCGCAGCGGCCTGGTGATTTCTGCCCTCACACAGCGCGAGCAACTCACCGAAATCGTGGAATTGCCGCAGAGCGTGCACCCTTGGTACATGGGCGTGCAGTTCCACCCCGAGTTCAAATCGACCCCCTGGGACGGCCACCCTCTGTTCAATGCTTACATCAAGGCAGCCATGGACTACCGGGGCTCCGGACGATCGCTGAAAGTGGCTGCATGAAGCTCTGTGGCTTCGAGGTCGGTTTGGATCGGCCTTTCTTCCTGATTGCAGGCACCTGCTCCATCGAAGGACTGGAGATGTCCCTGGATGTCGCTGGCCGGCTCAAAGAAATCTGCGCGGCTCTGGGCATCCCCTTGATCTTCAAGGGCTCCTTCGACAAAGCCAATCGCTCATCGGGCGACAGCAAGCGAGGCCTGGGGCTTGAGGCTGGCCTGAAAGTTCTCGATGAAGTGCGCAAGCAACTCGAGCTGCCCATCCTAACCGATGTGCACGACCCCTCGCAGGTGGCCACTGTCGCCGGCG